>UMFZ01030328.1_pt1 | contig 33985 bp, 34 predicted proteins | sample 1965141 | NCBI WGS metagenome assembly UMFZ01 (sample SAMEA4836059, study PRJEB28245) | human gut metagenome | biome: gut microbiome; material: fecal sample | place: Denmark | collected 2008
GTTGAAGTATGATAATGAAATGAAGCTTACAGATGAGTATTGGATCAATTACCAGAAAGGCAAAGGAAGTGAAGAGTTCCAAAAGTATATGGAAGATCTGATAGACATGCAGAATCATGTGCTTCCGTATCTGCAGAGTTTTTGCAATCTGGAGGAAAAAGGTGTGAAGGAGAGACGAGAACAGCAGATAGCAGAAAGATATGAAGGAAGAGCAGATGAGAGGGTAACAAGTACCGAAGCGAATGAAGTTGTTAAGGATGTAGGAAAAACAGATAGAAAACCGGCACAGCAGAAGCAGGCGGTAGATGGAAAAGATAAGAAATTATCCATTCATGAACGGCTTGAGATTAATAAGAGGATTATTCAAGAAAAGCAGGGAAAAGACAAGCCAGAGAGAGGGGCTGATCGGGGTGTGAGATAGGTAAAAGTTAAGACTGGAAGTTACTGATGTAGGTGGCTTCTGGTCTTTTTTGCGTGAGCAGTTACTGTGAAAGAAAAGTAACAAACTTCCATGTGTAAGGCATTGGATGTAAATTGACTTTGTTCGCACTTGGGATTATAATTTAAAATAGAAATATAATTGATCGTGAACTTACTATAATATGGAGATGAAGGCATGGAATATCTTTCAATCAGTCAAACAGCTGAAAAATGGGGGCTGTCGAAACGACGAGTGCAGGTCCTTTGCTCTGAAAATAGAATTCCAGGAGTAATGCGTGTCGGCAGTTATTGGGCAATTCCAGCAGATGCTGAGAAGCCAAAGGATGCAAGAATCCGTAGTGGAAAATATGTAAAGAACACAAAAAGCAAATAAAAGCTACAATGATTAAAAGTGGGAATAGTAGCAGAATATACTTATCAACTTCCGATAATATTTGTTATCAGGAATTATCTACAGAAGAGGGAGGCTGTATTCATGACGATAATATCAAAAAAGCAGATGTCCGAAGAAGATATAAAGCTTCAATATATTACACCAGCGATTACGGCAAAATGGGATATCAAGAAAATAACAATGGAAACCCATATAACAGATGGAAAAATCAATCTGAAGGGAAATTTTGTTACCAGAGAAAAGCCGAAACGTGCAGATTATGTTCTATATTTGAATTCTAACAATCCGATTGCGATTGTAGAAGCAAAAGACAATAAACATAGTATTTCACATGGTTTACAGCAGGCGATGGCCTATGCCAGTATGTTGGATATTCCGTTTGCTTATAGTTCAAATGGAGACGGATTTTTTGAACATGATTTTCTGACTGGGAAAGAGCGTGAATTAAATCTTGATGAATTTCCAACAGAAGAAGAGCTATATTGCAGATACAAAAATGGAGCAAATAATGGAGAAGGTCTGTCAGAAAATCAGGAAAAAATGATTCAACAGCCATATTATAGTAGCCAGAAGACATATCCGCCTCGTTATTATCAACGTATTGCAATTAATCGAACAGTAGATGCAATTTCCAGGGGCAAAGATCGCCTGCTTTTAGTTATGGCAACTGGAACTGGAAAAACATATACAGCGTTTCAAATAGTATACAGGTTATTAAAAAGTGGTATGAAAAGCAAAATACTTTATCTTGCTGACCGTAATAATCTCGTGGATCAGTCTATTCAACAGGACTTTGCACCATTAGAAAAAGTAATACATAAAGTTAATTTTTCAAAGGATGATCCGAGTACGATTACGTCATATCAGGTTTATTTTTCATTGTATCAACAGTTGGCAGGTGGAAATGATGACCAGGAAGAGGATATTAATAATACAATTCTTAAACTGAAACAGTTATTTAGACCTGATTTTTTTGATTTGATCATCGTAGACGAGTGTCATAGAGGTTCAGCCAAAAAAGAAAGCAACTGGAGGAAAATTCTGGAATATTTTGCATCAGCAACACAGATCGGTATGACTGCTACACCAAAAGAAACAAAATACATATCCAACATTGATTATTTTGGTGAACCGATTTACACATATAGCTTAAAAGAAGGCATAGAGGATGGATTCCTTGCTCCATTTAAGGTAATCAATGTTATGACAGATATTGGAGAAGGGTGGAGACCTCGTAAAGGACAATGTGATATTTACGGAAATGAAATTGAAGATCGAATTTATACCAATAGTGATTATGATTACAATATTATTATAGAAGACCGTATTCAACAGGTTGCAGCAGAAATTACAAATTATCTAAAAAGCACAGATCGTATGGCAAAAACAATTGTATTTTGTGCGACAGAAGATGCGGCAGAAAGAATGAGGGTAGCATTAGTAAATCAGAATTCGGATATGGTACAAAAAAATCCTGATTATGTAGTTCGGATTACCGGCAGTGATACATATGGAAAAAGCAAGTTAGACTATTTTATATCCGTCAGAGAAAAATACCCGGTAATTGCCACAACTTCAAAATTATTATCCACAGGATCAGATTGCAAAATGACAAAATTGATTGTGCTGGATGAAATGATCGGTTCCATGACAGAGTTTAAGCAAATTATAGGTCGTGGAACACGTTTACGGGAAAAAGAAGGAAAAACACATTTTGTTGTTATGGATTTTCGAAATGTCAGTAGATTATTTGCCGATCCAGATTGGGATGGTCCAATTGAGATGGACGAGGATTTTAATCCTAAGTCCGGGTCGGGAAAAAATACTAAACCACCTGTAGGACCAGGTCCCGATCCTGTAGATCCAAAGCAGCCGAAGCCAATTGTGAATCGGGATGGATGTCAGGTGAAAATTGTCTATAAGACTGTATCCGTTTATGACGCAAATGGAAAATTGCTTCGTCAAGAAAGCATTATCGACTACACGAAGGAGAATATTCTGGGTGCATATGCTTCTTTGGATAATTTTATTCGAAAATGGTCGGCAGAAGAAAAGAAAGAAAAAATTAGGGGACTTTTGCGTGAACAGGGGATTGATCTTGAAACATTGAAGGAAGATCAGGGAATGTCAGATGTTGATGATTTTGATTTTATATGTCATGTTGCATTTGATAAGAAACCATTGACACGCAAAGAACGTGCTGAAAATGTTAAGAAAAGAGATTTCCTGAATAAATATAGTGGTGCTGCCAGGGAAGTATTAGAGGCATTATTGGATAAATATATGAATACGGGAATATATGAAATAGAAAAGACAGAAATATTGAAACTGGATCCTTTTATGAGAATGGGAAAGCCACAGAAGATAGCTTCTTATTTTGGCGGTAAGGATGGATATTTGAAAGCAGTGAAAGAACTGGAAAATGCAATTTATGATGGAGGAGCAGCATAAGAATGGGAAATATGTCAAATTTTGTAAAAAGAGTAAGAGATATCATGCGTAATGATGCGGGTATCAATGGTGATGCACAGCGTATTGAGCAGATAGCATGGATGCTCTTTTTGAAAGTATATGATGCAAAAGAACAGGATTGGGAATGGGATGAAGAAGACTATCAGTCCATTATTCCAGAAAAATGTCGCTGGAGGAACTGGGGACATGATGAAGATGGAAAAGGAATGACAGGAGACATTCTCTTGGATTTTATAAATAATACATTGTTTCCAACGTTGAAAAATCTTCCGGTCAATGCAGATACTCCAATAAAAAAGGCTATTGTCCAGACAACATTTTCTGATGCGAATAACTATATGAAAGATGGTGTTCTTCTCCGTCAGGTTATTGGTATAATTGATGAGTTGGATTTGACAGATTATGAAGAAAGTCATGCTTTTGGAGAAATTTATGAAACAATCTTGAAAGAATTACAGAGTGCAGGATCTTCAGGAGAATTTTACACACCTCGTGCAGTGACAGATTTTATGGCACAGATGATAAAACCACAGATAGGCGAAAAAATGGCAGATTTTGCTTGTGGTACAGGTGGATTTATCACAAGCTGGTTAAAAGAGCTAAAGAAAAAGGTTAAGACAACCGAGGACGAAGAAATGTATGCAAACTCTATATATGGAATTGAAAAGAAGCAATTTCCATATATGCTTTGTATTACCAATATGTTATTACATGATTTAGATGTTCCTCAGGTTTTTCATGACAACACATTGTTGAGAGATGTTCTTGATTACACAGAGGATGATCAGGTGGATGTTATTCTTATGAATCCTCCCTATGGAGGCTCAGAGAAAACAGAAGTCAAAAATCATTTTCCATCCGATCTTGCGAGCAGTGAGACGGCAGATCTTTTTATGTCAGTTATCATGTATCGTTTGAAAGAAAAAGGTAGAGCAGCGGTAATCCTGCCAGATGGATTTTTATTTGGAACAGATAATGCAAAAGTAGCCATTAAAACAAAACTGTTTTTTGAGTTTAATGTACACACAATTGTCCGTATGCCTGGAAGTGTTTTTTCTCCGTATACGTCAATCACAACCAATATTTTGTTCTTTGATAGAAATGGTACTACAAAAGAAACTTGGTTTTACCGCCTGGATATGCCAGAAGGATACAAGCATTTCAGTAAGACAAAACCTATGAAACTAGAGCATTTTGCACCAGCAGTTGAGTGGTGGGAAAATCGCCAGGAAATACAGGAAGAGGGATTTGATAAGGCAAAGAAATACAGCATTGATGAAATCAAAGAGAAGAACTATAACATAGATCTTTGCGGATATCCTCATGAGGAAGAAGAAATTTTACCACCAAAGGAATTAATTCAGCAGTATCAGGAAAAAAGAGCCAGTTTAACTGCTGATATTGATAGAATTCTGGCGCAGATAACTGATATTTTGGGAATAAATCTGGAGGAGAGCTAATGACTGGACAGCAATTAAAAAATTCAATATTACAAATGGCCGTGCAGGGAAAACTGGTTCCTCAGGATCCGAATGATGAGCCAGCATCTGTTCTCTTGGCGCGTATTAGAGCCGAGAAAGAACAATTGATAAAAGAAGGAAAAATCAAGAAAGAAAAGAATCCTTCTATAATCTTCCGAGGAGCCGATAATTTGCCTTATGAGAAGATTGGAAAGAATGAGCCGGTATGTATTGCGGATGAAGTGCCATTTGATATTCCTGATACATGGGAATGGGTACGACTGAGCAAAATCGTTTACAACAGAGGGCAAATGGCACCGGCAAATGATTTCTGTTATATAGATATCGGATCTATTGATAATAAACATCAGAAACTAAGTGATGCAGAAAATATAATTGCTATAGATAAGGTACCCTCAAGGGCAAGAAAAATTGTCGATATAGGTGATATTCTTTACTCTACTGTGCGTCCATATCTGCATAATATGTGTATTGTTGACCGTCCCTTTAGCCATCAACCTATTGCCAGTACGGGCTTCGCTGCCCTCACTTGTCATACTGGATTTTACAATGAGTTCCTGTTTTATTATCTAATGTCACCAGACTTTGATGCGTATGCAAATGACACAGACAATGCCAAGGGAGTTGCTTATCCTGCGATCAACGATAATAAACTATATCAGGCACTTATACCGGTTCCTCCTGAAGCGGAGCAAAAAAGAATTGTAGAAAAAATCAAAGAAGTATTGCCTTATGTTGATACATACAGAACTTCATACTCTGAATCAGAATCCCTAAATAATGCTTTTCCTAACAGACTAAAGAAATCTATCTTACAGGAAGCAGTTCGAGGAAAACTTGTTCCCCAAGATCCTGCTGATGAACCCGCTTCCATCCTTCTGGAGCGTATTCGTGCTGAGAAAGAACAGCTGATTAAGGCTGGCAAAATCAAGCGTGACAAGCACGAATCTGTCATTTTCAGAAGGGATAATTCTCATTATGAGAAGTTAGACGGAATCGAGCGCTGTATTGATGATGAACTGCCATTTGAGATACCGGAAAGCTGGAAATGGGTACGGTTAGGATCAGTATTTCAGCATAATACAGGAAAGGCGCTCAACGCGGCAAACCGTTCCGGTAAGAAGAAACCATATATTACAACTTCCAACCTTTACTGGGGCAGATTTGAACTTGATAAACTGAAAGAGATGTTCTTCACCGAAGCGGAAATTGAAAGGTGTACTGCAACGAAAGGAGATCTTTTGGTCTGTGAAGGCGGTGATATTGGCAGGGCTGCAATTTGGCCGTATGATTATGACATTTGCATTCAGAATCACATCCACCGTCTCAGAGCCTATGCTCCAGTTTGTACAAAGTTCTTCTATTACTTGTTCTACCTTTATAAAAACGCAGGCTGGATTGGAGGCAAGGGTATTGGTATTCAAGGACTTTCCTCGAACGCAATTCATTTACTGCTTTTTCCGCTTCCGCCGCTAGCTGAACAAGAGAAAATCGTAGAAGAAATAGAGAAAGTTTTTCCCGTGGTTTCAGGTTTATAACGCAGTCAAGGCATACGTTCATTTTCAGAGCGTATGCCTTGTGTTTTACCAGTCGATCACGTTATCCACAATCGTCCGCTGTTCCGTGGCCGTCTTGCGGAGATAGATGCGCGTGGTCTCGATGCTTTCATGCCCCATGAGATCGGCAAGAAAAGCAATATCGTTGCAGCGCTCCAGAAAGCTCTTTGCGAAACGGTGCCGGAAAGAGTGCGGGTAGACCACAGCCGGGTCGATGTTATAGCGCACGGCAAGCTTCTTGAGCTGACCGGAGATGCCCCTGGTCGTAATCCGATCCCCGTACTTGTTCAAAAAAATGAAGCCGCTTTCCTGTTTCTTTTCTGCCAACCAGGAAATGGCTTCATCCTGCAATGCCTTGGGAATGTAAATCCGCCGGAGCTTGCCACCCTTGGAGTAGAGGTCAATGTGTCCGAGGCGAACGTGTTCGACCTTGATCTGAATCAGTTCGCTCACTCTGGCACCCGTTGCCGCAAGGAAGCGGATCACAAAATACCAGAACATTTCGCCATCGCGCTTAAGGCAATTCTTGAAGTAGGTGTAATCAGCCTCGCTGATCACATTTTCCAAAAATGCTTTCTGCTGCACTCTCACAAAGGGCAGCTTCCATTCTGCTTTCCCGATGCTCTCAAGATAGCAGTTCATGGCGCGGAGCCGGAGGTTGACCGTCTTGGGGCTGTAGCTCTCGATCAGCCAGACCTTGTAGGCTTTCAGGTTCCGCTGTGTGACTTTGTCGTATTGCTCCTGATACTGCTTGACTGCGAACAGGTACGAAGCCACCGTGTTTTCCGAGAGGTTCGATTCTCTCAGATGTCTTTCAAATTTTTCTGTCATGGTGAAAGACCTCCTTTCACCACGATTATACAGAAGCGAAGTTACAAAGCTTTGATTATGGGAAAGGCTTCATCCACTTTGGCCACAATGCGCAATTGTTCGTTAAGTGGCGGGAGTGGAATCCAGACCATATTAATATTGGCTACTGCTAAACCAGGTTGAGCTGTAGCTGTAGCATACTGATTCAAATTCAATGCTTCAAGGAACAGACATGCCCACGAAATATCTGTGCCGCCAAAAGTATCAACACAAACCGCGTGTTCTGTGGCATAGAAATCACCGGTTGCCCAATTGATATTACCGCAGAGTGTGCCTTGCCGTCCTATAATAGGGTAATCTCCGTGATGATTGGCCTCAGAAACGTACCCGCGAACGCCATTGCCACCATAGCATTTTACTGAACCTGCAAATTCGATTTCTTTTATAGCAGCGGAAGAAATATTTTTGCCTGCCTGTAAAGAAAACAATGTCCCTATGCGGCACCACTCCCAGCTTTCCGGTATCTCAAACGGCAATTCATCGTCGATGCAGCGCTCGATTCCGTCTAACTTCTCATAATGAGAACTTTACAAAGTTTTAAGTGGCAACAAAGCACTTGTTATAGTTTTCAGGATCCTTTTCTGTTCGGCTGCTGGTGGGATAGGTATAAGCAAATTTGCGACCTCTTTTGCTGGAAGTTGCCGTACCGCCGTGCCTGTAATTTTTGCCTCGACCATTGTCTGATAATAAGGAGCATTTATTACTGTATAAACATAATCAAGCATTTCTAGGCTGAGACAACGGATAATCAACATTTGGGCACATATGAATCCCGTGGTATATTTTTGTGTTTCCTTAAATATCCGCGTCTTTCCTACACTTCCACGAAGCAGGCATATAAGATCGCCATCTTTTAATTTGCCATTACCAAGCTGCTTGAACTTCTCTTCACTTATAAACCTGACAGCGTCAAAGTCCATATACTTTTCGCCCATGTCCTTGGCACCAAAGAAGGGAACACCATCAGAAACATAATCTGACTCGACGGGATATTTGCTACTTCTATCACCATTTTCAAAAATGGCAATATTAGAAAACCTTACCCACTGCCAGTTTTCTGGCAAGTCAAACGGAATTTCTTCATCAATGCAGATCTCCTCAGAGCCTCGCTTTTCATAATGAGAATTATCCCTTCTGAAAATGACAGATTCGTGCTTGTCACGCTTGATTTTGCCAGCCTTAATCAGCTGTTCTTTCTCAGCACGAATACGCTCCAGAAGGATGGAAGCAGGTTCGTCGGTAGGGTCTTGGGGAACAAGTTTTCCCTGAACTGCTTCCTGCAAGATAGACTTTTTAAGCAGATCTGGAAACTGAGTATTGAGGTTATTTAGTCTTTTTTCTGCCTGTGCATATTTGTCCAATAAAGGCTCGAACTCTTTTATCTTGGTAACAATTCGGTACTGTTCAGATAGCGGGGGTAGTGGGAATAACAAGGCATGTAAAGCGTTTGCAGACAGTCCCTGGATGCCAATACCTTTTCCGCCAATCCATCCTGCGTGCTTGTAAAAGAAAAAGATGTAGTAATAGTATTCGGTACATATTTCAGAATAAGGACGCAGCCTGTGGATATGGTTTTGTATCCTAATATCTGTGTCATACGGCCAGATTGCGGCTCGCCCAATATCTCCACCCTCACAAACAAGCAGATCACCCTTGGTCGCAGTGCATTTCTCAATTTCCGATTCGGAAAAATTCATTTCTCGTAGAGAATCAATTTCAAACCTGTTCCAGTAAAGATTGGACGTAGTAATGTATGTGAGTAACTCGCCAGAACGATTAGACGCATTCAAAGCTTTACCGGTATTGTGCTGATAAATTTCTCCTAATCGAACCCATTCCCAAGTATCGGGAATGTTAAACGGAATCTCGTCTGCAATGCACACTGGCTCGTTTTTTCCAACCTTCTCATAAGGCAAATTATAAGAACAGCGTTTAGAGTGAACGAATAGCCTTTAGAAGAGGATGTCATTTTCTGCGAGACATGATATACTGTAAAGCAAAGAGTAATGAAGATATAACAGAAAATCAGACAGGAGGATTTCTCATGGAACACTTGCGGTGTGTTGTGGAGCGAATCACATACCAGAATGCAGAAAATGGGTATTCGGTGCTAAAGGTTGCAGTCAAGAACCAGAGTGAGCTTGTAACCGTAGTGGGAACTATGCCGGATACGCATGTTGGTTCCGTGCTGTCTTTGGAAGGTTTCTGGAAAACGGATGCGAAATACGGCAGGCAGTTTTCTGTGGAAAAATTTGAGGAAACACTGCCAGCAACGGCATATGGAATTGAAAAATATCTCGGTTCCGGTCTGGTAAAAGGAGTGGGACCGAAGTTTGCACAGCGGATTGTGCAGAAATTTGGCAAAGATACGCTGGATATTATTGAAGAAGAGCCGGACAGGCTTCTGGAGATTAACGGTATTGGACAGGTTCGTGTGGACCGGATTAAGAAAAGCTGGGTGGAGCAGAAAGAGATAAAAAACATCATGCTTTTTCTCCAGAGCCATGAGGTGAGCACCGCCCATGCCACAAAGATTTTTAAAACCTATGGAAATGACAGCATCAATGTGGTAAAAGATAATCCGTACAGACTGGCAGATGATATATGGGGAATCGGGTTTAAGACGGCAGATACCATAGCGGAAAAACTGGGAATTGAAAAGAATCGTTTTATCCGGCTGCGCAGCGGCATTTTGTACACCTTGAATAAACTGGCGGAAAGCGGTCATTGCTATGCACAGCGGGAACAATTGATTGATACTGCGGCAAAACTTCTTGAAGTGGAATGTCCGGAGCTGGAAATGACTTTGGATGAAATGCTTCGGACGCAGGATGTCATCCGGGATGAAGAGGCGATTTATCTGCCGCCCTTTTATTTTTCAGAAACAGGCTGTGCCAAACGGCTACTTCTTTTGATGGAGGCAGAACGAAAAGCGGCTGTGGATGCGGAAGCCATAGTGAAAAAAATCATAGCAGACTCTGCTATTTCTTATGATGAAATACAGCAGGAAGCAATCCATACAGCTGTATTATCGAAAGTGATGGTACTGACCGGAGGACCGGGAACTGGAAAGACAACAACCACACTGGGAATTATTCAGGCATACAAAGCGGCTGGCTGTGAGATTATCCTGGCTGCACCGACCGGAAGGGCGGCAAAGAGAATGTCGGAGGCAACCGGAATGGAGGCAAAGACCATTCACCGGCTTTTGGAATACAAACCTCCGGAGGGGTATCAGAAAAACGAGGAAAAGCCATTGGAAGGGGATGTGCTGATTCTTGATGAATGCTCCATGATTGATATTATGCTCATGTATCATCTCCTGAAGGCAATCCCGGAGCATATGACGCTGATTATGGTGGGAGACACGGATCAGCTTCCCAGTGTAGGTGCAGGAAATGTGCTGAAAGACATGATTTCTTCCGGGAAAGTTCCGGTGGTACGCCTGACAAGAATCTTCCGACAGGCACAGGGAAGCCGGATTATTATGAATGCACACCGGATCAATAAAGGCGAAGGGATAGACATGCGGGGCGGAAAAGATTCGGATTTCTTTTTTGCCGGGAAGGAAACAAATGAAGATGTCGTAGATACAGTTGTCCGGTATTGTACGGAGAACCTTCCGAGATACTATCATGTGGATGCCCTTTCTGATATTCAGGTGCTGACGCCGATGCAGAGGGGAATCTGCGGTGCGGCCAATCTCAATCAGGTACTGCAGGAGGCCATGAATCCGTCAACAGTTTTCCTGCGCAGGGGCGGAACACAGTACCGGATCCGGGATAAGGTCATGCAGATACGCAATGATTATGACAAAGAGGTTTTTAACGGGGATATTGGCGTGATCACCCATGTGGACATGGAAGAACGGGAACTGACGGTTGATTATGACGGCAGGGAGGTTGTGTACGATGTCAGTGAACTGGACGAACTGACGCTTGCCTATGCAACGACGATCCATAAGGCACAGGGTTCGGAATATTCCATCGTGGTGATGCCCTTTACTATGAGCCATTTTGTGATGCTGCAGAGAAATCTTCTCTATACTGGTGTAACCAGAGCAAAAAAGATTCTGGTGCTGGTCGGGGAGAAAAAGGCAGTTTATTATGCCATCAAAAATGAAACGACAGCAGCCAGGAATACGAAGCTGGCACAGCGGCTGACGGAAGGCACAGTGTCATTGACAGAGAAGCAGAAGAAAGATGCTGCCGGAAATGAAAACAAAGCGGCAAAGCCAGAAAAGGTAAAAATGATAACCTATAAAGGCGGAATGCAGCCTGCATTGGTAAGGGAAGAGCCTGCCGTTTATGGAGGAGATATTTTTCAGCGGCTTTCCCAGTCAAGGTTTAGAAGCGGATTTTCTTTGAAAGCCAATGACAGGGCATATATAAGGGAAAAAGGAATGGATATGGTGAAACGTCATGCGGCAGACTTTGTAAGACAGAGACTTGCTCCGGCAGAACCCGTGAATGACGGGAAACAGACACCGATGCGGGGACATCCGGTGTTTGTGGCACAGCACGCAACGGCTACCTGTTGCAGAGGATGTCTTGAAAAATGGCATCAGATTCCAAAAGGGACAGAGCTTACCGACGGGCAGCAGGAGTATGTAGTGGAAGTGATTATGAAATGGATTCAAAGACAAATGGAGCGATAGGCAGAGAAGCGTATCGGAAGTGAGGTGTACGGATGTTTAAGAAAAAGAAGGAACAGAAAAAGTCATATGATAAAGAGAATTATCGTCCGGTACTGCGCTGCAGCATTTGTACCGGAGAACAGGTGGCAGGCTTTCAAAATATCCATACAGGCAAATTTACGGAAATTACATGGATACGAGACAGTAAAGAACTGGATGAATTTATGGAGATGTATGACATAAGCACAATAACAAAGGAATATTAGAGGATGATAACATGGCAACAGACAGAAGCGAAGAACTGATGCGGGCATTACAGGAAAAAGGGTATCCGGATGATTTCTGTAAAGAGCTTGCATACAGGCAGCTAAACACAGATTATACGGCAACAAGGATGCTGGGGTATCTGTACCGGCATTCGGAGGCGTCTCGAATAGAGGATGTTGTGGATGAGATGCTTGCGATCTTATATGACAGAAATGCCTTGATACAGAAGCATGAAGCGGAGCAGGCACAGGCGAAGATAAGCGAAATCTACAGATATGGGTTAAATGAACAGGAAACAAATGAGTAAGGGGGCAGGTGCTGCCGGGAAAGTGAGGGTGAAGTATATGCATATCAAAGTGTTAAAGGGTGATATTACAAAACTGGGAGTGGATGCGATTGTAAACGCTGCAAATGAGTCTTTGCTTGGAGGCGGCGGAGTAGACGGGGCAATCCATCGGGCCGCAGGAAAAGAGCTTCTGGAAGAATGCAGGAAACTTCATGGCTGTCTGACTGGTGAAGCAAAGCTGACAAGGGGATATCATCTTCCGGCAAGGTATGTGATCCATACAGTAGGACCAATCTGGTATGGTGGGAAAAGGGGAGAGAAAGAACTGCTGAAAAGCTGTTATGAAAATTCACTCAGGATTGCACTGGATAAGAAGCTTCACTCGATTGCATTCCCTGCGATTTCTACCGGAATATATGGATATCCGAAAGAACAGGCTGCTGAAACAGCGGTTAATACCATACTTGATTATACTGCTGGTAAAGTACCGGAAGATTTTGAAGTGTGGCTTGTTGCGTTTGATTCCCAGACAGAGAAGCTGTATCAGCAGGCTATAGCAAAGCATATATAATGAAAGCAGGAATGAAATATGGATATTGCAAGACTTAAAAAACAATCGCTGCCGGATATTTATATCCGCAATAATAGAAAATGTTATCTTGATCCTGTTCGGGAAAAACTGATTTATATTACACCAGAAGAAACAGTACGTCAAAAGGTAATCGCATATCTGATTCAAGAACTGCACGTACCGCAGAATATGATTGTGGTTGAGGAACCTCTTTCACACTATCAGATACAGACAAAGCGCAGGGCAGATATCGTTATTCACAAATATAACGGGGAATTATGTGCATTACAGCCGCTGGCAGTCATAGAGTGCAAAGCGCCGGAAGTTCTTCTTGGGGATAAGGCAGTAGAACAGATGACGGATTATTCAAATATGGTTGGCAGTGAATATAGTGTCCTGACGAATGGAGAAGAATGCTTCGCATATTATTACAACTGCTCGGAACAGAAGTACGTTCGTATCAATGGACTTCCGCCGTATGAAGATATGCTGGGAGCTAAATATGATTCCCTGCCATCGGAACCTGTGCCGGAACGAATACCTTTTTCTCAGATTTTGGATAAACTTGATGTTTATGCTGGATATGATATTGGGGCAAACTCTTCTCCTGAACTGCAGGCGGTAGCAGTTAATCTTCTGGAGTGTTATCTGGATACAGATTATCAAATGCCGACAGGCAAATATAAAACATTCAGGCTTATTGAGGACTTCGGCGTTCGGCTGCTGGAATATGGTAATGCTTCCGGCGGAGTACATAGCGGCCCATACAGATCATTTTTAATAGATTATCAGGGAAGTACGGAGTTTGTATCCATTGGCGTAGCTCCCTATGTGACATGGGCACACCAGGATGTACAGAAAACGGTAATCAATGTGGCCGTTGATGATGAAAAGAGTGCACACCATTCTTTACAGCTTGTATTGGATGATAATCTGATCATCAATGGAAAAAAGTGTATTTTCAGACATCATGGACGCATTGGCGTAGGAAATATTGGAAGTGGAAAAGTTGAGGAACTGAAAAATTTTTTACGGGAGCAGTATCCTGATATTGTCAGAGAAAATAGAATTGTACTTGGAAGTTTAGAGAACAGTGACCTATGGAATCTAAATCAGCCGGAGGTTATCCGTTTGACAGAGAATCTTATTTCATATGCCCTAATAAGGGATGAATATCGGAAATGTTTAAAGAAAAGAAAGATGGAATGATAATATTAGTAGATGCGGATGCCTGCCCAGTTGTCATAATTACGGAAAAAATTGCCCGGAAACATCAGATTCCGGTTGTTCTCTTATGTGATACGAACCATGTACTTCGTTCTGAATACAGTGGAGTGAAAATCATTGGTGTAGGAGCTGATGCTGTGGATTTTGCATTGGTTAATCTCTGTAAAGAAGGAGATATTGTGGTCACACAGGATTATGGTGTGGCAGCAATGACTCTTGGAAAAGGTGCATATGCCATCCACCAGAGCGGGAAATCCTGATTTCGTTTGTCAGAAGTCTCAAGAAATAGGACAGTTCAGAGAATAAGTGCTGAACTGTTTTTTGGGGGGAGGAAAACAGATATGCGGAAGTGGGGATTTATTATAACATTGGGTTTATGTATTACGATAGCAGGATGCGGAGTACAGCCGACAGAAGCAAAGAATTTAAAGAAGCAGACCCAAAAATTAACTATCAAGTCAGAGGTCAGTCAGGCAGAATGTTGTATCTGCGGAGATAACGAAAGAAGCCTGATGCCATATTACCGGAAAATGGATTCTGTAGGGATTGTTTGTCTGAATACAATGAATATTTCGAATACGGATGTCAGGATATACGATGATGACGGTACGGAATTACTGCAAAATGACAGCATGAACCAGACAATCACTTCCCACGGAGAAGATGAATGCAGCTTCTGGATCAGCGGAATGCCAAACCGGGGCATTACGGAAGTCAGGGTGGATTATGGAAAATTATCAAAGCCGGATTGGAAGAGAATAAAGACATTCTTGTGTCAAAACTGTTTGAACAAAGTGCTTGATATGTATCAGGAAGAAATGGAATGGAATGAAGAAGAGGCACGTTTCCCGGAAGTGTGTCTGGTTGACTTCACAGACAACGAATTATATTCACTTGGGAAGGCGTATGGTGGTTATAGCATCCGGGATTATTATGTACGGATTGAGCATGGGGAACAGAGTGATGAGATATTGATTTTCTATGCACCGGAACGCTGCCAGTAACCGGGAAATTCGACAAATAAGCGGATGTTTTTTGTGTAAAAGTGTGCTATCATGAACATATTGGAGAATTATGCAGATTGCATAAAATGTGTGTACTTCGAGTGATGGAGATACTAAATGGCAAAGAAAAAGAAGCAAAGCAAAGAAGAACGAAAACGGATACGGCTTCAAAAAGGAAAACAGTGGCTGATTACCTATCAGGGCACGCCGAAACATATGGCGAAGCATTACAGGGAACGTTTCCATGTGGATGTCCTGACGGCGGTCAGGGACTTGCAGGAGCTGGGAGTAAATTATACGCAGGAGCAGCTGGACAATATAAAGCGTTCCGAAGAGGAAAGGCTGCGTCAGAAGCGCTTGAAAAAAGAGAAGAAACGGCAGGAAGAAATGCTGCTGAGCTATGATTTCTGCGATGACAGATTTGCATTCATAGCCGGTTATACTTCCGGCGGTGCAGCATACGGAACTACATGGGAAGAGATGGGAATTGATCCGGAACTGCCGTTTGAAGAGAAAGTAAGTCTATTGGAATCAGGGAATGTTATGCAGCCCAATGATGAAGTTGATGATTTTGAGAACCGGATGACGGGTGATGAATTGAAAATTAAAGTTCTTCCGGACAAGTTCAGTGTGTGCAAAGTGGTGGATTATTCAAAGGTAGATCTGGATGCAGACTATTGTTTTATCGGAAAGACTGACGAAGAAAAATCGCTGGTATGTCTGACAGGAGATGTGCCGGATAATACAACAGAACGTAGTGATGGCTGGAGGGCGTTCCGTATTGAAGGCATTTTGATTTTTCATTGATTGGGATACTGGCAGGAATTACAGGAGTATTGGCAGATTATGAAATTGGCGTGTTCGCCGTTTCCACCTACAATACAGATTACATACTTGTAAAAGAAAAGGATTATAAGCAGGCGGTCAATGCACTGTCTAATGAAGCATATCAAATAACTGAATGAGAAAGAAGAGGTAATGATTATGAGCAGAAAACTTGTCGCATATTTTTCAGCTACCGGTACAACAGCAAGAGTGGCAGAGAAATTGTCTGATGCAATCGGAGCAGATTTATTTGAGATTGCTCCTGAAGTTCCATACACAAAAGAAGACTTAGACTGGATGAATAAGGAGTCCAGAAGCAGTATTGAGATGCGTGATGAGAAATCCCGTCCGGAGATTGCTGTAAAGAGAGATAATATGGCAGAGTACGATGTTATTTTTGTGGGATTTCCGATATGGTGGTATGTGGCACCAACGATTATCAATACATTTCTGGAAAGCTATGACCTGACTGGAAAGACAGTTATTCCGTTTGCAACTTCTGGAGGAAGTGGTATGGGAAAGACAAATGAGAAGCTGTCTGTCAGCTGCAAGGGTGGAAAACTGCTGGAAGGGAAAGTATTCAAAGAGAATGTTGGAAGTACAGAACTTCTGGAATGGGCAACACAGATAATTGATTAAAGTTGCGATGCAGGAAACTATGGAATCATCCATAGTTCCCTTGCCGCACATAATCATGTCAAAAAAATTATAATTCAGAGCTGTGAGAAAAAGTAGGGATATCTTTTCCGTTGCTTCCAATTTCCGAAAGGTAGTGAAGAAAAACGGATATTTAAAAAAGTTGCTGGAAAATAGTGAAGACATGAAATAAAGGGGAACCTTAATAGTTCCCCTCAAGCAAATCCTTTAATGAAATATGAAAAAAGAAATCATGGACCATGGTATCATACTTTTGCCACAGCGGAAGTGTGATGCACTGGTCTTTTCTGTTGCATTCTTCTGCATTTGGCAGATTGCATGCAACAGAAATCAATGGGCCGTCCGTCAACTCGATGATTTCGCCAACCATATATTCTTCCGGTTTTTTGTCAGCATATAACCGTCGCCCTTGAAACGAAGACCTTTCAGAAATTGAGCCTTCACAAGGTTTTTTAAAATAATCTCCGGGTATTTTTCAGAAACATCCTGTCTCTGAGCAATAGTGCGGCTGTAAAAATCCAGACAAGGGATTTTTGCGGCCAAAAATAAATTTCATCTTTCATAGAAAAAAGGATCCCTCGCAAGGTAGAAGGCTAACAAGCCTTGTCCTTGCTGGGATCCTTTCAATTACTACTGGGGATGCCGGAATTTGCTATTAACCGACAGACAATCATGAGAAAATCTCACCACAATAAATGAAAACTGGATACTAGCTATACGTTATGTAGTGGTATACTTAAGGTGCCGAATAAGATCGGAAGGGGATTGGTGCTTACAAGCCCGTCCGACAGACTGATTTTCAGCTCCTTAGGTGTACCACTTTTTGTTTCCATCTGGTTTTGATGAGGACGCAGGACAGCCAACAATTAAGCAAGGAGCTGCATCGGCTTATGCGAAGGAGGTTTGTTTTATGGAAGTATTGTATAAGCGGTGTTGTGGGATTGACATTCATAAAAATATGATGGTAGCCTGTATTTTTACGAGTGTCAGAAAAAAAGAAATCCGTCAGTTTTCAACAATGACGGAAGATATTCTCCAATTAGTTTCGTGGCTGAAAGAAACAGATTGTGAGATGGCTGCCATGGAAAGTACGGGCTCTTATTGGAAACCTGTATATAACATATTCGAAGAAGAACAGATACCGATCATGGTTGTGAATGCGCAGCATATCAAAGGAGTTCCCGGACGTAAGACGGATGTAAAAGATGCAGAGTGGATTGCCGATCTGGTACGCCATGGATTAGTAAAGGCAAGTTACATACCAAATAGGGATCAAAGAGAACTGCGAGAAATAACCCGTTACCGCCAGGAGGTAATTGAAGAACGTGCTCGTGAATTAAATCGAATCCAGGCTGTGTTAGAAGGCTGCAATGTTAAACTGAGCAGTGTAATTACCGATATCAGCGGAAAAAGCGGTATGGCAATTTTAAAGGCAATTGTATCTGGAGAAACAGATCCTGTTGTTTTAAGTGAACTTGCCGAAGGAAGAGCCAGAGATAAAATTCCAGAAATGCAGAAATCCCTACAAGGACGGATATCAGAACATCAGCAAAAAATGTTGAAACATCAACTTGGGCATATTGAAAGCCTGACCGCTTTAATTGTGGATTTAGATGCAGATATTAAAAAAAAACAGAATCCATAAACTGGGCAATCGAAGCTTTGGATGATATGCCTGGGATTGGAAGAAAAAGTGCAGAACGAATTTTAGCGGAAACTGGTGTGGAAATGGAGCACTTTCAAAATGAATCTCGTTTCAGCTCATGGGCGGGACTTGTGCCTGAGTGTAAGGAAAGTGGTGTTAGTATATAACCATAGACATAAAAAGTTGAACAGCCTATAATAATCATAATAATGTAAAGGAGCTGTTCAACATGGCAAAAAACCAAAAGAAGTACACTCAAGAGTTTAAGCAACAAATTGTGGATTTGTACAATACAGGAAATTACTCATTTCCTCAGTTATCAAGTGAATATGGCGTAGCAAAGTCAACTATCTTAAACTGGGTAAGAAATCTAAGTCCTATCCAGGTTTCTGAGACAGAAACCATTTCTATGAAGGAATACAAAGCCCTTCAGAAGAAAATGAAAGAATTAGTGTGCATAGCACCAAAAAGTGCACACACTAGGTGCTGCACATTCTGTATATTTTTCTGCATATCTTTATCTATTCTTTTACTTTCTCAAAAAATGCACACCCATGCTGGACACAAAAAAGAGCAGACATTACATTAAAAAAGTGCACATACTAGGCTATACACAATTATAGAAAATGGCAGCAGGCGGCAACCGGTAATATTCTTTATTTTGTGCACACACTAGGCAGTACACAAAAAAGTTGAAAAGATGCTCACCATATGTAGTACATAATTTCACTGCCGCGTCCAGAAACTGCCTGCCGGCCAGGGCTGCTATATATGCACATTATTTTTGAAAATATACGGGCAAGTATAGGTGTGCACAATTTGAAATACTTTTCTTCCCTTTTTCTACATTTTTTTCTGTATCTATAAAGATATGCACACTTCGTGTTTATTTCGGTATCTGTATAGGTGTGCATTTTTTATCAATTTTTTTGAGGAAAAAGTGTTACATTTGAGTGTTTATTTATCATATTAAAGGTATAGAGATAAGGCGGTGAACAACTTTTCACTTTCGCATATATTTTAAAAATAGTCGTACAGTATTTTGCATTACCTTATTTGGGTGCTTAGTTCACCGTTTCTCTATGGAAATTTGTATTTTGCATCAGGTTTCCTTTTCTATTTTCTTATAATTTGCTAAAGCCCACATTGTTCAAGAATAGATTGAGCAATGTGGCTATTTTTTGGTTTATTTACTTCTCAAACGCCTGGATCGGAACTGTGTTAGAGGAAAAAAGGATTTCTGGCGCCTGTGTGTACACTAAAATTGTTATAGAATATTTCGGTTGTAGAAACAAAAAAATAAAAATGAGTGCATAAAATTGATCCATAAAGGAAACTTTTTTGCACCCATTTTAAAGACTGAGGTTCTTGAAGATTGGAAATGTAATTCTGGTAAAGCAAGATTACCAGATAGCTTAAGCATAGGAAACTTGTAAATTAAAGAGCAGTAAACTTTCTATTTTAATTACTTGGCAGATACCAGCCATTCTCAGATTTTACAGGAAATCTATATTCTTTTCCAGCCCATTGTTTCTTACCGATGGCATTATCAAGTTTTAGTAGAAAATCCCACATACGGCTTCTGGTTTCCAGACTAAGTTCTGGATTCAGATAAGCCTTCTGAACTAAATCCCTTTTATTTTGAAGTTCTTTTAAATCCGCTTTTTCAAACCATTTAGCCGATAACGGTTTTCCTTTTTTTATTTCATTTTTTAAGGAAATCCATATTTGGGTAATACTGTCTTTATTCTTAAGTCCAAGTACCATTGAAATAAGAGCAGTAACACTTACTCCGGCTAGAGCAAGCTGATGCTTATGATCTTTGAGCCATTTGATAAATCCTTTCTTATCTTTTTCCACTTCTTCTGGATTCAGCTGTTCCTGTTGTTTTATTTCATCCATCATTAATACTCCTTCTGTTATTCTTCTATATCAATACAATCCCTGAAGCTGTATTTTGAACTGGTTTTTGATAGCAACTCAAGATAATCTTTTTTATTGTTTGATTACCTGTCCCAGTTAACACATTATCTTAATATTGTCCTGTATCCCTGCTTAGTTTTATAATAGTATTTTGCTTATGACCAGAATGTTAATTAAGTGATTTTATATCAGTAATAATAGCCTGACCATAAAATAAATATTCATTTCCAAATTGGCTATTAAGTTCACCATTCCAATAGTGCAATGCTCGTTGCTCGTAGTCAACGCTGGAAAGGGTATTTGCAGTTAACCAATAATCATTCCCACAAAATATATCTCCATCTAAGTCCAATGTTAAGATAATATGATTTTTTTCTAATTTTGTTTTCCAGTAATTTAGATTTTCATTATCTGTAAGCCAGAGACATTTGTGTCGACTTGGTAAAGAATCAAATTTTTCTTTTCGAATTTGTTCGAAAATTTGTTCCCTAATGTAAAGTGCGCATTCTGAGAAAATGCCTTTTAAATGGGTATATAAAAAATTAATACTTTCATTTGAAGGCGGAAAAGTTGGGTAGCGTTCAAACATTTCAAATGGGGACATTCTTTGTCCATATACATCAAGCGCTGGTGAGAAATTTTTGCACATGCTCCAAAATGGGTTTTCAATTTCGCCTGCAGTAATTTTATCTCCAATAGACCAATCAAGTTTAGTGGAAAGATGAAACATATTTTTCATTTTCATAAAATCAAATCCTTATCTTTTCTATAAATATGGTTTGGGTTGTAATCAAATTAAAGTACTAACAAAATTTTGCTGAGAGTTTTGCTATATGATTAATTACTCCATTTGCTAATTACATCTTCCACCTGAGCAATCAGCTGTTCTTTATTAGGCATATGCAAAACATATTTTGCTGCAAATATCTGATTGGACAGACCGCCAAGAGCATATTCAGCGGTGATATCATCTTTGTCAGTGCAGAGAATAAGTCCTATGGGGGGATTGTCCTCCGGGTCATTTACTTCAGAGGCGTAATAGTTTAGGTACATATTTATTTGTCCAGCAGCTTCAGGAGTAAACTTTTTGGCTTTTAATTCAATCAGTACATATGCATGAAAAAGTTTATTGTAGAAAACCATATCAACGTAGTAATGGGTGTTATTAATCGTTACTCTCTGTTGAGTTCCCACAAACATAAAGCCGCTTCCAAGTTCAAGCAGAAAATCTTCAATTCTTCTGACCAAGGCTTTTTCTAGATCACTTTCTAGCATAGGTTTATCTTCCGGGATCCCCAGGAATTCAAAAACATAAGGGTCTTTAATCGTTTCAGCAGGATTGGAAAAATCAACACCTCTTGTGGCTAATTCCAAGACTTGTTCTTTGTTGATGCTTCCTTTGGAAAGAAGGAGCCTTTCAAATAAAGAACTGCTCAGCTGTCTTTTTAATTCTCTGACAGACCAGCCGGCATTAATGCATTCTTTCTCATAGAAAGAGCGCTTGTCATTATCAGAGATTGAAAGAAGTTCACAATAATGGGACCAGGACAATTTTCCAGACACTGTCTGGAAAATTGGATAAGAGAGATAAAACTGCCTCATATTGTAGACATTGGAGCGTGAGAACCCTTTTCCTAATTCTTTGGTTAATTCTTTTGAAAGAGCCAACAGTGTTTTTTCACCGTATGCTGCTCGAATCTGCTCATTCTGCTCATAACGTACAATAATTTCACCTATTTTCCAGTAAGTTGAAATCAATTCTTGATTAACTTGTACTGCAACGTTTTGCCTGGATTGACTTAATAGATTTCTTATTTCGTCAATAGTGGATGACATCACAGTATTATTGGGGCTGCTTGTTCTATTTTCCATATATGGAATCCTTTCTGAAATGTTAATTATCATGTTGAATCTATTTTTATAATACCATAAATACAAGGCTAATGTGAGCTTTTTATATTTATTTTAAAGCTGAATTTTGGGGCATTTAGAATCAATATAGACAGAAAAAGAAGAAAGAACACGAAAATTGTGAAAGACTGGAAATGGTCTTTTATTGAAAAATAAAGAGAAAATTAAAAATATAAAATTTTTATTAAATCGTATTTTTCCGTGCATCGCTGGATCAAAAATCCAGCTTATTGACTCCACATGAAAAATGGAGGTCAATAGGTATGGTAAGTACTGCTATAAATAATGTAGAAATTAACGCCGATATGATGAATTTGATTGCTACATATGGTATGATAACACCAGAGGTTATAGAGGCCGCCAAGGAGAGACAGATGGCGGATATTTTAGAAAAACATAATGTAACTATACCTGAGCCGACATGGCGAGAGCAAAAGAAGATTTGGATAATTGCTATACCCAAAAGATATTCTAATGATGGCGTTAGACATCAAGCGAGAGGAACAACTCCAGAGGAATGCAAAAAAGATTTTAAGCACCGAGTTTCACGGATGCTACTTAATCATGAAGATGAGGAAAGCATAGAAACAAAGGCAAAAAAAATGACGGTTGGGGAAACCGTCATTGAGTTCATACGCTGCAAAGAAGGGGAAATAAAAGCCGCAACGCATGAGCGTTATGTCCGCTGCTATAAATCACATATTCAAGGGTCCGAATTTGGTAATAGTAAATTGCAAAGTGTGCGTTTACCAGATTGTCAGCAGTTCATAAATTCATTATATCACAAAAATCTGGGACATGGTAGTATGAAACAAATAAAAAGCGTTGTTTCACAGGCTTTTGAATATGCTATTGCCAAGGGCTATACAACTATCAATTATATGAGAACTGTGAAAATTAATGTGAACAAATGCAGTACTGGGAAGGCTCATAAAAAAGAAGCATGGAGCAATGAAGAGATACAGAAATTGTGGAATGGTTCTTTGCAGTTGTGGAAATCCCATCGGTACTATTACAGTGCTGTATATTTGGCATTAATTAGTACGGGATGCAGAGTAGGAGAATTATTGGCAGCAGAGTGGTCTGATATAGACTTTGACAAAAGGGAATTTTTTATTAATAAGACAGTTATTCGTTACACTGATTATGAAACTGGTAAGAAAATTCTCACAGTTAATTCTTCAAAGACGGCTGAGAGCCAAAGAACAATTCAGCTGACTGATGATGCAATATTTTGGCTCAAAGAAATTAAAAAGAGAAATACTGAATTGGGAAGAAATAGCGGCAGAGTCATAGAAACTCGTGAGGGTGGATTAGCAACATCGAATATTATTGATGATAGCGCGAAGCGGTTTTGCCAAGAACTGGGTATAGAATACAAGAGTAGTCATAGTTGTAGAAGAACATATGCTTCAGTAATGAGGGAACACGGTATATCTATTATGGAAATTGCGTCTGACCTGGGGCATAGGGATATTTCAACAACAGAGAACAATTATTGTAAAGACAGAAATAGCAAAGAAACGGCATTAGAACAAAAAAATGCAGCTTTAAGGGCAACAAGGGGCAACAACATTAAAACGCCTGAGACCTACGATTTTCGCGAGGTCTCAGGCGTTTCGGGGAGGATATAAGTTAATCTCGCTTATCTTTTGTATTGCGTCATCATTGAAGGGGGTTCAATGAATTTGTTGGTTCATTTTACTGAACACTCATAGTATGAACCTGTTACTGGTTTTTTATACATATGTTACAGAATAATAGTATGAATTTTATGAAAAATCTGCAAGAAAATTTTGGAAAAAAAATAAGATTTGTGTTTTTCAGTAAAAGATGGTATAATAAATTTCAGCTGTAAAACGGCATAATTACGAAATTTTGTTGAAAAGAGGAATAAGAAATGAGCGACAAGACCATTTTAGAGCAGTGGCGTGCCATTGCCTATGACCAGCAGGCAGATCGTAATAAACTTCAGCAGTTCTGGGCAAAATATTTTAACATTGAGAAGAACATTTATGCACAGCTTCTTGAGAATCCGGACGAAGTAGTTACTGGTACAGTTAAAGAACTGGCTGAGAAATATAATCAGGAAGTGCTCACCATGGTTGGTTTCCTTGATGGAATCAACGACAGTCTTAAGGTTCAGAACCCGATCGAGACTATGGATGAGAATACTACCGTAAGTCTTTGTTTTGACAAAGAGCTTCTTTACAAGAACATGGTAGACGCTAAGGCTGACTGGCTTTACAATCTTCCACAGTGGGACAAGATCTTTACCCCGGAGAAACGTAAAGAGCTTTATCTTGAGCAGAAGAAATCCGGCACAGTTGTAAAGGCACACAAGATTGGACGTAACGATCCGTGTCCATGCGGAAGCGGAAAGAAATATAAATTCTGCTGCGGAAGAAATAAATAAGAGAATATGAATACTGACCGGGATCCGGTGGATTCCGGCTGTGGGGACGGATTGCAATGGTGGATAACTGCCAGGCAATCCGTTTCGTGTATATTTATAGGAAAATTAGTTGATTTATGAGTTCTACAAGTATGAATCAGTTTGCTTTGTGCGAGTAATGAGTGAAACACGCAGAGTGGATTTGAATTTAGAAAGAGAGAAGAGAATTTGAGTTTATTTTGTTTTTGCGCCGGGATTTTAAGCCTGGCTTATTATGTGCTGATCGTGGTATATGCTGGCATTACAGCTGATTTTGCCTGGTTCTGGGTACTGCTTACAGCGGTTCTGGAAGGCAGCGCAGTACTGATCCGCTATGGCAGAAATCATCCGGGAATTTTCCCTGGATGGCTGGGAACTGTGATCATGGTGGCTGTGCTGATCGGAAGTGTCTGTTTTGGATTTATCTGCAGCCGTGTAATTTCCGGAATGAAGTCTTCCGGGAAAAAGAACCTGGATTATGTAGTTGTGTTAGGTGCTCATGTAAAAGGAGATGTACCATCCAAGGCTTTGGAGCTTCGTCTGAAGGCGGCACTGAAATATGCCAGGGAGAATGAAGATACCACGCTGATCCTTTCCGGCGGACAGGGCTTTGGGGAGGAGATTACGGAAGCGGAATGTATGGAGAATTATCTGACAGCGCATGGTATTTCACAGGAGCGGCTGGTGCTGGAAGAGAAGTCTACAAGCACGAAAGAAAATCTGAAATTTTCAGATGAGCTTACCGGGTGCAGTAAGAAAAATACGGGAATATTGTCAAATAATTTTCACGTGTACCGGGCAGTAAAATTGGCAGAAAAGCTGGGATATAAACATCCTTATGGAATTGCGGCGGCATCAGATCCTATTATGCAGGTGCATTATGTGGTGCGGGAAGTAGCAGCACTTGTAAAAGAAAAACTTCGGGGAAATATCTAATTTTTTATCATCTTTATTTTGCAGATTATTGACAAACCCAAAACCCGAGGCTATAATGGGACACAGTGATAAGAAAACACGTTGACGAGAAGAGTAAACTGTGGAATGTTTCAGAGAGAGGCAGGCAGCTGGAAATGCCTTATCAGGAAACAGTTGAAAACTACCTCCGAGTGGCCCTAATCCGGTCCGGTGATTCCGTTACCATCAAATAAGTGGCCTGGTTTACAGATACGTATGCTATGGCAAGCAGGGTGGAACCGCGAGTATATTCGTCCCTTACAGTGTGAGAGCATTGTAAGGGACTTTTGTTTTTCACGAGCAATGAGTTAAAGTCCACGTTTGTGTGTGACCTTGGAGCCTGCAGCTCGTCTCGTCCCTGCATGGGAGTACAGAAAATGTTTGGTTTTCAGTGCTCAGTCAAACGTTACCATACGTTTTTCGTATCAGACAGTTTCCTGCCGGATACAGTTTCAGAAAAAGAAAAGGAGACACGAATCATGATTATCACATTAAAAGACGGTTCTAAAAAAGAATACGCAGAAGCAAAATCCGTTATCGACATTGCGGCTGATATCAGCGAAGGCCTTGCAAGAGTTGCATGTGCAGGAGAGGTTGACGGAGAAGTTGTTGACCTTAGACATGTAGTTGACAAGGACTGCGAGTTAAGCATCCTGACATTTGAGGATGAGGGTGGAAAAGGCGCTTTCCGTCACACCACATCCCACATTATGGCACAGGCAATCAAGAGACTGTACCCGGATGTAAAGCTTGCAATCGGACCATCTATTGCAGACGGATTTTATTATGATATTGACAGCGAGAACCCGATCACCACAGAGGATCTTGCAAAGATCGAAGTTGAAATGAAGAAAGTGGTAAAGGAAGCACTTCCGATTACCCGTTTTACCAAATCCAGAGAAGAAGCGATCGCATTCTTCAAAGAGAAAAATGAGCCATATAAAGTGGAGCTTATCGAAGATCTTCCAGAAGATGCTGAGATCAGCTTTTATCAGCAGGGTGAGTTTGTTGACCTTTGTGCAGGACCTCACCTTATGACAACCAAACCGGTAAAAGCATTCAAGCTTACCAGCATTGCAGGTGCTTACTGGAGAGGAAGTGAGAAGAATAAAATGCTTACCAGAATCTACGGAACTTCTTTCACAAAGAAAGCAGATCTGGAAGAATATATTACCCGTATGGAAGAGGCGAAGAAACGTGACCACAGAAAGCTTGGTAAAGAGCTTGGTCTGTTCATGATGAGCGACGAAGGTCCTGGATTCCCGTTCTTCCTTCCTAAGGGAATGGTTCTGAAGAATACTCTTCTTGATTACTGGAGAGAAATCCATCAGAAAGCAGGATATGTTGAGATTTCCACACCGATCATGCTGGCACGTCATCTTTGGGAGACATCCGGACACTGGGATCATTACAAAGAAAATATGTATACAACTGTAATTGACGATCAGGATTTTGCAATCAAGCCAATGAACTGTCCGGGAGGTATTCTTGTATACCAGTCAGAACCACGTTCTTACCGTGATCTGCCGCTTCGTATGGGTGAGCTTGGTCTGGTACATCGTCATGAAAAATCCGGACAGCTTCACGGACTTATGCGTGTACGCTGCTTTACACAGGATGATGCCCATATCTTTATGATGCCGGAGCAGATCCGTGAGGAGATCAAAGGGGTTGCAAAACTGATTGACGAGGTATATCAGCTGTTTGGTTTCAAATATCACGTAGAGCTTTCCACACGTCCGGAAGATTCCATGGGAAGTGATGAGGACTGGGAGATGGCTACAGACGCTCTTCGCGGAGCTCTTGACGACCTCGGGCTTAATTATGTAGTAAATGAGGGAGACGGAGCGTTCTACGGACCGAAGATTGACTTCCATCTTGAGGACTCCATCGGAAGAACCTGGCAGTGTGGTACTATCCAGCTTGATTTCCAGCTTCCGCTCCGTTTTAATTGTGAATATGTTGGTGCTGACGGCGAGAAACATCGTCCGATCATGATCCACCGTGTTGCTTTTGGATCCATCGAGCGTTTTATCGGTATTTTGATCGAGCATTTTGCAGGTGCATTCCCAACATGGCTTGCTCCTGTACAGGTGAAGGTGCTTCCGATTTCTGATAAATATATGGATTATGCAGAAAAGGTTGTAAACGAGCTGAAAGAGGCTGGTATTCGTGTCGAAATTGATACCCGTGCTGAGAAAATCGGTTACAAGATCCGTGAGGCAAGACTTCAGAAGATTCCTTATATGCTGGTTGTTGGTGCCAAAGAAGAGGAAGAGGGCAAAGTTTCTGTAAGAAGCCGTTTCCTGGGAGATGAAGGTGCGAAGGATCTTGGAGAGTTCATTACTTCTATCAAAGCTGAGATCAAGAGCAGAGAGAACCGTAAGGTAGAGGTTCAGGAAGAGCAGAAATAAGCCGGATTTTCCGAAAAGTTTTAAGTGAATAAATAGGAACGTGATTTCCATATAAAAGAAAGGCGCTGCTGTGAGATGCGGCGCCTTTCTTGAAAATATTAACATTGTTATAAAATATAGCTGGATTAGGTGAAAAAATATATAATCTTGTGAATTATAGCAGATGAATGCATTATTCGGAAAAGTATTTCGCCTTAATTTCCTCCACTGGCATTTCTTTTCCTGTCCACAGACGGAACGCTTCAGCCCCCTGGTAAAGCAGCATATACATACCGTTGAAGGTGCGGCAGCCAGCCTCTCTTGCTTCGCGCAAGAATCGTGTCTCACGGGGATTGTAGATCACATCTGACACGATCAGATCCGGATGATAAAGACTGGTATCTTCAATAATGGACCCTTCTGTATCAGGAGCCATCCCCACTGAGGTGGCATTGAGAAGAAGCGCACTCTCGGAGATAGCCTGTGCCAGTTCTTCTTTATCCTTGTTTTCGTGAAGAATGGCCTGGCAGGGAAGAGTGGCGTTGATATTTTCCACCAGCTTCTGTGTGCGGTTCCAGAAACGACTGGTCTCACGGGCAAAAATATGGATTTTTTTTACCCCGTCAAGGGCAGCCTGTGCACAGATGGCAGTAGCTGCACCACCGGCTCCCATGATGGTGATGGTTTTTCCGATCACATCATATCCTGCATCTCTGACAGCCTGCATGTATCCTACACCGTCAGTGTTATAGCCGGTAAGGCGTCCATTGTCATTGACTACGGTGTTCACAGCGCCGATCAGTCGGGCAGCAGGGGAAAGCTCGTCCAGAAGCTCCACGATCTTGTTTTTGTTTGGCATGGTAAGGTTAAAGCCACGAATTCCGCAAGTTTTCAGTCCCATGACAGCAGTTTCCAGATTTTCCTCGTTTACATTGAAGCAAAGATAAGTGTAATCAAGATCAAGAAGATGGAATGCTTCATTGTGCATAAGTGGTGAAATACTGTGTGCCACCGGACTTCCAAGAAGTGCGGTAAGCTGTGTGTGACCGGTAATTGGGATCATAAGGTACCTCCTGAAGTTTCTATTATTTTGAAAGTCCAAGGCAATAGCAGTGACTGATCTGGGGTAGAGCGTGTGTGAAAAATCATTCCCGCAATCTGCACGCCCCACTTTGCGGTATATTTCACCCGAATTCGGTTGCCGTAGCCCGCTACGGCGTCCTCATCCGAGCGAAATCTCCCACAAATTGTGACGCACATCTTGCAGAAAGCCTTTTTCAAACACGCTCTAGTATGAACAGCCTTAAGATATTGGAACATGAACTTTCATTTAGTTTAAAACTGGAAATCATTAAAGCGTTACTAAGTATATATTATTCTATGAGAAAGGAGATGTCAAGAAATGACAAAACCTATTCAGATAAAGAACCTGACTATCGGAGCAGGAATCCCGAAAATCTGCGTTCCTCTTACTGGAACCACCAGAGAAAAAATCTGCCAGGAAGCAGAGGATGCCAAAAAAGCAGCTGCAGATCTGGTGGAATGGCGTGCAGATTTCTTTGAAGAACTGATGAATCCGGAAGCCTGCCAGAATGTGCTTGAAGCGTTGGCAGAAATTCTTGGTGAAACACCACTGCTTTTTACAATCCGGACAAGTGAGGAAGGCGGAAATATTACCATTTCTCTGGAGGATTACGCTGCCTGCAATATAAATATTGCAAAAGGCAAAAAGGCAGACCTGGTTGATGTGGAAGTTATGAGTAATTCGGAAGAGAAGAAAAAGCTGGTGGCAGAGCTTCAAAAAGAAGGAGTCAAAGTGATCGCTTCTTCCCATGATTTCCACAAAACAGACAGTCAGGAGGTTCTTTTAAACCGCTTCCGCGAAATGGAAAAATCAGGCGCTGATATTTTGAAAATGGCGGTAATGCCTCATGGTTTCGAAGACGTGGCAGCAATTATGGAGGCAACAAATGCTATGAGACAGGAGTGCGAAAAGCCTTTGGTATCCATGGCAATGGGAAGTATTGGTTCTATTACCCGAATTTCCGGAGAGAACTTCGGCTCTGGCATTACCTTTGGAACAGTTGGCGCCGCATCTGCACCGGGACAGTTTCCGATTGGAGAACTGAGAAGTCTTCTGGATGCTTTACATGAGAAAAATGAAGAAGACGAATTAAAGCAGTAGAATTAATTTTGCACGAAGCATGAAAAAATGAATTGCTTTAATTGAAAATAATATTGACAGAATTAATTTAGAACAAAATAACGAAAAATGACAGATCATGCTGTCGATTTGGGGCGAGAAATTCTTAGGATTTCCCGCCCCTTTTTGACAAAATCTGCGCCCTCTGTGACCGTATAATGGGTTCACTTACCAAAGTGAAGGATTGACGTTACCACAAAAGGTAACGGACGACAGGCCACAGGGGGCTTTTTATGTATTATGACGTATACATAGACATCGTCTTTCTGACGAATCTTTTAATGGATTACGTTCTTCTTTGCATTGTAGGAAAGCTTTTCTTGCGAAAAAGAAATCGTGGAAGGATTTTGCTGGCGGCAGCCATTGGCGCTCTGTTTTCCTGCCTCATTTTATATGTACTGCCGGATATGATTTTTCCTGCAAAGGTACTGCTCCATGGCGGCTGTGCCTGGGGCATGCTGGTTCTTGGACTGGATCTTAAGAAAAACGGACTTCTGGTAAAAGCACTGGTGACTGTTTATCTGATGGCTTTTTTCATGGGAGGCCTTATGGAAGCGGCACCTGTAAAAAAGGCGACACCCATACGCTTTTTGATTGTTGCCGCAGGAGCCTACATGGGACTTAGTGCACTGATCTATCTTAGCGATTCTTTCCGTGCCAGATGGAAAAATATTTATCCAGTTACCCTGTCCTATCGGGGAAATGTACAACCGTTTTTCGGGCTTTTGGATACAGGAAATTTTCTTGTAGACCCCATCAGCCAGAAGGAGGTATTTATTATAAAACCGGAGGTTCTGGACGCATTGCTTCCGCAGGAAAATGCAGACAGGCTGAAACACCTTAAGGAGAACCCAGGGGAGCTGGAAGGTACAGAGCCGGCTGACTTGCATCCGCACTTTTTGCCCTATAAGACAATCGGAGAGGAAGGCGTGCTGTTGGCAGTGGTGTTAGATGACCTTTGTATTCACACTCCCAGGGAGGTGATTCATGTGGCAAATCCGGTGCTGGCGCTGGCCGTGGAACCCTCTGCTTTGGGAAAAGAGTACCAGGTACTGTTGAATTCCAGAATTTTGCATTAGGAGGGGGACTTATTCATGAACAGATCAGCAAGTGCAGCGTATTATCCATTTCAGGTAATGCCCAGATTCCTGCTCGGCAGACAGGGAGAGGTTTATTATATTGGTGGAAGTGATATTCTGCCGCCGCCACTGGAAACACAAAGAGAAGCGAGGATCCTTGAAAAACTGGGTACACCAGAGGAAAAAGAGGCAAAGTCTACCTTGATCGAGCACAATCTCAGGCTGGTGGTCTATATAGCCAAAAAGTTTGATAATACAGGTGTGAGTGTGGAGGATCTGATCTCCATTGGTACGATTGGGCTAATCAAGGCAATCAATACTTTTAACCCGGTAAAAAATATTAAGCTGGCTACGTATGCATCCAGATGTATTGAAAACGAAATTCTTATGTATCTCAGACGTAACAGTAAGACGAAAATGGAGGTTTCCATAGATGAGCCTCTGAATGTGGACTGGGACGGAAACGAGCTTTTGCTTTCCGATATTTTGGGAACGGATGATGATGTGATCTCCCAGAGGCTGGAGAACGAGGTGGAAATCAAGCTTCTGGGAAAAGCAATTTCCAAGCTTTCTCCAAGGGAACAGACGATTATCAAACTGCGGTTCGGGCTTGGAAGGCAGGAGGGAAGGGAGAAAACACAGAAAGAAGTGGCGGACCTTCTGGGGATTTCACAGTCTTATATTTCCAGGCTGGAAAAACGGATCATGAAGAGGCTGAAGAAGGAAATTGTAAAGTATGAGTAAAAGTGAGTAGTTGCAAATTGAAGCTTTGCATGATTTGCTTCTGTTGTCCATACTGTCCAGCCTCTCAAATATTCGTGGCCTCTTTGCCCATGGAAGCATGGTTTGAATGAAATTTTATATCAAAGTAATAAAATGGAGTAAGCAGGCTATGAGGCTGATTTGGAAACTATATTTAACGAAAAGAAGGGCAGAATATGGGCGTGTATTGGAATAATAACGGCAAAAACGGGAATTCTACAATAGACATAGAGGATAGTTTTATTATTTCATATGTAAAGAAATGGATTTACAGTAAAGGAGACACGCTTATGAATGCCGATGTAGAATTTCTAAACTATGTGTATCAGAATTCCCAGATGGGTATAGACACCTTGGAGCAGCTGCTTGAGATTACGGAAGACGAAAAATTGCAGACATATCTGGAAAAGCAAATTGAGGGCTATCGAAAGTTTCATAACGAAGCCAGAGATATTCTGAATCGGAGCGGATATGACGAAAAAGGTCTTGGCACCTTTGAAAAAATCCGCACCTACCTTATGGTTAACCTCCAGACCATGGCCGACGACTCCACCTCCCACATCGCCAAAATGCTGATCCAGGGCAGCAGCATGGGAATTACCGAAGCCGTGAAAAAGCTTCATCAGTACGAAAATGACGTGGAGAAAGACGTCAAAAAACTGATGGAACGGCTGCAGGAATTCGAAGAGGAGAATGTGGAGAAGCTGAAGGAATTTCTGTAGGAATTAAGGCGGCGGGGGAGATGCTTCCAGATGAAGGAAGTATTTATCCTCCGCCAGTTTTGCGCAAGGATATTATGAAATTACAATTATTCATAGAAAAAATTAGTTTAAGAATTTTGAGCTATATAGTTGTCTAGATATTCCTGTGCCTGGTTTTCAGAAAACTGAAATTTCGTCATTAGTTTTTGAACAATGGCATCTGAAGAGAGGTTAAATTCCAAACACATTTCAATAGTTGCCTGGATTTTTCCATTCCGTTCTCCGTCTTCATAACCCTCTTCCCGAAACATACGCAAGGTTTTCTCTTCATCATATTCATAAATACTCATAGCTTTCGCCTCCGCTCGGTTCTTTAGTAAAAAATCCCGCAGGATGTTTTCATGGATACATTCGGTAATTGCCTTCTCAACTGCGTCAGTCAGTGGCATTTCAGCAGAATAGGTACGAATGCGAGCAACATATTCGGAGTAATCACGAAGGGTATGACAGGCATTCATTAATTCCTGGTTATGCCCCTTATTGATGTTAAGCATAACCGCTTTCAATTCCAACGCTGGTTGGTCGGTTGTTGGATGAAATAACTCTGAAAGAAGAAATTCTGTCCTGTCTGGCTGCGACTTCACACCATTATAAAAGATTACGAAGGAAGGCAGCGGAATCTGCACTTTCTTGGAACCATATATGTTCATGTCTTTCGTATAGGCTGAATAAATATCTGTTATGCACATGAGAAAGCGTAAAGGCAGGTTGGGATTTACCGTGGACTGTTGTTCATAAAGTGCCAGGCGCATATCAATAATAAAGGAAAGATCATTTTCCATTGTCATGTAGATTGCGTTATCCAATGTAGTAATTGTTAGCATTGCAGGATCATCATAATGAGTTCCGTTAATTGCATTGTAAAGTTTCAGTAATTCTGATTTGTCATTAAAAATCATCTTGTAGAGTCGATCCTTGTAAATACGGTTTACAGGTAAAGATACATTGTTCATAGAAGACCTCCTTATAAAGATGGTGGAAGGCCTCTTAATGTAAATCTCTACATTTTGGTCAGAAACCTTCCTGCTGCTATATGGGAAAAGCATGAGATTTCTGAAGCGGCAGAGCGCCGAAGATACCAGAGATGATATTAAATAGACTTACTGAAATGAAATGCTTTGTTATAGTATAGCCCATGGCGGGCTAAAATGCAAGAAAAAGAGTTCGACATGATTCGACAAATAATTTGAACAAAAAAATATAAACTTTTTTGTAAAAAGTGCTTGACGATTC
>UMFZ01037542.1_pt1 | contig 33349 bp, 40 predicted proteins | sample 1965141 | NCBI WGS metagenome assembly UMFZ01 (sample SAMEA4836059, study PRJEB28245) | human gut metagenome | biome: gut microbiome; material: fecal sample | place: Denmark | collected 2008
CGGTTTCTTCAAAGCCTTTGATTTTTTCACCGATGAATTTGAAGCCTGTCAGCACGTCCATCAGTTCCACGCCGTAAGCTTCACACATGGGGCGAATCATTTCTGTACTTACGATGGTTTTGATGACTGCGCCGTTTGCGGGCAGTGTGCCTTTTGCTTTCTTCTGGGACAGGATGTATTCTGTCAGCAGTGCGCCGGTCATGTTGCCTGTAAGCACCACATATTCGCCTTTATCATTGCGAACCATTGCGCCTACACGGTCACAGTCAGGGTCTGTGCCAACGATGATGTCTGCGCCTTTTTCTTCTGCCAGTTTCTGTGCCAGCACGAATACCTTAGGGTCTTCGGGGTTGGGATAACCAACAGTTGTGAAATCGGAGTCAGGCATTTCCTGTTCTTTTACCACATATACCCGATGGAAACCTGCTTTTTCCAGTGCTCTGCGGACGGGCAGGTTACCGGAGCCGTGAATAGGTGTGTAAACGATTTTCAGCTGATCTGCCATTTCTTCGATGATTTCGGGTGCCTGACGCTGTGCCAGCACGTTGGCGTCAAAAGCGTTGTCCACATCTTCGGAAATATACTGGAACAGACCTTTTGCCTGTGCTTCGTCCATTGCCATTTCTTTGATTTCGCCGAAGCTTGCCACTGCGTTTACTTCTGCGATGATGTCTTTATCTCTGGGTGCAACAACCTGTGCGCCGTCTGCCCAGTAAACTTTATAACCGTTGTATTCGGGAGGGTTATGGCTGGCTGTGATAACGATACCAGCTGTGCAGCCCAGTTCCCGTACAGCAAAGCTCAGCATGGGTGTGGGACGCAGAGAAGGGTATACATAAGCACGGATGCCGTTGCCTGCCAGTACCAGACCAGCGATCTGCGCAAATTCGGGGGACATATGGCGGGAGTCATAAGCGATGGCTACGCCTTTGTCCTGTGTGCCTTCTTTCAGGATGTAGTTTGCCAGGCCCTGTGTGGCACGGCCTACGGTGTAACGGTTCAAACGGTTGCTGCCTGCCCCAATGATCCCACGCAGACCGCCTGTACCAAATTCCAGGTCTTTGTAAAAACGTTCTTTGATTTCCTTTTCATCTGCGGCAATCTTACGCAGATCTTCTTTTGTTGCTTCGTCAATGGCAGGATCTGCCAGCCACTGATGGTATCTTTCCATGTGATCCAATTTGATTCCTCCCTTTGTTCTTTGTCGTTGTTTGTCTATGCTGTATCCTCTCCTGCCGCGGCAGTTTTCGGCATGCTCTGCCGCAAAAAAGAGGGTTTAACCTAATGTTGCGGAAATATGCACCACACTGCTCTCAATCTGCACAGTCTGGTGATAAGAAGTGAAGCCGTCTTTGAACACTTCCACTTCATAAGTGCCATAAGGCAGTGTCACCTGCAAAGGCGCAGTGCCTTTTTCCTCGCCGTTGATGAACACATTGGCGTCAGCTTCATTACAGTTGACGATCACCGTTGCCAATTGTTCTTCTGCCTCCAGCTGGGCGGTAACGCTGACGGCATCCTGATTCAGTGTTACAGTCTGGCTCCATTCTTTATAGCCGTTTTTCAGGATCACCACATCGTATTCCCCAAAGGGCAGTACGGAAGGCTTGGTGCTGTCCACCAAGGCGCCGTTGATGTAGAGCTTATAATCGGAAACATTGGCATTGACTGCCAGCACACCCATTTTCTGCTGGGCTTTGGACAAGTCGTAAACCGTCGTTTCTCCTGCCTGTACCAGCACACTGTCTGTGCGGCTTTCGATGTTGTCCCCTTTGATAGTGATGGAATGGGTGCCTTCTTTCACAGCGATTTTTTCCACATCGCTGAGGGGCACAGGTTCTTCCTCATCCAATGTAAAGGTGCCGTTTTTGATGTTCTGGGTATTTTCCACAGTAATATAACCGTGATATTCCAATACTTTCACAGACCATACCACATCACCGATGCCGCTGATTTCCAGCACGTCACAGCTTTCAATATCCTCGGGGCGGATTTCCTCCTCATCGTAGTAGAAAATGGTTTTTTTGTCATAGGCAAAAGAGCGGTCTTCGCCCTGTAATTCCTTAACGGAAGCATCGGCTTTCAGCCCGGTGATTTCCTCTTTTTTGATGCTTTCGTCATAAGAAATGGTCACGGCAAATTCGCCGTCCTGATCCATCTGTATCATGAGCAGATCGCCCATCTGTATGACGTCCGGCTGTATCTGTACCTCATCTTCGTTATAGACCACCGTTTCCGGCGTCAGGTTTACCGTTTTCTGCTTGGCCTCGTTGATGTCATAAACCAGCAGTTCTTCCCCGTCCAGCACTTCCGTCACCAGCATAGGTGCCGCTTCTGCCGCCTTGTCCAAAGGATTAGAGAAAAACAGCATCTTCACCACACCAAAGCAGATGCCCAGCACCACGAGAGCGGCAATGGTAATGAACCCAATGGTCTTTTTGTTCCAGAAAGGCTCGTCCTCTTCGGGTTCCTCTTCCTTTGGCGGCATAGGCGGCTGTCCTTCGTCATAGACAGGTCGTTTTCTGGGTTCCCTTGTGACGAATGTCACAGGCTCCTCCGCCGGCTGCACTGGCAGTGGATCTTCAAATTTTTCTGATTCAAAGGCCTTGAGGAACTCATCCTTGTCCCCCAAGTCGTCCTCGTCTTTCTGATTCTGTTCCAGTTCTTTTACTTTTTCATTTATATGATCCAACCGTATGGTGGTGTCAAATTCTTTATCGTCATTTTCAAAATGATAGTCCTTCATACCGTTTCTCCTCCTTCGGGGAATGATTTGCAGACTGTCTTAGTCTCATTTTATACGTTTCTTCCCGAAGTTGCAAGAGAAATTCATGGCGCAAAGCTAGGGGTTTCCTCATAAGAAAACAAAGAACACCGAAATTTTTATGGTTTTTTCATTTTTACAGTATTTTCAGATATATTTTCTTGAAAAACCCCTTGCCTTACACCCCTTTTCCGACAATTTTCAAAAAAGCCTTTCCAAAGCTTGAGAAAGATCGCCCATTTGCCTTTCTTCCGCCGCCGCATCCGCCAGACGTTCCTCCATGGCTGGGGAAACGCAGACTCTCCGGCGATTGTAGGATTCATGCACCAACCGCAGAAATTTTTCCGGAAAGGCTGTCAACGGCACCAAAAGCTTCCGTTCCGCCTCCGTCATGGGGCGTTCTGCTTCATAAGCTGCCAGCACTTCTTCCAGCTTTTCACGCTCATCGGGCACTTTCCGCCAGAACCGCCGCAGATACGCCGCCAAATCCACGGCGAAAATATCTCCGGTACACTGTTCAAAGCCTCCTACCCAAAGACTGCCGTCCTCTTTCCAGCACAGATTGCTGCCTTTGAACTGGTTGTGACAAAAAGTCCCTGCCTGCTTCTGCCCATGAGCAATATCACCATAGCCGCCATCGTCCAAGGCTTTCAGGGCTTCCTGTGCCCGAGGTGCAAAAGTGCCGTAATGGCGCATGACCAGCAAATCCAAGGGAGAATACTTCCCCTGCCGCTCCATGTGTCTGCGGATCTTCACAAACTCCCGATACCGCCGCTGCCACAAAGCCGGATGTTCCTCCTGCCCTTCCTGTGCCGGAAAGCCTGCCGCCGCCCCATGCATCTGCCCCATGAGAGCCGCACCAGCTACAAAATCCCCTGCGTTATCCTCCTCCAGCCCTTTGGTAGGCATGGGGTTTTCCAGCAGATAAAGATTGCCGTCCCAAGCAAAAAAAGGCTGTCCGTCCTGTGCTGTATAAAAAAGAGAAAGGGCAGAAAAGCCATTGCGGTAGAGGCAGGTTTTCACCTCATGGGCAAAAAGCAGGTCTTCCCGGCGGCTCCGTGCCTTCTTCAATTCTCTCAGTCCCACATCTGTTTTACAAATCAGCCCCGTGCGGGTACGGGTACCGCCGTAATACTTCAGACCGTAGCCCTCCCACAAGATTTTCCCGTATGTATCCTCCATAAAATCCTTCCCCCAATCCTTCTTCCCGAAAAATTTCTCTGTATCAGTTTATGGCGGGGAGGGGGAAAATATGAAAGAAATGGGAAAAGGCTGTAAGCCTTGCACAACCTCAGCACTCTTCGAGTACTTCGGTTGTGGGCTGACACCCCCTTCTCTTATGCCTTTTACCTGTAAGCCTTGCACAACCTCAGCACTCTTCGAGGGCTTCGGTTGTGGGCTGACACCCCCTTCTCTTATGCCTTTTACCTGTAAGCCTTGCACAACCTCGGCTCTTTCCGAGGGCTTTCCTATGTGGCTGACGCCCACTTCTCTCACGTCTCTTACCCATGCACAACCTCGGCTCTTTGCCAGTACTTCTCTATGCGGCTGACGCCCCCTTCTCTTATGCCTTTTACCTGTAAGCCATGTACAACCTCAGTACTTTTCAAGTTTCTCCCTGTTTGGCTGACGCCCTTCTTCTCTCACGTATCTTACCTGTAACCCATGCACAACCTCGGCATTGAAAATGCCTCGGTTGTGGGCTGTCGCCCTATGCATCTCATGAAAAAAGCCGCGGGACCATATAAATATGCTCCCGCGGCTTTCTCCCTGATCTGCGCATGGCTTACAGGTAAGCAAAAAAACAGCGCCCCCCGACTCGAAGTCGAAAAACGCTGCCTTTTATAAATGATGCGCCCTCAGGGACTCGAACCCTGGACCCACTGATTAAGAGTCAGTTGCTCTACCAACTGAGCTAAGGGCGCATATGTTATTTGATTGCGTAAAATATAATATCATGCTCCCGGGGGCATGTCAACTCTTTTTCCGCAAAAGCCGAAAAAAAATTTTCATTTTTCCCGGAATATGGTATACTGTAACGGCAAAACAGAATTTTACAACCGGAATGAGGTTTTTACATGACAAAACACATCACACTGCCGGAGGACGTGAACGCCCTTCTGCAAACCCTCAACAACGGCGGTTACGAAGCCTACATTGTAGGCGGCTGTGTGCGGGATTCCATCCTTGGGCGTATTCCCCAGGATTGGGACATTACCACATCTGCTCTGCCGGAGCAAACAAAGGCGTTATTTCCCCACACCTTTGACACAGGCATCCAGCACGGCACCATCACCGTTGTTCTGAACAAAACCAACTACGAAATCACCACCTACCGCATTGACGGGGATTATGCCGACGGCAGACATCCCGACGAGGTTTCTTTCACATCCAATCTGGAGGAAGACCTGCTGCGTCGGGATTTCACCATGAACGCCATTGCCTACCACCCTGCCGAAGGATTCCGTGACCCCTTTGGCGGACAGGAGGACATCAGCCGTTCTCTCATCCGCGGTGTTGGTGAGCCTGCCAAGCGATTCCAGGAAGACGCTCTGCGGATGCTACGGTGTGTCCGTTTTGCGGCACAGCTTGGCTTTCAGGTGGATGATGCCACCTACACCGCATTGCAGGAAAACGCCGCACTCATTGAAAAAATCAGTGTAGAGCGTATCCACGAGGAGCTGGACAAACTTTGGAAATCTCCATTTCCCGAAAAGCTGTCCCTGCTGCTCTCAAGCGGTCTTTTGCCCCACATTGACAATCTGCTGGACAAACGTCTAACGGCTCTTGGCGAAACACTGGTGCCTCAGCTGAAAGCCGCTCCCATTTCCGCCCCTCTGCGGTGGACGTTGGTGCTGCAATCCTTCACGGAAGCCGAGGCAAAGACTTTCTGCAAAAAACTGAAATTTGACAACGCCACAGCCAAGCAGATTCAGACCTATCTGCGGCACTTATCCCAGCCCATTCCCCAGACACCTTACGAAGTACGTAAGTTAGCAGGGATTTTAGGGGTAGAACCGACGGAAAACCTGTTCATTTTACAGGAAATCTTACAGGACAAAGCCGCTGTGCAGGCAGCAAGGGAAATCCTTAAAAAAGTCCTTACTGACGGGGATTGTCTGAATCTGAAAATGCTGGAAATGGATGGCAAGGCCCTCATGGACGCAGGTATTCCTGCCGGAAAAGCCGTGGGCGAAACCCTTGGACTGCTGCTGGAGGACGTCCTGCATCAACCGGAACACAACAAAAGAGAATATTTGCTGGAAAAAGCACTGGCATTCCAGCAGAAATAAGGAGGAAATGAATCATGGAATACTTTACATTATATAACGGTGTGAAAATCCCCAAAGTGGGCTTCGGCACCTATAAAGTCATCGACCAATCTGCCCAGGACATTGTGGAAACAGCCCTTTGTGTTGGCTACCGCCATCTGGACACCGCGCGGATGTACATGAATGAAAAAGAAGTGGGCGCAGGCATGGCTGCTTCCGGCATTGCCAGAAAAGACATTTTCCTGACCACAAAGGTATGGCGTGACGATCTGTCCTATGACGCCACCATGGCAAGCGTGGAAAACTCCCTGAAGGACTTGGGAACAGACTATCTGGATCTTTGCCTGCTCCACTGGCCCATGCCCGAAACAGACCGTGACAAATGGCAGGAAAAAGACCTGTCCGCATGGCGGGCCCTGGAAAAGCTTTACAAAGAAAAGGTTATCCGTTCCATTGGTGTCAGCAACTTCCTGCCTCACCATCTCATGCCCCTCATGAAAGAAGCGGAAATCACGCCCATGGTAAACCAGCTGGAATACCATCCCGGATATTGTCAGTCGCACGCTGTCCACTACTCCCAGCAGCAGGGACTTCTGGTAGAAGCGTGGAGCCCTCTGGGCCGTACCCGTGTGCTGGAAGACCCTCTGGTACTGGAACTGGCGGAAAAATACGGCAAAACACCTGCACAAATCTGTCTGCGTTTTGCTCTGGACAATCAAGTATTGCCTTTGCCTAAATCCGGTTCCGCGGAACGCATGAAAGCAAATCTGGATGTTTTCGATTTCACCATTTCTCCTGAGGACATGTCCCGCTTGATGTGTATGCCCCAAACAGGATGGGGCGGACACCATCCCGACACATTCTAAAAAAACAAAAACAGCCGGGACAGATATAAGATACCGCTTCTTTCTGCGGCATAGGCAGTGTCAGATATCCACAGCAGGGGCAGGCATAGCCTTTTTCCTGTTGTATCTTCGGTTCCTTTTGGACTTCCTCCTTGGGGTTCACTTCTGGGTAAAACCACTTTTTATTTCTGTTCATAAATGTCAAAAGAGAATTTCACGCCATTTTCTTCCTGTACTTCTCCTTTTTCTGTCAGTGTCCATTCCGGTTTTTCATCCAAATTGGGGAAATAAGTATCCGCAGGAAATTTATCATAGATTTTGGTAATATAAGCTTTTTTGCACTGAGGCAGAAGCTGCTCGTAAATACTGCCGCCGCCGATGACAAAAATATCATCATCCTCGTAATCCGCCAACACAGCAGGCAATTCTTCCAGACTATGGCAAAGGGTTACCCCTTCCGCTTCATAAGCCTTATTTGCTGTCAGCACAATATGGGTACGTTTGGGCAGTGGTTTTTTGCCGGGAAAAGATTCCAGTGTCTTTCTGCCCAGCACCAGTACATGCCCCATGGTTACCGCACGGAAATTTTTCATATCTGCGGAAATGCGGCACAGCAGTTCATTGTCCTTGCCGATGCCCCAGTTTTCGTCTACTGCTACAATGAGATTCATGGGTTTTCCTCCTTAAATGGCAATGGGCACTTTGCCGATAGGTTTGCCGTGTTCGTAGTCTTCCACGATGAAGTCGTCTACGGTGAAATCATAGAAGTTCTTGATTTCGGGATTCAAACGCACCTTCGGCGCGGGGAATGTTTCCCGTTCAATAAGTTCTTTGATGATTGGCACATGACGGTCATAAATGTGCATGTCACTGATGACATGTACCAGTTCGCCGGGCTCCAATCCGCTGACCTGTGCGAACATCATCAGCAGTGCGGAATACTGCACCACATTCCAGTTGTTTGCAGCCAATGTATCCTGAGAACGCTGGTTTAGGATAGCGTTCAGCTTATTGCCTGTCACATTGAAAGTCATGCTGTAAGCGCAGGGTTCCAGTCCCATTTCTGTCAGGTCTGCAAAGTTGTAGATGTTTGTCATGATGCGGCGGGATGCGGGAGCTTTTTTCAGCTGCCACAGCACGTTGTCCACCTGATCCATTTCGCCGTGTTTGAATTTGTATTTCACGCCCAGCTGATAGCCATAAGCCTTACCGATGGAACCTGTTTCGTCTGCCCAGGAATCCCAGATCTTGCTGTTCAGATCATGGATGTTATTGGATTTTTTCTGCCAAATCCACAGGATTTCGTCAATGGCCGCTTTCCAGTTGGTGGCGCGCAGTGTCAGCAGGGGAAATTCCTTGCTCAGGTCGTAGCGGTTTACCACACCAAAAGTCTTGATGGTGTAGGCAGGTGTACCGTCTTCCCAGCGGGGGCGTACCTTTTCGTTTTCTGTGGAAAAGCCATTTTCCAAAATCTGCTTACAATTCTGTATGAAAATATCGTCTGCTCTGCTCAATGTTGATTCCTCCTAATTTTTTCTAAAGTATATTCCCTTTTATGATACCTTATTGGGAGACATGCTTCAATGGATTTAGGAAAAATTAAAAAATTCCTTCGGGCATTATCAGCGAAAAAAAATGGACAAAGCTCTAGCCTTCATCCATTTTCTCTGTTTCTGTTTTTACTTTTCGTCTTCTTCCACCTGACGGTGTTTCACAGGCAGACCGTTCTGCAAGTGATGCAGATCGTTTTCTTCGCTGTACATTTCATTGATCTTGTAAAGCAGTGTCATCAGACTGTCTGTCAAATGCACGTTTTCCACCAGAACATCATCGGGAACCTGCAAGTCCACATGGCTGAAGTTCCACATACCTTTCACGCCCCATTTTGCCAGATCATGGGCAACCTTAACGGCCTGTGAACGAGGCAGTGTCAAAATGGCAACGTCTACGTGATTGTTTTTCACATATTCTTCCATTTTGTCCACGTCGTAAACTTCCACGCCGCGGATGGTCATGCCAACCAAACGAGGATTGATGTCAAAAACTGCTTTGATGACGAAACCGCGTTTTTCAAAATTTGTATAATTGACCAATGCCTGACCGATGTTGCCGCCGCCAATCACAATCATATTATACATGCGATCCAGTCCCAGTATCTTTTTGATTTCATTGTAAAGATATTCTACATTATAGCCGTATCCCTGCTGACCGAAGCCGCCGAAATTGTTCAAATCCTGGCGAATCTGAGAGGCTGTAATATTCATCTTTGCACTGAGCTCTTTAGAAGAAATTCTGGTGATGTCGCTTTCCAGCAAATCGCCCAAATACCGATAATATCTGGGTAATCTGTTTATTACCGCCGGTGAAATCTTTTTTTCACTATCCATATTATCCAAATCCTCTCCTACTCAATTTGATTTCAGTATAGCACGCCTGTTATTTTATTGTCAACAATAACTCTTTTATTCCGCCCTTTTTTCTGGTATCATAATTGTGGACAACCTAAGGGTTACGGAGGAAGAAAACATGATACTTGCAGTCAATCACATAGAAAAATCCTATGGTATCGACACCATACTGGAAAATATCACATTTCATATAGAAGAAAGAGAAAAAACCGCAATCGTAGGCGTTAACGGTGCCGGAAAGACCACTTTGTTCCGCATTCTGACGGGAGAAATCTCCTCTGACGGCGGCGATGTGTTCCTGAAAAAAGAAACCACCATGGGCTATATGGCCCAGAACCAACAAATAGAAAGCAGCCGTACAATTTATGAAGAAATGCTATCAGTCTTTGAAAAAATTTTAACGGCCGAAGTCCGTCTTCGTGAAATGGAAAACGAAATGACACACCTGTCAGGAAAAGAGTTGTCTGACATGATGGAGGATTATGCCGCTTTACAGCACGAATTTGAGCAAAACGACGGTTACAGCTACAAAAGCCGCCTGAAAGGTGTACTGAAAGGCCTTGGTTTTGGGGAGGATGAATTTGACCGCCCCCTGTCCCAGCTTTCCGGCGGACAGAAAACCCGTGTGTATCTGGGCAAACTGCTGTTATCCAAGCCTGATTTGCTGCTGCTGGACGAACCTACCAACCATCTGGACATTGCTTCCATTGAATGGCTGGAAGATTTCCTGAAAACATATGACGGCTCTGTACTCATCATTTCCCATGACCGTTATTTCCTGGATAAAATCGTCACCAAAGTGGTGGAAATCGAAAACCGGAAATCCACTGTATACAACGGCAACTATACAGCATATATGAACCAGAAAGCCATCAACCGGGACATCCAGCAGAAGGCTTACGAAAATCAGCAGCGGGAACTGAAACGTCAGGAAGAAGTCATCCGTACACTGAAGGCATTCAATCGGGAAAAATCCATCAAACGTGCCGAAAGCCGGGAAAAAATGCTGGAAAAAGTGGAGCGCATCGACCGCCCCGACAGCCTGCCCTCCCAGATGCGTCTGACACTGACTCCCCGCATCATCAGCGGCAGCGACGTGCTCCATGCGGAAGAACTGTCCAAGTCTTACGGCGGACAGCGCATCTTCCGCCATGTGAATCTGGACATCAAGCGCGGAGAAAATGTTGCCATCATCGGGCCCAATGGTGTAGGCAAATCCACACTGTTCAAAATGGTTCTGGGCGAAGTACCTTCCGACAGCGGTCTCATGCGGTTTGGCACCAATGTTCATGTGGGCTATTATGACCAGGAACAGCAGAAATTAGACAGCAACAAGACCATTTTCGATGAAATTTCCGATACTTACCCCACTTTGACCGCAGGGGAAATCCGCAATATGCTGGCAGCCTTTGTTTTTACGGAAGATGACGTGTTCAAACAGGTTTCTTCCCTCAGCGGCGGCGAAAAAGGCCGTGTTTCTCTGGCAAAGATCATGCTTTCCAAAGCAAATCTGCTGATGCTGGACGAACCTACCAACCATCTGGATATGTTCTCCAAGGAAGTGCTGGAGGACGCTTTGAATCGCTATGAAGGCACCGTTGTATACATTTCCCACGACCGTTATTTCATCAATAAGACTGCCCAGATCATACTGGAGCTTTCCCCTGAAGGCATCACACGCTATGAGGGCAATTATGACTATTATCTGGAGAAAAAAGCGGAACGGGCAAGAAAAGAAGTCCTGCTTGCTGCGGAACAGCCCGTAAAAGGCGCAGCCCCTGCGCCCGTTCAGACCATGACCGACACTAAGAGCGATTGGCTGAAACAGAAAGAACAGCAGGCGGCAGAACGGAAACTGGCGGCAAAGATTGCCAAAGTGGAAAAAGCCATTGAGGAAACAGAAGCAGCCATTGCCAAAGCCGATGAGGATATGGCGGCGGCAAGTTCTGACTACGCCAAAGCCCAGGAAATCTTCGAGGAAAAAACAAAACTGGAAGAAAAACTGGAAGGACTTTATGAAGAATGGGAAGGACTCCACGCATAAAAAAAGAGCCTTTTTTGAACAGGCTCAAAAAATCAAGACATAAAAAAAGAACCCGTAGGGTTCTTATGGAATCCTTGTCGGAATTTACTTCCGACGAGGAAAAAGGGCAAGTTTCAAGGCTTCTGCCGATGGATACTCTGCACCTCGAAGATTACGGGGTCGCCGTAGGCGGCTTTGCACAGCAAAGTGCTTGACCCCAGACTTCATCACATCAAAACATAAAAAAAGAACCCACAGGGTTCTTATGGAATCCGCAGTCGGAATTTACTCCCGACGAGGGAAAAGCCGAAGTTTCAAGGCGATTGAGCCGATGGAACTTCGGCTTTTTACTTCTGTCCTTTCGTCAAAGGCTTGAATGCAATGAGCCTTTGACGATGCGTAAGCAAATTATTTGCTTGCCAGATAAGCGTTGATGTCGCTCAGCAGTTTGTCAATATCCATGCCGTGTACCATGCTTGCTTCTTCCAGTGTTTCACCAGCAGCGGAAGGGCAGCCTACACAATGCATGCCGTTCTGCATCAGGATTGCGCCTGCGCTTCTGTCCATCATCAGCAGTTCGCCGATTGTCATGTCTTTTGTTACCTGCATAAAAAATGCCTCCTTTGATATTCTCACTTGTTTTGTTGTGGAATTCTTTCTGTATATTCCCTTGTATTATACCCCAAAAGCCTCATAAAAAAAAGAGGCGTTGGACATATTTTCATTTTTCCAACTCCTCATCCAGCAGTTTTCGCACTGCATCTATCTTTTTCTCCGCACTCCATCCATCCTCGTTCAATATTTTCCGCAATGCTTCCACACTGCCTGCGTATTTCGCCTGCCGCAGCCGCTCCCCATCCACATGCAGCACACCATCTCTTTCATTTTCCAGCAAAACCCGCAGACTTTCCACCAATTTATCCATATTTCCACCGCCTTTTGTCTTATTTTAGGTCAGATATACCCTAATGTCAATAGGTCAATTTGCCATAATAAAATTGGTGATGTTTATGAACAGATTACGAGAATTACGGAAAGAACGAGGATTCACCCAGATCAAAATGCAGATGCTCACAGGCATCGACCAGAGCGACTACTCCAAACTGGAAACAGGCAAACGGTACTATACCTTCGAACAGCTGAAAAAACTGGCATTGGCGCTGGACACCAGCATGGATTATCTGGCAGGACTTACGGACGAAAAAAAGCCCTATCCCCGCCGCAACGGATGAAAATATGATACAATAAAAGGAGGCAGCATATGATCTATGACATTTCCTTCCCCCTTTCCCCTGAGACCGTGGTCTACCCCGGCGACCCGCCTTTTTTGCGGGAAGTGCTGCTGGATGGGGCAAAGGGAGATGACTGCACCCTGTCTTTGCTGCATTTGGGGAGTCATCTGGGAACCCATATAGACTTTCCCAGACATTTCTTCCCTCATGGTATGGATGCGGCATCATTTCCACTGGAACAGCTTTGCGGTGCATGCAAAATCTTTTACTTGCCTGACGCAGCAGAAATCACAAAGGATATGCTCAAGCGGCTGGACATCCAGCCCGGTGATCGGGTGCTTTTCCGCACAGACAACGAAGCCTTTGACGGCATCCATCCCCTGCTCCATCCTGTCTATCTGGCAGCAGAAGCAGGTGAATATCTGGCGGAACAGAAGATTTCCCTTTTGGGCGTGGATTACGAAAGCCCCGAAGGGGACGGGAATTTTCCCATTCACAAAGCACTGTTGGGGCGGAACATCCCCATATTGGAAAACTTGAAACTCAAAGACGTACCTGCCGGCACATACTGCCTGTACTGCCTGCCCCTGAAAATTACAGAGGGCGACGGCTGCTGGGTGCGTCCCATATTGGAAAGGTGATACAGATGAAAAATACGTTGAAAGAAAAACTTCAGAACCATCAGCAGCCCATCGGTACATTTTTTGAACTGGGCAGCGCAAATGTAGCGGAAGCCCTGGGCAAAACCGGCCTGGACTTCATCATCATTGACAACGAACACGGCCCCTTTGAGGCGGAAAGCACACTGGACTATGTCCGCGGCGCCCTCCTTGGCGGCGTTTCTCCTCTGGCAAGGGTACGGGAAATCAGTCGTCCCGCTGTACTGAAACTGCTGGACATCGGTGTTCATGGCCTCATTGTTCCAGACGTACATACCGTAGAACAGGTGCAGGAACTGGTGAACTACGCCAAATACGCACCCATCGGCAAACGTGGCTTCTGCCCTACCCGGAAAGACTGCTGGGGCTTCGCTTATCCCGGCACCGAAAGCGTACCTGTGAACATGGCAGTGAACAATGCTGAAACACTGCTGATTCCCCAGTGTGAAACGGTAGGATGTCTGGAAAACATCGAAACCATTACCGCCATGGAAGGGGTAGACGGCATTTTCATCGGGCCTTTTGACCTGTCCATTTCCATGGGGATTCCCGGACAGTTCGACCATCCCGATTTCCAGGCTGCCCTGAAACGAGTGCGGGAAGCATGCCACAAAAACAGCAAATTCTGCATCTATTTCACTGTAAATCCCGACGCCATCGCCGATGGATTCCAGCAGGGCTTTGATGCTATGGCTTATGGTCTGGATGCGGCAGTGCTGGTGCAGGCATATCGGAATATTCTGGCAAAAGTAAGAGGGTAAAGAGAAAAACAACACAGGAGGTATTGGATATATCACTATTTCGCAAGAATACTGACAGCGTAAAAGCTTCTGAAATCATTAAGTATAAAATCAAGAAAAACGACGGTAGAATTCTGGTTTCCTCCGTCAGAGGAAACACTTATGAAATCCGCGCCAATCGGGATGGCAAATCCTTTTCCTGCGATGCTCTGCCCATCAATCCTCCCTATAAATATACTGTATTCGACATTATGGTAGAAACCATGCTGGAACAGGGCGGCAAAGCTCTGAAAGGGCAGGGACGGAACCACCGTCTGGGTGAACCTCACTGTGAAGTCACTACTCTTGTGGGTGCCATTGGCAAACACTATGCAGGCAAAAATGAGGGTGAATGGGTCTTTGACCCTATATTCGTATTAGCCGCTGTACTAGAATGGGCTGATATCGCTCATAACGGCAGAGGATATTTGGAATTAACTCCCTCCTATTTGATGAAACGCAAAAATCAAAATGTATAATCTTTTATTTGCACTCAACTGCAACACTATAATAAAAACAGCAGACTTCTGTAAACATAAAGAAATCTGCTGCTTTCTTACAAATTTCTGTCACATCCAGCACTTTCGTTGACAGCCCCCTTTGCCATGCTATACTGAAAAAAACGGCACTTTTTCCCCTATAAGGAGGTTATATTTATGTGGATTTTCTTCAGTATTACAAGCGTTATTTTCACGGGGCTTCATGCCTTCGCCGCTTTTTCCGGCAAGTCCATGGCAAAAGCTATGGCATTTGCGGCTTTTGGCTTCACTGCCCTGACACTTCTTTCCGAGTACGCCATGGTGGTATCCTGGGTACAGGCAGAGGACTGGTCAGCACTGCTGGATGTGGTGCCTTTTATGTTCCCTATGCTGATTGCTTATACCGTGATTTTGGTTGCGGCAAACGGTCTGCTGCTTTTTGCGGGGAAAAAAGGCCATTAACCTTTGGGGGCATCTTCATAAGAACGCAAAGAAAGCCGAAACCTTTATCATGCAAAGGATTTCGACTTTCTGATTTTATTTGACATGCTTTCTTCTGAAGACAGCCGTCGCAATTCCCCTTAAGAAATCAAGAAGCGAAAAGCCAATGTTTTCTTAAGGGGAAGTTACTTTGGAGGTATTTCTTATGAAACAACTGAAATTCTGCGCGACCCTTCTGCTTTTCATCAGCGGCATCCTGGCCCTGCGGGGCATCAAACCGGCGCTGTTTCTGATGCTGGCATTTGCGGGACTGCGGGAAATCATCAGCGCAAAAGAATATCAGGACGCAGGCGAGAAAAAATACGCCATTGCTTCTCTGTGTGCAGGCATATTCCTTTTCCTGTTCCTGATGGTCGTATTATTGGCCTAAATACAAAAATGCTCTGTCTTTGGCAATTGCTTTTGACAGAGCATTTTCTTTTTTCTCTTTATCTTCTGGGGGGTTCGTCCACCAGAGGGATGTCCAGAATCACTTTCCGGCAGCTGGGGCACAGATAGCCTTCCATTTTGGCATCGCCCATAAAGCTTTTTGCCACCAGATATTCCTGACCTTTTCTGCCGTTCTCCATTTCCTGGAACTGCACATACCGTCCGGCTTTCAGATAGCCTTCCATCATTTCCAGATTACAAAAAGGACATTTCATGTCGCTTCATCTCCTTTTAGATGTTCTCTGTTTCCAGTGTATCATATTCCAGCTTTTTCAACAAGCAAAAACGGACGTGTCCCTTTATGGGAACCGTCCGCGTTTTGTTTAATCTATGATTTTGAATCCTTTGTAATACCGCAGGACAACTTTACCCAAAATGGCGTCTTTTTCCACATAGGTATTCTGCCAGAACCTTGCGTCCAGAGATTTATTCCGGTTATCCCCCATCATGAAGTAACAGCCTTCCGGCACATGATAAGGCCCAAAATCTCCCTCTGTAATTTCTTTGATATAAGGTTCATCCTGCACCTGGCCATTGACCAGCACTTCACCGTCTTTTACCTCTACGGTGTCGCCGCCAACGCCGATGACACGCTTAACATACAGGGTATCCGGATCATCCGGGGCTTCAAAAACCACCACATCGCCCCGCTGGGGATCAGAAAACCAATAGCTGGTACGTAAGGCAAGGTTTCTGTCCCCTGCCATAATCGTATTTTCCATAGAGCCTGTTGGCACATATACATTCACCAGCAAAAAGTGATTTATCAAAAATGCCAGCAAAACCGCCACGGCAATTGTTTCTATCCAGCCAAGTATTTCTTTTCTCATTTCGATTTCTATCCTCTTCCAAATCAATCAATGATTTTGAATCCTTTGTAATACCGCAGGACAACTTTACCCAAAATGGCGTCTTTTTCCACATAGGTATTCTGCCAGAACCTTGCGTCCAGAGATTTATTCCGGTTATCCCCCATCATGAAATAACAGCCTTCCGGCACATGATAAGGCCCGAAATCACCTTCTGTGATTTCTTTGATATAAGGTTCGTCCTGCACCTGTCCATTGACCAGCACTTCACCGTCCTGTACTTCTACGGTATCGCCGCCAACACCGATGATGCGTTTGACATAAAGGGTCTTGCCTGTGGGATCGTCGGGATCTTCAAAAACCACCACATCTCCCCGTTCCGGATCAGAGAACCAGTAGCTGGTGCGCAGGGCAAGGATTCTGTCCCCTGCCATGATGGTATTTTCCATGGAGCCTGTGGGCACTGTGGCATTGACGATAAACACCATATCCACCACAAACGCCAGCAGCACTGCCAGGATGATGGTCTTAACCCAACTGAGAATTTCTTTTTTCAATCTGTTTCAGCTCCTTATTTCAGGAAGCCGTTGATGATCTGCGCTTCCGCTTCTTTTTCTGTCAGCCCCAATGTCATCAGCTTCATGAGCTGATCCCCTGCGATTTTGCCGATGGCTGCTTCGTGAATCAGTGTTGCATCCACGTCGTTTGCCACGATTTCGGGTTCTGCCGCTACCACACCATCGTCCATGATGATGGCGTCACATTCGGAATGACCGTAGCAGTCCGCGTTGCCCACGATTTTAGAACGGAACAGCTGACGGGATTTATCCCTTGCAACGGAACGGGAAATGAGTTTTGCGGAACTGCCTTCCCCTTCCAGAATCACGTCAAAGGCTGTTTCCGCATACTGATCGCCGTGTGTCATAATCTTTTCTTTGATCACAACCGTTGCACCGGCTGCCAGTTTTGCGCTGGAAATACGTTTTGTGGAGTCTACGCCTTTCAGCTGTACTGTATCCATTTCCAGATAGCTGTTTTCTTCCCCTTCGATATGTGTCTGAGGGTTGATGATGCGTTTGCCGTTGCCATCGCCTTCACCGATGTGTTTTTCGATATATTTTACTTTTGCGTTTTTGCCTACGAAGAAACGGTGGATGCCTTCGTGGAGAGATTCTTCGCTGCCGCAGTTATGGATACCGCAGCCAGCCACGATGGTGACATCTGCGCCTTCACCGATATGGAAATCGTTATATACCAGATCGTGTACGCCTGCTTCTGTGATCAGAGCGGGAATGTGGACATTTTCGTCCTTTGTGCCGGGTTTGATGTAAATATCGATACCGGAGTTGTTTTCCTTGGGTACGATCTGAATGTTTTCTGTGGAGTTTCTGCCTTCGCTGTGACCGTTGTTACGGATATTGAAGGCACCGTTCAAAGGTACTTCTGTCAGGTCTGCCACTTCAGACAGCAGTTTTTTGATTACGTCGTCAAACATTATTTGTTCCCTCCCTGAAAATATCTGCATCCGGGGTCAATGCCAAAAAGACCGGGCAGAACTTCTTCTTTTGTGCCGATCTGAGCGATTTCACCGTTGGAGATGACAACCACCTGGTCAGCAATGTTCAAAATACGTTCCTGATGGGAAATGATCATGATGGAAGCCTGGATTTCATCGTGCATTTTTTCAAATACGTCGATGAGGTTTTTGAAGCTCCACAGGTCAATGCCCGCTTCGGGTTCATCGAAAAGTGTCAGTTTTGTTTTTCTTGCCATAACGGTAGCGATTTCGATACGTTTCAGTTCACCGCCGGACAGGCTTGCATTGACTTCACGGTCAATGTAGTCTTTTGCGCACAGACCTACCTGAGCCAGATAATCACAAGCCGCTGCTGTGGAAATATCCTTGCCGCTTGCCAGTATGATGAGGTCTTTGACTGTTACGCCTTTGAAGCGCACAGGCTGCTGAAAAGCGAAGCTAACGCCTGCTCTTGCGCGGTCTGTGATAGACCAGTCTGTGATGTCCTGACCGTCCAGCAAAATCTGTCCGCTGTCAGGTGTGATGATGCCGGCGATGACCTTTGCCAATGTGGACTTGCCGCCGCCGTTGGGGCCGGTGATGACAACGAATTTTGCGTCGTCAATAACCAGATTGATATTTTTCAGAATCTGTTTTCCATCTGCGGAAAAAGAGATGTTCTTTAATTCCAGCATATTCCTATCCTCCTGTATTTATCAATGATTCGGCAACACCCTTTTTGCCGAATTTTACCTGCAAAGCCAAAGTAAATTATACCAACTGAAACGTTGTCATGTCAACGATTTTCCCCGAAAACCGACAGAGGCTATTCATTTGGTATGGATTGCAGGGAAAAATCCTTTCTTTTTTCCTCATACTGTATTAAAATGAAGAAAATCAACTGAAATATACACCACCGAAGGAGGTTTTTTCCCATGCTGGGTTTCCATTCTGACGGCATCCGCCTGTTTGGCGCATCCGATACTTTAAAAGCAAATCTGAAAAAAAGAAAACTGCCCCTGACAGGCACCACCACCGGCAATACACTGGTATTTGCCATTGATGACGAAACGGTCATCCACAAACGCCCTTACAACATTTCTTTCGCAGCCGCTTCCACACCTTGGTTCGTCTGCGGACTGACAGGAGTTCCTGATTATCCCCAGGTTCTTCCCTTTGACAGCGAACATGACCTGACAGAATTTATCACAGCCATGTATTACGCTTCTCAGGAATTTCTCCATCTGGACATTGAACTGTCCTTCATCAAGCAGACCTTAGGCGCAGACCCCACAAAGGTCATTCGGGCATATGCAGAAGCCGATTTTGACAAAATCCCCAAAGGCACTCCCGTCATTTGCTTCTACTTCGGCAACGGCGGTTTTCTGGAAACAGACCGCATTTTCCATGTGCTGACAGGGGATCATGGTCTGGATATGGGGCAGGTGACACTGGCAGGCTCCTTTGCTTCCAAGCAAAATCTGCTGGCAGCCTTCGCCTTGGCGGAAAAAAGCGAATAATGCTTTACTTCTGACAAAAGCCATGCTACAATGAAGCTGCAGGAGTATTTCTTCTGCGGCAAATACAGAGTAGGACTTTGTGCGTTAAGTGTCCTGTGAACGGGGAGTTGTCACGGGAACGAAAAGAGTTTTCTTGCGATACAAAATCCGCATCCCGCTGTTTCATAATGAAGACATGAGCACTCTTTGTTATCACAGCCTACCCCGCTTAAAACGGGGGTATTTGCATAGAGGCGTCCCATCTGGCACACAGACACGAAATTTCCCCGGTTTTGTTGGAGATTTCGTGTTTTTTTGTATCACCTGGGAACGGTTTTCGCGGTTTTCTTCTGGAAAACTGCTGTTTTGCAATGTTGTTTGATTTGGAGATAACAAGGAGGTTTTATTATGTCCGAAAACAGAAAATTTACCACCAAACAGCTGGTCATCATTGCCATGCTGGTGGCACTGAACGTCATTTTATCCCGTTTCTTATCCATTGCCGCATGGAACATCAAAATCGGCTTTGCCTTTGTTCCCGTGGTATTCGCGGCACTGTATCTGGGCCCCTGGCAGGCTGCTCTGGTAGGCGCATTGGGTGACTTCATCGGTGCGACACTGTTCCCCATTGCGGCGTACTTCCCCGGCTTCACCATCACCGCTGCCATTGTTGGTCTGATTTACGGTCTGTTCCTGTCCAAAAAACAGACCATGCCCCGTATTCTGGGGGCAGTGCTGGCAACAGAGATCATCGGTTCTCTGCTGCTGAACACCTTATGGATCAGCGTATTGTTTGGCTCTCCTTTCCTGCCGCTGATGGCAACCCGTGTATTCCAGTGCCTGATTCTGGGCGCTGTGGAAATCGTGGTCATCCGCATCATGGCTGGACTGGTCCCCCGTCTGGTTCATACCGCATCCTAATAAAACAAAACCCCCTGCCGCTGCTCACGGCAAGGGTATCGGGGTGTCGAAAATTCGACACCCTGTCGTCAAAGCCTCATTTCATTCAAGACTTTGACGAATAGACAGAAGTATAAAGCCCAAGTTCCATCAGCTAAAAGCCTTGAAACTTGGGCTTTTCCTCGTCAGAAGTAAATTCCGACTGCGGATTCCAGTTGGGGAACTCCACACCGCAAGAGGTGCGGCCAGCCTTAAAGCTGGCGTTTGCGAAGCAAACGTGTTGACCCATTGTTCCCCAAACCCTTCCGCATTCTTGAAAAATGTAAACCTTAGTTTTTCTACAGTTTATTCCCGAATCTTCAGTTGTTCTCCCTGCTCAATGGTCAGCAGGGCTTTTTTGATTTCAATGCCAGCGGCATAGCCTGTGAGCTTACCGTTTGCCCCTACCACGCGATGGCAGGGAATGAGGATGGCAATGGGATTTTCATGGTTGGCACGACCGATGGCTCTTGCCCCTTTGGGGATGCCCACAGCGGCAGCGATTTCCCCATAAGTAGCTGTCTGCCCATAAGGGATTTTTCTGAGGGCCTGCCACACCTGTTTCTGGAAAGGGGTTCCTTCCGGTGCCAGAGGCAAATCGAAGGCTTTCCGTCTCCCATCCAGATATTCCTGAATTTCCACCGCTGCCAGTTTCAGCAGAGGGGTTTCTGTCATGTCAAATTCTTCCGGCAGACCGCCCATATCTCTGCCGAATGTGACCCGAACGATGGCGCCGAATTTCTCCCCGATGCCGATTTCACCGACTTTTGTCTGGTAAAACCAGATGCGCTCCATTTCCTCGTTCCATTCCACTTCCATATCCATTTCTTCTATGTGCATATTATTCTCCCTCTCTTAATTCCCTGAGCCAAGCGATCTCTCTGGCATAGCCGTCCAATTCATTGGGTGTTTCCAGCAAAAAGGGCAGATGTTTCAGCTTGGGATGATTGATGATACGGCTCAGTGCTGCCATACCGATTTGACCTTCATCCAGACAAGCGTGTCTGTCCTTATGGCTGCCCATGGGGTTCTTGCTGTCGTTGAGGTGTATGGCTTTCAGCCGTTCCAGCCCGATGATGCGGTCGAATTCCGCCAGCACATCATCCAGATGTTCCACAATGTCATATCCTCCGTCGAAGACATGGCAGGTGTCCATGCAAACCCCTAATTTTTCTCCCAGTTCCGCTTTATCTATGATAGCGCGGAGTTCCTCAAAATTTCTCCCTACTTCCGTGCCTTTGCCTGCCATGGTTTCCAGCAGCACTTCCGTCTGTGTTTCCGGTTTCAGCACACGGTTCAGCAGGTCAGCAATTTTTTCAATGCCCACATCTGCACCCTGTTTCACATGGCTGCCGGGATGGAAGTTATACATGGCTTCCGGCAGATGGGACAATCTGTCCAAATCCTCCGCCATGACGTTTGCGGCAAATTCCCGCAGACCTTCATCAGCGGCACAGGCATTCATGGTATAAGGCGCATGTGCCAGAATTTTTCCAAAGCCTTTCTTCGCCGCAAAAGTGCGGTAAGCGGCAATATCTTCTAAATCCAATGCTTTCACACTGCCCCCTCTGGGGTTTCTGGTGAAAAACTGAAAGGTATTGGCGCCGATTTTCTCTGCCATTTTGCCCATGGCAAGATACCCCTTTGACGCCGATAAATGACATCCGACCCAAAACATATCTTTTTCCTCCCTTATCCTTCGTAATAAACAATATTGGTAAATACGGTCATGACCTCTCCCCGATTGATGTACGTATGGGGGCGGGAGGAATCGAACTGTATAAAATCCCCTTCTGCCATGACATATTCCACTGTCTCCAACACCAGCACCAGCTCTCCCGCCGTCACCAGCACAGATTCCCGGGTATGGGTGCCGTGTCCTTCTGAAGTAAAAGAAGCGCCTGTGTCCAGTTCACTGTTGAAGAACTCAAAATCCCGACTGCCTTCTGCGCGATTGTAATGATACACACGGTATCCCTTGCCGTCATCCACCAATGCGCTCTCAGCTCTTGGCATAAAAAAAGGCTTGGTAGCCTGGATGTCGATGAGCTGGGTATAGGGTACCTGTAAACCGGTGGCAATCTTCCATAAGGTGTTGATGGTAGGGCTGGATTCGCCTTTTTCCACCTGGGAAAGCATCACCTTGCTGACGCCGGACAATTCCGCCAGTCTGCCTAGAGAAAGCCCTCGTTCCGTCCGCAGACGTTTCAGGTTTTCCGCAATGATTTCGTTCAGTTCCATGGCGCTTCTCCTTTCCGCAAAATCTTTTTCGTTCTTATTGTACGCAAAAACCTCTCCGCATGCAACCAAAAAAGGCTTCTCGCCGGAAAAATCAGGGTTTTTGCTTGCTTTTGGCCTTTCTTGGGGGTATAATGTGTAACCGTTGAACAATAAATCACTACATAGAAAGGAACCGATTATGGGCGCAAAACTCATTGCTTTTTTCAAAAAAGAAACCATTCTCTGTGTGGCAGGGCTTTTGGCAGTCATTTCCATGATATGGATCCCGCCGGATGGAAAATATGTGGGCTATATCAACTGGCAAGTCTTGGTGCTGCTGTTCTGCCTCATGTCCGTCATGGGGGGCTTGCAGGCGCTGGGCATATTCAAAGCCATCGCCAATACCCTCCTCCACTGGGCAAACGGTCTGAGACAACTGACACTGCTGCTGGTGCTGCTGTGCTTTTTCTTCGCCATGGTGGTCACCAATGACGTTGCCCTCATCACATTCGTTCCTTTTACCATACTGCTGCTGCAAATGGCAGACCTGAAAGGGGAAATGATCCCCATACTGGTATTGCAGACCATTGCCGCCAACCTGGGAAGTATGCTGACACCCATCGGCAACCCTCAGAACCTGTATCTGTATACGGTTTCCGGCATGTCCCCCGCGGATTTCGTACTGACCATGCTGCCTTTGACACTGCTTTCCCTGTTCCTTTTGGTGCTGTGCTGTATGCTGACAAAGGATGTCCCTCTTTCTGGCCAGATGCTGCCGCCTGTGCAGGGCGAATCCTTTTCCATGCGGGAAAAAGTGACCCTTTCCGCATTGCTGATGCTCTTTGCCGCCTGCCTTATGACCGTATTCCATGTGATGCCTTACTGGACAGTGCTGGGCATCTCTCTGGTATGGTTCGTATTTTTTGAACGGGATGTGCTGGGCAAGGTAAATTACAGCCTGCTCATCACTTTTATCTTCTTTTTCGTGTTCATCGGGAATATGGGGCGCATTCCAGCCATGCGGGACGCCATTGCTTCCATACTGGCAGGACGGGAAATGATCGTTTCCTTCCTCTGCTCCCAGATCATCAGCAACGTGCCTGCGGCGGTGCTCCTCTCCGGCTTCACAGACCACTGGAAAGAATTGCTTTTCGGCGTGAATATCGGCGGTCTGGGCACCCTCATCGCCTCCATGGCAAGTTTGATCTCCTACAAATTCTTTGTGCAGGCAGACGAAAAAGCCAAAGGCAAGTATCTGAAACACTTTACCATTATGAATATTCTGTTCGCGATCCCTCTGTTGGTGGTGGCATTTTTCCTGTAATGATTGCCCTTTTTCCCTTAGAAAAAGGGCTTTCTTTCGTTTTTCTTACAAAAAAGCCATTCCGTTGACGCCTTCTTTTTCCCATGATAGGATGACAATAAGATGACATAATACGGAATCATACAGGGGCGTATGTATGGGAAAGGGGGCTTTTATATGAAAACGAAATACAGACTGGAATCCATTGCTTTTTATGACACAGAAGCACTTGCTGCCCATTTGGGGGAAATGGCAGCATTGGGCTGGGAACTGGAATCCGTAGGGCTGCTCCTATGGAAATACAGAAAAATCCAACGGGAAAAACGCACCTACGGCATCACATTTTTTCCCGACGCCTCAGAAGTGAAAGACAGTCCCACCCAAGTCCAAAGTGATTTTATTGAAGAGCAGGCAGAAAAAGGCTGGCAGTATGTGACCCAATGGAATCAGATGCAGTTTTTCCAGACCACAGCGGAACATCCCGCTCCTTTATTTGTAAATGAAAATCAGCGGTTAGATGCCATCAAAAAATCCATGGCAATCACATTTCTGCTGCCCCATATCCTGCTGCTGTTTGGCTTCCTATTGCAGGTCGCTTATAATGCCAAGCAAATTTATCTGCATCCCTTGCATTACATCACCGACTCTGTGGCATGGTGGTTCCTGCTGATACAGACACTGACGGCAGCCTATGCCCTTGTTTCCTGCCTGACCTATTGGAGGTGGTACAAAAAATCCCTTGCCGCTGTGAAAACCGGCGGAAATTGTCTGCCTGTGAAAAAGGGACAGCGGATTTTTGCCAAAATCCCATACCTTCCACTGGGCTTTTTGTTCCTATGGTGCTTTCTGTTGCCGCCCAACTTACGGACATTAGTCGGCAACGCTTCTTCCGGTATTGTTCTGACTATGGCAGTTCTTGGTATTCTGCTGTTGGGAAAAACCCTTTTGGGAAACGGAAAAGCCGCGTCGGCAGTCTTGTCCTGTATGGCTGTTGTACTGGCGGTCTCCGTTGTTTTCATCAACCACCATTTGACCATCGCAAGAGATCCCATCCTTGCAAAACCGCTGGTTCTGGCAGAAAATCCACCACTGACCATGGAACAGCTGAAAGAAGTAGAAACAGACACTTATGTGACTTTTACAGAAAACTCGACCATCTTTGCCGCAGCACAGTCCTATACCCAGTGGGATGGGGCAAAAAACCCCATCATGGGCTACACCATTTTAGATTTATCCTGTGAAGCGCTGGTTGACACCTGCGTGGATGCCAGTCTGCATCGCAGGGATGACTGGGGCACCTCCCATCCCTACGATTCCCAGAAATCCCTGACCTTAGACAGTGCCGATGCCGCATGGCAATTATACGAAGACGGTCAGACATGGCAGACCTATCTGCTGCAAAAGGATAAGCGGCTGGTATATCTTTCTTTTTACGAACATGTGACACCGGAAGAACTGGAGGAGGCTGCCAGTGTGCTTCTGGCTGAAAGCTGACAAAACTTTGCCCTCAGAAAATCTGAGGGCTTTTTTTCATTTTTTTTACAAAAATCAAATGCCGTTGACATTATCGATATTCGATGATACCATCAAATTAAGAATTATCGATAATCGAGTATAGGAGGTGGTGGACATGGCAAGAGAAAAATTCCAGACCCTGACGGAGCAGATGTTTTACATCCTCCTGTGTTTGCAGGAAGAATGTTACGGCATGGACATCATGGAAAAAGTGGCTGCCATGACAGAGGGACGTGTCACCATCGGCCCCGGCACCCTTTACAACCTGCTGGAACAGTTCCAAAAAGCCGGCATCATTGCAGAAACTCGGGTGGAGGGGCGGAAACGCTGCTACCAGATCACCCAAACGGGACTGGATATGCTGGAGAAGGAATATCAACGTCTGATGCTGCTGACAGCGGATTACCACCGCTATAAAGGAGGGCTTTGACATGAACGCAAACAAAGATTGGAAAACTTCGTTTTTTATGATACAGAAAGCGTCACCGCCCATTTGGAAGACATGGCGCAAAAAGGCTGGGCTCTGAAGGATGTAACCCCCCCCCTGTGGACATACGAGGAAATCACACCGGAAAAACGTACTTACCTCGCAGCCTTTTACCCTGCCAATCAGGTTTACGCCCTCAATGCCGCGGATAAACAGGAAGAATACATCGCCTACTGTGAACCGGCAGGCTGGCATTATGTGACCAGCTGGGACAACATGCTGATTTTCTATATCACCGCAGAAAATCCTGTCCCTTTGGAAACGGATGGGAAGCCACCCATAAAGCCATGAAACGCTCTTGGCTGTCTGTTCACATGGTGCTGGGCGTCCTGTTCCTGCTGAACATCATTTTCTATATTTCCGCTCTTGTGAAACAGCCTTTGACAGTCATTGCGGACAGGAATGCATTATTCCGCAACGCCCTTTTCGCTGTGGTGCTGGTCTATGCCTGCATAGCAGTTTGTTCCTACCTGCAATGGCGGAAAAATCTCTTTCCGCTGTGGAAAACGGCGGTTTCTGCCTGCCTGTGAGCCCCAATACACGCCGTTTTCAGAAAATATTCTTTCCCATTGAGATATTCGCCGGGCTTTGGTTCTGTCTGGACAGATTCCTGCCTGATGATATGCTGACACCAAAAGTCTTTCTGGCATTTGTCTCCTTTGTATTCCTGCTGTGGCTCCTGTTCCAGAAACTCCATCTGCCTGTGAAAGCCTGTGGCTCCATTCTGTTTTTTGTGGTGGCAATGGTGCCCATGTTCTACTCCATGGTTTCTCTCAGTCTGGAAGTGGAAAATGCCAGAGAAAATCATACGAGCCCATGGGGCGACCCCTATGTGGTAACCCTGCACAATGGGGAAAGGGAAACCATCCTATTACAAAAGGATGAAATCCCCCTGACAACGGCAGACCTGACAGAAGTACCGGAAGATGCTGTCTATACCACTTCCCGCAAGGAGCAATCCTCTCTCTTGGCAGCAAAACAGGAATGTTTGCAGGAAATCCCTGACGGCGCACCACAAGCGCCTCAAATGACCTACGAAATCATGGATGTTTCTCTGGAGGCGCTGACATCTCATAGTCTGGCAGCTTATATGGAGCGAGATACCCGTCCCACCCCTGACCTGACTTACGAATCCTTTGCCCTGTCCGGCACCGACGGCGCATGGCAGTTATACACAAACGGCACACCTCTGCCACAATATCTTTTTTACAAGGATAACCGCATTGTGGTGCTGCGTCCTGACTGGGGCATCAGGCAAAGTGAACTGGAACAGGCGGCATCTATTCTGCTGCCGGAATCCCTCTGAAACCCACCGCCCAAAAGGAGGTCTTTCCTATGAAACGAAAACGTCGACTGGAAATCTTTGCTTTTTACGACAGCGAAGGCATCGCTGCCCATTTGAATCATATGGCACAAAAGGGATGGGCATTGCAGACCATTGGCACTACCTTCTGGACATACGAAGCCATTGAACCGGAAAATCGTACCTATGGCATCACCTTTTTCCCAGATGTTTCTGCCTTTGACACCCAGCCCACAGAAGCTTTGCAGGATTTCATTGCCTATTGTGAGGAAGCCGGCTGGCATTATGTGACCCGATTGTCCCAAATGCAGATTTTTTACACCACCAAGGAAAATCCCATTCCTTTGGAAACAGATGAATCCCTGCGGCTGGAGATTACCCATAAAGCCATGAAGAAAAATTTCCTGCCCGGCATTCTGGCACTGCTGGCACTGTGTTTGTGGGAGATCTATCTCACCACCGGCCCCATCTTTCGAGATTTGAGTCGCTACATCGCAGACACTTCCCAGTTCCTTTTAGTTGCTTTGTATATATTTCTGGGTCTTTATGCCCTCTTGACCTTCCTTTCCTACTTCCGCTGGCGGAAAAAATCTCTGGCAGCAGCGGAAGCCGGTGGTACCTATCTGCCCATAGGCAAAGGAATGCAGCTTTCTGCCAAAGCCATGCATGCTGTGACCTTGCTGTTTTTCGTGGCAATATTTTACAGTATGCGCCAGCAAGGTTACGGCACAGTGTTTCTGGTGGTCATACTGGCTTACGCCTGCATATTCGGCCTGATTTTCATGAGCATCAACATACTGCGGAAAAAACAGGTATCCAGAAATGTCAATAAAGGCGTCATCATTGCCCTTTGCGTCCTTCTGCCTCTGATTTTTATGGTTGGTTCCTTCCATTATATCTTCAACCGCGAAGAATCCACGGAAGGCAAGAAAACCTACACCACCACTCTCTCTGACGGCACTACCTACACCACTGTTCTGGAGGCAGACCCACTGCCTCTCACAACAGCAGACCTAACGGAAGTGCCTGCCGATGCCATCTATTCCATGTCCTGTGAGGAAGAATCTTCTTTTCTGGCAAAACGGATGGAATGCAGTCAATATACCCCTGGGGGCTCACCGGAGGCACCGGAACTGTCCTATGAGATATTGGAAGTATCCTATAATTTTCTCATAGAGCCATGCATCTGTTCCTATCAGAAGCCTTTCCCGCCCCAGTTTGCCCATTCGGAAAGCTGGGAACCCATTTCCATTTCTGGCACCGACAGCGCATGGCAGTTCCACGGCGGCGATGGTGCTCGCCCCTATTATCTGGCACAAAAAGGCAATCGTCTGGTGTATATCCACTTCTACTGGCAGGTACAGGAAGACCAGCTGGAAAAAGCCATGGAAATCCTCTTTGCCCAAACCTTATGACAACAAACAGATAACCGAAATCCTTTCCGGGGATTCCGGCTATTTTTATTTTCTGCATTTCTATCATAACAGTTTTTCAAAGGCAATTTTTTCGCTATTGTCAAAGCAAACAGTACCGCAGTAGGTAAATCCCTGTTTTTCCAGCACACGCTGCATCATGCGGTTATCGGCGTCCGTATCCACTCGGATGCTGCGGATGTCCCGTTCCCTGCACAATTCTTCCGCAAAGCGGAAAAAGGCAGGAGCTGCGCCTTTTCCTTTGCAGACATCGTCGATTGCCATGCGGTGAACAACACCATAAGGCAAGTCACTGAGCCACTTCCCTGCCAGTTCGTTGTAGCAAGGTTCTCCGGCGAAGGAAATGCAGGCATATCCCCGCACCTGTCCATCCACTTCCATGACATAGCCTTCCCCACGCTGCAAATCTCCCGCAATGGCTTCTTCATTGGGGTAGCCAGTCTGCCACTGGTCTACGCCATTTTCCCGCAGAAATACTTTCGCCTGTTCAATGAGGGCTGTGGCTGTTTTCAAGTCTTTTTCTGTTGCTTTGCGAAATGTAAATGATTCCATGATGCTTCTTCCTTTCTTTTCATGTATATACACGCTTTTGGCAAAAAGGCATTACGCCTTCTGCAATTCCTGTATCTTGTAGAGGGCGCTGCGCAGTGTCTGCATATTGTCTTCCCCCAACATTTCATTGAGGTTTTCCTGCAATTGTTCCCAAATCACATCGGCTTCTTCTATTTTCTGCTGCCCTGCTTCCGTCACAGCATAGCGGTGGTTCCGCTTGCCCGGTTCTGCCTTATCGTAAACCCAGCCCTGTTCCACCAGTATTTTCAAATTCCGGGTAACGGTGCTCCGTTCCAGATTCACATAGTCCGCCAATTCCCCTGTACTGGCTTCTTCCAGTCTGGACAGGTGCAACAGCAGTGAAAACTGCTTGGTGGTCATGCCTGTGGACTGCAAACCTTCGTCATAATAAGCCGTGATGGCATTGGCTGCCCGGCATAATGTGATGCAGTAACATTTGCTTTTATTGATCTGCTGATATTTCATGCTCTCCCTCTTTTCGTGTATATACACATAATATAAGCCCCATTTGTTTTTGTCAATAGGTTTCCCAAAAACAAAACCGGCTTTCTGTTTCCAGAAAGCCGGTTTTTGACAAACATTCTATCTAAAATTAAAGTTCTTTCGGTTTGTAAATTTTTCTTACGATGAAGATTACCAGAATCATGGATACGATTGCGATAGGCAGGTTGATGATCCAGTTCTGGATGATCGCTGTCAGCACATAGTTCACTGCGGAAACAGCCGCCACCATCATGGAATAAGGCAGCTGTGTGGAAACGTGGTTGATGTGGTCACACTGCGCACCTGTGGATGCCATGATTGTGGTATCGGAAATAGGAGAGCAGTGGTCACCAGCAACAGCACCAGCCAGTGTAGCCGCTACGGTGATAACCATCAGTTCACTGGTAGGATCCAGGATAGGAACTACGATGGGCAGCAGGATACCGAATGTACCCCAAGAAGTACCTGTGGAGAATGCCAGGAATACGGCAATCACAAATACGATAACAGGCAGCATCACATTCAGAACGCCTGTGCTGCTCTGCAGGATACCTGCAACGAATACGTCAGCACCCAGCAGACCTGTGATACCGGACAGTGTCCAAGCAAATGTCAGGATCAGGATGGCAGGTACCATCGCACGGAAACCTTCAGGCAGACATTCCATAAATTCGTGGAATTTCAGCACACGACGAGGAATGTACATGATAAATGTCAGGATCAGTGCAGCAACGGAACCCAGTGCCAGTGCAACAGAAGCGTTGCAGCCTGCGAAAGCGTCTACAAAAGGTACGCCGTCGAAGAAGCCGCCGGTATAGATCATACCGATGACACAGCAGATGATCAGCATGATAACGGGCAGTACCAGGTCGATTACGCCGCCTTTGCCAGTTACCTGTACATCAGATGCGTTTTCAAAAGGTCTTGCATCTGTTGTGAACAGGTCGCTTTTCACCTGTGCATTATGTTCATGCAGATACATAGGGCCGAAGTCGAAGTTCATCAGTGTCAGTGTGATCATCGTAACGATTGTCAGCAGTGCGTAGAAGTTGTAAGGGATGGAACGGATGAACAGTTCCAGACCGTTGTAGCCTTCTACAACACCGGATACAGCTGCTGCCCAGGAAGAAATGGGAGCGATGATGCAGACGGGCGCCGCTGTGGCGTCGATGATATAAGCCAGTTTCGCACGGGAAACATTGTGTGTGTCTGTTACAGGACGCATAACGCTACCTACTGTCAGGCAGTTGAAGTAGTCGTCTACGAATACCAGAACGCCCAGCAGGAATGTGGACAGCAGAGCGCCTTTTCTTGTCTTGATAACGGAAGAAGCCCATTTGCCGTATGCGGCAGAACCGCCGGCTTTGTTCATCAGTGCAACCAGAACACCCAGTACAACCAGGAAGATCAGGATGCCGGCATTGCCGCTGTCAGATATGTTTGCCAGCAGGCCGCCTTCTGTCTGGTCAGTTACGATAACCAGAAAAGCTTCTTTAATATTAAAGTTTGTGTAGAACAGCGCACCGGTTACGATACCGACAAACAATGAGGAAAAAACTTCCTTCGTAATCAGCGCCAGAATGATAGCAACCAGTGGAGGTACCAGAGACCAGAAGGTTGCATACATGTTGCTTGTAAATTCCACTGCTTCTTCTTCCGCGCCGAATACAGTCACGGTAAAGAGCAACAGAACAGCTGAGCAAACCAGGAAGGTTCTCAGCCAATTGGATCTTTTTTGAAACATACCCCTTTTACTCCTCTCAAAAACATTACATCTTATAATTGCGCCCCTTGTGTCTTCACACTGGTGTGTTCACAAAGGCAAAAACAGCTTGCGGAGGCAATAAAAAAAGCCTGTGGTACACGCGCACAGGCTCCGCTTTTTTTCGCAGGAACAGCACACCCCAAAAAGGGGCTTGCTTTTTTTGATAGCGCTCCACAAAAGTGACAGTCCGCCGCATATTCTGCTGCGTCCCAGCCCAGGAGCCATCGGACCTGCTCCCGAACTTCGGCGGATTCCCCTTTCATCCCTTTCTGCTGTCCCGCATTTCTTCCAAAGGGCTACTGATGGTTTCCGCACCTCTATCTGTTTTATTTTCTGTCCGCCAGCTTAGCAGACATCATCTACATCATTCATACCATATCCCACATACAAAGTCAAGCCTTTCTCCTAAAAAAGGACGTTTTCTCCTGTTTTTTCCAATTTTTCTGTACTTTTTGGGGTGGACATGTTTTTTTCCTACCATTTTGCTTTTCATTTTTGCCAAAAACTGTTATGATAAATAGGCAGAAACCAAAACAATCTATAAGAAAAAGAAAGGACGGCGATACCTATGGCAACTGCTCATATTGCAGCCGAAAAAGGCGCATTCGCAAAAACCGTGCTGATGCCCGGCGATCCCCTGCGCTCTAAATTCATTGCGGAAACATTCCTGGAAAACCCTGTACTGGTAAATAATGTACGTGGTGTTCAGGGTTATACCGGCACATACAAAGGCGTACCCGTATCCGTAATGGCAAGCGGCATGGGCATTCCCTCCATCGGCATTTACAGCTATGAACTTTACAGCTTCTTTGGCGTGGAAAATATCATCCGCATCGGCTCTGCCGGCGCCATCAGCGACAAACTGCAGCTGCGTGACATTGTGGCTGGCATGTCCTCCCACACCAATTCCAACTTTGCCGCACAGTACAACCTGCCCGGCACATTCGCACCTACCGCAGACTACACACTGCTTTCCACAGCAGTAGAATCCGCAAAGGATCTGGATCTGGATCTGAAAGTAGGCCCCCTGCTCTCTTCCGACACATTCTATGATGATGACGAAGAAGCTCTGCACAAATGGGCAAAAATGGGCGCTCTGGCAGTAGAAATGGAATCCGCAGGTCTGTACATGAACGCGGCTCGTCTGGGCAAACGCGCTCTGGCAATGGTAACCATTTCCGATATGCCTTTTACCGGCGAAGCTACTACACCGGAAGAACGCCAGAACACATTCACACAGATGATGGAAATCGCGTTGGAAACAGCTATCCGCATGGACAAACTGTAATACCGCAAGATCGACATTTGACAACACAAAAGCCTGTATGCCAAAAAGCGTACAGGCTTTTTTTCAAAAACCAATGCCTTTTTCGGGGACAGGCATCAGAAAGAAAGGGGCTTTTTGTATGTTCAGACAGATTCACACCGGCGGCATTTGTTATCTGGAACTGCTGGAGGGCAGCAGCCAATGGTATTGGGGCATGGACTGCACCGGCGGCGACCTTTATGAAGCAGAGGAACTTTTTACGGATGGTCATAAAGTTGACCGGACACGGCTTATCTTTATCCATCACCCTGATGGAAAAGTGGTGGAGCCAATCCCTGCCAGAAAAGGACAATACTTCGGCCGCCCTTTGTTCTACGAAAACAAACTCATCCTTCTTGTGGCAGATTTTCCGGAAAAACAGCTTCTCATCCTTTCCTATGACCCGGAAACGGAAGCCGTGTCTATCCTTGCCACTCTTCCCCGCTCCATCACAGAGGATTGCTACAATTTACAATTAAAGCTTTCTCCTTTGATGCTGGTACGTCAGGGGCATGAAAACACATTGGAAATCCTGTGGCCTGTGCAGAAAACATATGCCATGGACTTACGGGAATCCTTCCGGTTCCGCCAAGAGGACGAGCTGTATTTTGAAACATGGTATGAAGACCCGGATTACCGGGACGAAATCGTCATACGGGATTTTCATACAGGCGATGTTCTGGGGCGCCTTCCCGGTATCCTCATGACGACACCCGACGGAGACGTATGGATGCTGGACTAATAAAGAAAGAACCTGTGTTCATTTGAAGTGAACCCAAAAAGTTAGACAATATTTAACTTTATATT
>UMFZ01004017.1_pt1 | contig 32697 bp, 33 predicted proteins | sample 1965141 | NCBI WGS metagenome assembly UMFZ01 (sample SAMEA4836059, study PRJEB28245) | human gut metagenome | biome: gut microbiome; material: fecal sample | place: Denmark | collected 2008
GACGCGCAGAATGCCGCCTACCTGGCCGCGCTGGGCAAGTAATGTAACTTAAGCCATTCCCGCACAAATCATACAGACCCCGGCCCCGGGAGCTTTAGCCGCCTCCTGGGGTCGGGGTCTTGTGGATATATTCCCATTGCAAACCCGCTCGCCCTGTGCCGCCTGGACTACACGATGAGCGAGGCCAATGGTGTGGCCAACTTTGTACGGCAGTACACGCCGGTCTCCGGCGGGTAGTACTGTGACTGCGGCTACAAGAAAAAAGCGCTTTAATCCCCGGCCACCAGCGCCACGGCCACGTCGTTGACGTTTGTGCCAGTGGGGCCTGTAAGAATCAATCCGCCTGCCGCCTGCAAAGCGTGGTAGGCGTCATTTTTTTGCAGCGTGTCAAACACGGTCAGGCTGTGGGCGGTCAGCGCAGCCAGCGTGCCGCCGTCCACATAGCCGCCTGCGGCATCGGTGGGGCCGTCGGTGCCGTCGCTGCCCACCGCGAACACCGCCGCGTGCAGGCCGTCCAGCGCCGGGGCCGCCGCCAGGGCAAGCTCCTGATTGCGCCCGCCCAAGCCGTGCCCGATCAGGTGGACCACAGTCTCGCCGCCCGCTATAAAGGCCAACCGCCGCCCCTGCCCGGCGTGGGTGCGGGCAATCGCACCGAGGAAACTGCCCGCCTCCCGCGCCTCACAGCAGAGCCGGTCGGTCAGCAGCACCGGCTCGTACCCCAGCGCCCAGCAGGCATCGGCTGCGGCGGCGCAAAGCTGCCGCACACTGCCGGTTATCTGCGTTGTAACGTTGGTCAATTCCTTCGGCGTCTCCCGGCCCAGCAGCGCCCGGGCCTGGGCAGAGAGGGTCAAATGGTACTTTTCCGCCACGGCCAGCGCCTGGGCGCAGGTGGAGGAATCCGGTGCAGCCGGGCCGCTGGCGATCATATCCAGCGGGTCGCCGAGAATGTCGCTCAGCACGATGCTGAACACCTGCGCGGGGGCGCACGCCTGGGCGAACCGCCCACCCTTCACGCCCGAAAGCCGCTTGCGGACTGTGTTCATCTCGACGATATCTGCCCCGCAGGCCAGCAGCTGATTTGTGATGTCCTGTAATTCCGCGGCGGGGAGCAGCGGCTGCTCAAACAGCGCACTGCCGCCGCCTGAAAGCAAAAACAGCACGGTGTCCGCCGCCGTCAGCCCACGCACCACCGCCAGCGCTTGTTCGGTGGCGGCAAAGCCGTTCGCGTCGGGGACCGGGTGGCCCGCCTCGCAGCAGGTCACGCCGGGCAGTGCGCCCTTAACGTGGCCGTACTTGGTGATGACCACGCCGCCGTCCACACGGCCCAGTGTTTCCACCGCGGCCCGGGCCATCTGCCACGCGGCCTTGCCCGCCGCGACCAACACGACCCGCCCGCCCCGTGGCTGGAAGGTCTGCAGCGCCCGGCGCACCGCTTCATCCGGCAGAACCGCCCGCAGACTGGCAGAAATAATCGCGTCAGCGTCCTTTCGCAGGGATACATTCATGGGATTGACCTCCTTGTGCGGCCATGATCAATGGGTCGTGCCCATGGGCACGGCGGTGTCGCGGCCGCATATTACCACGGCTTCCACGGCCTTTTCCAGCCCGCGGGAGATTTGTCGTAAATCCATGCTGGGGGTGCCAAGCGGCTTGTTGACGGCCTGCTCCATGGCGTAGGGCACATGAATGAACCCGCCCCGCACGCCGGGAAATTTCCGGTCGATAAGGAAAAGCAGCGTGTACATCAGTGAATTGCACACATAGGTGCCCGCGGTGTAGGACACGGCGGCGGGGATGCCCGCGTCCTGCATCCGCTGCACCATGGCTTTGACCGGCAGCGTGGCAAAGTAGGCGGCTGGCCCATCGGCCCGGATGGGCACATCCACAGGCTGATACCCGGCGTTGTCCGGGATGCGGCCATCCATTAGGTTGATAGCGACCTTCTCCGGCGTGATGGCCGCGCGCCCGCCCGCCTGCCCGACGCAGATAACCACATCGGGCTTATGTTCCGCCATGTCGGCCTCCAGCACCTCGCCCGCGCGGACAAACTGGGTGGGGACTTCAAGCTTGACGATCTGTGCCCCGGCAATCGTGCCTGGCAGCAGCTTCACTGCCTCAAACGCCGGGTTGACCTTCTCTCTGTCGAACGGATCAAAGCCAGTGAGTAGGATTTTCATGGAGGAAACCTCGTTTCGCATTTTTTATTATTATATCATAGGTTGCCCCCGACCGCAAAGCATGCTACAATACAGGCATGTAACCCTTTTATCTGTAAAGTTGTAAGGGGGAGGGTTGATCCCTCTGCGGAGCGTCGAGGACGTTGCTCCTTACACATGCCAACATATACAACAAAGGATGGTCTCCTCTATGAGCAAACTGCTTCTCATCAACGACTTGGCCGGGTACGGCAAGGTCGCGCTCAGCGCTATGATCCCCATTCTCTCCCATATGCAGTACGAGGTTTGCAGCCTGCCTACCGCGCTGGTCAGCAACACACTGGACTACGGCAAGTTTGAGATCCTCGAAACCACCAGCTACATGAAAAACACCCTGCAAGTCTGGGACGCGCTGGGCTTTCAGTTCGACGCGGTATCCACCGGATTCATCGTCTCCCGCCCGCAGACCGAGCTGGTGCGGGACTTCTGCCGCGCGCAAAAAGCCAAAGGAACGCGGATTTTCACAGACCCCATCATGGGCGATGAGGGCAAACTCTACAACGGCGTCGGCGAAGAAACCGTCGCCTTAATGCGGGAACTGATTGCCACGGCGGACTACATCGTGCCAAACTACACCGAGGCCGCCTACCTGGCGGGCGTGCCCTACCAGTGCGGCGGCACCACGCGGGAGGAACTGTACGCCCTGGCCGACAAGCTGCACACCCTGGGTGCGGGGTCGGTGCTCATTACCAGTGCACGGATGCTGGTGGACGGCGGCTGGGAGCCGATTGCCTGCGTCGTCGGCTACGACGCGGCAGCAGACCAGCACTTTATTCTGCCCTACGAGGAACTTCCCGTGCGATTCCCCGGCACCGGTGATATCTTCTCGGCGGTGTTCATGGGGCACATTCTGCGCGGTGACGCGCTGAAAACTGCCGCTCAGGCCGCCATGCAGACCGTGAGCAAAATGCTGGCCCAAAACGCCGACAACCAGGACAAATACAAGGGCATCCCGCTGGAGACCTGCCTGGAGGATGTGGTGCTATGAGCCGCCCGCGCGTGAAAATCACCCTCATCGACCGCAAAGGCCCGGTGGGCTGCCACCGCGGCCACCGGGTGGGTGACAGCTGGGACTTCGACACCCAGCGCGGCGAGATCTGCCCCATGGCGATGCACGTCGCATTTTTGTACATAGACATCCTGCGCTACGGCGGCAGCATCCCGGGCCAAAACCCTGGTGAGGCAATTTTCAGCTGCCCCGACGCCGACACGCTGAACATTTTTAAAGTCGAGGTCGTGTAGAGAGAAAGTCTTCTCCCGTAAGCGGGGAGGTGGCCGAAGGAGCTTTGCCCCGGGGCTGGGATGCCGCCCCCTACGCCCCCTCGGCGAACAGGGGAACCAGCTCGTCCAAGCGATAAAACCGCATCCCCTGCATCCCCTTAAAATACCCCAATTCATCCAGATACAGCGGCCCATCCTCGCCGTCACCGGCCCAGACATCATAGGAGAACACGTCATTCTCGCCGAAGCCTTGCGCATTATAGTACAGCACCAAATCGTCATACCCGGCATCCACTTTTATCTGTAAAACGCCGTGCATCGTGCTTTTGTTGATGAAAAGGGCCCAGGTCTTGCCGTTGGCATTGCCCTGGCCGCCAGTCGTCTCGCCAAAATCCCAGCTGCCTACCTCGGCAAAGCCAAGGCGGCAGGTGCGGCCGTCGTCCAGCGTGTAGCTTGTCAGCGGGCGCACCTGCTGGCAGGGATCCTCCCGCGTGGGGCTGGGGGCGTCGCTGTATTTTTTGTCGGCCTCGGCCTGTGGGCGCACGACGACCGTGTAGCTGTTGTACCCCAGGTACGGAACGCTCCACGGCCAGTTGCCCGCGCCCTGCTGCGGGGCGAACACTGTGCCGGTCTGGGCGTCCAACAGGCCAAAGCCCGCAAAGCAGCGGCCCATGCCCAGCTCGGTGATGGTGCCGTCGTCCAGCAAGGCCTTGGTAAAGCCGTAGCGCAGCGTGGCCATGGTGTCAAAAGCGACCGTGTAGGTCACGCTGCCGTCGGCGTCGGGGTCGCTGCGGGTCACGCCGGTGATGCTCACCTCCGCGTCCCCGGGGCCGAAGATGAACGCGGCGTCCTCGGGGACGTTCTCCTGCTGGTAGGGGTCGTAGTCGTGGTAGGGGTCGGTGGGATAGCCCACCGCGCCGTTAGGCACGGTGAAGCTCGTCTCGGTGATGAACCTCGCGCCCATCTTTTCCAAGTAGCTGCCCGCGTCGGGGGCCTCGGTGCCGGGCAGGTCAGCAAAATCTGACACCACATCGTCCAAAGCAAAGAACTCGTAATTCTCAAATCCGGCAAAGCTGTCCTCCTGGTCCAGCGTTTTGGAGCGCGTGTCCAGCGTGCGGCTGTACCCGGTATAGGGCGTTGTGTCGATGTAGAGCGCCAGGCTGTCCAACGTCTGCGGCACCGTGACGGTGTAGGCGTAGTACACGACCACCTGCGTCTGGTATGCGCCGGGGACGGTGTAGTCGGGCAGGGTGTACTCCCACTGCTCGGTGCGGGAGACCTGCACCGGGAAGGTCTGTCCCTGGTAGCTGAACGTATAGTCCCCGCTGACCTCGACGCTGCGCGGGGTGGTTTCCTGCGGGCCGTTCAGATTGCCCAGCGGGAAGGTGTACCCGCTGCGCAGGTCCATCAGTTCTAATACGCGCAGGTCCAGGCCGGGCAAAAACGGCTCGGCCCCCTCGGCGACGGTGAAATCCATCCGGGCGCGGGCGGCGCAGGTGACGGTATAGGTCACATTGCCGTCGGCGTCGGGGTCGCTTTTTTTCGCGCCGGTCACGGTGGCGGAGAGCCGCGTTGCGCCCCAATCGGTGACGCCGTCGGGTTCAAAATACTCATAGAAACCGCTTGTCTGACATGGGTAATTATACGCCCCACCGTTGAAACCAACGTGCGTGGCGTCGCTGACGGTGATGCCGTTCTTGCGGGCGTAGTCCCAAACGGTAGTGTCCCGCGTCTCCACCACCGTGCCAGGGTTGGGGTAGTATTTCCACCCACCGACCCGCGCCGTCAGCCACGCCACGGCCACAGCGGCCACCACAAGCCCCACGCCTATCCACAGGCGGCGGGGCTTCTTTTTTTGCATCGTCGCAGGCGCGGCGGAGGGGGAGAGCGCGTCCAGCACCTCCTGCACGGACTGGTAACGGTCGCCCGGGTCCGGGGCGCACAGTTTCAAAATGACGGCGGCCAGCGCGGGCGGGCAGTTGTCGGGCGGGGGCAGGGCATCCCCGGCCAGCCGCTTGCACTGGGCGTTGTAGCGGTCCTCGGCGGTGAGTTTGGCCGGGTAGGCGGGCAAAAACGGTCCGCGCCAGTGGTTGGTCAGCTCGTAAAGCACAAGGCCGAGGGAGTACAAATCGCTGCGGGGGTCGGCTTGACCGGTCAGCTGCTCGGGCGCGGCATATCGCGCGGTACCCGAGGACGTGAGCGTAGCGTCCGGCGCGGCGGTGTACTGCGACACGCCGAAATCCCCGAGGTAGAAGTCCCCGGTCGCGCCGTACAGGATGTTGGCGGGCTTGATATCCCGGTGGCAGATGCCGTTTTCGTGGCAGACGCGCAGGGCGTCGCAGATATCCAGCATGACCTTGCGGGCGTAGGCGCCGGCCTGCTCCGGCGTGTCGGCCAGATGGTCCACCCGGAATGCCGTGAGCGCCTGCAGCAAATCCATGCGGATGAGCAGGTAAAACGCGCTGTGGTCGGGTTCCTCCACGGCGTCGAACTCGTTGATGTGCACGATGTGCGGGCTTTTGAGGTTGACAAGAAGTTCGATCTCACGCGATTTTTCTGCCTTGATGCGGGCATAGTATTCGTCGAAGGGGATGTCCTCCTCCTCGGCCTGGCGGTGGGCGGCAGCGGAAAACTCCACCCGCACGACCTTGACGGCCTCGCGGCTTTCAATGCCGGTGACCGCGCTTTTTTTGGTGCAGGCGTACACCGTGCCGCACGCCCCGCTGCCGAGCGGCGCGTCGATTTGGATATCGGGCCATTTTTGTGGGATGAGGGAGGAAAGAGGGGGCATTGGGATCATTCCTTTGTCAATTCGTTCAAATTAAAATACCAATACTTATCATACCCCGCAAAGCCCGGGGTGTCCGCCAATGCCTGCACCGGGGGCGTGTTTTCATAATCGCCTTCAGTGTAGCCGTCATAGGGCGCGGTACACACCAGAAGTCCTAAATTCGCCGCGGCGGGGGCCTTGATGCGGATGGTCTGCTGCTTCACGTAGGCGGCGCGCAGAATCAGCCCCGGCATGCCGTAACCGGGCAGGTCGTCCACCTGCTCGGTGGCGGCCACGTCGCCGTCGGCACTCTCCATTTGCCAGGTCGTGTCGCGGTTGATGGGCATTTCGTAGGTATGGCCGTCCAAGGTGGCGGTCATCTGCACCGTGTAGGCGCGGTGGGGCGTCCAGTCCTCGGTCAGGCTGGGGAACACCTGTCCAGTGGCGGCATCGAAGGGCAGCACCGTTGCAAACCGCGCACCTACGCCATAAATTGGCGCATCCTGCGTGCGGCGCTGGGTGATGTCTGCCCGCTCGGTCAGCTGTATCGTGTAGGTCACGGTGCCGTCGTCGTTGTCCTCGACAGTCACGTCGCCGAAGGTTAATGTCAAATCCCCGGCCTCGACGTCGGCGTCGGCGGCGGTGGTGTAGCCGGGGTAGTCGCTCTCGATTTTGGCCGGGTCCGTCAGGTAGACCAACGCGCCGCCCGGTATCGTGACGTTGCGGTCGCTGCAAAACTGCAAATTGTGTGCGGTCATGAAGTTTTCGTTGCCCTGCAACAAGTCGCTGGCCTGGGCCAGGGCGGTGTCGGTGCTGTCCCGCCCGGCCCCCAGGGAGATATCCGGCGCGGCCATCTGTTGCCGACGGTACAGCCCGACGCCAACACCCACGGCCACGGCGAAGACCAATACCACAGCGGCCAGGCGGCGCGGGTGGCGGATGCGGGGCAGGTTGGGGTGTGCCCGGTGTGGGGCAGGTGCGGGCGCGGGCGTCCCCGGGTCGCACAGGGCTGCAAGCACGGCCTCGGCGGAGTCAAACCGCTCCTCCGGCTTAAAGGCGCAGAGCCGCGCAATGACGGCCCACAGTGCGGTAGGGCAGTTGTCGGGCGGGGGAAGAGGTGTACCGTTCATCCGGGCGTACTGGGCCTGGTTGCGGTCGCCCGGCGTGATGGGCGCAGGGTACGCGGGCAGAAACGGCCCACGCCAGTGGTTGACCAGCGCGTAGAGCACGAGCCCCAGCGAATACAGATCGGCGCGGTGGTCATACTGCCCGGTCATGACCTCCCGCGGAGCATATTCCAGCGTGCCGGACGATGTCATGCTGGCCTGCTGGGCGGTGCCCTTGGAGATGCCGAAGTCGCCCAGATAAAAATCCCCGGCGTCGGAGCACAGGATGTTGGCAGGCTTGATATCCCGGTGCAGCACGCCGTTCTGGTGGCAGACCCGCAGGGCGTCGCAGATATCCAGCGCGACCTTCTCGGCCAGGGCGGCGGCCTGCTCGGGGGTGTCGTTCAGGTGAGCGGGGCGCAGCTGGTCCAGCGCGGTCAGGCAGTCCATGCGGATCAAAATGTACAGCGCCGAGAGATCGGGTTCCTCGATAGCGGTGTAGCCGTTGATGTGGACGATGTGGGGGCTTTTCAGCGCGACCATCCAGCGGATCTCCTGCAGGCGCTTTTCCTTGACGGCGCGGTAGTAGTCGGCGAAGGGGATGCCTTCCTCTTCGGCGTTGGCACGGTCCTCGGGCGTGAAATCGACCCGGACGACCTTGACAGCCTCTTTTTGTGTCACGCCGGTGACGGCGTCCGTTTTGGTGCAGGCGTACACCGTGCCGAAGGTGCCGCCGCCGAGGGTGGAGGCGGCGTGGAGGTCGGGCCATGTTTGAGAGATGAGATTGTTAAAAGTGTTTGTATCCATTTTTTCAACGTTGATGTGTAGGGGGAAAATTTATCTCTCCCGGGGGTGTGTGCCGTTATTGCAACAGTAAAACGCCACCGCCATGTAGGGACCGGGTATGCCCGGCCCGCAACCTTCGGGAAAACGACTGCTTACCTTTGCGCTGCGGGGTGTTAGCTTATTATAGGTCCACAACCAAAACCGTCGCATTATCCGTCGCAATAGACTTTACGGCAGCTATTATCGCCCCCGCCGCATCCCCGGCATCGGGGTGGGCGGTGAGCATTGCAGCCAGTTCTTCATCACTCAACTTCCCGCTGACCCCATCGGTACACAGCAGCAGCCGCTCCCCGGCCACACGGTCAATTTTCCCGATGGTAGGGGAAATTTCTGTGTCCTCGTCCGAGGCTCCTAAATACTGGTACAGCTCATGCCGCCCGCCCAGGGCAAACCGATGGTCGCGGGTCAGCTGGGTCAGTGCGCCGTGGGTGTACCGATAGACACGGCTGTCGCCGAGGTTCGCGGTGTAGACCGCCCGCGACGCGGCAATGACCAGCGCCGCCGACGCACCGCTGCGGGTGTAGCCGTTTTCGGCCATGAACCGCTTCGTCTCCCGCTCGGCATCGGCAAAAATCGCGGCCAGGGGCTGGGTGTAGTCGGCTAGTTCCATGTGCAGGTAGGGGGCAGCCGCGCGGTCCAGCGCTTCGGCCGCCGCGTGGGCGACCTCGGCTCCGCCGTACCCGCCGCCGATGCCATCCAGCACTGCGAACGCAGCCGGGCAGGGAGCTGTGTCGGCCAGGGTGTAGTCCGGCCGGGCGGTCAGCGTGCCGTTAGCCAACAGCACATCCTCCTGCCGGGGGCGGGTGCCTTGGCAGGCCGCCGCACCATAGACAAGGCGCAGGCCGCCGCCGTTTTCCAGTCGCGCCCGCACCGCGTCGATGTCCGGCCGCCGCGCGGGGTCGGGGTCGGTCAGCTTTTGCACCAGCTCCACCATGGCGCAGGGGATGCGCAGATCGTCCAGGTCGGCGCGCGGCTCGCCGGTGTAGACAAAGGCGATGAGCCGCCCCAGCGAGTAGATGTCCGCCTTGGTCAGCTCCCCGGGCCGAGCGCCGCCCGAAAGTTCCGGCGCGATGTACATACGGTCGGTCACGTTCTGTAAAAGACTGTTCAGCTCACCATAGACCGTTTTTTCCGCTGTATTGTCCTTTATCGTCGAGAACAGCGCCAGCACAGCGCGGCAGTTCGCTCCCTGGCGGCAGACGTAGTAGCAGCCCTCGGTGGGGCAGCGGCGGCATAAAATGGTGTAGCGTGTAGATGCTGCCCACGATGCCGTTGATAATTTGACGCTTCTGCGTGCTGTTCAGGCCCGCCAGCACCTTGGCCGAAAGCGCGTAGGGCCGCCCCACGATGCGGAACAGGTGGTAGCGATCCTCGCCCGCGCCCAGCGGGCCCACGTCCATCAGGACGTTCTCGGGCGTCTGCTCCGACGCGCGCCAGAGCGATTGCAGCGAGCCGATATCCCGCCCGACGGCCGGATCGTCTGTGACGTGCTTCGCTATATAAAAGGTAGGCGCGGCTTCATCGGTGACGCAGAGCAGGCTGTCGCCCGCCGCGCAGACGTCCATCTGACGGCAGACGGCGGCGGAGAGGGGATAGTAGTTCTCGAGCGGCACAACAGAAGCATCGTACCTGTGTAAAAATCTATCCATGGCGGGGAAAAAGTCCGCCGCAGGCACATCGACTTGCAGCAGCATTCCCGCCGCCGTGTAGAATCGGCGCAGAAGCCAGCTGCAGTCCCGGTGGCCGCCATCCCTGCCGGTGTGGGCCATGCCCGACGCGTCGCTGTACAGCGAGAAGAGCATGTCCACCATCTTTTTGCAGCCGGGGTAGGCAGGGTTGTCGGAGAAAGCGAACCGCTCATTGAAGACGACGTCGATGTACCCAAGCCCCGCCAGCACGAGGGAGAGCTGCAATTTGGGGTTGAAGCAGCGGGGGTCGCTCTCGTAAAACTGCTTGGCGTGGGCCTTGGCCTCGGGCATGGTCAGACCCGGTGTGACGGTGCAGAGCGCCCGGCCAACCGTGTAGAAGGCCAGCAGCTCAAATGCGCGGCGCAGGTGGATGGCGCAGCTGACGTATTGCGTTTTGGCGTAGCTTTCGGCCAAGAGACATTCCCGGTAAAGCTCGCGGTCGCCGGTAGCGGCGTAGACGAACCCAAAGTTGCCCTTGGCCGCACGGATGGTGCCGTCGATAGTGATAGACGTGACCGTGTCGGCATCCGCAGGTGGACATTGCAAGTCGCGAATGGTCAGCCCACGGCGGAGGATGGCAGATGTAGCGGTGTGGGGGTGCATGGGAGAGGCCTCCTTTCTGGGTAGAGTTGTAGGGGTCGGCGTCCCCGACGCCCCGCGGGGTACGGTGGGAGAGTGGGGTGGTCAAGGCCAGGCTTCCAAATTCCCGCCCGGCAACGATAAACCTTGCCTTTTAAAACTTTTCCAAAAAAATCCCAAAAAATTTTAAAATTCCCCTTAACTTTCCCAACCCCCACCCCTATTGCTTAGGTGTAAGGAAACAAAACAAGCAAAACCCCGCAAAACTTACCCACATTATACCACGGCAAAAACCACTTGTCAGCTACAAAACAGGAGGAAAAACACCATGATCTGCACACATTGCGGTAAAGAAATCCAGAACGGCATCACTTTCTGCCCCTACTGCGGCAGCACAGTCAATAATGCAAAGGAGAATACGAAAATGAAAAAGCACAATCTCGCTAAGGTCCTCGTTCCCGTCGCCGCAATGGCGGTCGTTGCGGCGGGTGGCTGGGCGTTCGCCAACCGCACCCCGACCATCGACGTCAGCAAGTACATGACCCTCTCGGCGGACGGCTACAACACCGTCGGCAAGCTGAATATCAGCTTCGACACCGAAAAGCTCGAGCAGGACTACGGCAAGCAGATCGCCACCCGCTTCAAAAAGCAGATGAAGAACCTCAAGGACGACACCTACGGCCTGAGCAGCCTGACCGCCAGCCTGTACGACGGCTACGAGGCTGACCTTTTCGCCGAGACCTGCGCTACCGGCAGCGCCGACAAGACCAAGGGCCTGTCCAACGGCGACGTCGTCACCTACACCTGGGATGACAACTCCGACGAGGCCGAGGAGGCTTTCGGCGTCAAGGTTAAGTACACCGACATCACCTACACCGTCTCGGGCCTGGCCAGCGTGAACACCTTTGACGCGTTTGACGGCGTGGATGTGGAGTTCAGCGGCATCTCCCCCGACGGCCGCGCCACCGTCAACAGCCTGCCCACCGCCGCCGAGGCGCAGGGCCTGTACTACACCCTGGACGAGAACAGCGGCCTGTCCAACGGCGACACCGTGACCCTGACCGTCCACAGCAATCGCGACGATTTCAGCGACTGCATTGACAAGTACGGCGCGATGCCCCAGGCGACCGAAAAGACCTTCACGGTGGAAGGGCTGAACGAGTACGTGACGAGTGCGGATAATCTGAGCGACACCACCCTTGCAAGTTTGCAGAGCCAGGCCGAGGATGTGCTGAAAGCACATATTGCACAGGAGTGGAACAGCGAAACCGAGACGCTGACCGGCATGGACTACCTGGGCAACTACATCCTGACCCGCAAGAGCGACAGCACTTGGGCTGGCAACAAGAATGGGGTGATTCTCGCCTACAAGGTGAACGTGCATAACCATTATCAGAACTACGACGACCAGGTGTACGACGCCAACAACAGCTATTACTGGTACATTTGCTTCCGCAATGTCTGCGTCGACGGCGAGGGCAACGTTATCAGCGGTCTGAATGACTACGGCAGCCCCAACGCAAAGCTGACTGTGGATAGCGGCCTGCGGATTAAGGATTCCTCCGACAAGACGAAGTATTGGTACTACTACGGCTATGGCACGCTGGCAGAGCTGTACAGCTCTGCCGTCACCACGAACGTTGAGAACTACAACCATCAGGATAATGTCAACGCCTAAATCCCCCATGCCCCTCTGGCTGCCCACTTTCCCCAGGCCGCCGCCCCTCATGTTTCCGCGGGCGGGCCGTGCTCGCCCATCAATTTTCTACATAGAAAGGAACTTTATCATGAAAAAGCATTTTCCCAAAATCATCGCCGTTACTCTCGGTGTCGCCGCGCTGGCCGTCAGCGTGCCGGTCTCTGCTTTCGCCAAGTCCAGCAAGCCGCTGAGCTACCTGTACACCTACCAGCTCACCTTCGACGGCTACGACACGATGTCCCTCTCCCCGGACGATACCGGCACCATCACCGCGCCCGCCCTGCCGGAGGGTGCCCAGTACTGGCAGTGCAACGGCAAGCACGTCATGCCCGGTGAGCAGTTCAGCTATGACCAGCTGGATGATTGGCTCTGCCCCAGCGTGGACATCGATGACGGCACTGGCACCCACCGCACCACCGGCGCGTACTTTATGGCCATCACCGGCGATACGGCCTACGTCCACTACTACGCCGACGACACAGCGGTCAAGACCGACGCAGTGTTTGACGGCGGCGTCAGCGAGGTGCCCAGCACCGTGAACGGCAAGGCGGTGGCCTACTGGGTCACGGCAGACGGCGGGATCAGCATCTACACCCCCGCGACCCTGAGCTACGATGAACTGTTCTGGCACATCCACGTCGAGGAGATGGGCAACAACCTGAACCTCTACGCCGTCTTTGGGGATGGCTCCACCCCGGCCCCCGCGCCGCAGCCGGTCGTGACCGAGACGCCCGCCGCGTCCACCGAGGACAACACCCCGGCTGTGGATACCCGCACCGAGCAGCAGAAGGAGATCGACGAGGCCATCGCCAACGGCACCTGGGGCATCGAGTACACCACCTGCCAGAAGTGCGGTTATCACAACTGGACCCGCCAGGGCAACGTCTACGTCTGCGACACCTGCGGCAACGAGACGACCACCGTCGTCGGCCCCAAGGGTGTGAAGGGCTATGTCGGCAGCGGTGCGATCGCCGCTGTCGCGCCCAAGGCTTCTGCGCCCGAGACCCGCTACGCCACCGCCGCCGAGGCACAGGCCGCCGCTGACAAGCGCGAGGCCGCTTACGCCGCCGCCGTGGCCGCGTTCCAGAAGCAGATCGACGCGCAGAACGCCGCGTATCTGGCCGCGTTAGGCAAGTAACCCAATAGGGAAGGGGCACACCGGGAGGGTGCGCCCCTTTTCTCATTGAATCCCCCGCCTAAATTTGCTATAATACAAAAAAGTGTTGCCGCGCACGGCAGGAAAGGACGCATCCTATGAAACGTATCTACATCACCGCTATCCCGCTGGACAGCAATTTTGCCATCGCACCCTACGCGGCGCAGGCGGCCAACTACCAACAAACCTACACTGCGCCGTCCTGCTATCCCATCACGCCCATCATCGCCGACACCGCCCGTCCCGGCGACGAGATCACAGTGCTGGCCGTGCGCCAGAAAAACAGCCCCCGCAGCGACAACCTCGATGCGTTCCGCCGCGAGCTGGACACCCTGGGCACGCCCCACACACTTATTGACGTAACTACGCCGGAAAACCAGCAGCGCGACGCCCTGCTGACCCTGTTCGAGACGCTGACCGACGCCATGCAGGACGACGCCTGCTACTACGCCGACGCGACCTTCGGCACCAAAACTTACCCGCTGGTGCTGGCCTCGGCGCTGCGGTATGCTGAGAAAATCCTCGATGATACGGAGGTTTGCGGCATCTATTACCGCGAGCTGACCCGCGAGAACGGCCGGGTCAAAACCGCCCGCCAGTACGATATCAGCACGCTGTTCACGCTGGACGGCATCGTGGACATGGCAGCGGGGGAGGACATTGCCGATAAACGCGCCTTTATCAAGTTGATGCTGCACCCCGACCGGGAGGTGTGAGCCATGCCGGACTACCAAAAAGACACCCCCAGACAGGCCGCCCTGCGCCGCGAAATTGAGACGCACGCCATCTGGCAGTACCCGCCAGAGGAGCGCCTGCAGCACAACCGCGAGTGGCAGAGCCTGTATCTGTTGGTGTTTGAGTTTAAAAACTTCTTACAGAAAATCGAGCACCGCCTGCAAAACACCGACGCCAGCGCCCTGGCCCAGGACGAGGAAGCCATGCTGGACGCCCGCTACACCCGCCGCAGCCAGCTGCGAGGCAAGCTGGACACCCTGACCTTCACCCAGGCCATGCGCACCGCCGTGGCCAAGTTTGACACCACCTCCGGCAAGGAGTTTCTGGCGTATTTTGACGCGATTTACAGTAACACCCTGCACGAGAACGTCAACAAGCAGGCCAACCGCGACCAGGGCGACATTGGGCTTTCCTCCCGGGAGGGCAAACTGTGGAAGCGGGTGCTGGATCTGTGCGACAAGCAGGGCCTGGACGCCCGCCGCCTGCCAGCCCCCTTTTATAAGCAACTGGCTGACAGCCTGGGCCTGGACGAGGACGCGCTGCGACGGCTCATCCGCAACGCCACCAGCGCCCGGCGCACTTTCTCGCTGAACGAGGACGGCGGCGACAACGGTCCGGCCTTCGACATGGCCGACCCCGGGCAAGAAGATTTACAGCTGCGCCTGGAGCGCACCACCGAGGCCATGCGGGTGATCGCGCTGTTCGCGGGCAAGGATATTAAGGATTACCCGCGGCTGTTTTTCACCACCGACGTGCTGGGACCACTCTGCGCTGCGAAGCCGACTTTCCCGCCAGAGCGCTACTGCGCCCTGCTGGAAAAGCAGGAGGACTTGCTTTGGAGCCACATTTTTGTGCGCGGGTACATTGATTTCCTGTTTGACCCCGCTCACCCCGCGCGGCTGCGCGTCCTGCCGGACACGCCCTTGGCGCACCCCCTGCGGGACAGCAGCGTAGCCGCCTACCAGCACGTGACCCCTGCCGCCGTCAGCAGCCAGCGTAAGCAATACACCGCGTTGCTGCACAAGATGATGGCGCAGATGCAGGGGTGAAGGGGGAGAACAACGTCTAATTTCGCTAAAGACGGATTTAGCGAAATATAGGGGGGGTGTAGCTTTGCTTCGTCTGCGCGGCCTTGCCGTTACCCATCATAACCCAAACGCGAGAGCAGCTTTCCCACAAAGCTGCTCCCGCTTCTTTTTTATTTGGCTGGCTTTTTTGGCGCGTAGTCCCGCATCCCGGGGATGGCACCGCCGGAGATGGCCCAGAGATAGAGGCTGGCGACGCTGCCGTAGGGACTGAACCGGCGGCGGTACTTTTCAAAGAGCTTGCGGTCAATTTTTCGGTGATGGTACAGCATCCGCAAACCGCGCTGTATCGCTAAATCGTCGTAGCTGAACACATCGGGCCGCTGCATACAAAACAGCAAAATCATCTCCGCTGTCCAGACGCCGATGCCCTTTAAGCTGCTCAACGCCCGGATGGCCTCGTCGTCGGGCATCTGCCAAACGGCCTGCAAATCAAACGTGCCGTCGTGGATTTTCTGTGAAAAATCCGTGATGTATTCCGCCTTGCGGAAGGTCATGCCCAGCTGTTGCAGCTGCGGCACCCCCGCCGCCAGCAGGTGCTCGGCGTCCACGGTGCCCAGGGCGTCCCGCATCCGCTGCCAGATGGTGGCCTGCGCTTTCATCGAAATCTGCTGCCCGATGATGTGATGCACGACCGCCGCAAACAGATCGGTATCCACCTCGCGCTCAATCAGCCCAATCTGCGCGATGGCTGCCGCTAGCCGCTTGTCCTTGCGGCTTAAATAGTCCGTCTCTTTGGTACCGTAGGCAAAGTACATTTCGCCACCCCCTTTTTCCAAAATTATACCACAGCCGGGCGAAAAATCCAAACAAAATTGCGGTTTCCCCTTGACATTAAACCCCACTTCAATGGTATGCTTGGTGTATAGAAAATCGTCGAAAAGCGAGGCTGAACATAGATGGACAAATTGGAAGCACTCCGGCAGTATCTGCGGGAGCTGGGCAGCGTGGCGGTGGCCTTTTCCAGCGGTGTGGATTCCACATTCTTATTAAAGGTAGCGCACGACACGCTGGGCGACAATGCTATTGCCGTGACCGCGCGGAGCTGTTCTTTCCCCAAGCGGGAGTTGGACGAGGCAACGGCGTTCTGCAAAAAGGAAGGAATCCGTCACTTTATTGTGGAGTCTGAGGAACTGCAAATCGAGGGTTTCTCCCACAATCCCAAGAACCGCTGCTACCTGTGCAAGCATGAATTGTTTGAAAAAATCATCGCGTTAGCGAAGGAAAACGGTGTTCTGTATGTGGCAGAGGGTTCCAACATGGACGACAACGGCGACTACCGCCCCGGCTTGCAGGCCGTAGCCGAGCTGCACGTGACCAGTCCCTTGCGCCATGTCGGCCTGACGAAACAAGAGATTCGCAACTACTCCCACCAGCTGGGGCTGCCCACCTGGGACAAACAGTCCTTTGCCTGCCTGTCGTCGCGGTTCGTCTACGGCGAGGAAATTACCGAGGAAAAATTGGACATGGTGGACAAGGCTGAGCAGCTGCTTTTGGATTTAGGGTTCCACCAGCTGCGGGTGCGCATCCACGGCAAAATGGCGCGTATCGAGGTGCTGCCCGCAGAGTTTGAGAAGCTGCTGGAACACCGGGAAGAAATCGTTACAGCGTTTAAAAGGTTTGGTTTTACCTATGTGACGATGGATCTGCAGGGATATAGGATGGGGAGCATGAACGAGACATTAGGGGTTAAAAAGTAAGGGAGCGTCCGAAAAGCCAATCCCCTACCCTGCTCTCCAATCTCACGAAAGGACAAACCATGGACACCAAACACATTCTGGAACAGGTTCGCGACGGCGCGGTGAGCGTGGAGGAGGCGGAACAATACTTCCGCCGCGCGCCGTTTGAGGAACTGGGCTACGCCAAGCTCGACACCCACCGGCGGCTGCGGTCCGGCTTTGCCGAGGTCGTTTTTTGCAGCGGCAAGGCTGACGACTACCTCGTCGGTATCTTCCAACGGCTGGCTGCTGAGGAAGGCGAGGTGCTGGGCACCCGCGCCACACCCGCCCAGGCCGCGCTGGTGCAGGCCGCCTGCCCCGGCGCGACCTACGACCCCATCAGCCGCCTGTTGAAACTGGAAAAGCACAATAAACCGTTACACGGCAATATTGCCGTCTGCACCGCAGGCACGGCGGACATTGCCGTGGCCGAGGAAGCCGCCCAGACCGCCGAGTTCTTCGGCAGCAAAGTCACCCGCGTCTACGACGTCGGCGTCAGCGGGCTGCACCGCCTGCTGGCGAACCTGGAGCCAATCCAGGCCGCCAACTGCGTTGTGGCCGTGGCGGGCATGGAGGGCGCACTTGCCAGCGTCATTGGCGGGCTGGTGCAAAACCCGGTCATTGCGGTGCCCACCTCGGTGGGGTACGGCGCGTCCTTCGGCGGCGTGTCGGCCCTGCTGACGATGATCAACTCCTGCGCCAACGGCATTGCCACCGTCAACATTGATAACGGCTACGGCGCGGGCTACTTGGCAACCCAGATCAACCGCCTGGCGCTGGGCGCGAAGGAGTAAAAAATGAACAAACGAACGTTATATTTAGAGTGCAACTCTGGCCTGAGCGGTGATATGTTCACTGCCGCCCTGCTGGACTTGGGCGCGGACGAGGCTGTGCTGCGCAAGGCGCTGGCCAGCCTGCCGCTGGACGGATTTGACATCAAAATATCTCGTGTCAAAAAATCCGGGCTGGACGCCTGTGATTTTGACGTGGTGTTGGACGCCGCCCACGAGAACCACGACCACGACATGGCGTACCTCTACGGCGACGACCACGCACATTGCCATATGCATGAACATCACCATGACCACGACCATACCCATGGCGACGCGCATGACCATGCCCACGGCGACCACCATCATCATCACGAGCACCACGGGTTGGCGGAAATCCTCGATATCCTCTCCCGTGCAGATTTGACGCCCCGGGCGCGGGAGCTGGCCGAGCGCATCTTCACGATTTTGGGCAGGGCCGAAGCAAAAGCCCACGGTGCAACGCTAGAAACCGTGCATTTCCACGAGGTCGGCGCGGTGGATTCCATCGTGGATATCACCGCTGCCGCCGTCTGCCTGGACAACCTGGGCATTGAGGAAGTCATCCTGCCGATCCTCTATGAGGGCACCGGCACCATCCGCTGTGCCCACGGCGTGCTGCCCATCCCGGTGCCGGCCGTCGTCAACATTGCGGCAGCCGAGCACCTGAACCTGCACATCACCACCGCCCGGGGCGAGTACGTGACCCCCACCGGCGCGGCCATTGCGGCGGCCATCCGCACCAGCGAGACGCTGCCCATCGCGTTTACCGTGGAAAAGATCGGCCTGGGCGCAGGCAAGCGCGAGCAGGAGTTGCCCGGCTTTGTGCGGGCCATGCTCATCCACCCCCACAGCGCTGCGGACGGCGACGCGCAGGACACCATCTGCAAGCTGGAAACCAACATCGACGACTGCACCGGCGAGGCCTTGGGTTACGTGATGGAGCGGCTGATGGCCGCAGGGGCTCGGGACGTGTACTACACGCCTGTCTACATGAAAAAGAACCGCCCCGCGTATCTTTTGGCGGTGCTCTGCCTACCGGAGGACGCCGCCGCCATAGAGCAAATTATTTTTTCCGAGACGACCACCATCGGCATCCGCCGCGTAAAAATGGAGCGCTGCGTGCTGAAACGCCGTCTGCGCACCGTGCAGACAAGCCTGGGCAGCGTGCAGGTCAAGGAGTGCGAGGTCCCCGTCAAGGGCGACGCCGTGCACATCCGCTGCTACCCCGAGTACGAGAGCGTGCGCCAGCTCTGCCGCGAGCAGGGCTGTAACTACCAGGATGCCTGCCGAACAATTTTAAAGGAACTCGATGCAAAAGAAATGGAGAATTGAATTATGCACATGGCAGATGCTTTGCTTTCCCCCGGTGTGGCCGGGGTGATGTATGCGGCCTCGGCGGTCGCAGCCGGGCACAGCGTACACAAACTGGAGCAAAACCGCGACACAACGGATAAAATCATCCCCACCATGGGCGTCATGGGCGCGTTCGTTTTTGCGGCGCAGATGATAAACTTCACGATTCCCGGCACCGGGTCGTCGGGCCACCTCTGCGGCGGTATGCTGCTGACGGCCATTGTGGGGCCGTATGCGGCGTTTTTGGCGATGATCGGCGTGCTACTCATCCAATGCCTGCTGTTCGCCGACGGCGGCCTGATGGCGCTTGGCGCGAACGTCTGGAACATGGCGTTCTACGGCTGCTTTGTGGGCGGTCTGCTCTGGAAAGCGATGATGCAGCGCGGAATTTTCAAGCGCAAAATCGTCGTTGCGTCGCTCTTAGGCTGCGTGCTGACCCTGCAAATGGGCGCGCTGTCCGTCTCGGTGGAGACGCTGGCAAGTGGCATCACCGAGCTGCCCTTCACCGCGTTTTTGCTGGCAATGCAGCCCATTCACCTGGCGATTGGCCTGGTGGAAGGGGCCATCACGGCGGCGGTGCTGGTGTTTTTGCAGCAGGCCCGGCCCGCACTTCTGTGGCAGACCCAGACTATCGACGAGGCCAAGCAGCCGCTGACGCTGCGCCGCACGCTGGGCATTGTGGCCGTGGCGGCGGCGATGACGGCGGGGGTGCTGTCGCTGTTCGCGTCGGCCTTCCCCGATGGGCTGGAATGGTCGCTGCAGCGCATAACCGGCAGCACTGAACTGGACGCCAGTGGCCCGGTGCAGGCGTTTTTTGCCCGCATCCAAAGCCTGACCGCGCTGCTGCCTGACTACAATTTAACCGGGTCGGAAAGCGCCGCAGGGGCCTCGGCCGCCGGTTTGATTGGCGCTGCCGTCGTGCTGGCGGCGGTGGTCGTGCTGGGCAAAATCCTGAAAAAGGCGGCACAGCGACATGGATCGTCTGCATCGCGCGATTAAAAACGTCCACCGGCTGGACGATTTGGCCGCCCGCGGCACGGCTCTGACCCGGCTGCCGCCGCTGCCCAAACTGCTGGCGGTTTTAGTCTATCTGTGTGTGACCCTATCGTTCCAAAAATACGCCTTGACTGGGCTGCTGGGCATGGCGCTGTGGCCGATACTACTGTATGAAATCGACGATTTATCGATTGTTAAAACGCTGCGGCAGTGTTGGGCTGTCGTGGCGCTGCTGGTGCTGGTGGGCATCGCCAACCTGTTTTTTGACCGTGCACCGGTGCTGACCCTGGGGCCGGTCGTGCTGTCCGGCGGGGCGGTCACGCTGCTGGTGCTGGTGGTCAAGGGGGTGCTCTGCTTTCTGGCGGTCTACCTGCTGATTGCCACCACCGGCATGGAGCGGGTCTGCGCCGCGCTGCGCCAGCTGCATGTCCCCCAGGTGCTGGTGACGACAATTTTGTTGACCTATCGTTATATTGTGCTGCTTCTGCAGGAGGGGAACCGAATCTCGACGGCCTACGCCCTGCGTGCACCGGGGGAGAAGGGCATCCATTTCCGCGCCTGGGGTTCACTGCTGGGGCAGCTGCTATTGCGGAGTGTGGGTCGGGCGCAGCTGGTGTATGAGAGTATGATGTTAAGGGGGTATGGGTGGCGCGACGACCCCGCCCCTACCCGGCAACCGCAGAAGGGCAGCGCCGCAGGCACGGTTTTCTTTGTTGCAACGCTTATGTATTGCATCCTCTTCCGCGTCATCCCCATTTTTGAACTTCTCGGCCAACTTTTTTGAAAGGAGAGCATCATGACACCAATTTTAGAATTGCAAGACCTCTCCTTCCGGTATGAGGGCGGGCTGCCCGGGGAGAAAGTGCTGGACGCGCTGACCTTTTCCGTCGCGCCGGGCGAGCGCGTTGGGCTGGTGGGCTGCAACGGTGTGGGCAAATCCACGCTGCTGAAAATCCTTGTGGGCATCCTGCCGATACAGACGGGGGCACTGACCGTGGGCGGTCTGCCGATGGAACGCAAAAATCTGGCGGAAATACGCCGAAAAGTCGGGTACATCTTCCAAGATTCCGACAGCCAGCTTTTTATGCCCACCGTGCGGGCCGATGTGGCCTTTGCCGCCGAGAATTACGGCTATCCGCCCGAGGAAGTCGCCGCCCGCACCCGGCGTGCGCTGGCCGCCGTCCACATGGAGCACTGCGCCGATCGGCCGGTGTACCGGCTTTCCGGCGGTCAAAAGAAGCTCGCGTCCATCGCGGGCATCCTGACGTTGGACCCCGCGCTGATCCTGATGGACGAGCCGTCCGCGGCGCTGGACCCCCGCAACCGGCGGGCGCTCATCGGCATTTTGAACGCGCTGCCCTGCGCGAAGCTGATTGCGTCCCACGACCTGGATTTCATCTACGACACCTGCGACCGGGTGCTGCTTTTGCACCACGGCCAGCTCGCCGCCGACGGCCCCGCGCGGGAGATTTTGCGCGATAAAGCGTTGTTAGAAAGGTGCGAATTGGAGTTGCCGTTGAGGTGGCAGCGGGATTTTTAATCACGTTCCTATTTTTAAAAGGAGAACCTTATCATGTCTAAATCTACCGTTTACTTTACCAACGAGCTCACGCCGGAGGCGGTCGTGAAAATGTATAAGCAGCTGGGCGTGGAACTGCCCGGCAAAGTCGCCGTCAAGGTCCACAGCGGCGAGGACGGCAACCAGAACTACCTGCACCCTGAGTTCATGAAGCCGGTCATCGACGCTGTGCATGGCACCGTGGTCGAGTGCAACACCGCTTACGGCGGTGCTCGCAACGAAACCCCCAAGCACATCGAGCTGATGAAAAAGCACCGCTGGAGCGACCTTTTTGACGTGGACATCATGGACGCCGAAGGCCCCGACGTGGAGTGGCCGGTCGAGAACGGCAAGGTGCTGAAGGTCAACTACCTGGGCAAGAACATTGAAAACTACGACAGTATGTTGGTTCTTATCCACTTTAAGGGGCACCCCATGGGCGGCTACGGCGGTGCGCTGAAGCAGCTGTCCATCGGCTGCGCGTCCAGCGCGGGTAAGACCTACATCCACTCCGGCGGCAAGGTCACCGACCAGAACGTGCTGTGGGAGAACTGCGCCCCGCAGGATACCTTCCTGGAGGCTATGGCCGACGCCGCTTCCACCGTAGCCAAGCACTTTGCGGGCAAGATTGCCTATGTGGCCGTGATGAAGAACCTGTCCGTTGACTGCGACTGCTGCGCCGTGGCCGAGGACCCCTGCATGGACGACGTGGGCATTTTGTCCAGCCTGGATCCCGTTGCACTGGACCGTACCTGCGTGGACCTAGTCATGAACAGCAACGACCCCGGCCGCGACCACTTTATGGAGCGCGTCAACAGCCGCCACGGCACCCACACCATCGATACCGCCGCCGAACTGGGCATTGGCAGCAAAGAGTACGAGCTGGTGCGCGTGTAACCCCCCTGCCGCATAAAACAAAGCATCCCCCGACGCATTGCGCCGGGGGAATTTTTCGTTTATGTTTCGTTTGTCTGCAATCGGGTCCGGCAGCGATAATCCAACGGCTTTACGTGATATTCCTCGTAGAATACCCCGGCAAAACGGCCCTGGTTCACGTACCCGCACTGGCGGGCGTCGCGGGAAGCCGCGTCATTGACAACGCCGGGCAGCGCTTTTTGACGATGCTGCTGGTGTGGAGCATCCCCTGCGGCACGACGCTGTCCCTTGCGCCGATGCTGGGTGGCATCTTCTTCGGCCCGGTGGGCAGTGCGCTGGTGTTGGTACTGATGGCCGCCATGACCATCGGCTCCATGTATCTGGCAAGCTGCATCTTTGGCAAACAGCTGGTGGACGATACCCAGAGCCACGGCCTTGTGATGGAGCTGCCGCCCTACCATAAGCCGAAGTAGAGGCACATCCTGCGTTCCAGTTTGATGAAGGCGTGGGATATCTTCTGGCGCGCGTTCACGGTCATCTCTACGCCGTGTCCATCGCCTTTAATGTGCCCTGCACCATGACCGTAGCCGCGACCTACCGCGAGAACCACTCTGCCAAGTGGATCGTGCTGTCCATCGGGTATTATGTGGCGTTCTCGCTGGCCATCAGCTGCGTATTCTACCACATCGGGCTGCTGATTTGGTAAAAAGTCCATTTGCATTTTTGCGCCGGCTGCGGTATAATCAGAGAAATGATTTTACAAGGTAGGAGTCGGCTATGAACAAGACACTTTCCATCAGCGCCATGCAGTATGATTTCCACACGCTGCTCAAGGTTTCCGATATCTGTGGCCTGACCGGGGAAATTGGCTTTCACGACACGCCGAACGGTTACCTCATCAGTTTTCCAGACGGCGACGGCAAGGCCGACAAGCGGATGGCTGAGTACCAGAGCCGATTGAAGGATTTGGAAAATAATATTTGGAATCGGTAAGATAAGAGAATGAAATAGCCCCCGGTCGGGAACGCGTGATGCATGTACCCGACTGGGGGTGTTTTTGTGTTATCGCGCTGTTGCAGGGGGCGGCACGCCGGAAAGAGTAATGTTTTCGTTCATCTTGCCGCCTTCCGTCTTGGGCGGTGTAAATTTGCCGTTGCCCTGCTCCCGTGCGGGGTGGTATAATGCGGGTAGAAACTTTGCGGGGAGGGGCACACCATAGCAAAAAAAATTGTACATTATCACCTGCCGGGCTTGTTTGAATTTTACGAACTCTACGCCCGGTTTTTGCCGCTAACCCGCGCCCACCCGGAATATTTTTACGATTGGTGCGATATAGCGTCGATTTACGGTGCCCCGGCCAACTGTCTGTGGGGCGGCGGACGCGTGGGTGCCGGGGATGTGCCGCCCCGCCGCGTGCTGGCCCTACTGCGGGCGTACGGTATTTCGGCCCGGCTGACTTTCAGCAACTCTCTGTTGGGGCCGGAGCATCTGGCCGACGCACGGTGCAACCGGCTCTGCCGCCTGTTGGCCGAGGACGGCAACGTGGCGAACGGCGTCATTGTGCATTCGGACCTGCTGGCGGACTACCTGCGGCAGACCTGGCCGCAACTGTATCTTGTGTCGTCCACCACCAAGGTGCTGACGGATTTTCCCGCGCTGCGCCGGGAGCTGGAACGGCCGGAATTTCGCTATGTTGTGCCGGGTTTTCGCCTGAACAAAGCGTTTGCGCAACTGGCCATCCTGCCCGCGCCGCTGCGAGACAAGGTGGAATTTTTGTGCAACGAGTGCTGCCGCCCCGCCTGCCCCGACCGCAAAGCCTGTTACGAGGCCGTCAGCCGCAAAAATCTCGGCCTGCCCGGCCCCGAACACCGCTGCACCGCGCCCGACGCGGGCGAGGGATACCGCTTTTCCCGCGCGATGGCAAGCCCCGCGTTTATCGGCATGGGGGATATCCGCGACACTTACCTGCCGATGGGGTTCACGAACTTTAAAATTGAGGGCCGGGGCTTGGGCAGCGCGGTTGTGCTGGAATTTTTGCTGCACTACCTGACGAAGCCCGCGTACCATCTTGCCGTGCGTGAAGCGGTGTACCTGGACGCGGAGTTGGATTTGTTTTAGATTTGTGTTGTAGGAGGCGGCGTCCTCGACGCCCCGCGGAGGGGTCAAGACCCCTCCCTACAAAATGGCTCTGTCATATCATTTTTATATAACAAGCATATAAAAAATACTTTTTACATACTGCCGCTCCTTGCGTATACTATACCATGCAAGAGGAGTGGAGAATATGCAATACACGGACTTGACGAAAAAGGAATTGCAGCGAGAATACAACCGCATGGCCCGGCGCTACACCGGCTTTGTGCGGGAACCTTTGCAGCTGGACATGGCTGAGGAGGACCCCCTGCTGGGCAAAAGCGAGAGCCTGCGTGCGGCGCGGCATTTTGGCACCGTGCTAAACAAGGAGTTGAGTGACAGCGGCGCAGCGCGCCCCACCGACGCCCAGGACGCCGTGGCAGCCTTGTCCACGATGCCCGGCTGTGCCCACCGCACCGCCGAGTTGTGCCGCCAGGCTGGCGTCCGGTTCGACGCGGTGGATCACAGCACGATCCTGGCCCGCATCATCCCGGTGGATGCTGGTTCAGAACAGCTGGCCCACGCAGCTAGCGTGTTTGCCATTAGCGCCCGCATAGCCGCACTGGAAAGCCTGCAAGGCATGCTCCGTGCATAAGATTTTGTGATACGTGATACAAAATATGCCCGCCCCGGTTCCCTGTGGAACTGGGGCGGGCGCGTTCTATTTTTGGGCAGTGTTCAACAGCCGCAGCCGGAACTCACGGGCGGCAGTGTTCAGCGGGCGGTGGTGGTCGTAAACCAGGCAGACCGACCGCGGGGGGATGTGCTCCCGCAGGTCAAGCTGCACAATGCGCCCGCGGGCCAGGTTGCCCCTGGCCATCGGCTCCGGCACAAAGGCCAGGCCCAACTCACTGCGCACCAGCGTCAACATCTGGTCGGTGGTGGCGGCCTCGATATCCGGCTTGAGTTCAGCGCGGTTTTCCAAGAAAAACTGGCGGTAGAACGTGCGGCTCATACTCTCGCTGCCCAGCATGATAAGTGGGTAGGCGGTCAGCTCTCGCAAAGAGAGTGTCCGCCCCGCCAGCGGCGCAAAGGTCTGCCCGCCGACGAGGATTTCGTTGAAGGGCATCAGCTCGACCATTTTCAGTTCGCCGCCCGGCTCGGCGGGGGTGGTCACGACGGCGAAATCTACCTCGCCGTTTTTCACGGCCTGGATGGCCTGCGGCGTCGAGTGGTTCGACAGTCGCAGCCGGATACCGGGGTACTGCGCGTGGAACGCCTGCAGCCGCTCGGACAAGCAGATGTTCAGCGCGGTCTCGGTGGCGCTGATGCTGATAGCGCCGTGTTCCAGCGTAGCGCTGGCGCTCAGTTCGGCCTCAGCGTCCTGGATCTGCACGGCGGCCGACGCGATGCGGGCGTAAAGGGTCTCCCCTTCCGGCGTCAGCGTCACGCCCCGGTTGGAACGGATGAACAGCACGCAATGCAGCTGGTCCTCGAGTTTGTTCATGGTGTGGGTGATGTTAGGCTGGTTATTGCCCAGCACCCGCGCCGCCCTGGTAAAGTTCTGATATTTGGCGACATAATAAAAAATTTTGTAGTATTCCCAATCCACGTACATGGATGCGGCCCCTCTCTTCCCATGTATTTTTTACATGGCGTCTATATACAGGATACATATTTTATATCCTGTATGTTCCCAGTATACCAGCAGTCCGCCACAAATGCAATGGGCGGCAGGGGTTTTGTTTTTGCGGGGCAGCGGACTTTATCGTTAAATATTATTCCAGCACCAGCAGCAGACTCATCTTGAACTTGCCCTGCGGCGTGACGCTGTGCAGACCGTTCTTGTCAAAGCGGAAACTCTCGCCGGCGTTCAGCTCGTAGTCCCGGCCCTCGTAGCCGATGATGGCCTTGCCTTCCAGCGCGGTCAAGATAGCGTTGCCGGGGGCACGGTGCGGGGTCAGGCCGGTACCTTCGTCGAAGGCCATCAGCACAAACTTCATGTTGTCGGCGTGGACGACGTCCAGATTGGCAATGCTGCCTTCCTCGTAGGAAATCAGGTCTTTCAGGGCCGTGGGATGGCCCGCTTTGATGAGGCTGTTCATAGTAAAATTCTCCTTTTTCAAAATGATTTCGGTGTAGATCATGCCGGTGTCCGCCGCTGCACCGCACAATGTTTTTGGCGGCAGAACGAGCAATTCACCGGGGCATATCGGCGTGGGGCGTGCATCGTCGCCCAGCACAAAGCAGCCTGCGCCCTCGGCCGCGATATAGAGCGTGGTGCAGTCGTAGCTTTCTGGCGTGATAGTCGTGCCCGCGCCCAGCGAGAACCAAGTCACCGGCACCGCGCCCAAATGGGCAGGGCGCGAGACGGTCATGCCGTCGCGGATGGGGCGCATCTGCGCGATGGTGAAGGGGGTGTTGTTCATGGGAAGTCACTCCTTTTTTAATAGTATACCACATTTGAGACGGCGGGGATGTTGTAGAAACAGCAATTACAAGAAATTATTAGGGTTTCCGTGATAAAATGGAGGTTTTCCCTAGTTGCCCGCCTCACCACGGGCGAGCAATGCCCGCCCGTACTTTCTTCACTCAACAAAATCCTCCTCCAGCAGCAAAATACTGTGCTTATTCTGCCGTTTTCGTCCTGTTTTGTGGCGCGAGCGGCGGCTATAATAAAGCCACCAACCACAAAGGAGGATATGGTATATGTTGACCGCAATCATTATTGCCGCTGCCGTGGCGGCGCTCATTGTGTTCTTTTTTCTCTGCTACAAAAAGGCCCCGCCGACACAGGCCATTGTCGTGACAGGCCTCGGACTGTCGCGGCCCAAGGTCGTCTGCGGGCGCGGCGTGTTTGTGCTGCCCATCGTGCAGCGGGCGGACCGGCTGAATATGCGCTTACTCAAAATCGATGTAAAAACGCCGGAAACCGGTGTCAAAACCAAGGAGGGCGTCTCCCTCTGGCTGGACAGCGTCGTGACCGTGCAGGTGTACAGCGAGAACTCCACTGTCGCGGATGAGGAAGTCCGCAACGCCGGGTACGACGACGTGAAAAAGTACATCAACTCCCGTCAGCAGGCGGCGATTTCCAACTTCTTAGGCATGGATGAGGCCCACATCAACGAGAAGATTAACGACGTGCTGCAAGGCAACCTGCGTGAAATCGTCTCCGAGATGACCGTTGACCAGATTTTGACCAACCGCAAACAGATGGCCATCAGCGTCGTCGAGAACGCCCGGCCCGACCTGGCCAAGATGGGCCTGGAAGTCGTGACCTTCAACGTGCAGGACGTCAAGGACGCCATCGACGCCCAGGGCCACAACCACGGCGTCATCGAGGCCATCGGCGTTGAGCAGGAGGAGCTGGTCAAGAAGCGCGCGTCCATCGCCAAGGCCGAAGCTGAGCGCGACGTCTCTTGCGCGAAGGCTGCCGCCGCCATGGCAGCCAACGAAAAGGAAATCGAAGCCCAGACCGCCATTGCCAAGCGCAACAACGAGCTGAACCTGGCGAAGTCCAAACTGAAAGCCGAGGCCGACAAGGCCGCTGCCGACGCGGACGCCGCCGGTATGATCCAGACAAACTTGCGTGCAAAGGAGGTCAAGGAGTCCGAGGCGGACGCCGAAATTGCAAAGCAGAAAAAGATGGTCGACCTGGCCGCCCAGGAGGCCGAGGTGCAGCAGCGCAAGCTGGATGCGGAGATCCGCAAGCAGGCCGATGCCGAGCTGTACCGCCGCCAGAAGCAGGCCGAAGCCCAGAAGTACGAGGCCGAGCGTGCCGCCGAGGCCGCAAAGTTTGCCAAACAGCAGGAGGCTGAAGGCATTGCGCTGGTAGGCCGCGCGGAGGCCGAGGCCATCCGCCAGAAGGGCCTTGCCGAAGCCGAAGCAATGAAGCAAAAAGCCGAAGCCTACAAGCAGTACAACGACGCGGCCGTGGCTGAGATGATGATCAAAGTGCTGCCTGAAATCGCTAAGAACGTGGCCCAGCCCCTATCCGCCATCGACAAGGTATCCATCATTGGCGGCGACGCGTCAGGTGTGTCGGGCGTGTCCGGCAACGTGCCAGTGCTGATGGCCCAGACATTGGAGACGATGAAGGAAGCCACCGGCATTGACATGAAGGAGATTGTCCGCGCTAACAGCATCCAGGCCAAGACTGACCGGAACATCACCGTGAAGGGACTGGACGGGGTAAAGGATGCCGTGCAGAACGATACCCCAAGCGAAGGGGAAAGTGAGGAGTAAGGGTAACGGGCAAAGCCCACGCAAAAAGGCTCCTCACGCAGTGAGGAGCTGGCCAAGCTTGCGGGGCCTGAGGGGCTTGCCTAATTCCCGCACCATTAACTTATAAAAAAATGCTATCCGATTTTCCCATCGGATAGCATTTTTTTATTTCTCCGGCAGCTCTGCCCACAGGGGCAGGCGGTGCAGGGCGCGGACGATGTTGCACTGCTCCAGCAGCGTTCCAGCGGCGTCACACATGGTGGCGTACCATATGGGACTGCGCAGGGTGTTTGTTTCGGGGTCGAACAGGTGCTCGGGGCCGCTGGCGTACTGGAAATGCAGGTGGCTCAACAGCCCACCAGACTGCCGTGCGGTGCGGTGCGGCATCGGCTCCATAGCCAGCAGGCAACGGAACGGCCAATCTGCGGCGACGTTCTCGGCCATGAAAAGCGCGTTTTCCTTGCCTTCCAGACCTCGTTCCAGCACGCGGTCCAGGTGGTAAATGGCGCGGCCCAGCGGGGCACCGTCGTCGGCCAGCCACTCGATGCAGAGCTTATCGCTGCCCGCGGGGGTGATCTCCCACCCACCCAGGGTGCGCGGGTTGCCGATGCTGGTGGTCACGCAGGCCATCTGCCAGAACGCCTTTGCGCCGTTTTTGAACATCGGCAGCGCAGCGGCCACGCCCTCGGCGTCGCGCCAGGCGGCCTGCATATGGGGGTCCGTGCTGGTCAGGTAGCTTTCAAAATTATTCCACCGGCCTAGCCAGTCAGTTTGATGAAATTCCATAATAGATAGTTCCTTTCTGTGAGATACTCGGCCACCTCCCTACTATGTGAGGAGGCTTACTCGCGGGCGAAGCCCGCGCAAAAAGGTTCCCCATCCTGGGGAGCTGACCCAGTCCGCTAGGCCTGAGGGGCTTTGCCCGTTTCCATATTACGACAGCGTGATAACCCTATCGCACCACGCGGCAGCCAGTTCCTCGTCGTGGGTGATGACGAGGAGTGTCTTGCCCTGGGCCTTTAACACCTGCATCAGGCGGCCTACCTGCTGCATGCTGCCCCAGTCCAGGCCGCTCGTTGGCTCGTCTAACAAAATCAACGGTTTATCGCTCAACATGGCGACGGCCACCACGACCCGCTGTTTCTGCCCTCCGGAAAGGCTCATAGGGTGGCGGTCGGCCAGGCCCGCCAGCCCCAGCGCCTGCATGACCTCGTCGCAGCGCTCGGGATGGGCCGCGCCCAGGAGAATTTCCTCTTGCACGCTGTCGCTGAACAACTGATAGTTCACGTCCTGCATGACAAGGAAACTGTTGTGCAGGCGTTGTTTTTCGTTGGCCGGGCGGCCATGCCAGCAGATTTGCCCGCCCAGCGGCTTCATCAAACCGCAGAGTGTGCGGGCCAGCGTCGTTTTGCCGATGCCGTTGCGGCCCATCAGGCCGACGATTTCCCCTGCCCCAAACGCGAGGTTCGGCAGCGTGCGCAGCGGGTTCTTTTTGTCGTAGCCCAGCGTGACGTTTTCCAACGTCAGCACCGGCGCGCCCAGGCATTCTCTGCGCTGTTTCGCGGTGATTTCCGCCCGGCAGTCGTCCAGCGCCCGCCCGCGCAGGCCGTATTCGGTCAGGCGTTCAGGGGGCAGGGCGGCAAACTCCGCCACCGTCCACTGGGCCGTCAGCACACCGTCCGCAAAGTAAAAATAGCGGTCCACCAGGTCGGTGATCCAGGCCAGGCGGTGCTCGGCCAGCACGACGGTGACGCCGCACTGTTTCATCGTGGCAACCATGTCGTGCATACGTGTGATGGCAGCGGCATCCAGATTGCTCGTAGGCTCGTCTAAAACCAACAGTTTGGGCCCAAGCATACAGGCCGTCGCAAACGCGACCTGCTGCTTCTCTCCACCCGAGAGCTTGAGCACACTGCGGCCCATCAGCGGCTCAATGTGGAACTTCCGGGCTGTCTCGGCCACCCGGGCGCGGATGGTTTCCGGCGGCAGACCGCTGTTTTCGCAGGGGAAGGCCAACTCGGCGGTGGTGTCCACGTTGAAATATTGTGTCTTAGGGTTCTGGAACACGCTGCCCACTTGGGGCACGTAGTCCTCGATGGCGGCCTCGCCCGCGGCCAGGCCCGCCGCCGTACACTGCCCGGCCAGCGCACCGGGGTAGAACACCGGGGCCAAGCCATTGAGCAGCCGTGAGAGGGTCGTTTTGCCGCAGCCGCTGCGGCCGCAGAGCAGCACGCATTCGCCGGGCTGTACGGTCAGCGCCACATCCCGCAGGGCGGGTGCAGGGCTGTTCTGGTAGGTAAAATCCACGTCAGAACATGAAAGTATGGGTTTCACAGCAGTGTCACCGCCTTCCAGACCAGCGGCAGCGTGCAGAGCGCCGGGTAGAGGAAATCCCACACGGTCAGCCGCAGTTCAGTCATGCAGGTGTGCCGCCCCGGCAGGCCGATACCCTTGGTCAGCGCAGCGGCAGACAGATCCTGCGCCACGTTGTTGCTGTTCATCAAAAGCGGCATCAGGACGTATTCCAGCGACTGCATCGGGTGCAGCAGCAGGGTGCCGCGCCCCTCGGCTATGCCGCGCAGCGCCATAGCCGCACGGATTTGGCGGTAATCCTCGCCCACAGTGGGGAAAAACCGCACTACCACCGCACAGGGGATGATGACGCTCTCCGGCACGTGCATCCGGCGCAGGGCGGCGGTCAGCTCGCCGATGGTCGTGGTCGAGAACGCATACGCACCGGTGATAATGCAGGGCAGCATCATCCGCACGCCGACCGAAACCAGCGACAGCAGGTTCAGAAGCACGCCCTCCCCTGCCCGGGGCACGACGAAGATATCCACGGCCAGCAGACCAAAATACAGCGCGGACAGCCGCAAACCCATCCCGATCTTGCTCGAGAGGAAAAACAGCAGCAGACACAGCGCGGTGGTCGCAGCCTCGGCCGCCGTGCCTACATGGAAGAGCAGCAACAGGTTTGCCAGCAGCAGCAGATACAGCTTGGCGCGGGGATCCATACGGAACGTCATGCGACGATCCCCGCTTTCTCAAAGTGCTTTTTCATCATGCGCTGGCCGAACAGCCCGCCCAGCACGGCGCAGACCAAAATCGCCGCCATAGCTGCGACGAAACTGCCGTTGTTGATGGGCGCAAACAGCGTATCGATGTAGGCGGCATCCTTGCCGCGGGCGGTCAGGTTGGCAATGTAGGCGTCCTTCATGAACCAGAGCGGCAAAATAGGCCCAGTCAGACCGTAGGAGAAGACGACATAGCTGACCAACAGCAGCTTTTCACTGCGGAACTTGCCCCGGGCGGCGATGAGATCTGCCAACAGGCCGCAGACGATGTTGGCGGCGAAGGACAGCACAAAGTGGCCGGACACAAAGAAGAACAGACCCATGACAAGGCCCATGATCGTGATACCGCCGAATTTTTGCAGTTTGGCGGCCAGCAGCATATACACGCTGCCGGAGATGAGCGCCGCCAGCGCGGGCAGTACGATGTTGCCCACACCCGGCAGCAGTGCGCAGGTAAAGGTGGCGACCGTGACGAGCACGAAGTAGAGAGCCGTGAACACGCCGACTGAGATAAGGTCGGGCACGGTGAGTTTGTTGGGGGTGATGGAGTTGGTAGTTTGCGGCATTGTGATGTAGTCCTTTCTTTAATGTTAGCATTGGCTAACTCATGGGTATGCTTACACAGAAAAAGCGCAGTGGGCTGCGTCCTTTCGGAGCACAGGAGTTAGTGTACCATAACCGTGGCACATCTGTCAACTGTAGGTTATCATTGGCAAGGCCGGGCATATGCCGCTCTTTTGCCTTTCACCTCTCATATAGGGGCCGCATATGCGCGGCCCGCCACTTTCCCGCAGGCAGCCGCCCGCCTTCCACAACCGGGCCGGGCAGACCCGGCCCCTGCAGCGCTATAACAAACAAAAAGGCCCTGCTCATCACTAGGATGAACAGGGCCTTTTTACGAGAAGCCGGCAT
>UMFZ01040103.1_pt1 | contig 31439 bp, 32 predicted proteins | sample 1965141 | NCBI WGS metagenome assembly UMFZ01 (sample SAMEA4836059, study PRJEB28245) | human gut metagenome | biome: gut microbiome; material: fecal sample | place: Denmark | collected 2008
AGCTCTTAGCGGAATGCGTGGTCAGATGAGCCGGAATTTGCACTTTTATTTTCATGTATTCATAAAATTTGCTTGGAGCAGATATTGTTTTGTTAAATGCTGATTTTTCAAGGTGTTCATTTGATTTAGCATAATCAGCAATATTTTCTTTTGTAAGTTCAAAAAGATTTTGATCTTTGAAATAATTACAAAAATTAACCATAATGCGAAATGTTCCATAAACTGTTCCATAAGCTAATTCTGTATTTCCTAAAAGATGTCTTATGAATATTTTTACAAGTTCACGATGTTCAATGTTTTCAATCGTTCTAAAATGAATACTAAGATTTGCTGTAGAAGTTTTATTTAGGCGTTCTTCAGGTAAAGTGAAAATTTTGTTATCCCATAAATCTCTATCAAATCCAGTTCTTGTATCATAAAGTTCTATTAAGAAATCCTTGCAGGGAAGAATTATTTTCATAACATCTTGTGAGTATTTTCTTTCTAAGCAAAAATCCACAAAATTTTTCTTTAGTTCTTCATCTGGAATATCAATGATTCCATTAAAAGAAGCGAAGAATTCAAGACTTAATAAAAGTGATATAAATGAATTTTTTGTTGGATCGTAAGGATTTCCATAACAAATGCAATTAATTAGTAAATCCTTGTATTGTCGTTTGGAATTTTCATTTTGGAGGGAAGAGAAACGAATCTCTCTTCCTCGTCTAAAATGATTTTTTACTTTTTCGTCTGGACAATCTTTTAAATCAACAATGTCCTGATTGAAAAAGTCACGTATTTGTTTTTCTTTTATGTTAATAAGTTTTGTCATAATTTTAGTCCTCCATATCTTCTAGCAAGAATTCGTAAAGCTCATCAACAGATACATCATCTGGATGAAATGCTTCATCTACTTTTTCGAAGTAGTTCGCCATTGCTTGTTTTCTTGCTGTATCATCAAATTCTGCATAAATATCTGATGTTGTATTTAAGTTTTTATGTCTTAGCTTGTCTTTAATTTGAATCATAGGACACCCTTTTTGAAGCATATCTACGGCAATGCCGTGTCTTAGCATGTGAGGATGTAATCCTTCAATTCCAACCTTTTTACCTAATCTTTCAATCATGTCTTCGACAGTATCTCTTTTCATTGGCTTATGTATGTTTTCCACAGAGTATTTGTTTGTCTTGTAGAGATTGATAATCAAATAATCTGTATCAACATCAGCAATGGTATTAATGAGATAATCATTAATTTCTTTTGCTAATGTATCTGTTACATACACATAACCTTTGGAGTCGTATTTAAGAAAAGCATCGGGATTATTAGGATCATTTTTGTTTTCGATTCTGATTTTACATTTATTGATTTCAGACAAATCAGAAATTCGAAGTCCTATTACTTCTGAAACTCTCATGCCACCTTCAAAGAGAAGACCTACAATAATTCTGTTTCTTTGATTAGTCGCTGCAGACCAAAGTTGTTCATATTGAGATCTGGTTATGTATTTAATGACTTTCTTTTGTTCTTTTTCCTTAAAGACATTAGACATAATCTTTTCTTTGGAAAGAGTCATTTCAGAAATCATGCTATGAAAATGCACATTGGTTCTTGTTTGAGTGTAGACATTTAATCTATCAAATCCTTCACGCATAGCTGTGAAATCATAAAAACCAAGAACTGCGTTCATTATTTGATTAATGGTACTAGCTTCTCTTTTTGCTTCTATTCCATTAATGGGTATTAGTTTGGAATTGTAATCTGGATATTTGAGCCAGAATTTGAATTTTCCAAGATTATCAATGACAGTAGCATTGTTATCTGTACCAACACCTATTGCTGTGTGATAATCAAGACCATTTAATTCGAGCCATTCCCAATAGAGCATTAAGTGAAAAGCATAGGTTTTAATACTGTTTTTGCTATATCCATTTTGGTTTAGGTGTAATAGGTAATAATGAATTGGCAAAACAGGTTTATGATCTTTTATAACGGCATAAAATTCGCCAATAGGTTGTTTGTTAATTTTTATTGTTTTCATTACTTATTCTCCTTTCGGCAGGGGTGCTATGGTGGGCAACCCCTGCGATTAATCTGTATACTTAAGGATACCGAAAGGGTATCACCTGATTACTTAGTCATAATTTCCCTCTTAGATGAAGAGCTGTAATCCCTCAATTTTGTTTGGATCGTATTCTTCAAAAAGAGTATCAGGGTGGATATCTTCTCTAATAAGATTTCCATTGTCATCTCTGAGATTTAAAACTAATCCCAACATATTGTTGTAATCTTCGAATTTATTAAAGAATTTGAAAGCCATAAATGTTCTAATAATATCTTCCTGAACAGTTTCTCTGATGTATGGATTTCTGAAAGCAGAGAAGCGAAGATTTTTTCCTGATGTTTTATTTACTGTTGAATCAACTGATAAAACACCTGAGAAATAGAAGCCTTCTTCTTTCATTTCGAAGATCATGAATTGTGTTTGAACGAATTTTCTCTTCACGTTGTAGAGTCTTTCATCGATTTTCATAAGGAAGATTTCTTTGCCATCAAGAACCATTCTTGTATCTGAGTAGGAGAGAATTTCTTTAAAAAATTCATGTCCACCTCTGTTGTTGATTTCTTCCTCTAATCTTGTTGCCATCTGTTTGAATGTAATATTTGTCATAATTTTTTCCTCCTTGAAATTTGTTTATTATTTGATAATTCAAGTGTAAATCAGTAAGAAATTCCTGAAAAATTTGACAAATATTAATAACTATATTTTTCCTTGTAAAATGAATGATTGTTTGTGTTTTGTGAAGTGTTATGTGTGTTTATAGTACATAAGATATATGTATATCATTGATTATAGATCGATTTTCGAATACTTAAAACACATAAAACACATTTAATAGGTCAAAAAAATATAAAAATTAATAATTTTTGTTATATTTTTTCATGGTTCTTATAATGTAAGATGAAACTTTTACATTACGTTTGTAAGCTTTACTTTTAGAACCTGCTTTTAATAGTTTCTTATATTTGTCATGCTCTCTTTTAATAGAGTAGAGAATTCTTGAGAATTCGTTTGTTGTGTCTTTTTCTTCGATTGCCTTAAGATATTTATTGATAAAAATCTCTTGGCTATCAGCAAGACCGATAACAGGCATCTTAGCAAAATATGCGTTAGTGTCTTTGTCGTAATAGTAATTATCAATGGCAAATGCAATTTTGATTGCCATTATGTCTTTTTTAGTTAGTTGCATTTTCTATTCCTCCTTTAGGATTTCCAAAGATAGCTGATAACAACATTGTTTCTGCTATGTTGAAGATTGAAAGAAACTTCTTCTAAAATCCCCTTATCATAACTTCTTCCAACCATATCTTTTCTACAATAATAGATATCGCCTGTATAAACATCGCCACGATCTTCAAAATATTTATAAAGATCACAAGCGTAATCAGCTCTGCAATCGTGTATACTTCCTCTTGGAAGTTCAGATTTAAGAACTAATCTGTCTTCGCCATCAATGCGATATGTAGGAGCAGTTCTATACCATTCTTTCATTTGTTCTGTGTATTTTGGATTTACGAGACACCATCTCTCGATTCCACCTTTTCCCCTTTTATAAACCTCTAAGTTCCCATCCTTATTGGTTCTAAAATCTTCTCGGCGTAATCTTAAGACTTCCATACGTCTACATCCAGTAGCTTTTAAGACCATTCTAATAGTGTCCCATTTTTCTTCTGGATATCTGTAATCGGAACTGTTAATGCCTCTACATCTTTTAACATCGGCTCTTGAACGAGATGGTAGTGGTATATCAAAATCTTGTTTTCTGCAATCATAGGCACATGCTAAAGCAGATGCGTATTGATTAACTGTCCAAGCAGAACAACCTTTATCCATTTTTGATTCTAAGAAATCAGGAACGAATTCTTTACAATCTCTAAATGTTTTTACCTCTGGATGTTCTTTTATTGTTGTGGCTATAAATTGTCGGCAGACTTTGGCATAGGAAGAATAAGTAGTAGTAGAATATATTCCACGAACTTCTTTAAATTGTTCTCCTTTTGCTTTTGCCTCGGCTCTAGCCTTTTCTTTGGCGTCAAATTTTGATTCGCCATAATGAGTTTTGGAATTTAAGCTTTGTAAAGCTTGATGGGTAATTTTTGATCTTTTGCCCATGATTAAATCATCCTTTCTATTTAATATATTTTGAATTAATCCATAGAAAGAATTATAGAAAGGCAATATGAAATTAGTATGTGTGGATTTTTGGTTCGTAGAATTATACAGAAATGCAATAGATATGCTTTTAAGAATATATGTATAAAATCTCTACTGTCATAGGCGTGAATGCCATAATCAACACTTTTATTCCATAGAAAGTAAACACTTCTTTCTTGGATCCTGCGTAGTTCAAATCTACGTACTGATTTTTAATGTATCAGTAAAAAACATGAATTTATTTAAAAGATCGCAAAATGGATCTGTAAGAAAATTGGAGCTTTACGGCTCATTTGTTTAATTCAAGTGTGTGGAAATAATGTATTGATTAAGATTAGTAGAAATTAGAAAATTTGAATTGAAATTAATATATTATTTTCTACGTTGTTATTTCCATTAACTTATCATATTTCTATCTTAGCTAGTAAGAATCGAAATAATTCAAACTTGATTTAAACACCCCTCTGCTTCTGGTACACGAGCATCACGGACTGCTGTGGGGTATTTATTTTACTAGGGCTTACCTGTTATAGGTAAAGCAGAATAACTTATATTTATATTTTACCCGTTTGATTTTTATAATGCAAAAAAGATAAACGCCATTCGTACGATATTATAGTTATCTTTTCTTATAACCATAAACAATGACATTTTCTCTTTTTTGAGCATCAAAAAAAGAGCTGGGCAAAATGCCAAGCTCTCAGCGAATTGAAATTACCTTTAAACAATATTTACTTTCATCACAAATCACTGAGGGCTGTCTTATACGTTTTGAAAACGTATAGTTTTGCCAATGCGTATTGAAGCCGTATTAGCTTTTTATTACGCAAAAAACACTTAAATGCGTATTGTGTACTCTTAAGTACAAATACTAGAGATGTTGTTTTAAGTAAAACATCTTAAAAAACAACTTAATATCTCTTGACTAAATTATATAACATTTAAATTTCAAAAAGCAAGAGATCTGAAATTCAGCCCAGTCCAGCCCAGATATGGGCATTTTTTATTTTAGGGCTTAACGCCCTTAAAGAGTGCCAGAAATGGCACATGTTTTTGTCGCTGCAGGAAGGTGTTCTCTGCCCCTCGTTTGGTGCTATATCGTGGGTGTCGTTGGTTATATTGTTGAAATTCGTAGCAATTCACCAATATAACCATCTCCACCCTTACGCCCTCGCTTATTTCAAAGGTCAGCATATGTTTTTAATCATACGCCTCCCAATGAAATAAAAAAGAAACTAATTATCTCATATTCAAAGGGTATGAGTTAATTAGTTTCTTCTGAAAAGCAGGCGAGTGCTTGTGTGGTTTTTTATTTGCTAATATAATTATTTTTTTCTAAGAAATTTATATAAATTCTTTCTGTTATGTTGATTTTTTCTAATTCTAATCGAATAACTGAATCGTCTAGTTCATCGTCAAAGGAAGAAAGTATCCAGTTTTTTATTACTTTTAAAATATCAAGTAATAATGTGTTTGTACAAGTTGCATTATTTCTAGAACCACAATATTCTGAACGCATGAATTCAATAGCATTCATATTAGATGATTTTGCTTTTGTATATCTGTCTTGATAATATTGTCCATCTGTAATGCTTAAAAAATACATGTTGGGATCATTACATGATTTAGCATGTTTATGAAAATCTACAACATCATAAAATTGATTGTCTTGACTTCCACCATGTATTTTTGTGTGTTTGTGTGTTGCATAAAAAGATAGAGTTTTATCTTTTAGTTTGTATTTCCAAGTAAAATCTATTGATTTTCCACTAATTGCTGTGTCTGTTTCGTTTCCTGGTTGTAGTTTACCCTCGTAAATATAATATGCATTAGTTCCACTTGTAGGTAATTCCTTGAAATCTTCTATGAAAGGAATATTATCTGCGATCCATTGGGCAGCGAAATGTTGATGTAGAGTTTGCTTTGATGGATCTTTTATAAAAATATTTGCTATATCAGCAGTATTATTAAGTCTATACAAAACATACTTTTTGTCTAAATTCCATTGTTCGCAATAATTAATTATTCTGACTTCAAAATCTTTGTGATATTTTGAATACCATTTTAAAGTTTCTCTTATTTGTGTTTCGTAATTAGAGAAATTTTTTTGGGAAAATTTCATGTACCAATTAATTAAATCATGAGGATATTTGTCTGTGTGAATCTTGTTGAATTTGTTTGTCAACAAAGAATGTAATACAGGAATGTTGCGAAATTGTAAATATTTATACAGTTCCTCTATGTTTTTTTCTCGTTGTAAAAACTCTATTGTTGAATAGTCAATTAGGGAAGGAGTATAGTTTTTGCAATCTTCTATGGTTTTAAGAATCATGGTTTCCATCTGCTCCTTTCATTTCTTCAACAACAGAATTCATTAAGAGTTTTATTGTTCTAAAATCTAATCTACGTCTATATTTATTGTCTTGGCGTAATCCTTTAAAGGATGTTAGAAACACATCATATGTATTACGTCTATATTCTTCAAGTTTAACGTTGCATTTTTCTATAAATTGATTCAAATCAATAGAATCAGGAAGTCCAGCGATTCTTGTCTTTGCACGAGATGATACCTTAATTTCTTTCGGATCAATAGAACTTCCTAAAACAAACTTTATACTTGCTTCTCTGGGAGAATCTATACAATTAACACCAATTGAACCTGTCTTGCTATTAAATTCCCAACGGATTTTTGTATCAACTTCTTGAAAATCAAAAGATTTAAGTTGCTTATATGTTCCTAAAAATCTTTCCTGATTGTAAATTTTAAAATTATTTTTCAAATTTAGTTTAATCTTTTGAGATTCAGGAACAAATAATGCTAGGCAGACAGGACACTCTGTATCTTCAAACATTTTGCATGTTAAAGAAACGATAGCAAAAATACGTTCATGAAACAAATTAGAAGTAATAAAACTTTCTGGAATAATTGCTGCAACATAGTCTAAATTCTTAAGCATTGTATCAATACATAGCTTGTATAGATCATCATATTCTGTATCAGGATAATTTAGTTTCCTGCGAGTTGCAGAGTTTTTTGCTAAATAGGGAGGATTAGTTATACCAACTGAAAAACCTTTTGGGAAATTTGTAAGAGTATCTTGTTTTACAATCGGAAATTCCTCAGTTTTATTTATTTCTGGTGGTTCAATATCAAAACAACTCCAACTATTTTGAAATCCTAAAGATTGAATCATAGCCACGATATTATTAGAACCTGCAAAAGGTTCAAGAATAATTTGATTAGCATTATCAGGAATTAATTCCATCCATTTGTAAAATATATTGGTAGAAAAAGGATTAGTAATAGTAAAAAACTGTCCTAAAAGTCGTTTGTTTTCATTGATTATATCTTCTTTTGTATCTTCTGTAGTATTTGAAGTTATGTCGTATTCTTTCAAAGCAATACCTTCCTTTCGTCGTATTGCCTTGAATGTCAAAATTTTCCTAGAAAACAAAAAAGAGCAGATCTATGGCGTAATAAATGCCATAAATCTACTCTTGGTAGAATCATTTATGACTGAAAGGATAGGTTTTATTTGTATGTTAAATACAAATAAAAGAGGATATCCTCTGCAGTTGTTTTGTCTTGAATAACTGTTTTTAGTTATGTCATATAAATATTTTATAACATAAAAAAATGTTAATCAAGGCGTAAACAAGGATATTACAAAAAATGCTTTAAAATCAGCACTTTTTGATTGTTATTATTAAAAAATTAATATATAATTTTATTGAAAAATAATGAGTTAATTATTAAATAAATAATAACTATGAGAGGTGGTGATGGTATGAAAAAACTGAATGACGTTGAGTTATTCTTGAATGACAATTATCAAGTCTTGATGGTCTTGTATAGTCATCAACAAGAAGTCAATGGAAATGTTTTTACTGCTATCACACAGCAAGAAATTGCAGATAATATGGATTTTAGCCTTATGAAAATAAATGCGATAATCAATAAGCTAAAAAAGGCTGGGTATGTTAATTCTTACAAGAACTCACGAGGTCGATACAAGCTTACAGATAAGGCATATTGCTTGATAAATACAATTACGATGGTTAAGGGAGAAAAGAAAAATGGCAAAAAAGAATAATAAACAAGAAGCATTGTCTGTTGCTAGATTAATAAATGAAGTTTTGGTAGAACAATTAGGCATTCCATTTAGAAATATTGTTAATGATACGACTTTTTCAAAGTATACAGGTTCTAAAAGACCTGATATTTTAATTGGAAACTATGAATATGATGGAACAAATGATGAGCAGTACATAAATAACTTAGTAGCATATGTTGAAGCAAAAGATACTACTTGTAATGTTGATGATGTAGATTGGAAAGATGCTATTAAGCAGGGAATGGAGAAAGCCCCTAAACTGGGGTTGCCTTTCTTTGGTGTTACAAATTGTAAAACTACTTATTTTTACAACATCAAAACAGGCAATAGAATTTCTTTAAATGGCAATAGAATTTATGAATTCCAGACTTTGGACGTTTTCCGTATCATTAAAAAGAGATTAAATGAAAATCCAGATCAAGACAATATTATTGTAGGTATTGATTCCTTGGCTTCTGTTTCCGAAGCAGTCTTTAATAAAAAGTTGTGGGAATTGAAAGAAGAATACAGAGCTATTGATTTTGAAAATAATACACAGAAAATTGATTTTACTGTTGGAATGATTGCTTTGGAATATTACGAAGAAAAAGCTGAGATTGATGGAACAAAGGATGATTCATTACAGTATTGGTCAAGTTGTAAAAAAATGATTCCTAATCCTTATACTTATGAGAATGCAGATGTTGTTACAACTGTTTTGGTTTCTTATATTGATCGACTTACAGGAGAGGAATCTGAATTTAAAGAATTTGCACCACTTCTTAGAAAAGTTAAGGAATTAATCAGTGGTCAAAAACCAATGATTATAGCGAAGAGATTACAAGCTATTTATTTTATTATTGATTCCATGAGACCATTACATGGTACAGGGTTTGACTTGTTTGGTGCTATATATGAAAATTTTGCCAACTCAAAAGAGAAGAAAGATTTTGGAGAATATTTTACTAGAAGACATTATGCACATGTTTTTGCAGAATTATTATTACAACGGGAAGATATTTTTAATCCTGAGTTCAAGTTTTCTATTTTAGATCCAGCCTGTGGAACGGGGGGAATGCTTACAGAAAGCTTTAAGGTATTAAAGAATAATTATGAATCTACAGGAACATATGATGAAGAAGCACAAGATTTCTTGTCTCAAGAATGTTTCCATGGTATTGATGTTAGAGGTGAAAATATTTCAAGAACACGTTTAAATATGTTTCTTGTAGGTGATGGTCATACTAACATGCACTCAGATGACTCCTTAAATCCTACAACAAGATTAGGCAAAAAATTCTTAAATAAAAAGTATAAATATATCATTACAAATCCACCTTATGGACAAGGCACAGAATTAGCAAATACTGATAGTATTAATTCTTATAGATTTGAAATTGCTTTCATTTGTAAAATTATAGATTTGCTTGAAAGAAATGGACAGGCATGTATTATTACTCCTGATGGAATATTAGAAAATCCTTCTTTTAAGAAATTTAGAGATGAAATATTAAAAACTTGCGAAGTATATGCTATTGTTTCTCTTCCTAAATTTGCGTTTGCACCATATACAAAGGAAAAAACATACGCATTATTTATTCGAAAACTACATGATAGACCTTCAGATGACCAGAAGAATAAAAAACTTCCAACAGGAAAATATCAGACAACACCAATTTGGATGTATATAATCGATAATGATGGCTATGCAAATTCAGATAAAAGATTTCCTACTAGATTAAGAGATGCTTCTCAAAGATGGCTTCATGATGAAGTTTCTGGATATGCAGATTCAGATGGTGTTGAAAGAAAGAGTATTCTAGAACAGAGATGGTTAAATTTTGATGATGCTGCAGTAGGTGGAACTGAATGGATTGGAGAAGATGGAATAAAGATAAAAGTCAGAAAAGGTGGTTTTGTTCAATTTGACACAATAAAAAATAATGAATTCTTAACACTTCTTCCTGAATATTATCTTAGACCTTATGAACCACATTTTATTAGTGAAAAGGAAATTAATCTAGAATTAGAAAATTTGGACAAGGAAATGAGGGAGTTGTTAAATGAAATTTCTGGAAATGTTTAATCCTGTAGAAAAAGGTAATTTCGCTCTTACAGATGAAGTTGTATATAATTCCATTCAAAATAATGATGAATTTATTCCTTTGTATGGTGGAAATAAAACACATGAAAAAGCATCAAGATATGTTTCTGTTTCTACCAAAACAAAAGAAGGAAAAGATATTACTGTTTTTGAAAAAGAGGGAATCATAATCAGCTTAGATGGTAGTGCTGGTAGCATGACTTATAAAAAGAATGAGAAGTTTGCATTAAATCATCACGCAGGATTTATTACATTAAAAAATGAAGGCATTGTAAGGTTAGAATTCTTTGCTTTGTTCTATCAGAATTTTTTGCGTAATTTAAGTGTAAGTGATGGATCAAAGACGTTATCATTAGCTCAATTATATAGTGCTGATTTTGAAATACCTGATTATGACTTACAATGTAGAGTTCTTGAAAAATTATTGCCTCTTAAAAATAAAATACAATCATTAGAACTATTGAAAGATAAGTATAATGGATTGTTGAACAGACAATTAAGTATTCCTTATGAGCAATATCAAGTTCAAAATATTGAATTGTCTAAAGTGATTGATTGTATGAGTGGTAATTCAGGACTTACAGAAGAATTCATATATAGCACAACCCAAATTGAAGGAGACAGATATAAAGTTTTATCTAGTGCTACCGATGAAAACACTATGATGGGGGAAGTGCCAGTTTGTACTTTAAAAAATAAGACTATAAAGGTTTTTGAAAACAAAAAAGGATTATTGGTAACAAGAAATGGTAAGGCAGGTGAAACTGTATTCTTAGAGCCAGGTAGATATACTATAAATGATCATGCGTACATCTTGTATGTAAAAGATAATTGTAAGTATAAAATTGATTTAAGATGGCTAGCAATACAATATCGAACAGAATTCTTGTCTTATTCATCAGCTTCTGATAATGGAACATGGAATAAAACAGGTTTTTTCAAAAATACTGTTATCGATATTCCTTTGGAAGAAGAACAAAACAAAGTAGTGGCACTACATGATTTGTTACATAAGAGAATTTCTAAGATAGAGAAAATGAAAAAAGAATATGAAAAAATATTAACTAAGGAAGTAGTTTAGATAAAGGCTGAGAAGAAATTCTCAGCTTTTATTATGATGATTTTCGGCAAAAAGAGTTTTATTTTAGTTCCATTACTCAATATTGGTTTGATCGAAATAAAATCAATTCTACAGAATTTGATGTATTTTATATGTGTAGCATATATTGTTTTTAATCTTATAATACATATTTTATACATATGAAAATATAATCAGATTTTAAAATACTGTTATTTGTGGTATTATTTGAATAGAGAGAAGAAAGGAGGAACATGGGATTATTAAAATTTCCAGAGCAAGATCTTAAAGGTCTACATTTCTTTGTAGAACATCTTAATTTTCCTGTAGTAATTGCCACTTATGACGATTGGCAAGAGACGCAGGTATCGTATCTATCTAATAATTGTCGTTCCCAAGGCTTTAATTCAGAAGCCATCTGTATGTGGTGCATCAGCCACGAGATCCAGTATCAAATTTTGTATCCATTGAAGAAGAGTAACATTATTAAACATCCCTACAAGTATTTTAAATTTGTACAGTTGAAGAAAAAATTGAATTATTCTCTCTAAAAAGAAAAAGTCGTTACTGGAATATCCATTCCAATAGCGACTTTTGTACGTTATATTTAATTATCATCTGCAGGTACGAATTCAAGAATATCTTCGATTTTACAATCTAAAGCTGTACAGAGACGAGCGAGAACAGCAGTATCAAGTCTAGTAATTTCATTATTACAGTATTGATTAAGCTGAGTTCTTTGCATTTCTGCCCTATGAGCCAATTTATTTTTAGAGATACCTTTGGCTTCTATTAATTCGTTCACCTTTATTCTTATATTTCCAAAATCATGTTCATTCATAGTATAACACCCCTATCTGCTTTGTCGAAAAAGCCAGATTTTCGTCAACCAAATTCGTTTGACAATATAAGTGTACCAACATAGAATTGAAATATAAGTTCTAGAAAGTAGGAGTAGACTTCCTACACAACCACAGGAGGAAAAGCATTATGGAAAGCTTGATTAGTAAACTTATTGAAAGAGGCTTAGGAAACATTATGGATAAAAGTAGAGATCCGTTGATTTTATCGGATGAGGTGTATTTACAAGATTCCAAAGATTTATCAGAATTGGAAGATAGATATGAAGCTTTAGATTTAGACAAACATGATAGAATGATTATAGATGATTATTTTGCTTGTGCTGAAAGTGTACGCTCTCGAATAAATGATTTAAGTTACATAGCAGGTATTAGGGATGCTGTTTTGTTTCTTAATGAATTAGAGCTAATAAAGAAAGGGGAATAGCTATGGATTTTACAGAAAAAGAATTAAAAAATCTCTGGAGCTTCATCGTGGAATCCATGGAATTCACAGATGAGGAAAACTCAGCTATTGAACATGTAATTCCAATGACACAGGAGCTTTTCAATTCTATTATTGATAAGTGTAATGAAATTGGCTCAGATGTTGATCCATTATTTTATCGTATGCTTGATGAGTATAAGGAGTTTATGTGCGTATATGCAGATAAGATAGAAAAAGAAGTTGAAGACGTAGAACTTCCAATATTATCTGAAGAACAATGGGAAGAAAATAGACAAAAGCTCTATGCTAGAATTCGTGAAAAATACGGAGAAGATGCAATATAAAAATAACGGCTGACTTCTTAATTGAAGCCAGCCTTAATTATTTTAAACAGGATCTTCTACTATTTTATTTTTCAAGAATAAGTTTTCTTTGTATTCTTTATCTTCGTAGAATCTTTTGTCTTCTGTTTTGTTTGTAACTTTAATATTGAATTCTATTGTTTCTGCAAGGTCTTCGCTTACAGTAATAATGTAGCCTTGGTCTGTCTTTTCGAAGGTTACGCCCTCTATAACAATCTCAGGATCATTATTATTTGTAAATTCCACGAAATCGAAGTAGTTGTCTCCAAGTTCTTCAAGGAGATATGTTCCTATAGGGATTTGTGTAATTACAAGTCCTTGGGTTGAACTTAATAATCCTGTTACTTGGTTGTAAGTTCCATCATCATTAGCTGTTAAGCTTGTAAGGCGAATCATAAAGATATGTTCGTCTGCTTTATTAAGCTTTAAGTTTTCAAAGTCAGTAGTTTCGCCTTGAATTTCCTTAATAAACTTCAAAGAAATACTTGGTAAATCATCTGTTTTAACTGAATTAGGAAGTGCTACTTTAACTACATTTGAATTAATACCTGTGATAAAATCAACTGGTTGGTCAAATTCGTCAATAGCATTCCATTGAGTCCAGCAATCCATACGAGCTAATCTTGTTTCAGATTCATCATTAGGTGATTTCATCTTGATAAGAACATAGGTCAAGCTATTTGCAGGTAATACAGCAGGATCTATAGTATCTGCACTTGTGCCAGTAGTATCATCTGTTTCTACAAGATATTGGAATGCCAATGATTTAACCTTTGATTTATCTACTGTTGCTTCATCGTAAACTTGCCATGAGGTATCTTCTGTAAGTGTGCCTACAGTTTTATTTGGTGAATACCAAACTTTAACTGTATATCCTTTGTTCTCTGCATATGAAGTGTCTATGCCAAGGAATTCTCCGTACCATCTTGTACGTTTAGGTTGGGCTTCTTCAATAGAAGTGTAAATTACAAGATTTGTTACATCAGCAGCACCTGTACGGACTCTAAGTTTATATTCGTATTCTGAATCACAGGAACTATCAACTATTCCCGTAGAATAATTGCTTTGGTCAGTCTTTACATATGTTGTTACATCTTGATGTGTTGAAATTACAGATGTAATTGTTTTTGATGCTTTAGCATAAGAAATATAGTCAGTAATATTTCCATCTTCATTAATATCAGAAGCTGAAGAATCATATTTACCATTATCAGATGTTGAACCAGATGATATGTCTAATTTTGTATTGTCTTTATAATATCCTTCAGAATATACGTAATTAGTCCACACAGTTCCGTATTGTAATAAAGAATCATACGAAATAGAATATTTATAACTTGTATATATTCTACAAGAATATTCACTATAGAATATAATTATTGATCTGTCATTACAATTTATTTCCACAGTTATTTTTGTTCTATTTGTATTGTTCCAGTTTTCTTCTATTAATATAGATGCATGTTTCTTAAAGTAATCTATACATTCTTCATAAGAAGAAAATGCTCTTGTTCCATCTGAAGCATAAAGAGTACCCCAATTTTCTACTAAAATATTATTAGTAATTTCCTCTTTGGTAGATAAGAGTTCCATTCCTTCTGGCAATAAATCATACATATATATTTTGTCGATACAATTTATTTTATCAGAATATTCTCCATATACTTTTTGAAGATAAATTGCGTTGGTATAAGCACCATGAATTTTTTCAGTACCTTTTATAACTGATTTTATGGTACTTGTTCCAGTAAAAATTTCCTCTTTTTCATTTTGGACAACATTATTCATTGATTTTTCGCTCGAAATATTTACTTTAGGACTTGTAAAATTATAGCTAGAATAACTAAGTTTAGCAGTAGCCCTTTGAATATACGTTCCATGTACATTTAAATCATAATTTGCAATTTCTTCTTTGGTGATAAAATTGGCATATGAATCAAGTTCTTGAGTATTTTGTAAAATTAAATTGTTTTGTTCGTCTTTAAAAAATACTTTCATGAAATCAAAATTATACACACTACCTGTTTGAGAAATATTACCCTTAGGTTTTATTGTATATTTTACATCATCATAATAATAAGAATTAATTTTTAAGCTCTCTTCTAAATCAATATATTCATAATAAAAACCTACTATTTTTTGATCCTGTGTAAATTTAAGATAAGTATTTTCTTTTAATGAAGAAATGTTCTGATATAAAGTATATTGCGTATCTCCTGCATATCTTACATATAAATTAATGGTGTATTTATCGTAAGAAATCTTATTTCCATTTCCATTATATAAAGTAGGAAGTACTAATTGATATAAATAGTATTCATCATCATTAAGTTTTCTATATTGCTTATTACTATCTGTAATGTACAACAAGTCATCTCCAATATGAATTGTCATCGGGTTGCCTGTATAAATAGCTATAGTATCCAATTTCCAAGTAAAATCATTAGTAACTTCGTTATCATATCCTGAATGATAATTAAAATCTGGATCTAACATAAACTGGGAATAATGTTGAGCGTCATATCTTACACTTTTTGTTATTGAATATAAATCCCCTTCATATTCAAATACGAAGTCGGCTAAATTTAAGGACACTTGATCTGATGATAATTTTTCAGATTCTGTTTTATTATTATATTGCCCCCATAATTCAGCATAATTTGTAATTGTTAAATTTGAAGCGTTTTCATTATATATAGATTTAGGATAACCAACATAAATATAACTATTTTTATCTTCATATCCACTACTTGTAGCAGTAAAATTTGGAATTGCTATTTCATATGTATTATTTCTTGGTATAAGCTGTGTTGAGTTGGTATCAAACACAACACATTGTTCAGGAAACACATCTTTTATTACAATATTTGAGACTCCTATTAAAGGATATTTTTCATAATTAGCAGAATGTCTTCTAACTTTAAATTTATATTTTACCCAAATATAATCTTCAGGATTGTTTCCTAGACCATCCCAAGAGGATATTTTTGATGCTGTTTTTTCTATACTATATGACATATAATCCCATGGGTGGATATAAGTTCTTATATAATCAAACATTAAATCATTTGATGTAATATTTATTTCTGCTTCAGTGCCAGAATCATTTACTTTATTATATTTTAAGACTGCATTTAATATTTTAGAGTGTTTATGGGTACATTCATCTTCATATTTTTCAATATTGCTTTCTGCCGCTGGTGTAATTTCATAAATAATTTGGATACTACCTTCGAAATTAGCGTTTTCTTCAATTGTTTCGACATTAGTAAAAATTAAATTTTCAGTAGAGCTATTAGTTAAATTCCAGTCGTATTCTATATGAGATAAATCATTCGCACCAATAGTTACATTTGTGATCCATCCTGCTTTATCATCATTTATTGCATTAGTACCTGTGCTAAACTCTGTACCATAAGATAAATGAGGAACAATTATTTCTAATTCTCCTGGCTGATAAGTGGTAACAGCTGAATTATTTTTATAATTAATTTGTACTGTTATAACTCTGGGAGTACCTGCTTTATAACTACCATCAGAGGCATCCCAATTGATTTCCGTAAGTGGTGTTTTTCCGCCATCTACAGATGAATCGTAAAACACAGTGCTCAATTCCCAGTTATCCATAAGAATTTCGCCTGTTTCTTCGTCCACAGTATCTGCTCGTAAGCTAAACATTGAAGCGAAGACTGCTACAAACAAAGCCATAAATGACATTAGCGCTATATGCCATTTTTTTATTTTGTTTTTCATTATATATTTTCTCCTTTCAAAATTTTAGTCTGCAAGGAGGAGTTATTCTTTATATGTAATATAAAGAATAAGAAGATATCTTCTTGCAAAAGTATTTAATTTTAGGTAACAAAAAAGTGCAGATCTGTTCCCTTAGGAACGAATCTACACTTAATTAAGTCTATACTTATATATGAATTATAGATCTGCAGGTGGTATCAAATCAAGATTTGTTCAGATAAGTAATTATTGAATTATTTGTGAATTGCAATTTTTCATACTGTATGAGATAATCTTTCTTGCTAAGAAACTTGATAAGTTGTAACCCGTTTATTGTTTTCAATCCCAAAGGAGGTTGACACTATGAATAAGGTAAGTGATCAAGTCATCTTAGCTGCTATCGGAGCTGTGAAAGATATCATCATTGCCATTATTGTGCATAAGTATGATTCTGCTTCTTAAAACTCCATAGCAAGAGAGTCCAGTTTTTTGCTGGACTCTTTTTTAATAATATTCAAAATGTCTTTCTAATGTAATAAGCGTGTCTTTTCCATCAGGAGTAGGCGCAAAGTATTTCATAAATTTTAATAAGCCATCTTCATAATGGAAATGTCTTTCGATTATTTCTTTTGTTCCGTCAAGTCGTTCTTCTTTATGAACGAAATAGACTTCTTCATCAAGATATCTTACCTCTATATGTTTATTAGAAGATGTTTTGATTGAAATTAAACGGTTGTTATTGTAATTGAATTTATCAAAAGTATGATTCTGATATTTTACATGGAGCAAATTACCAGATGAATCGTATGTGTAATGTGCTTCATTGATATATTCCTGAGAATAAAAAGAATACTTTTTATGAATGATAACGATACCACCATCTTCTAAATATTGGATTTCGTTTTTATTAGTTTCTGTGTTTTCTTTTCCTTCCCTTATATCATATGTAGTAACAGAGACAAGTTGTCCACTAGTATTATAAAAATATTCTCTTCGTTCTTTTTCAGAAGTAGCAATTAATTTATTTCCTTCTGTAACATACTTATATGTGTTAAGTTCAGGTTCATAACCATCAAATTTATGAAATATTGATAATAACTTGCCGTCTTCATCGTATTCTAAATAGCCTATTCCACTCTTTTGAGGGATAGTAAGTTTCTTTAGTCCTCGTAATTGATTAATATTATAAGGATAGAGATGAAAAGTATTCAGAGCCAAAATCAAATTAAAATCATTAAATTGTGGCTGGACAAAATTTGGTGTTTTACTAAATGCTGTTTTTAAATCCTGTAAAACATGGTTTGTCACGATTATATAGCCACATAAACAGGTATTAAGCTCTTCGTAAAATCTTCTCAAGCTCCATTTGTTATATTCATGTGATTCTATGTTTCTCAGCTTGTATGTAGCATGAATAATATCTGATTCTGGTGTTCTTAATGATTTGTTTGTAATAAAAACAGGAAATCCTAATTCATTTAAGTAATTAACAAGAGTGTATTTGCTATTTTGGCTTAAACGATTATAAGCATTTTCATTAACAAGATAAAGTGTCTTTTTTACGAATACTTCAAAACTTCCCCAAATATCTGGAAAGTAAGTTACTATGTCCTGTCTATCCATTTTCTGTGTGGAAACAAAATTAAGAGCAGGAACAAGTCTTTCTGTTAATCCAGAGATTCCTTCTTTATCAATGTCGTATTCGATTAACTGTGAGAAGTAGTAATAGGTTTCATAGAAATCTTTCTGGGAATATGTAAGTTTATCTTTAATTTCTAATTGAATCCATGATCTAACGTTTGAGTCCATATAAGTCCTCCTATATTTAAAGCTTATTGTATTCTTCTTTTGCTTTGTGAAGTCTTTCCTTTGCATCTTCAAGGCGTTTTCTAGCCTTGTCGTATTCTTCTTTCAAAGCAGAAGGAGAAGAATCTGTTTTCTGTAGAGTAGAAAACGTTTGAATCATATCAGATAATGCTTCATGCTGATATAAATAGGATCTAGAAACACCTGCTTTTTCTGCGACTGTGTAATAATTAATCTTTTCATCGAGTAAAACCATATTGTAAATAGCATCATAAGCTTTACTATAAGTCTTGTAGCTATTTCTTTGTTGCTGAATTACAGCTTTCTTATTTTTTTCCATCATTCTTAATCCTTCTAACTACTTCTTCCATACTTTGGGCGTTTAGTTCAATAACAGATGCCGACTTATTAATCAGATAGATGATTTCTTTATAAAGATTTGTTCGTTCTAAAAGAAGTCCCATATTCTGATTTTCAAGTTCTCTGATTCGTTTATTTGCTTCTTCCAAAGAGGTATACACTCTTTTTCCAACAGTAGGATTCTGTTTAGTGTTCTCTATGTATTCACGAATTTCTTTATTCTTATATATGAAAGATTTGGAACATCCTGCATGAAGTGAAATCTTTGTAGCTGTAAGAGGAATTCCATCTTCAATCATCTTATCTATTACTTTCTTTGTTTTCTCTACAAGATCAGCAGATCTTTCAGAAGCAGAATATCCAAGAAGTTTTGTCACTTCAATTTCCACATCCATTTTTCTAGAACGACCATTTTTATCTATAGTAGTAATTTCTTTTTTGACTTTTTGTTTCATGTGTTTATAGTCCTTTTCTTTTATAGGATTATTTTACTGCAGAACAAAAAGCATTACTAGATAGATTTTAAAAATGGGCATAAAAAAAGACCATCATCTTTGATGGAATTACGTAGGAGTTTTTATTGTTTTGAGTTGGATTAATAGAAATGATTAAAAAAGTATTGATACAAAAGAACTTTTACAGCGTGTACAGTGTGTACCATTTATAGTTTTTTCTATTTTTCATATAGAGTGTCTAGTGTTAATACCGATATTAAAAGCTCTAGATATATTGTAGGCGAGGTACGCTCTGCGGAGGCAATTGATATGCTTCAGGCTTTGAACACCGGACATGACGGAAGCTTAAGTACCGGGCATGCGAACAGCCCGGAAGATATGCTTTCTCGCCTGGAAACGATGGTGCTTATGGGAATGGAGCTTCCGCTTACGGCTATCCGAAGACAGATTGCTTCTGGAATTGATGTGATTGTTCATTTGGGCAGATTGAGAGATAAAAGCAGAAAATTACTGGAAGTCAGTGAAGTGATGGATTACAGAGAAGGTGAGATTCATTTGCAGACAGTGTACAGGTATGAAGAAACAGGAGAGGAGAATGGGAAGATTCAAGGAGTTTGGGAAAAGAAGGGAGAACTTAAGCACACAGGGAAATTATTGGCAGCAGGATATAACAGCATCGGAAAAATGTGTAATGGCAAGTAAAGCAGCTGCATTTACGGGAATTACAGCATGGCTGTACTATCACTCTCTGTGGGCAATGATAGCGTTGACTCCGATTTTTATATGGGAATATAGAAAGTCAAAAGAGGAATGTGAGAGGAAAAAGAGGCAAAAATTTCTCTTACAGTTTAAAGAGATGATCCAGAGTATGGCGGCTGCATTAGGTACGGGATATTCTGTTGAAAATGCAATGAAAGAGACACAGAAAGAGTTAAAAATCATATATTCACAAAACGAAATAATTTCCAAAGAAATGGCACACATGATCGGACAGATTCGAGTGCAGGTTCCGGTGGAGCAGATATTGGAGGAATTTGCCTGTCGGGCAGGTGAGGAAGATGTGAAAAATTTTGCATCTGTTTTTTCGGCGGCAAAGAGAAATGGCGGCGATATGATTGCGATTATTCAGGATACCGTCATGCAGATGAGCGGGAAAATAGAGGTGAAAAGAGAAATAGATACCATTCTGGCGGCAAAGCGGTATGAACTGAAGGTGATGTCGGCAGTGCCTTATCTGATCATTGCGTATATGAGTTTCAGCTTCCCGGAATTTATGTCTTGTCTATATGGAAATCTAATTGGAATTGGGGTGATGACCATATGTCTGAGCGTTTATATGGGCGCCTGCGCGCTTGGAGAAAAGCTGATCCACATCGAAGTTTAAGAGCATTTTTATTGATGACAGCCTTAGTAGCGGCTGTACTTCTTGTGATCACTGACTGGAGAAAAGCATCTGTTCCGCTAACAGAAGGACTGGAAAGAAATCCCTATGGAGGTGGAAGCAGAACGGAACGTCTGATTGCCGAGACAGAAAACAAAGAAAAAACAGAGATTGACGTAGAAGTAAAAGAACAGCTTTACACAGCAGAAGAAACCAAAGCTTTATTTGACAAATGTATCAGACAGTTAGACCGATTGATACTTGGGGAGAATAAAAGTCTGGATTATGTCACATCGGATATGAAACTGGTGACTCAAATACCGGAAGTACCGGTAGAGGTAGAATGGGAGCTCTCCAGATATGATGTGATGAATATTTATGGTGAAATACAAGAAGATGTGCTGAAAGAAGAAGGAATCCAGATTACATTGAAGGCGGTACTTACTTATATGGAAGACCGGACAATGCAGGCACAGTATGAGTGTATGGCGAACATTTATCCGGCGGCAAAAACAAAGGAGGAAACGCAGGGTATCAAAATAAAAGAAGCCATTCAGAGGGAGCAGGAAAAATCAAAGACAGAAAAAAGACTGAAGCTTCCTGCCACTGTGGACGGAGAAAATGTCAGCTATTATCGGCAGATGGAGGATCGGGGACTGATTGTGATCGGAATGATCGTTCTAAGTGCGATATTATTTTATGCGTTAGATAAGGAAAAGCAAAAAGAGAAAATGCAGGAAAAAGAGAAGCAGATGCTGCTGGATTATCCGGAGGCAGTTAATAAACTGACACTATTTTTAGGTGCAGGTATGACGGTGAAAAAGGCGTGGCGAAAAATGGTGTCAGACTATGAAGAGCAAAAAGATCTCTGGGGCGAACGGTATGTCTATGAAGAAATGAAAACAACCTGTTTTGAGATGGACAGCGGGATAACAGAAGCGGAATGTTATGAGCGTTTTGGAAGGCGGTGTAAACTTCAGGAATATGTGAAATTAGGAGCATTGTTGTCGCAGAATCTGCGAAGAGGGACAAGAGGATTAAGCCAATTGCTGAAAATAGAGTCTGTTCAGGCTTTTGAAGAGCGGAAAGCAAGGGCGAAACGAATCGGAGAGGAAGCCGGAACAAAATTGCTGGGGCCGCTGTTTCTTATACTGGCGGTTGTACTGTTTATCGTGATCGTACCCGCATTTATGTCTATGCAGATGTAGTACGAAGTAAAAAGAAAGGGGAAATTGTATGTGGAGACTGTATTATTTAAAAAGAATTTTAACAGAAGAACGGGGAATAGGAGTCGTAGAGGTGATTCTCATACTGGTCGTGTTGATTGGTCTTGTGCTGATTTTTAAATCACAGCTTACAAGTCTGGTTCAGAATATATTTCAAAAGATTACAAGTGAAAGCGCCGGCATCTGAAGCTATGAAAAGAGGAGAAGTGACCGCGTATCTTAGTCTTGTGTTTATTTTACTGATGACTTTCGTAGGCGGGATTATGGAGAGTGCATCCATCCAGATGGCAAAAAACTACAGGCGCGCGGATATGAACCGGGCAATGGAGTCAGTATTTGCGGAATATCAAAAGGAACTATTAGAAGAATATGAAATATTCGCACTGGATACAGGGTATGAAACGAGTCAATACGGAGAGGACATGGTCATTCGGCGGTTGGAGTATTACGGAGCGCAGAATATGGAACATCAGGTCAGAAGGATTCAATACTTAACAGACCATGGAGGGCTGGCATTCTATGAACAGGTGGCTGCTTACATGGAGCAGCAATACGGAATCGATCTTGTCAAAGAGCAGGTGGGGATGACAGACATGTGGAAAAAGCAGGATGAGCAGATTATCGAGTATGAGCAAACGGGAAAGACGGAGCAAGAACATTTGGATCAGCTGCTGGAAGAACAAGAGGGGGAACTGCCCTCCGAAGATAATCCCATTGCTTATGTGGAGGAGCTTAAGAAAAGTCCGATTTTATCTTTGGTAATGCCGGAAGATCGGCAGGTGTCGGAGAAAAAAATAGCGCTTACATCCGTGGTTTCCAAGAGACAGAGAAATCAGGGATATGGTGATTTCTCAGACGTAACGGCGGAGGCGGGAACCGTGGATCATCTTCTTTTTGGAAGGTATCTCACCGACCATTTTGGTCATGCTGTGAGCGAAGAAGACAAGGGGGCGCTGGATTATGAATTGGAATATCTGTTGGCAGGCAAAGAAAGTGATCGTGAAAATTTAGAGGCAGTCGTAAATCAATTGCTCCTTTTTCGTTTCGTTCCTAATTATATGCATTTGCAGGGCAGCAGTACAAAAAAAGCAGAAGCAGAGGCAATGGCACTTACCTTATGCTCTCTCTTGGCAGTGCCGGCTATTACACAGGCTGCTGCGCAGGTGATTTTACTTGCGTGGGCTTATGGAGAATGTTTGATGGATGTGCGTGCACTTCTGAATAAAGGGAAGGTGCCGTTGATGAAAAATGAAGAAAGCTGGCAATTATCTCTGTCGGATCTTCTAAAGCTTGGACAAGATAAGAGCTTGAATGATGGACAAGATACGGGAAACGGGCTCACCTATGAAGAGTATCTGCGGATATTACTATTTCTGGAAAAGAAAGAAGCATTGGGGATGCGTGCGCTGGATTTGATAGAGAATAATCTTCGAACGAAACATGGGCTGACCGCTTTTCGGGCAGATCAATGTGTCAGCAAGATGGAGATGGACAGTACCTGCAAGTTGAGAAGAGGAATCCACTATCGTTTTTCTACGTATTTTGGATATAACTGATAAGAAAAAATGCAGGGGTGGGGACAGATGCCCTTTCGGGCATACATCCCAATTTATAAAAAGAAACGAAAGAAAGGAGATGGATTCGCGCCATGAATAATCGTAAACTCCCCTTAAACTATATCTATGATTCACAATCTGAAAGGGCATCTGTCTCCACCTCTGTAAAAGGAAGTATTACGGTGGAGGCAGCTATGGCAGTTCCTGTTTTTTTCTTTGCTGTGCTTTGTCTTTTTTATCTTATGGAAATTATGTCTGTACAAACTGCGGTTCGGAGCGGACTTCAGGATGCAGGGAAATTATTGGCAGAGCAAGGATATGACCAACAATTTCTGCTGCCATCTAAAGTGGAAAGTGACGTGGTATCTTCGATTGGGGCAGAACGTCTTCAAAGAAGTATCATGGAAGGCGGGAGCGGAGGTATTGACTGCAGTCAGTCACACATGTCCGGGCGGACAGGAATTGCACAGCTTACGGCAGTATATAAGATTCGGATTCCGGTGCCGATTTTTGCAATACCACCTGTGTCTTACAGGGAATCAATAAAGGTAAAAACGTGGTGTGGCTATGAGAAGGCGGGATTTGAGAGCGATGACTCAGAAACGGTTTATATAACGGAGACCGGTGTTGTATATCATAAGGATTATAATTGTACGCATTTAAAATTGTCTATTCATATGGCATCAGCTTCGGAAATTGAGCATATGCGAAATGAAAGTGGAGGGAAATATCATCCTTGTGAGCATTGCGGGAACATAAGCAGTGGGAATGTCTATATTACAGACTATGGTGACCGCTACCACAGCTCGTTGTCCTGCAGTGGACTGAAAAGGACAGTTTATGCAATTCCCCTGTCAGAGGCGGTCGGAAAGGGGGCTTGTTCAAAATGTGGACAGTAAGTGAAATTATTTGTCTGGGAAGCCTTGCCGGATTATCAATTGCAGATATACATTACCGGAAGGTTCCGGGCGAGATTCTCGCCATGGGCGCAGTGGGAGCGTGCGTGTATCGGATCTGTATGGAACAAGAGAATGTATGGATTCTGGGAGGGGGAATTGCAATTGGCATCCTTTTCCTTTTTATAAGCAGAGTTACAGGGGAGAAGTTAGGGTATGGCGACAGTCTGGCAATTTTGATTCTTGGTATCTATATGGGGATATGGAAACTTCTGTTGGTATTATCCGGTGCCTTTACGCTTTTGACCATTGGTGCAGTGCTCGTACTGAGCAGCAGGAAAATGTCCAGAAAATGTACACTTCCATTTTTCCCTTTTTTAACCGCAGGGTATTTGTTGTATCTGGTGACAGGACCGCTTTGAACAGGGGGCAAAATGAAGCGTATAAGATTAAAAAAAGTAAACGGAAGTATGACGGTAGAAATGTCACTGCTGATGCCGATCATATTGTTTCTGATATTAAGCTGTATATTAACAGTATTTTATTTCCACGATAAAAATATCATAGCTGCGGCAGCTTATGAAACGTCGGTGGTAGGTAGTACAAAAATGAGAGAGGCGGAAGGTGTAGATGAGGGAGAACTGACGGCGTTATTTGCGGAAAGGACAGAAGGGAAATGTATTTTATTCGCAGGAAGCAGTGTCAATATATCAATAGGGGAAAAGCAGATATTAGTAGAAGCTACCGCAGAAAAAGGAAAATTCCGAGTGTCTGTGCGAAAGAGAGCTTCGGTGACGGAGCCTGAAGCTTATATTCGGAAGAAACGTAAACTGAGGGAGGTTATCAATGGAGCGGCGAATTACAGTTGAAGAAGCTTCGATATATGAAGAAGATTATCAAATGAGAATGTTAGAAGCTAATGATATCGAAGGCATTTTAAAAGTCAGGGGACGAGGAATGAATGGAAACAGTTGCTATGATTATGATGTCAGCGGGAAAATATCTATGAAAGCGCTGTATGAAAGAAATGAAATAAAGGCAAAAGATATTAAAAACTTTCTATCTGATTTAAAATCCGTGATAAAGAATATCGAAAAATATCTATTAAACATTCATTGTATTTTATTAAGACCGGAATATATTTTTTACGAAGAGGAGAAATTTTATTTCTGTTATTATCCACTGAAAAACACACAGTTATGGGAGGATATCCATGAACTTACAGAGTATTTTGTGAAGAAAGCAGATTATAAAGAAAAAGAGTGTGTAAGACTTGTGTTTTTACTGCACAAAGAAACAATGGAAGAAAATTATAGTCTTGATAAAATCATAGAAGAGTGTTTTGTAGAAGAAAGCGAAGAAAAAGAAGAGGTTCATGCAGAAGATGAGGAAGAGAGGAGCAGAGCGATGAGTTATGACAGGGAAGAGCATGATTGGATCGCAGAGCAGGAAATGGGCATGCGAATCATGGAAGAAACGGAAAATTTGTGGACACCTGTCAAAAAATTCCTCTATAGACACCGAAAACCGAGGTGGGGAGAGTGGGACGGATTACATATAGAAGAAGAGGAGTTTTAGAGAAAAGAAGAAAGTTCTGCACAAAAAATTTATCTGTGATATAATAGAAAAAAATTCGGAAAGTGATTAACGATAAATGAAAGCTGAGAAGAGGATTGCACAAGGTACAATTTTACTGGCAGCAGCAAATGTAATTGTATTTTTCTATCTGACCTTTCAAGGTATGACAGAAGATGGAGCATTCATGTTAGAGCATGGTGCTATGTATGTTCCGTATGTATTAGGATCAGGAGAATATTATCGGTTGTTTTCCAGTATGTTTATGCATTTTGGATTTGAACATCTGGTAAATAATATAGTGATGCTTCTTGTAATCGGATTTACTCTGGAAAGAGAAATAGGAACGATTAAATTTTTGATTATTTATTTGCTCAGTGGGCTTGGCGGAAATCTTCTGTCTGCGGTATGGGATATGATGTCCGGAAGCTTTGCGGTATCAGCAGGAGCCTCTGGGGCTATATTTGGAATAGTGGGAGCGCTTCTCTATGTGGCAATCCGTAATCGTGGAAGGATTGGCGATGTGTCCGGAAGAGGGCTTGCTTTTATGGTTATTCTAAGCTTGTACTATGGTTTTACCAGCGGAGGAGTGGATAACTTTGCTCATATAGGCGGGCTGTTATCTGGTTTTATTCTTTCTGTATTATTGTATTGGAAGCGTCAACGTAAATACAGTGGATATGCCGGGAACTGACGATACAACCAGATTCCCGTTGTGTGCTTTGGCGACACGATGAGAAATGGCAAGTCCAAGACCGGTACCATCTTTTTTATATGTGATAAATGGTTCGAAGATATGTTCAAGTTGTTCAGATTCAATTCCACAGCCATTGTCTTTGATCTGGATGGTAAGTGTAGTGGTATTTGAGTAAGCTTCCAGTGTAATCTCCGGCTGTGTACAGGAATCGGCGACTTTCTCAGTAGGAGCAGTGTTCACAGCATCTTTTGCGTTTCGTAGTAGATTCAGAAGAAGCTGACGGAGCTTGATGGAATCACCGTTTATTCGGGGAAGCCTAGGACTGATTTTTGATGTGAAGACAATATCTGTATCAATAAGAGAGGAGGCAAAAGATAAAACAAGTGTCTTAAGAAATGAATTAGTTTCTATTTGGGATATGTTTAAACGTTCTCCATTGTTATATGAAGATAGTTCTTCTAATAATTGATTCATATATTCAATATTTTGATGCAGATCAGACCAGTGCTTAAATGTGGAAACTTCAGGATGTGCTGTTTCTATCATTTGAAGCATACTGTATACAAGTGTTAAAGGGTTTCGGATTTCATGACTGATGGTACTGATTTCCATTTTATGAGACGCAAGCAGTCTTGTTAAAAGCTCCTTTTTTTCAGGACTTTCTGCCATGATCTGTCGTAAATTGTCGTAGTCTGTTGTTGTAAACATAGTAATTACCGCCTTTCCTAGATTTAACAGTTTAGCATTGGCGGTTCAAATAATCAATTACAATTTTTAGAGAAAAGAGGAAAGTATTATGAAAGAGGAAAATTGTATTTTTTGCAAACTGGCAAATGGAGAGATTCCAACAGCAACTTTGTATGAAGACGAAGATTTCCGTGTGATTTTGGATGCCAGCCCGGCATCGAAAGGACATGCGCTGATTCTTCCGAAAGAACACTATGCAAATTTATATGAATTGGACGATGAAGTGGCGGCAAAAGTGCTTGTGCTCGCTAAGAAAATGATTACAAAACTTACAGATCTGTTAGGGTGCGACGGATATAATATCGTTCAGAATAATGGAGAAGCTGCCGGACAGACAGTCTTTCATTTCCATATGCATTTGATTCCGAGATATAAAGATGATCAGGTTGGACTCGGATGGAAAATGGGTGAGCTTACAGATGCAGATAAAGAAGATATCTTATCCAGAATTTAAGGGATAAGGATCGTTATGGAAAGAGTAGGATAAGAAAGGTGAAAGTAAAGGCAATCGGTAAAATTGCATTTGATGCAGTATATGAAGCAAATGCAGAACGCGTGTATCGTACGGCGCTGCACTATTCCGATAACAATCATTATGCGGCAGAAGAGATCACGCAAGAGGTATTTTTGAAGCTGTACATGAACATGGAAAATATTAATATGAAAGCCATTAATACATGGGTGATAGTAACCGCAAAGCATATGGCGTTAAATTATTATAGAGATCATGGGCGTGAAATGGCGGATGAAGATATTGCGTTGAAAGTGGAACCTACAGACAGCCTTGAAGATGAGTTCTTTACAAAACTTAAAGATAAGGAATACCATGAACTTGCGGAGACAATATTTTCCAGATTGTATGAGGAAAACCCTCGGTGGCATGAAGCACTGACGATTACGTATTTATTGGAAAAGCCACAGAAGGAGGTCGCAGAGATTATGGGCGTATCATTATCCGTACTGCACAGTATGCTGTATCGAGCGAAGCAATGGATAAAGAAAAATTATGAAGAGGAATTCGAACGCTTGAATGATGCATAAAAACAGGTGCCGAACCGGCACCTGTTTTATACACGAGATGAAAATGTGTAAGCTTATTGGCTCACAGATTCAATGAGATCGATGATCGTGTCAATGGAATTCTGCTGAGAAGACTGTTTCATTGTTGAAATATAAGTTTCTCTGTTTTCATATAAATGATTAATAGAAGAAAGGAGAACATCATTTGTTAATTCCTCTTCTTCTAATACAACGCTGAATCCCTGACGTTCAAAAGAACGGGCATTTAAAATCTGGTCGCCGCGGCTTGCATTTGCAGAAAGCGGAATCAGAAGATTTGGTTTGTGTAATGCAAGCAATTCACAGATTGCATTAGCGCCGGCTCTTGAGATGACAATGTCTGTAATAGCAAATAGATCTTTTAATTCTTCTTTTATGTATTCAAACTGTGCATAACCCTTTAAATCTTTTAAAGAATCATCTACTTTGCCGCGTCCGCACAAGTGGATTACCTGATAAGTTTTTAAAAGTTCCGGAAGGATAGCACGTACGGCATCATTTACGGCTACAGAACCAAGGCTGCCACCTACGATCATGATAACCGGCTTATCTTCTGTAAATTTTAAAAATTCGCGCGCTTTATATTTGTCTCCGGTCAGTAATTCCTGTCGGATAGGAGAACCGGTAAGCACAGCTTTCCCCGCAGGTAAATAATTTAAAGTCTCAGGGAAGTTGCAGCATACTTTTGTAGCGGCAGATAAAGACAATTTGTTGGCAAGTCCCGGGGTCATATCGGATTCATGGATGATTGTTGGAACATGGCGGCTTTTTCCAGCCAGTACAACAGGAACCGATACAAAGCCTCCTTTGGAGAAGATGACGTCCGGTTTTAATATTTTTACTAATTTTTTCGCGTCGTTCATACCTTTGAGTACGCGGAAAGGGTCGGTGAAATTCTGAACGCTGAAGTAGCGTCTTAATTTACCGGTAGCGATTCCGTGATAAGGAATCCCGAACTGTTCGATCAGTTCTTTTTCGATACCATTGTAAGAACCAATATAATGGATATCATACTGCAATTCTTTTAAACGAGGGAGAAGTGCGATGTTAGGTGTAACATGCCCGGCAGTGCCGCCTCCGGTTAAGATAATTCTTTTCATAGTAACCTCCCGAATGTTTACATTATTTTTATATGATAATTGTACTAAGGTTTATAAGTATATTATACGTCACTGAGAAATTTGGTCAAGAGAAAGAGGTGGAATTGATATGAAAGACAAGAAGGAGCTTCTGGAGCAGACAATTAAAGAGGACTTGGAGAAAGAAGCGCAGGAGATCCTGAAAGCTTTGGAAACCTCGGACGCAGACAAATTGTCAGACGAGAAACAGCTTGAACTGAAGAAAAAAATCGATAAAAAAATAGAGGATTACGAATTTGAGAAAATCTGCAACGAGCTTCCGGAAGAATATCGAGATGCTCTGCGCGCCGGTATGGAATTGAAAAAACAGGAAGACAGTGTCGATTCTAATCATAAACAGGATGAAGAAAAAACAGACGGAAACAAGAAAGTCGTACGGAAGAGGAAAAGCCTGCGCGTGTATGTGGCGTTAACAGCGGTGATGATTATGGTGCTGGCTGTCAGTATTAGTTCCGTAGGTGATGGAAGAAGCTTGATGAAGACAATAAAAAGTATGGTTGGAGAGCGAGAAGTGGTGAAAGTTAATTCTGGAGAGGATAATAAAGTGATAGAAGCGGAGAGCGAAGAAGAGGCGTATCAGAAAATTAAAGCAGAATTTAATATAAATCCCGTGAAAATTATTGATCTTCCGTTAGAAGCTAAATTTTCAAAAGCAATTATTGAAAAGGAATTAAAAATGGGGGAGCTTTATTATCAGTATAAAGGAGAGAATATAGTCTATATTGTAAGCGAGGATCAAGCTAAAAATTCAATTGGAATGGATAGAGAAGATCAAGTGATTGAACAGTATTGTATAGAAGTACAAGGAATAAATATAGAAATTAAAGTTTGCCAGTTGCCAGAAACTAAGAAAAAGAGATATTTTGCCCATTTCAATTATAAAGAAGGAGAATATTTTTTAATAGGTGTGATGGCTCGTAATGAATTCGAAGAAATTTTGAAAAATTTATATTTTTCCTAAAAAATCGCGTTAGTTTTTGTAAGCTTATGTGTCTTAATATATAGAAAGCAATAACAAAAGCAAAAGGAGACGGAAGATGAGTGTAAGGAAAAGAAGAATTTCAGCGGTAGTAGTATTATTGTTGAGTCTCAGCCTTTTAGCAATTGTTCCAACAGATACGCAGGCAGCAGAAGGAACTAAGCCTACGAAAGAACTTCCAATGATTGATGGTTCTTATCTCATCAAAGAAGAGGAAGCTATAGGGGCAACAACGCCCATGACTCGCGGGGAAGATCTTATGACAGGATATTCAAAGGTGCGAAGACTTGGTGCTGGTGAGATTTATGCTGGCGGAACGACTATCGCTTCGCATACCGTAGAGCGGATTGGGGTAGCTGTAATTGTAGAACGTGCCAAAGAAGAAGATACAAGTTGGAGCTTCTATGATTCATGGCAGAAATTTAATGAAAATACGGATCGAGTATCGACAGGGAAAAGAATGATGGTAGAAGGTGATTATTATTACCGTGTCAGATGTACACATTCGGCAGGTAATGATCTTGGTAGTAGCTTTACGGACGGTATTTTTGTTCAACCATAATCCTTTCTCCCTCCGGGAGTTTGTGACAAGCGCCGCTAATATCGCAGTTTGAAACCAATAATTTCAGACCTACATTGAGAAACCACTTTTACAACCGGTCGAAAGACCAAAAATTTTTTATAGCGGCGCTTGTCACAGACTCTCGGAA
>UMFZ01016920.1_pt1 | contig 30220 bp, 25 predicted proteins | sample 1965141 | NCBI WGS metagenome assembly UMFZ01 (sample SAMEA4836059, study PRJEB28245) | human gut metagenome | biome: gut microbiome; material: fecal sample | place: Denmark | collected 2008
AATCTTTGAGAATAAGCTGTCAACTTTTTTTATACCACACCAGTCATATGCAGTGTCAATTCTGTCTGACTCAGATCCAGAGGCATATTAAATTTCGCAGTCAAGGCAGGTTTTACCTTAAATTCCATCCATGCGATCTGCTGGTCTTTCTGATCCAGACCATACTGTTTTGCCTTTGCCAAAGCGTTTTCCATGGCGCTGAGATGGCCTTTTGCCGTTTCTGTGGCACCGCTGACCGCGTCAAAAGCATCGCCTTTTTTCTCTGTCAGTGCTTTGGAAAGACTGGACAAATCAGACAGACCTACGGCTTTTTTCAGGATATTTTTCCCGCCTGCGTAAAGGTTATTGGTATCGTCTGTATATTTGATGGATTCCGCACCGGTGATTACGCCGTCTTTTACTGTCACTTTCACCACGTTGGGGCCTCTGTCAGGGTAATAGCGTCCCCATGTGGCTGTACCGTACCATTCGCCGTCAGCGATTTCCCCTTCTGGCTGTGCCGGCTCTGTCTTATCGGAGAAATCAAAGAGCAGACGTACATAACCGCCATAGGAATCGTATTCTGTGTAGTGAGGGAATGCAATTTCCAATGCTTTGCCGTCAATGGCTTTTTCCACTGTGTAATCAGAAAGGGCTTCCCCCGCGGCATTATATACCTTAATGGTGAAGGTGTCTTTTTCCCATTTCTGATATGTTTCCGGCATTTTCACATTGTAGAGGGAATACATACCCTGGGTATTTTTCCATTTTTCACCGGGAATGGTGATAGTCTGGATGGGTTCTCCTGTTTTAGAGGACAACTCGATTTTTGCAGGAATCTGTTTTTCATAATCAATGACCTGCACATTGAAGGACTGTGTCACACCATTATTCTTAATCTGGATGGTCTTTGTTCCCTTCTGGGCATCTTCTTTGGTGAAGATATAATCCTGATCGGGTTCTGCTGTAAAGCCTTTTGCTTTACAGGCATCCCAGCCTTCTTTCCGCTGTTTGCTGCCTTTTTCCGTTACCAGATTGATATTCAGCAGACTCAGATCCAGCTTGTATCCCACACCATATACGGTCTGGAGCAGTTCTGTATCCAGCGTAAAGGATGCCACGGCAGAATCGTCTGTCTGGTTGTCGATGGAAATATAGTAGGTATTGTATTTCCATCCTGTAAAGCCTTCACCGGGAGAAACTTCTCCAAGGAACGCTTCCCAGTCGTTATATTCCTCATGATAAACAGCCTCTGTCAGCAGGCGGTTATTGTCATAAACCTTGATATCCTTGATCTTGCCTTCGGCTTTGATGCTGTAATTGAATTCGTTTTCATCCAGCTCCATCTTCTGTGTTTTGCCATCGGCAAATGTAATCATCAAATGAGTGTGCGCTTTTCTCATGGTCTTTTTGGAGGCCACCACTTTGGCAGGCATCACAATCAAACCATCATTCTGGCGGAACTGTACCTGCAAGGCGCCATACTGGTTGACACCCGGTGTATCTTTCGTAATGACCGTACCATTTTCAATATTGGTGGTAATGCCATATTCAGAAATCTTGTCAAAGGGTACGGATTTTGTCTGTCCATCCGCAAGATGGACTTTCAGCACAGTACCGGTCGGATCCAGCTTTTCACCAAAGTTCATGTTAGCCTTGGGCTTTTTCTCGAAATCGAACCACTGAACATTCTGTTTCACCTGATCGGAACTGTATTTTTCCGCACGGAGGACAGCGTTTCGCCGTGCGCTCAAATGGCCTTTGGCTGTTTCCGTAGCACCGGATACCGCATCATAAGCCGCTCCTGTTTTCTGGCGAAGCTGCGCTTCCAGCTTATCCACATCTTCTGCGGTTCGAATGCCCTTTACATGGTTCAGCACATTCTGTCCTCTTTCAAAACTTTCGTCCTCAATGTGCTTTTCGCTGTATGCCGCAAAAACCTGTCCGTCTTTCACAATAACGCAGACAATGTCGGGCCCTTTTGCCTGGTAATACAGGCTGTCTGTACCTGTACCATACCATACACCATCTGCCAGACCATTGCCTTCTTTTTTTCGGAAGAACTGCCAGAACCGCCAGAACTGCCAGAGGAATGTTTCTTTTTTCTCACGGGAATTTCTTCTTCCGCATTTTTCCCATCTGTTGTCACAGTGGTTTTGGGCTTGACTTCTTTTCCTCCCGCCTGAACGCCAGAAACATTGTCCCCAGTGGTCACTTTTGTATTTTCCGTAGAAACCTGTACGCCATCTTCGCCCGCATAGACTTCGCCTACGCTGCCTTTGCCGCTGACCCGGGTTCCCTTTGCCTTGGCTTCCACTTTGGATACGGTTCCGTCTTTTTCCACTTGAATTTTGGCGTTTTCCGCACCATCCTGCACCTGTACAGCGCCGATTTTCCCCTTTTCCACTGTCAGGGACAAAGGTTTGGAAATCTGCACCTTATCAAAATCACCGGATAACTTGGTGTCGCTGGAAAGCGTCACATCTCCCAAAGAACTGTTTGCTGCGGTGAAATTAGCCTGATTGGGATTCACTGCCAGAACCCCTTTTCCGGCGGTGGTTTTGGAAAATTCCACGCCATCGGCACCGCCGCGGACGAGAATTCTGCCTTCCACTTTCACATTATCCAGTTTCACACGCTGCGCGCCGTCGGCAATAACCAAATCCCCTTTAACGGTCACATTGTTCAAAGAGGCGTCGCTTTTACGCACAATGAGATTGCCTTCCATATTGGCATCTGCCGTTTTTCCGTCTTCAGCGATGTTTCCTGCCAATTGGTAAAGCACCTGAGAAAATTCCGCTCTGGTAATAGGCGCAAGGGGGCTGAGCTTCCCTTCATTGCCATGGATATATCCAGCCTGAACCATGGCTGCCACATCAACTTTTGCCCAAGGCGCAATCTGACTGCTGTCTGCATACTGCTGCAAAACATCGGTATTGGACTGATCCAGGCAATAAAATCTCGCCAGCACCGCAAAAACTTCCTGTCTGGTGATGGGCGCTTCCGGGCGCAGCATGCCGCCATCCCCCGCAAATGTGCCCATCTGCACTGCTTTTGCCATATCGTCATAGTACCAAGCTGTGGCGGGCACGTCTGTATAGCCAGTAAGTGAAGCCCCTTTCACCGCACCGGCAAGACGATTGAGAATCGCCGCCATTTCTGCCCGTTTCAATGTGTCATTGGCACGGATCTTTCCGTTGTCACCACTGAGTAAGCCATTGCTAACCGCATAGGACAAAGCATTGGTTGCCCAGTTATTGGGGAAATCCGAAAAGTCCGCAGGCGAAGCCGCCAGCAACGGTGTCGGTATAGCAATGGATGCCGCCATCAGTGCCGCAAGGACTCTTTTCTGGTGTTCTTTTCCCATGTTTGTATCACTCCTCTTCTCCTCTTATACATAAACTGCTGTTTTCCCCATTCATCCCCGTTTGGGAAAACGATTTTCGCCTCTTATTAGCATAAGCTAACTAGTGAATTTAATATACCATGTCAGACATTTCTTGCCAACAACAGATTTCCCCACAGCCAAAAAACGGCGTTGAAAACCGCTTCATATGAAAACAAAAATAGCCGGCACCTTCGCATAAAAGGATGCCGACTATCTTCTTTTTATCTGCATTGTTCGGGGATTTTTTTCAAATCCTTATGTCCATAAGACCATGGGGTCTGCCGTTTTGGGTGTATACATATCCCGCAAACCTTTTGTCATCAATATTTTTCCATCATCTGTCATCATAACCGCGTCAAACAAGTCTTTATGTTCCTTCCAGAATGCTTCCGCTTTTTCCGGCCCCATAATAAAAAGCGCCGTAGAAAGAGCATCTGCCAGCGTGCCATCCTCACTGACAATGGTTACAGAAATAAAGCCGTTTTCCGCCGGATAACCGGTTCTTGGGTCAATGATATGATGATACAGTTTACCGTTTTCCGTAAAATTCCGCTGATATCCGCCGGAAGTGATGACCGCTTTGTTTTCCACATCCAAAATACCGAAATAATCCTCGGGATTTCTGGGGTCTTCCAAAGCCACCCGCCAAAGGCTGCCATCTGGCTTTCTTCCTAAGGTCTGCACATTTCCGCCCAGAGAAACAATGCCGGAAGTAACATCATTTTCCCGATAAACTTCCATAATCTGCTGAGAGGTATAGCCCTTGGCAATTGCTCCCAGATCCACAGTCACGCCATCCAGCAGTGTTACCGTATTGCCTTCGATACGCACCTTAGACCCATCTACTTTTGCCAGCTGTTCCGCCAATTCCTCCGGTGACGGCACACGGAAATTACCATCACGTAACCCCCATAACTTCATGACCGGCGTAATGGTACAGTCAAAAAGTCCATCTGTTTCCTTGGTTACATCCACCGCTCTGGAAATAACAGCAAGGGTATCCGCCTCCACCTGTCTTTGCCCCAACTGGTTCAGCTGGTACACATCGCCGCTTTCACCGGTAACAGACAGCAGTTCATCCAGCCGCTGGATTTCCGTGCTTGCTGCCTCCACAGCCTTTTGGGACTGCTCTCCATAAGCGCAGAGATTCATGTAGGTATCCATGGCAAATAACTCCTCTTTGTAGGGCGTCAGTCCCGATTTGGCTTCATATCTGTCACCGCAGCCCCCCAGCAATGCGGCACAGCAGCAGACTGCCAACACCAATTTTTTCATAATTTCTTTCCACCTCCGTTTTGTTAGCAACTGCTAATCTTGTAAGACATCATATCATTTCCCCATTTTCCTGTCAATATCCTTATCAGACAACAAAAAAAGACATGCGCCGCAGGTTCATTCAGAAAACGAGAAAAGATTTTCTGAATAACCGCTTTTACAGCGCATATCTTTCTGATTATCAAAAAGTGGAAAAGGGGTGTTTTAATGATTTATCAGCAGGAAACCAGTTCCAGAACGCCTCTGATGTCCTGTACTACGTAATCAGCACCAGCCGCGAAATAAGTTTCTGCTGCTTTTTTGTTTGCTGCTTCTTTTTCTTCTTTGGACAACCCTTCGTATTCAGCCTGTGTCAGGCCCAGCACGGAGCTGCCTTCGATGATGCCTACTGCCACCATGCCAGCGTTTTTGCCTTCTTTGATGTCAGATACGGTATCGCCTACCTTCATGACTCTGGAAACATCCTGCAATTTCAGGGCTTCCATGTTTTTGAAGATCATATAAGGATAAGGTCTGCCGCATTTGCCTACCGCGTCAGGGCTGAACCAGCAATCAGGTTCATAACCTTTTGCTTTTGCACCAGGAACCACCACTGCCATCATTTCATCGGTATAGCCTGTGGTGGAGCCGATTTTCAGACCCATTTCACGCAGTTTCTGGATGGTTTCTACCACATAGGGCTTGGGTTCCGCAAAACGGCTGAGGATTTCCATGATCTTCTTTTCGAAGATTTCATAAACATGCTGCACATCATCCTCTGTCCAATCTCTGCCCTGTTTTTCTTTCCACAGATCGTGGATTCTGTCCATGGAAAGCATGGTGCGGATATGGTCAATTTTCAGCATACCCATAGGTTTGCGTACCTCTTCCAGTGTGGGTGTAATGCCAAATGCTTCAAATGCTTCCACAAATGCCTGCACAGGTGCAAAGCTGCCATAATCTACGGTTGTTCCAGCCCAGTCAAAAATAATTCCGTCGAATTTCATGCCTTTTTCTCCTCCACATAACTTCTGAAAATTTCACACAGTTTTTCCATGTCTTCCTCATAGATTTCGCCGATATGACCGATACGGAATGTTTCCGCATCTGTGAGCTTTCCGGGGTAGATGGCATAGCCGCGGTCTTTGATGTACTGATACATTTCCCCGAAATCGTAATGAGTGTTTTCAGGATAATAGAATGTGGTGATGATGGGGCCCTGTGCTTCCCCTTCGACGAAAGGTTTGAAGCCCATTTCTCCCATGTGCTTTACCAGATAATCCTTGTTGTTTTTATAGCGTGCGTGTCTTGCGGGAATGCCGCCTTCCGCATCCAGTTCTTTCAGTGCCTGCCAAAATGCCAGCACCACATGGGTGGGAGAAGTGAAACGCCATTTGCCGTCTTTGTGCATGGTTTCCCACTGGTCATACAGATCCAGAGAAAGGCTTCTTGCTTTGCCTTTGCTTTCCATGAGTTTGTCTGTGCGGCAGATGATGAAGGAGAAACCGGGTACACCCTGAATGCATTTATTGGCGCTGCTGATGATGAAGTCAATGCCCCATTCCCCTACGGGGATGTCTACGCCGCCAAAGCTGCTCATGGCGTCTACGATCATGGTCTTGCCTGCTGCCTTCACAACCTTTGCCACGGAAGCGATGTCATTGAGGATACCGGAAGTGGTTTCGCTGTGTACCATGGAAACGTGTGTCACCTGAGGGTTTTCTTCCAGCAGTTTTGCCACTTTTTCCGCAGAAGGCATCTGGTCATAAGGTTCATCGTACATGATGTAGGAAATGCCTGCGTGTTTTGCAATGTCGCCCATACGTTTGCCGTATGCACCGTTGGCACAGATCAGCAGTACATCGTCTTTGCCGATGACGCTGGTCAGTACGGATTCTACACCGAATGTGCCGCTGCCCTGCATAAGAACAGTGGTGTATTCCGGTTCGGAAACATGTGCCAGCTCCAGCAGTTTTTCACGGATGGCACGGGTGATTTTCTTATAGTCTTCATCCCATGTGCAGTGGTCGTCCATCATCTGCTGTTTTACGGTTGCGGTTGTGGTCAAAGGGCCAGGTGTCAGTAATTTATAATGTAACATGTCTATACTCCTTCAAAATTCTTTCTTTTATCAACTTTCTAGCTACTTATTTGCAGCTTTCAGACAGTGCCTGATGGCTTTCCAGCAGTTCTACGGTCAGAGGTTCCGCAAATGTCTTAGGATATGCGGATGCGTTTTCGGAAGATGTTGTTTCACCTTCATACAGTGCGTTGGGGTAATATTTCTGCAGTTCGCTTCTGCCTTTTTCAATGATGCACTGTGCCATTTCCTGTGCCAGAGGGTTTGTTGCATCGCCTTTATCTACCACTGCAACAGATTCTGTCAGAGAGAAGTTACCTTCCGTAGGGTCAACATAATCGATGGGCAGACCTTCTGCTTTGTCTGCAACTGCCTGCTGACGCAGACCGAAACCGATGGCAACTTCACCGGCACGTACTTTTTTCAGTGGTGCGGAACCGGAACTTTCGATATGAGGGCCAGCGTTTTCATAGATGCCTGTCAGCACTTCTTTTGCGCCTTCTTCACCATATTCGCTTACCAGTGCCTGAATCAGCAGCCATGCAGTGGAAGAGCTCTTGATGTCTGTCACAGAGATCATATCTTTGTAAACGGGATTTGTCAGGTCTTTCAGGCAAGTAGGCATGGGCAGGTTATTTTCTGCCAGCATTTCTTTGTTAACGATAATAGCGCCTTCCTGAGATGTAATAGGTGCGCAGTATGTTTTTTCACTGCCGTCCAGCAGTTTGTAAGTGAAGTTCAGATCCTGGAACATGTTCTGCTGTTCCTGTGCACTGTCTACATAAAATGTACTCAGTGTAATCAGGTCTGCTTCGATGTTGGTGCCTTCTGCCAGCACTTTGCCGCCAAGTTCGGATGTACCGAATGTCTGGAACATATACTGATTGGCATAACCATTTGCGTCCAGTGTTGCTTTCATGGCTTCCACAGCCTCGTCATCCGCGTTGGAATAAATGATAACCTGTTCGCCGGAAGCTGCGCCGCCTTCCGCGGTTTCTTCTGTACCGCCGCCGCAACCAGTCATTGCCAGTGCGGAAAGGGTCATAACCCCTGTCAACAGTAATGCCAAAGTCCTTTTCTGTTTCATTGTTCTTTCTCCTTTTTCTTGTTTTCTCTTTTTATTGCATAACCCAGAATCCCCTTCACAATCAAATTGGTTCCCAGGATAAACAGCGATAATACAAATACTTCGTTAAATTTTGTGTAGTACTGCAATTCTTTGATTTTTGTGGTCAGCACCATGGTTCTTGCGCCTGCGATAAAGATGACCGCGCTGACAGTTACCATGGCGTTTACGAAGTAGTAACTGAATACTTCCAGAATGGTGGATTTCATATTGGGCGTTACGATTCGCACAATGGTCTTCATCCAGGTGTCACCCATAAGAGATGCGGTGGTTTCCCAAGAGCTGTTCAGTTTTTCCAGGGAGTTTTTCATCATCAGATAAGGTGTGGAGAAGAAGTGTACCACGTTGCAGAGAATCATCAGCCAGAATGTGTTCTGTAAAGGTGTGCCGGAAAAAATCAGCATATAAGCAATACCAATGACCATACCGGGAATGGTGTTTGTGATGAGGGCAATGCTGTTGATGATGCCTTTCCAGCGGTGTTTCATGTTGCTTCGTGCCGTTACCAGTGCAGCCCCATAAGTGATGAGCAATCCCAGCACGGCTGTCAGCACCGCCACGAAAATGGAGTTTCTGTATACCATAGTCAGGCTGTTGTCATTGAGGACTGCCTGCAAATGTTCCAGTGTAAAAGATGTCTGGTAGGGCCATTCTTCCACAAAAGGCACCACGAAGATCACCAGGAAGATGGATACCAGCACCAGCAGGATGATGCCGGAGACGATGCCGCAGAACCAATCTCGCAGGGGATTTTTCTGCAGTTCAATGGCAGAGATCTTGTTGTAGCGGATGTTATACCGTTCCAGATACCGCAGAAGAACAATACTGATGATGGAAGGCACCAGCATCAGCATGGCTACCACAGCCCCCTGCTGGAAATCCGGGATACTGCCCAGCATTTCGTTGTAAAGCACCGTTGCCACCACTTCATATTTACCCCCTACGGAAGCGGGAATACCGTAATCCGTAAAGCAGAGGAAGAAACACTGTACAATGGATGCCGCCAGTGTACCCAGCAGCGGACGGAACACTGTCTGGAAAAAGGTGGTGATGCTGTTGTCCCCCATGACCCTGGAAACCACCATGAATTTCTTGTCGATATACCCCATGGTGTTGAGGATCAGCAGGAAGGAAATGGGCAGTGTGTAGATCACATAGCCGAAAAGCAGACCGCCGAAACCGTAAATATCAAACAGCTGTGTGCCGATGAGCTTTGTCAAAAGCCCCTGCTTCCCGAAGGAGTAAATGATGGCAAAGCCGTATGTAATGGTAGGCAGCAGCATGGGCAGCACTGCCAGCAGGCGGATGAGCTTTTTATATTTCGCGCCTAAGTTCGTATATTGGATGCTGTACGCCAGGAAAAACGCCAGTACTGTGGAAATGACCGCACTGGTCAGGGAAATGATGATGCTGTTGCCGAAGGCTTCTGCAAATCCTTTTCCTGTCAGCACAGCGGTATAATTTTCCATGCCCCATCCTGTATCCAGCACAAAGGATTCTCCCAACAGGCGGATGATGGGAACCGCTAAAAACGCCGCAAACAGTAAGATGGTCACGGCATAAATGACTTTGATTTCTTTTTCTTTCCGTACTACCATGATTTATACCGCCTGTGCCATGATTTCCTGATGGAACAATGCAAAAATGTTATTGCGTTTGATTTCCAGCTGATTCAGGATGAATTCTTTAATGAATGCGTTCTGAGGTGTTGTGATGATTTCTTCAGGTGCGCCATACTGAGAGATGGAACCATCGTTAACGATGAGAACTTTATCGGACAGTGTCAGCGCTTCTTCTGGATCGTGGGTAACGATAATGGTTGTCAGATGGTAATCTCTGGCGATCTGTTTGATTTTTTCTTTGATGGATTCTTTGATGACACCGTCCAAAGCGCTAAGGGGTTCGTCCAGCAGCAGGATTTTCGGTTTCATTACCATTGTTCTTGCCAGAGCCACTCTCTGTTTCTGACCGCCGGAAAGCTGGTCGATTTTTTTGTCCAGATGAGGTTTCAGACCCAGCAGTTCGATCAGTTCGTTTACTTCTTCCTGTGTGGAAATGTTGGGTGTATTTTTCAAGCCGTAAGTGATGTTCTGCATGACATTGAGATTGGGAAACAGGGCATAATCCTGAAATACGATGTTGAAGCCGCGTTTTTCCATGGGCACGTTTGTGATGTCCTGTCCGTCAAAAATGATCTTGCCGCTGTCCGCGTCTGTCAGACCCAGAATCAGGTTCAGCAATGTGGTCTTGCCGCAGCCGGAAGGGCCTAAAATAGAAACGATCTCACCGTCGGAAATGGTCAAATCAATATTTTTCAGTACTGTTACGCCGTCATAAGACTTTTTGATGTTTTTCAGTTCTAACATTCTTTTATCTCTCCTTCTGTCATATCTCATTATTCAACATTAAAACATACAGAAGAATTTTCAACTATCTTGCTTTTGTAATTTTTATGTGAAATTTTCATGAAATACCAAAAAGACCTTTTGCTATGACGCCAATCTTATTTTCTGACTATCTTTTTTCTGTAATTTTTCCGTGAAATTTTTGTAAAACATCCCTTCTTTTCATTTTCATAAAAATAAGCCCATGTTTCCATGGGCTTTTTGATAAAATCCTGATAAAAATACAATGGCTGGAACCCTTTGTGTTGTAAGGATTCCAGCCATCTTTCATTTCTTATGCAGCTGCTTCTTATGCGGTACCGCTTTTTTCCTTCTATTTAGTTCAGTTTCAGATACTGCGCCCAGTCACGAGCAGGCAAAACGTCTGTCCATGTTTCATAAACGCCGTCTTTGTCCTTTTTGTATTCATGGCTGTTGGTTGCTTCCTGGATTGCCAGATAGTACCATGCGTTGGTGTCCGCATTGTCCACAAATACTTTCATATCTTCGTGCAGCGCGTCTTTATCTTTGGGCATACGATTCAGTACACGGTTAATCATAGTCACCGCTTCTGCGCGGGTAATGTAACGATTGGGGCCGAATGTACCGTCAGGATAGCCTGTGATCCAGCCTTTTTCTGCCGCACGATTGATCTGGTCTGCTGCCCAGTGGCCTTCGATATCTGTAAACAGGTCGTCGCCGCTGTAACTGTCGCTATCAAAACGTGCCGCAATGGCTGCGAATTCCGCACGGGTGATATATGCGTCGGGATCGAACTGATAATCTGTTCTGCCGAATACAATATCCATATCGGACATGGTGGATACAGCCACATTGTACCAAGCGTCTGCGGATACATCTGTGAATGTATTCTGATCTGTCAGATTTTCACTTCTCACATCGTCTTTGAGCAAACGGAAGAAGATGGAAGCCACTTCCGCACGAGTGATGTTGCGTTCGGGATGAACCAGACCATCGGAATAACCAACCACATAATCGAAGTGATTGTCACCGTTCAGTGCTTCTGGTGTTTCATCGGGCTTGTTGTTTGGTCTATGACTGCCGCCGCCACCGGAACCACCATCATTGTCTTTCACAAAGACAGCTTTCAGTACAGCGCCATCAATCAAGCTTTCATCCATTTCATATTTGTCTACATCGCCCAGATTTTCTGTTTTGCCATTAATGGTAACTTCTACTTTGTCCAGTTTCCAGCCATCAGCTGCTTCCATTTCGAATTTCTGTTTTTCAACACCAAAAGGAATTTCTACAACTTCTGTATCGTTTGCACCAACAGTCTGAACATCTTTTACAACGACCTTACCTTTGCCTTCTACGATAACTGTCATCAGGTGTTCTGTTGTGCTGCCGCCGCCTTTGACTTCATAAGTCAATTCAGGCACAGGGAATGTTTCGGTGCTGCCTACTGTACCATTGGAATCCACAGGTGTCAAAACGGCTTCCACGTTGGTTTCTACCTTGTATTCGCCTTTTGCTTTCTGGGGATTTGTCAAATGTACATCGTAGGAGAACTGTGCAGGGGCATATTTGCTGACAGGCGTATTGATGCTCCAAACAAAATGTTCGCGGGTTTCACCGTCTGCGTCTGCCACACCATCTGGATAATAAGTTACTACAAAATCGTAGTTATCATCTGCGATTTCACCCTCAAAGAAACCATAAGTAGTGCTTCCAGGGAATTCTTCAGACTGGATTTTTACCTTATTCAATTCTACGCCACCAACAGTGATGGTCATATTATCCAGATTTGCAACATCAAAGTTGTAGTCATTGCCCTTATCGTCTTTCCCCTGACCAATGATGTCGACAACCTGAGAGCGGGCATCCAGCAGGTAAATCATTTCATCTCTAACGTCTTCAAAAGCATCCTGTACATTGAACATGCTGGCTGTATAGTAGCTTCCTACTTCCGCAGTCCATTCTCTAAAGCCTTTTGACACAGCATTTAAGCTGGTCAGACCAGATTTATTATAATCATATCCGATTGTAATCACAGAATATCCTTCAGCCGCAACCTCCTGCAGCGCTTTTGCTGCAAAATAAGTGCCGCGTTCCATATTCAAATAAGGATATACATCATAGTTCTGTACGTCCTGTGTGGTATATGCCAACTCACCAGCACTCTTTGCCCCTTCAGTTGTGAGAGAACGTTCTGCACTTTTTTCAATGGCTGCGCCTTGTTCTGCAATGAAATCACCAAATGTCTTACCTTTCTTCACTGCTCTTAAGTACATAGAGTCATTAATTCTTGTAGGTCCGCCAACATCTTTGTTTGCATCCATATTACCTAAAGACTGATTAGAATCTCCTCTATGCGCCGTACATACAGTTTCGCCATTCGCGTTATTATACCAGAACCCTGCACCGTCGGTCATCAGGATAAAATACTGGTCATTGGGAAGTGCGCCTGTATTGCTGTTATCTAACAGTTTTCTGCCTGTTAAAATACCTTTTTGAATATTGGTTCCGCCATTATTTCTCAGCCAATCTCCATCGTTAGAAATTGTAGTTTTTACTTCTTCCATAACCGCATCTACATTTTCTTCTGTAATATTTGTCAATGGAAGATATACTTTGCTTTCATGTCCAAATCCAACTAAGCCGACATTCAGATTGATGTCTTTTCCCGCCAGTTCATCTGCGATTTTCTCAATTTCTTTTATAATCCCTGTGTAATTGTAGAAAAGGACACTGGTGCAGTCTACTGTAAATACAACGTCTACTGTCTGCGGATAATCTCCTGCAGGCAGAGAAAGCGTTACTTTAGAATTGTAATTGCTGTCCAGTGCTGTTGCTGTTTTATCCTTGGACAATTCCCATGTGGGAGGTTCAGGAGGATCAACAGGGTCAACGGGATCGCCGTAAACCCATACAGCATAAACAGTTACATCTGTTTCCCCAACAGTCACTTTGTCCACTGTCGTAGGTTCACTGCCTTTTTTATAAATCACACCTTTTACAGCTTCATCGTTACTCCAGCCAGCAAATGTTACATATTTACCATCGGCTTCTGCATGTGTAGGTGTTGTTGTGCTATCCAATGTAACTTCCGTATTTTTATTTACGGTTGCACTTGCAGGAGCTCCTGTGCCGCCATTTGCGTCATAAGTCAGCATAACTGTCCCTACAGGAGGTTCTTCCTTATAAGCCCATACGGCATAAACAGTTACATTTTCTTCTGCAATATCAATGGTTGTTACGGTTGCAGGCACGTTATCTTTTTCATACACCTGATTGATAACTGCTTCATCTGCACTCCAACCCTTGAATTCAACATCTCTGCCATCCACAGGTTCATGGGTAGGGGTTGTGTCTGTGTTTAAAACATAATACTCTGTATTTTTATTTACTGTCACAGTTTCCGGAGCTCCTGTGCCGCCATTTGCGTCATAGTTCAGCGTAACGGTTTCCGCTACAGGTGCAGGGATGTTCACAGTTGCATTTGCTACATCCAAAGTTTGATATTTGCCACTTACATCTGTATAAGTCAGATTCGCTTTCTCATTGGTAGGAATATTTTCGCCAGAAACGCCTTCCTTGGGAATCACAACAAAAGAAACCTCTTTGCTTTCTTCTGTGATTTCACCAACATTCCATGTTACCTGATTGTTTTTATAATCGAATGCCAAATTTTCTACTTTCTGATTCGGTTTCAAAGTAAAGTTTCCAGAAATGGTATCAACCAATACAGCACCTGTACCAGCAGGCACTGTATTGATTTCTTCTGCCCATTCTTTCAGAAGCTCTTCCAATTCAGATGCATAATTTCTACCGGTTACATTCTGGTAGTGGTTATCACTTGCCAGGCTTTCCAAATAGTCATCTGCTTCATCATCCAAGGCAATCCCAATGGTATACAAGCCATAGCCTGCTTTTTTGATCGCCTGTGCCTGTTCAGAACCATTCCAGTTGGAATCACCAATGGATTCTCCCTGTTCACCAGGCGCACCATCAGAAATGAATACAACATAGCCGGGGCGATCTGTTTCACTTCTGTCAGCCAGCATATCATAAGCTTCCTGCAATGCAGAAGTATAGTCTGTCCCACCATCGGCTACCATTTCATCCAATGTGTTTTTGACATTTGTAACATTGTCTGTCAAACCCAACTTTTGACGAATGGCATCTGTAGATTCAAACCAGTCTTTTTCCCCGTGCGCAAAGCCAATCACTGCCATCTGGTTATCATTTTTGTCAGACAGAATGCTGTCAGCAAAGGTCTTACCCACTTTTTTTGCTGTATTAATTCTGGGTTCTTTTCCTTTTTCCCCGGTACAAAAATCAGGTACAAGCAAACCGGCTAAACCTCGATAATATCGTGCTCTGCATTCAGGGCATTCTACCCAGCCCAAACCTGCATTTTCAAATTTGGAACTAGGGGTTTTACAAGGTTCCCCAACACTAGATGCCATACTGCCGGAGTTATCCACCACCAGCACCACATCCGCTTTGGATAGTGTGATCTGGGATGCTTCTTTTCCCTCAACGGTCATCGTGATCGTTACTTCATGATTTTCTGCATCATAAGATGCAGTCTTGCTTGCGGCTACTTCACCTGGCTTCAGTTCCTTCGCCATTGCCGTCATTGGCAGCAAGCTGCACAGCATGACGAATGTCAACAAGAAGCTCAGCGTCCGCTTCACTTTGTTTCTCATTCTCTCACTCCTCCTTCATTTATGGTGCAGCATTGATTCTGCACCCACGCCCTACAGGATTCTGCAAACTCTGCTCCATCTTGGCAGATCGTCTGCCAAACATCTTTCTTCTCGTTTCTCTCCTCCTCTCTCCATGAAAACAAGCGCCCCTTCCCCACAATTTTTTTTCGTATTGCCGATTGTTTCAGAGTCGCTTCATGACTTCCTTGCATATTTGTTGTCATTGGTACTGGCTTTCCTTTTATCAAGGAAACCCTTTATCAGATAGGAGCCGCCGACAACACTGTCCAACGAAACTTATCAGCAGTTCCTGATCTTACCTCACTGGCCAGCGGCAGACTTTTCCTCCGCAGATATGGGATCCTCATTTGTTTCCCAGCCTGTCATCATTTTCTCTGCCTCCAAAAGCTTGTCATAGTACTGCATCAGCAGCATGGACACGTTGTCCTGCAACTGGTTCTGCGTCTGTTCATAGAGCCGCAAAAGACATCTGGGATTCACCTTTTCCGGCGCCACATCTGCCATCTGGCACAGCTGCTTCATGGCTGCGTTGATGGTAATGCGATGGATATTCGTACCTCTTTGGGAACGGAAGATAGCACCACTTTCCATATTGTTGCGCTTGCAGTAGTCCACCAACTCCCGCTGGAACGACCGTGGTATGACAACCTTTCTTTCCTGTTCATTGCCGCAGAAAACGCCGCTGCCTGCCTTTACAAAATCCACTGTCATTTGGGGCAATTCCCAAATATGCAGCCCCAAAGTGCAGATAGATTTGATGATGAAATAAAGCTGCTCTTTTTTCTGTTGTTTTGCCGCTTGCAGCAGCCGGATATATTCTCCCCGCTGCAAAACCGTCTGTGCCGTATCGCTCAACGGCATACAGGATACCTGCCAGTTTCTTTCTCCCATGAAATGCAGATACTGGTTCACCACCGCCAGCCTGCGGTTGATGGTGCGCACCGCCAGTTTTCCTTCCTGCTGCATGGTGTTTTTCCATTGCTGCAAGGTGTTTTCCCGCAGCACTTCCTCCGGCAAAAGTTCTTTTTGAAACTTCTGCAAAATCCGGCGATATTCCGCAATGGTTTCCGGTTTATTGCCGGACTTCATTTTTTCCTGCAAAAATGCTTCGATTGTTTCCTTCGTAAACTTGATTTCTTCCATTTTTCTCACTCGTTATAACGAAATTCCCCTTCTGTCATATTTTTTTGGCCGAAAAACGGAAATTGTCAGATAAAACGGCCACTCCCTCCTTTCTTTTTTTGCCAAAAATGAAAAAAAACATCAAAACAAAACCGAAAATACGCTTTTTTTATAAAAACGTTAGATTCGGTTTTATTTTGATGTCATGACTTGCTATCATATGTAAAAAGTGTTATATTGGAAATGTATTACTTTCGATTTTACACGTGATATAATCTAATTTTTATGACAGAAGGGGAATTCCGTTACAACACAAGTCGCATTCGTTCCAGTTTCTGTCGATGGATTCGTCCGCTTTCCATAATATAGATCCTTGTGGTTTCAATATTGCTGTGTCCCAGCATATCTGCCAGTTTTGCGATGTCTTTATCCAAGCTGTAAAAAATCCGGGCAAACAAATGTCGCAGATTGTGAGGGAACACTTTCTCAGGACTGACCTCTGCATCTTTGCAGAGTTTTTTCATTTCTGCCCAAATATTCCCACGGTGCAAGGGGCGTCCGCTTTTTGCCGCAAATATAACCCCTTCTGAAATGCCCTTCTTGGCTGCGTAAGCTTTGAGCTTTTTCTGCAAACGCGCTGGCAAAAAGATTACTCGTCGCTTTCCTTTACAATTGACCTCCGCTCTGCCACGTTTGACAGCCTCAACGGTGATAAATTCCAGTTCAGAAACACGGATACCCGTTGCGCAGATGGTCTGTATCAGCAGGGAAAGCCGTTCTTTTCCCTTTCTTTCCGCCGTGCGCACCAGTCTGCCGTATTCCGCCCTAGTCAATTCTTTTTCTTCTTTCATAAAGATCTCTTTTTGAATCTTCAATAATTTCAGCCGCAGATCATACCTGCCAAAAAAGGAAAAAAATCCATTGGCGGCTACCAATCTGCCATTGACGCCTGCGGGGCTATATCTTTTCTCCAGTTCCTCCTTCCACACCACCAAATCTTCTCTGGTGACTTTTTTCCCTGCCAGATACTTTGCCAGATCCAGCAATTCTCTTTGATATTTTTCCAGTGTTCCTTTGCTTTTTTCTTGTATTTTCAAAAACTGCAAATAGGTTGTAACAGCTGCTTTTGTTACAACGAGTTCTTTCATGTGCAGACCTCCCTTTCTGTTCTATTTCTATTTGGGAATCTTCCCGAAAAAATACTCTGCTATTCTATCAAAAAATCATTTCTCTTTTTTTTACAGAAAAATTTTACAATTTTTCCCGTAAAATGAAAAAACGGAGTTTGACGCCACCCTTTTACATCGCGCAAACTCCGCTTGATTATCTATTATTCTTCTTGGTCGCCCTGCCTTTCGGCATGACAAAATCCCCTGTATATCAAAAATGCAGTCGCTTCTGCATCTCCTCATGGAACAATTCCCACCGAAAAATCACCAGTGCCGCCAATGCCGCGCCGCAGCAAACCACGCAAACCAGTGCCGGCAGAATGAACTGAATCACATGGGTCAGCAGTAAAATCCATACCACAAGACCGTATACAATCTCCATGAGCATATAAATGACATATTCCCGCAGCTGCAAATGCAAAAACCTTGCCATGACCACCATCATACCGATGGACACCGTACAAAGGATGGGCAGGATAAAGTCCACAGACCAGCCATGCCAGCCCGTTCCCATATCCCATGCCGCCGCAAGAATGGAAATAACCGTCATTTCCCATAAAATTCCTTTAGGGATATTCCGTTTCTTTTTCCACGCCGCATACAGGCTGATCCAGAAGGAAACCACCCCAGCCAGCACAAACATAGACCAGAACAAATCCGGTACAAAGACCCGATTTGCCGCCAGACAAACCATCACGGCAATGACGGACAAAAACAGGAAAATACGCATGATCTTCCGATACATATGGTCATACATCTGCAATCTGGGAAATACATTTTCTTCTTTCTCTCCCCGCAGTTTTGCGCCGCAGAGGGGACAGCGATCCATATTTCCCCGCACATGCACATGACAGGCGTCACAGATCCGCATGGACTTTCCCTCCTTCCTGCACATTTGCCGTCAGTTCCACATCAATGCCCATTTCCGTCAGCTGTCTGAAAAAATGACGCTGTATGGAGGTATCCACAAAAGGCGCGGAAAATCCCATAGTAAGCCGATCTCCATAGGAGCACAGGCACACCTGCATCCGCTTGGTGCTGACAAATACGCCGAACTGCCGCAAATAAGGCGCCATTTCTTCCGGCATATCCACACGGCCAATATTGGAAAAAGCCATGGTGATTTCCCTAGCCGCCATCCGATGGGCGATGTTCAGACTGATGTCCTTCAAAAACAAAGGCACCATACGAGTCAACAGGTTATGTTCCAAAGCACAGAGGTCATTGAGCCTGCCCTTGACTTTTTCCTCTGTCAGTTCTTTGGCAAAACCTTCTTTGACGGCAGAAATCACAGAAGAGAAATCATCGGGATTCTTCCCGAAATCATAGCCCACCGTAATGACAGAGAAAAAGTTTCTGGCGGATTCCGATGGGAAATAATTCCGAAGGTTTACAGGCACCGACAGATTTACGGGATATTTCTCCGCCCGTTTTGGCATCTGGGCATGAATGGCACGGAGCAGAACACTGCAAAGAAATATGCTGGCTGTGGTGCCGTATTCGTGGGATTTTTGCAATATCTGGGATGCCGACGCTGTCCCTTCAATGACACGAATCCGATGATCCGGCAGACGGATGCCGGAAATACGATAAGCCCGTTTGACTTTCTGTTTCTCATATTTTTTCTTCCCTGTGTAATACCGTGCAAAACTGTCACTCATGCGCTCCGGCACAGGCACCGCATTACGGAGTGCCTCATGGGAAAGGACACCTTCCCCATGTACCTGCTTGATGTAGTGGATGGTCAGCATCCGCAGAAACGCCAATGCTCCCGTCCCATCTGTCAGGGAATGGTATACCTCCAGATTGATGCGGCACCGATAATAGGTCACGGAAAAGAGCAGTCCGTGGCGGTCAGGATGGTACAGCTTACTGCATGGGGGCAGATGTTCCTGCCGCACCACTGGCTTTTCCCGACTTTCTTCATAAAAATACCAGAACAGCCCCCGTCGCAGGGAATAGCGGTAAAAAGGGAAAAATTCCAGTGTTTCTTCCAAGGCTACCTGTAAGGGTGCTTCCTGCACCATTTCCGTCAGTTCACAGGTGAAACGGAAAACCTTTGTATCTTCTCTGCTTGTGGTGGACGGAAATATCTTTGCAGCGTTTTCCAGCCTGCTCCACTTTGCATCACTCACAAAGGCTCTCCTCCTTTCAGGAATTGCTGTATCCAGCGGTAGCTTTCCTGCACCGCTTCAAACCGCGGCGGCAGTGAAAAATATCCATGGAGCCCATCGGCAATACGCACCACTGTCACGTCGTTTCCCGCCCGCTGCAATTCCGCACCATAGGCTTCCCCTTCATCCCTGAGGGGATCAAATTCCGCCGTCAGAATAAGGGTGCGTGGCTGATTGGTAAAGTCCTCCGCCAAAAGGGGCGCAAAATAAGGATTTTGCCGATCTGCCGGAGAGGACTCATACAATTCCATATAGTCGCAGACCCGTTTGGAGGTCAAAAGATAATCCGTGCCATTTTCCACCACAGAAGGGAAAGGTGACGCAGGCGTATGGTCATTGAATGTGGCAGGATACAGCAGTATCTGCTGTTTTACCTCAAATTCTCCCCGATCTCTTGCCATTTGAGATACCACTGCCGCCAGATTGCCGCCGGCAGAATCCCCCATAAGGGTGATTTCCTCCGGTTTCGCCGGAAAAGGAAAACCATCACAGAACAATGTTTTTGCCACATGATAGCAATCTTCCGGCGCTGCCGGGAACTTATGCTCCGGCGCCAGACGATAATCCACAGAAATGACCACCGATTCCAATATCTGCGCCATGGAAGCGCATACCTTCGTATAGCTGTTGATGTCCCCAACGACCCAGCCGCCGCCGTGGAAAAAGAGGATCACAGGAGGCTCCAGTACTTCTTTGTCATTGGGAAAAAACAGCCGCACAGGCACACTGGTCTTGCCAAAAGGCACCCGCCAGTCCTGAAAAAGATTTTTCTCCGGTGAAAGCTGGGCGGAACGAATCCCCTCCAGCCGCCGTTTGATCTTATATGTTTTTTTCACATCCAAGTCCGGATAAGATAGCGCTTTCAGCGCCGCATGCATCACTTTATTGATTTCCAAAGGCTTCTCCCCCCTTAGCTTCCCCAAATACCTTTCATGATAAATACCACAAGGGCTATAATACCAGCCGCACGATATGCCATAAGCATGGCATCCTTTGGCTCTGCATTTTCGCTGAAATTACCGTAAAATATATCCCAAATCTTTTTTGGGAAAAAGACCATGACTGCCGCAAAAACGACGTATACAATCTTCATCACCAAAAGCATTTTCCTTCCCCCTTAAATTTTCCCTTTCCGATAAGCGCTTGGTGTAATGGAAAAATATTTGCGGAATGTCTGGGCAAAATGGCTGGGGCTGTCAAAACCGCAGCGCATGCCTACTTCCGCCACCGGCAGATTGGTTTCCCGCAGTAAAAGCGCCGCCTGAGAAACACGATACCGCAAGAGATACTGCAAGGGAGAAATGCCGATGGTGCGATGGAAGCACCGCAGGCATTCCCGCTCCCCGATGTTTGCCGCTTTGGCAATCTGTGCCAAGTCCAAAGGTTCGTTATACTCTTTCTGGATCAATTCCAGCATACTCTTGAGCCGCTGGGCATCCATGGTTTTCCGGCTGTTTCCGCCTTCCACAGGCTTTGTATGGGCATAGAGATTCCGCCACAGACGACCCAGCGTATCCCGTACATCCCATTCATAGCCTTCTTCTTTTTTCTCCAGAAAGCGGACGATTTCCTTGATTTCCGCCAGCATATCCTTCTGCCATTCTTCTTCGCCCGTCAGAGGCAGCCCCTTAATGCCGCCATAAGCCAATAGAGGGGCAATATACTTCTTCTGAAAAACCGTATCCTGTCCACCACTGATGAGTCTGGTATGGAATACAGCAGAGCGGATTTTGCCCCCTTCGCCCGCCGCCAGTATACTGTGGAGCACATTGGCATGGATAAAAGCCCCTTCGCCTTTGGAAAGAGTCCAGCGCATGTCAGGTAGGAATACTTCCACACTGCCTTCCGTTACATATAGTATTTCCGTTTCTTCATGCCAATGCCAAGCAACACCGCCTTTTTCACCGCTGCGAATTTGGGTATCATAGCCGCCGCAGGGAAAATCCGCCGTGCCATGGGGACGCAGTTCCATTTGTCTGGGATTGACGTTTACATCACAGGCATCCAATGACATACTACCCCTCCTGTCCGTTTTTTTATAGTATACGTCTATATATTGATTGCATCAAGCCTTTTTCGGCGGTATTTTAATAGAGTACGTATTTTTGCAGACTGTTTTTGCAAAAAAAGACAGACTGCTTACTTTTTGGAGGTATTTTATGTTTTCATTGCTTCTGGCACTGATTTATGTATCGTTTATTTCACTGGGGCTACCGGACTCTCTTCTGGGTTCCGCATGGCCTCAAATGCAGGAAAGTCTAGGGGTTTCCCTCTCTCTGGGCGGTGTCATTTCCTTTCTCATTACCGCCAGTACCATCCTATCCAGCCTTATGAGCCATCGGGTCATCCAGCGGTTCGGTACAGGCGGCGTCACCATGTGCAGTGTTGCCATGACCGCCCTTGCCCTTCTGGGCTTTTCCCTTTCCAATAGCTTCTTTACCCTTTGCCTTTGGGCAATTCCTTACGGTCTGGGGGCTGGCTCCGTAGACGCTGCTCTGAACAACTTCGTTGCCCTCCACTGCAAAGCAAAGCATATGAGCTGGCTCCACTGCTTTTGGGGCATCGGCGCCACAGGCGGGCCATACATCATGGGACTGTGTTTAAGCCGCGGCATGGGCTGGCAGGCAGGCTACCGCACCATCTCCTTCCTGCAAATGGCATTGACCCTCATCCTGCTTCTGTCCCTGCCTTTATGGAAAAAACAGGAACTGCCTCTTTCCGGCGGCGAAACTGTCCGTCCACAGACGCCCCAGTGGGGAAAACTGCTGAAACGTCCCGGCGTCAAAGCGGCTCTGACGGCATTTTTCTTCTATTCCGCACTGGAACTGACCACAGGTCTTTGGGGCAGCAGTTATATGGTGGCTGTCCGGGGCATTTCCCCTGAAACTGCCGCAAAATGGATTTCCCTGTTTTATCTGGGTATCACCGCCGGACGGTTTTTCAGCGGCTTCCTTACCCTGCGGTTTTCCGATGACGCCATGGTGCGTCTGGGGGAAGGTACTGCCATTGTGGGCATTATCCTGCTGCTCCTGCCTCTGCATAATCTGTTCCTTTGTGTGGGCTTGATTCTCACAGGGCTGGGCTGCGCCCCCATTTATCCCAGCCTGCTCCACGCCACACCCCAGCGGTTTGGAAAATCCCTATCCCAATCCCTCATGGGCACCCAAATGGCAATCTCTTATCTGGGCAGCACCACCATGCCTCCCGTATCCGGCTTTCTGTCGGAAAAAATCTCCATGGGGCTGTATCCTGTCCTGCTTTTGGTCTTTACTCTTTGCATGACGATCCTGACGGAAAAAGGCAGACATTGCACTGGGGAATGAAACAAAAAAATCTGAATATCAAAATCCATCTTCCGAAAAAATTTTTCCGGACATAGAAAAAGCCAGAACCTTTCATATGGGTTCTGGCTTTCTTTATTCTCTTATGATGAAGCCCAAAAACGGACTTTTTTATGTATCATTCGGATTTTCCTGCTCTTGTCATCAATTCCAGTACAGCTGTCTGGGTATCTTTCCCGTTAAACAGCACGTCATTGATGGCCTGTGTAATAGGCAGGTCAACATGGTATTTTTCTGCCAGATGACAAGCCGCCTGTACGGTGTTGACACCTTCTACAACCATTTTGACTTCTGCCAGTGTTTCTTCCAGACTCTTGCCCTGTCCCAGCAGAATGCCTGCCCGGCGGTTACGGGAGTGCATACTGGTACAAGTAACAATCAGGTCACCGATGCCGGAAAGACCAGCAAATGTTTCCGCTTTGCCGCCCATGGCAATGCCCAGACGTTTCATTTCCGCAATGCCTCTTGTCATGAGAGCCGCTTTACTGTTGTCCCCAAAGCCCAGACCGTCATTCATACCTGCCGCCAGTGCCATAACGTTTTTCAGAGCCGCGCCCATTTCCACGCCAATGACATCTGTACTGGTGTAAATGCGGAATTTGGGATTCATGAATTCTTTCTGCACCATTTTTGCCACTTCTTCATTTTCAGAAGCAATGAGGCATGTGGTGGGGATTTCTCTTGCCACTTCTTCCGCATGGCTGGGGCCGGACAGCACGCATACTTCGCACTGAGGTACACATTCCTGGATGACCTGAGAAAGACGCAGCAGACTGCCGTCCTCCAGACCTTTTGCCACATTGACGATAACAGTGCCTGGTTTGAAATAGGGCGCAAAATCTGTCATGGTCTGGCGCACCGCACGGGAAGGCACAGCGGAAATGACGATTTCCGCACCCTCCAGAGCCGATGTACGGTCTGTGGTGGCTGTCAGTGTTTCCGGCAATGTAACGCCGGGAAGATATTTTTCGTTGGTGTGTTTGCTATTGATTTCGTCCACAGCCGCCTGACTTCTCGCCCAGATCTTCACCTGATGGTCATACTTGGTCAGAATGATGGCGAGGGCTGTGCCCCAGCTGCCGGAACCGATTACCGCTACATTTTTCATAACAAACTCCCCTTCCTCAGACTTTCTTTGTCAAAGTAAACTTGTTTTCATTGCCTGCACGCAGTCTTCCGATATTTGCCCGATGTTTCCACAATGCCAAAATGGTCAGCGCTGTCAGCACCAGCGCCCCTTCCAGTGGAAGCTGGAAGAAAAAGGCACAAACAGGAATGGCAATGGAAAAGAGCATGGAGCCCAGAGAAATATAACCGGACAATGCCACTGCCACAATACCGATGATAAAGGAAATGAGCATCAGCGGCATGGATTCTGTAAAACCGATGCACAGCACCAAGCCGATGGTGGCAGCAATGCCTTTCCCGCCTTTGAAATGCAGGTAAAAAGGAAAATCATGTCCTAAGATCGTACCTGCGCAGGCATAAATCCCTGCCAGAATTCCCATATCTGGGAACAGCCATCTGGCAATGATGAAACTAACGACCCCTTTTAAAATATCCCCGATGAATGTAACTGCTCCTGCTTTGAACCCCAGCACACGCAGGGCATTGGTGGTACCCAGATTGCCGCTGCCTTTCTTGCTCAGGTCTGTTTTGCAGAGCTTGCCCATGATGAACGCCGTCTGGATACAGCCGATGCAGTACCCGATGGCAATACAAATCAGTCGAAACATATCAATTCTTATCCCCTTTTTCTCTTACGATAAAATGAATGGGTGTGCCCACAAAACCGAAGGCTTCCCGCAGCTGGTTTTCGATATATCTGCGGTAAGAGAAATGGAACAGCTCCCGTTCGTTGACGAAAATGACAAAGGTAGGGGGTTTTACGGATACCTGTGTCATGTAGTACAGACGCAGCTGACGGCCTTTGTCCGCAGGAGGCTGCTGCATAGCTGTTGCTTCAATCAGAACTTCGTTCAGAACACCGGTGCTGATACGCAGGGCGTGGTTTTCGTTTACAGTCTTAATCAGTTCCAGCAGACGATTTACACGCTGGCCTGTATGAGCGGAAATGAACACTCTGGGTGCATAAGGCATGTACGCCAGTTCATTGCCGATGTCTTTCAGATATTTGTTCATGGTCTTATCATCTTTTTCGATGGAATCCCATTTGTTTACGGCAACGATGGCCGCTTTCCCTCTTTCGTGGGCAATACCGGCAATCTTTGTATCCTGATCGGTGATGCCTTCGTTGGCGTCAATAACCAGAATGGCAACGTCACAGCGTTCTACGGCAGCAACGGCACGGATGATGCTGAAACGTTCGATTTCTTCTTTGATTTTGCTTTTCCGGCGCATACCCGCTGTGTCGATAAACACATATTTCTGACCATCCACTTCAATGGGAGAGTCGATGGCATCACGGGTGGTGCCGGGAATGTTGCTGACGATAAGTCTGTCTTCTCCCAGAATCTTGTTGATGAGGGAGGACTTACCTACGTTAGGTTTGCCGATGATGGCAACTTTGATGGCGTCGTCTTCTTCCTGATTGTCGCTGTCTTCAGGGAAATGTGCCACTACCTGATCCAGCATATCCCCCAGACCCAGTGCCTGACCTGCGGAAATGGGCATGGGATCGCCGATGGCAAGTTCATAAAATTCGTAAATATCCATGGTGTCGCGCTTTACGCTGTCCACTTTGTTGACAGCCAGCACAACGGGTTTTTTGGTGCGGCGCAGTTTGTTTGCTACCTGACGGTCGTCGTCGGTCACGCCTGCTTTTACGTCGGTCACAAACAGAATCACGTCAGCGGTTTCAATGGCAATTTCCGCCTGCTGCAAAATCTGTTTCTGAATGATTTCTTCAGAACCGATTTCCATACCGCCGGTGTCGATGAGTGTAAATTTGTGATTCAGCCATTCTACGTCTGCGTAGATTCTGTCACGGGTTACGCCGGGGGTATCCTGTACGATGGAAATGCGTTCGCCCGCCAGCCTGTTGAAAAGGGTGGACTTGCCCACGTTGGGACGTCCCACCACTGCTACGATGGGTTTGCTCATTTGTTTTCCTCCAACTCTATCTTCATTGTTCTTCATTTTCATACAGAAGGGGGCATACGCCCCCACTTTCACATTCTATGTATTATAGCATAAAAAAGGCGGTACATACAACACTTTCCCACATTTCCGGGCTTTTTCACAAAAATTTTACGCAAAAAAGTCTCCTTGTCCACATTGGAACAACAAAAACCGCCTCAAATGCCCTTTGACAAAAAGAAAAAGGCGCAAAACCCAAAGATTTCACGCCCTGCACCGAATGATTTTTTCAGTGTTTTGAGACCGCGGAAGGGATTGGGGAACGAAGGGTTCCCCAACTGGAATCCGCAGCCGGAATTTATTTCCGGTGAGGAAAAAACCGAAGTTTCAAAGCTGTTAAGCTGATGGAACTTCGGCTTTTGACTTCTGTCTACTCGTCAAAGGCTTGAATGAAATGAGCCTTTGACGACAGGGTGTCAACCTTCGACACCCTGAATCGCAAAATCCAAAGATTTCACGCCCATCTGTCTTTTTACAGCAGTGTCATAACCCCTGCCATAACGCCGCGGTTTTCCCGCATTTTCCGATGGGAATAGAACCGCTGGGTGTCACACATGGTGCAAAGACCGGAAATCTCAATGTTTTCCACGCCCATTTCCGCCAGCAGTCTGCGGTTGGTTTCCCACAGGTCGATTTTGTATTTGCCTTCTTCTGTGGGGTCATCAAAAATGATGTCCTCTGCAAAGGCAATCTGTTTCCGGAACAGATTTACCACAGGGTCATCCACCTGGAAACAGCATTTCCCAATAGAAGGGCCAATGGCTGCCACAATATCCTTGGGGTTTGTGCCATAAGCCGCCATCATTTCCTGAACAATTTTTTCTGCCATACGGTCGGCAGTGCCTTTCCAGCCGCAGTGTGCCAGACCAATGGCTTTGTTTTTGGTATCCAGCAGGAATACGGGCACGCAGTCCGCCCCGAAAATCACCAAATTGATTCCTGTTTCATTTGTCATCAAACCGTCGATGTCGTGATAGGTTCTGTCTTTTGTGACGCCGCATCCTTTGTCTTTGGCTGTCACTTTCAGTACGTTTGTGGTATGGGTCTGCTGGGTTGCCACAAAGGCGTTTTCATCCAGCTCCAGCGCCCTTGCCAAAATGCGGTAATTTTCCGCCACAGGGGCTCTGTCTTCCCCTCTGGAAAATCCCATGTTCATGGTGCCGTAATAGCCTGTGCTGACGCCGCCGTGACGGGTGGTGAAGCCATGTTTCACCATACCTGTCTGGGTCAGATTATCGAATGTGATCAGTTCCACATCACCTTTTTTTACAATCTGCAAGTTCCTTCCTCCTTTATGCCTCAAAGGCGTTTTCGATATATCGGAAATATTTCTTTCCGTCTTCTTCCAAAATTTCTGCCACATCAAAACGGCAGTCCCTATCTGCGTCCCCGGTTTCCGCCAGATAAGCCAGAGCCGTTTCGATGATGTGCGCCTGTTTCCGCCGGTCTACGGCTTCCGCAGGAGTGCCGTAAGCAGTGCTGGTTCTGGTTTTTACTTCCGTAAATACCAGTATACCATCTTTCTGAGCAATGATGTCAATTTCTCCGCTGGGTTTGCGGTAATTCTGAGCAAGAATTTCATAGCCCATTTTCTTCATTTCCTTTGCGGCAAGGAATTCGCCCCGGTTGCCTGTTTCCTTAGGTGCGGCATCTTCTTTGAGAAAATTCTTCACGAATGTCCGGCGATGGATGGGGCAGATGCCATACTGGGCAATGCCTGCCAGATGTTTCTGGGAACCATAACCTTTATTGGAAGCAAAATCGTAATGGGGATAGATTTCCGCCATGGCTTCCATCATAGCATCTCTAGTGACCTTTGCCACAATGCTGGCGGCACCGATGGAAATGCTCTTAGCATCCCCTTTGATGATACCTTTCTGGGGTGTGGATACCTTGGGAATGGTAACCGCGTCCGCAAGGATAAAGTCCGGCTGTACTTCCAGTTTAGACAAAGCCTCTCGCATGGCTTCATAAGTTGCCTGCAAAATATTGATTTCGTCAATGCGTTCGTTGGAAACTACACCCACTGCCCAAGCCACTGCCTGTTCTTTGATGATTTCACAAAGCTCCTCCCGTTTCTGGGCGGAAAGCTTCTTGGAGTCATTGACACCGGCAATCTTGCAGTTTTTCGGCAGAATCACCGCCGCCGCCACTACGGGACCAGCCAAAGGACCTCTGCCCACTTCATCAATGCCTGCCACCAGTTCAAAGCCATTGGCATAGCACTCCCGTTCATAAGTGAGCAATGTTTCCAGTCGTTCCAGTTCCGCCAGATAAGCGTCGAATTTCTTCTGGAAACGGGTCACAAGGCTCTGTACCCCTTTGCGGCTGTCAGCGGCAAATTCCGGCAGGATTTCCGGCAGTTTTTCCACGGGACAGCTGCTTAATATTTCTTTGATTTCCCCAACGGACTGCATGTTCTTCTCTCCTTTTGAAAACACCCCGACTGTAAACCAATCGGGGGGGTGCAATTCTCTATTCTAAATGTAATTTTACTATATTTTACGTCTCGGCACAATCCCCTTCACTACTCTCCCGAAACAAATCCTCCATTGACACTTCCAGCACTTTTGCGATTTTATACAATTCATAATCGGCAATAAAACGTTCTCCCTTCTCCATACGGCAGATGGAATGCCGGTCAATGACAATACCTTCCAGCTGCAGCATCTGAGACAGTTTTGCCTGAGATAAACACCTTTCTCCGCGAATACGTCGGATATTTTCTCCACAGATATTTTTCTTCCCTTCGTACTCATATATCTTCATGTCAAGCAGTCCTCCTGTCATTTTTCATTTTTAGCTTGACATTAACATGTAGAATCTATTATTATGTTGCTAAAGATGCAACATAACTTAAAATACATTTTATGAGGAGAGGATACTATGCCAAACAATGAAACCCAAACAAAGCACTGCAAATACTGCCAATCAGAGATTCCAGAAAAAGCATCTGTATGTTCCCAATGCGGTAGAAAACAAAAAGGGAAACTGAAATGGGTTCTAATTGTAATCTTTGCACTAATTTTTCTAGGCGCTTTAGGCAGTGCCATGGAAGGCTCCAACCAGACAGCTACACCAACTTCCAATACAACCAACAAAGAAACAGCATCTACTTCTGGTTCAGGCACAGAAACAAAGGCAGATGTTGTCGAAATAATAGATGTTTCTCCTACAGAACTGCTGGATGCCTATGAAAGCAACGAGATAAAAGCAGATTCTCTCTATGGCGGCAAAACACTGCGCATAAATGGCACTGTAGGGTCCATCGGCAAAGATATTATGGATGATGTATTTATCACATTTGCTGGAGAGGAATTTGCTATTACCTCTGTACAGTGTTATTTTTCAGACGAAGCCCAGATTCAGAAAGTTATGGAGTTGCAGGAAGGTGATAACGTCACTGTCATCGGTGTATGCGACGGATATTTTATGAATGTATCTATTAACGACTGCGTATTCCAATAATCCATTTACAAAAAGAGGGTATCCCTATGTCAGTCCATGACATAAGGATACCCTTTTTTCTTTTTTCTTTTCTTCTTTCTTTACACTTCCATAATGATAGGCAGAATCATAGGACTTCTCTTTGTTTTCTGCCAGATATAGTTTTTCAAAGTATCTTTGATGAGGTTCTTGATATAGTTCCAGCTGGTGATGTTCTTTTCTTCGCATTCCTGAAGGGCTTTCATGACAACTTCTCTTGCGCCGTCCATGAGACCTTCGGATTCACGAACATAAACAAAACCACGGGAAATGATATCGGGGCCTGCCACAATCTGACCGGTTTCTTCTTCCATGGAAACCACCACAACCATGAGGCCGTCCTCGGACAAGTGCTTTCTGTCGCGAAGTACGATGTTCCCAACGTCACCAACGCCCAGACCGTCTACCATAACCTGACCGGTAGGTACGGTGCCTGTGACTTTGGCTTCGTTTTTGGACAGTTCCAGCACATCCCCCAGTTTATTGACGAAGATGTTTTTCTTATCCATGCCCATGCTGATGGCAAGATCTCTATGACTGGACAGGTGCATATATTCACCGTGAACAGGCATGAAGAATTTGGGTTTTGTCAGAGCGAGCATCAGCTTCAGCTCTTCCTGACGGGCGTGACCGGAAACGTGGATGTCTTCGATGCCGCCGTATACCACATCTGCGCCTTTTTTCAGCAGTTCATTTACCACGCGGATCACGTTCTTTTCGTTGCCGGGGATAGCGGATGCACTGATGATGATTTTATCATCGGGTTTGACGCTGACCTGTTTATGCTCACTGTTGGCAATACGGGACAGAGCGGACATGGTTTCGCCCTGGCTGCCTGTGGTGATGATGACCAGCTGTTCATCCCGATAGTTCTTGATTTCGTTGATGTCGATAAGGGTACGGGGCGGAACCCACAGATAA
>UMFZ01037547.1_pt1 | contig 28709 bp, 26 predicted proteins | sample 1965141 | NCBI WGS metagenome assembly UMFZ01 (sample SAMEA4836059, study PRJEB28245) | human gut metagenome | biome: gut microbiome; material: fecal sample | place: Denmark | collected 2008
CTCTCTCTCTGTATTTTTCTTAAACCTTTTCTGCAATCTTTCCTGCGCCCCTTCTCACAGAAACAGCTCTATAACCCAAAAATCCGCTCCGTATTTATTTTCGCGTGACGGATCACGTTCTCTTCACTGACCCCCATGTAGTGGGCAAGGGCCCGGGCGACATATACGATATTCTGAGGTACATTCGTCCGCTTAAGGCCGGGAATCCCCCGCGGAGTGAGGTAGGGCGCGTCTGTTTCCAAAAGAATGCGGTCCGGGGGAATGATTTTCACCGCTTCCCGCAACGCCTCCGCCCGGCGCTCATCACAGATCCATCCGGTGATCCCGATGGAAAATCCCATGTCCAAAAGCGTCTCCGCCGTCTTTTTATTTCCCGTGTAGCAATGCACCACCGAACGCCTGCATATGTCTTCATGCCCGGCAAAGCAGGAAATGAAATCTTCCTCCGCGTCCCGTTCATGGAGGAACAGCGGCTTCTTCAGCTTCTCGCCGAGAGCAATCAGCTTTTTGAAATAATAAAGCTGGTTTTCCTTCGTCGAATACATCCGGTCATAATCCAGTCCGCATTCCCCCACCGCCACGATCTTCGGATTGGAAAGAATGATTTCCTCGATCCGTTCCAGATCCTCGTCCGCAGCGTCATCAGCAGCATGGGGATGGATACCCGCCGTGCCATAAACATCATGGGTTTTCACGAACTCATTCACAAGCTCATTCTCCCGCGCTTCCGAGCCTGTAAGAATGCAGCAGATTCCCGCCGCTTCCGCGTCCGCAATAATCCGCTCCGGATCAGGAAAAGAACGGGTAAATAAATTCAGTCCGATATCATAATATGTCCTCATAACTCCTCGCTTTCATTTTCCCATCGTATCAGACTTCCCCCGCCGCGGCAACTCCTGCCGTATTGTCTTTTGCCATAACATAGAAAAAATATATCGAAAGCAGTAAAATCCTTTCGCAAAATGAACAGTCTTCTCTTTAGCAGAAGCAGGTTTTGTTATAATTCCTGTACAATGATAAAAAGGCAGCGCCATCAAAAACGGTTCTGCCCTTATTTACTATCCGATTCCGAGGACTGCACAGAATGGTTTACATGTCCTTAAAACAATTCTGCCCGCTGTTGAAACTTAAGACCCATTTTTATACTGCCTTCCGTCAGATAAAACGACACTCCCCCTGATGATCCGCCTCATGATTTCCCTCAGTATAACAATCAGAAGTTTTTATATCTTTCCAGCGCGATTTCTTTAAACTTTTCTCCCGCATAGATATACTCTTTTCTGCCACCCGTTTTCACCCCAAACAGCCAACCGAAGTTCACCTTGCGGTTAATTTCCAGCGTATGCAAAATTCCACCTTGAATAAAATCGTAAAAACGGTATCCATTATGAGCAAATTCTCTTTTCATGGTATTCAATATGGCAATTATACTTTTATCCGTAAGTTTTTCAAAGACAATAATACAGAGCAAAGAATCTATTCCTCTGGATGACACCTTACCGTCCCCCGTCATTTAGGTCGGATGCAAAAATGCTTTGTGGGAAAAACAGAAAAAGGGGCGACAACACAAATCGAAGAATGACTCTTTAGGGAAAAGTGTCAAATGTCATCTGCCAGCGTTCCATGATAAGCCATAAATTTAGATTGCATAAAACTTTTCTTCTCTATTTTCTTTGCAGATAAATCTCTTTTATCCGGTACATGTACCCGCCGTTTTCATAAATGATCTTCTCCGCTTCCACCCAGCTTTCTTCATCAGTGAAATGGAACATGTGGAGGGCACCTGCCATTTCCATGTACTGCCAGTAGGGCTTTCCTTCTTCCGTTTCCAGCAGAAGAAATATATACGGCGTGAGACTGTTCACCACTGTGGCGTAACAGTCGTGCTTTTCCGAAAGCTTTTTCAGTTTTTCTAATTCTTTATCCGCCGCTTTCCAGTCTGCCGTGCCTTCGGCAAGAGACCCGTTCGCCTGTGAAATAAAATCTTTGGCTACGGTAATCATGCTGTAATAGCGTATGGGGTATCGCTCTGTCGTCTTTTCCATGTTCATCTTTTATTCCTTTTTAAATTTTCCAAATTGGCAAGAGCCAGCTGTTTGATGTTTTCCGCCATGGTTTCTATCGGTATATGGACAGGCATTTCCCTGCACAGGGAATGGTGCCGTCCGAGGAGGCACACGGCAAAAGGCGCGGCAAGGGTAATAATCCCGCTGTACAGCCGGGGATCATCGGCTGTATAGCCTGTGTATTCTGAAAATATTTTCACAATGACGGAGATTTTCGGAAGCGCTTCTTTTTGAAATATTTTTTCCAGCATGGGAGAAGGATTCATCACTTCCCGTACCCACACGCTGATCTGCCATTCATTTTTTCGGAAGGCATTTCCTGCCAGAAAGTCAATAAACTTTTCCATTTTTTGCCGCGGTGCCAGATCCGACTCATACAAGTCGATCAGCTGTTGCAGCCCGACAAGGTACTGCTGGACGTTTTCCAATACGGCAAGATAGAGTCCGTCACGGCTTCCGAAATGGTAATTGACCGCCGCCAGATTCACACCTGCCGCCCGGCATATTTCCTTGCTTGTCACGGAAGCGAATCCTTTCTCTGCAATGAGCTGTCCCGCGCATTCGATGATTTTCTCTTCGGTTTCCCGCCCGTCCATACGGCGTCCGTTTTTCTGATTTTCTTTCATTGCAATTCCTTTATCCTAATTTATGTCTGAACATCCACGCGGCAAGGGGCATCGTCACCGCCGCCACGATAAGCATGGGAATGAAGTCGGAAGCAATCGTGGAAAGAGAAGCCCCCTCGATATATACGCGCCGTACGCCGTCGATAGCAAAGCGCATGGGATTGATATAGGTGAAATACTGAAGCACTGTGGGCATATTCCTTACAGGCGTCGCCATGCCTGACAGGAGCATGATGGGAAGAAGCACCACAAAGTTATACACAATAACCTGCTGCATATTTTTGGCGACAGCAGAAATGGAAAGACCGATTCCTACACAGGAAAGGAGAAATACCGCCATGACAAGGGCGAGGGTAAAGAGGGAACCCACAAGGGCCACTTTGAACCATGCAACAGCAATCGTCAGTACGATGAAGGACTGGACCATACCGATAAGGAGCGGCGGTACCGCTTTTCCGATGAGTATTTCCATGGGAAGGAGCGGAGTCACCATGAGCTGGTCAAAAGTACCGTTTTCCCTTTCCCTCGCCACGGACAGCCCCGCAAGGATCATTACCTGTGTCAGGCTGACCATGGGAAGGAGCGACGCGAGGAACCCCCATCGGGAAATCAGGTTCGGATTATACCATGCCACAGGGTCTATATGGAGAAGCTGACGACCGCCGTGAAGCCGGCTGTTATATGCCGCTGCCACCGCGGAAATATATCCTGATGCAATGCTCGATGTCATCGTATTCCTTCCGTCAGTAATCACCTGGACGGGTGCAGTTTCCCCTGCGGTTATCTTATCCGCGAAATCATGCCCGATGACAAGGACGACGCCTGCTTTACGCCCATCGATGAATCGGGCGATCTGCGATGTGCTCCCAAGTGTCGCCACCCGTTTAAATATCCCGCTTCCATCCAATTCGGCAATCAATTCTTCGGAGCAGCGGCTCCTGCTTAAATCAAGGACGGCATAATCCACGCTGTCCAGATTATACGATGCCACATAACCGAAAAGCAGGGACTGGATAATGACAGGCATAATAAGGATAATGCGGCTTTTCGGATCTTTCAGGGTGGTCAGCATTTCTTTCCGCACCATGAAAAGGATGCGGCGGATGTAAAGCATAATATGTTCCATCATTCCAGCCTCTTTTTCGTTACTACGCAGGAGAGTCCCGTAAAGAACACAGCGTATCCCCCTAAGATCAGACAGTTCTCCCTGATAAGCGCCCAGTCATTTCCCGCAAGGAAGAGCGATTTCAAAAGTTCCATATAGTATGTAGCAGGAAGGACATGTCCCACGGCATAGACCACGGCAGGCGCGCTTCGCAAATCGAAAATAAATCCTGACAGCATGACCGTAGGAAGCGTACTCACCAGCATAGACACCTGGCACGCAAAGAACTGGTTTTTGATTACCGACGAAATCGTAAGTCCCATGCCCAGCGTCACGATGAGGTAAATAACCGATCCCAGAAGGATCATTAAGAATGACCCGTGCACAGGCACACCGTATAAGTAACGCGCCGCCGCCATGCATAGCCAGAAACCGATTGTGGCGATACCGAAGTAAGGGATCATTTTCGAAAGAAGTATTTCTATCGGTCTCACCGGCGTGATGAAAAGAGCTTCCAGCGTGCCCCTTTCCCATTCCCGCGCCATGACCATTGTAGTCAGGAACAGGCCGACAAGCGTCATGATGAGCACCACGAGCCCGGGAATAAAGAACCATGTACTTGTATTAGCATCATTAAACCACTGCCGCGGCGTGACGGATACGAAACCGAGTCCGTCGGATACGGTCATGTACTTTGACGCATTGGCCGCCTGCCATGAAGCAAGACCTGCCTCAAGATAAGATTCTGCCGTCCGCGCGGAAGCCGCGTCCACGCCCCAGAGAATAATCTGCACATGGCTGCCGCCCCTGAAAAGATTTTCCGTGAAATTCGGCGGCACACGGATTATGGCGTCCACTTCCCGCCGGTTCATCATTTCCGTACCATCTTTCATGGACGTGGTATAGCGGGGATCGAAATAGTCGGAGCCGTCCATAAAAGAAAGCATATCCTGCACCGTGGGTGATGTATCTTCCATGACCACCGCCACAGGCACATTTTTCACATCCAGCGACAAGCCGTACCCGATAAGAAGAATGAGCATGATGGGAATAACGATCCCGATCACCAAACTGCTGCGGTCACGGATAAGCTGGTTATATTCCTTTCTCACCAATGAAGAAATACGGCGGAAGGTCTCCATCATAACTCCTCCTCTCTCCGGCTGTTTTCCACAATGGCAATAAACGCTTCATTCATGGTGAGATTTTTCCCGCCCCTGTTCCGTACTTCCTCGGGCGTCCCAAGAATAAGCATCTTTCCCTGATCCTGTATCATGATGCGGTCGCAGTATTCCGCCTCGTCCATAAAATGCGTCGTGATGATCACTGTCGTTCCCTTTGCGGCCAGCGCTGTTATCTGCCGCCAGAAAATCCGCCGGGCAGGGGGATCAATGCCGCTTGTCGGTTCATCGAGAAATAATATTTTCGGTTCATGAAGAAGGGCCGCCGCCATGGACAGGCGCTGTTTGTACCCGCCGGGCAGATCGCCGGCCATCCTGTCTTCCGCGCCGCTGAGACCAAACCGGGAAAGGACCTCTTTTATCCTTTCTTTTATTTTCTGCCGGGGCAGTCCGTAAGCGCCTCCGAAAAACTCCAGATTTTCCCGGACAGTAAGCATACCGTAGAGAGAAAATTTCTGCGCCACATATCCCACATTGGCCCGGGCCGCCGCCCGTGCTGTCCGCAGGTTTACCCCCGCCACCGACAATTCGCCGCTGCTGGCGGGAAGAAGTCCGCAGAGCATTTTAAACGTTGTCGACTTGCCTGCGCCGTTCGGCCCCAAAAGCCCGAAGATTTCTCCCTCATGAACCTGAAACGATGTATTGTCCACAGCGGTGAAATCACCAAACCGGCGCACCAGATTTTTTACTTCAATATCCACTTTGCCGGAAATATGTGCCGGTTCTTTATAATCCAGTTCAAATCCTTCAAGAGGACTTTCTTTTCTTTCCAATTTCCCAAGACAGCACATAAAACTGTCTTCCAAACGGGACGGCACGCTTTCCGTTTCCAAACGGGGATAACAGGAAAACGCTTTTACCCGTTCAAGCGCCACCCCTTCCTTTAAAACGAACCGTACATTCCCCTTTTCGGGAACGGCATCCTCCACAGACTCCCGATCATCCAGAAATGCAGCCTGAAGCACGCGGGGCGGTATCCCTTCCGGCGTTTTCGCCATCCGGCAGCGGCCTTCCGTTTCCTTCCTCAGCTCCTCCGGCGTGCCCCTGTCAAGAACTTTCCCTTTATTCAGGATGTATACCTCGTCACAAAGCTCCGCCTCTTCCATGTAGGCTGTGGATACAAAGACGGAAATATGCCCGCCCTTCACAAGGTCTTTCAATATTTCCCAAAGCTCCCGTCGGGAAAGAGGATCGACGCCTGCTGTCGGTTCGTCAAGAATAAGCAGCTCCGGTGTCCGCACGAGAGTACACGCCAGTCCCAGTTTCTGCTTCATGCCGCCTGACAGCTTTCCCGCAAGACGCTGTGCAAACGGTGCGAGACCGGTCATATGAAATAATTTTTCAAACTGTTCTTTCCGTTCCTCCGTCGAAATCCCATGAAGATCAGCGTAAAGATTCATATTTTCCATACACGTCAGATCCTCATAGAGCCCAAACTTCTGGGGCATGTATCCAAGACGCCTCTGCACATCTGCAGGTTTGTCCGCCACAGGAATGCCAAGTACGGAAAGAATCCCTTCAGTAGGAAACATCAGCCCGCAGACCATGCGAAGGAATGTCGTCTTCCCCGCGCCATCTGGCCCGATAAGTGCTGTCATCTTCCCCCACGCCGCCCGTATATCCAGACAGTCCACGGCAGTCAGCAGTGCTCCCCTGCGGGAATCCCTGAACCGTTTCGTCACACCGGCCGCTTCCACCACATATCCGTCAGCCACGATACATCCTTTCCCGGTATTTAAAAACTTTCCGTGATTTCAAAACTTCACCGTTGCCGGCATTCCCATGCGGAGGCGATTCTCTTCATCATCCACAAAAATGCGCACTTCATAAAGGAGCGATGTCCTGAGCTCCTCCGTCTGTACAGATTTCGGCGTGAACTCCGCCGTATCGGAAATATATCCCACTTTTCCCTGAATCGCTTCATTCGGGAAACTGTCCACATAAACATCCGCTTCCATGCCTTCCCGCAATTCACCAAGACGGCTTTCAGGCACATACGCACGGATCCATTTCGGATCAGACAGACCGATAAGATACACCGGCCTCGCAGCAGATGCCATATCCCCCGTTTCCATCAAGCGGGAACGGATCACGCCGTCCTGCGGCGCGACAAGCGTTGCCTGGCTCAAATTGTACAGATCATTTTCAAGACCTGCTTTCAAAGCGGAAAGCTGCGCTTCCGCCGCCGCGATATCTTCATCACGGGGCCCTTTGTTTGCCAAAGACAATGCAGCCTTCGCATTTTCCAGATTGGCCGCCGCCGCTTTCCATCGTGCTTCCGCATCATCGGCACTTTGCCTGCTTACCGCACCGTCGGCAAGAAGCGATGCCATACGCCGGTAGTAAGCGCGGGCATTATTTTCCGCGGCCGCCAGAGATTCCGCCTGCGCCGCCGCCTGGGTAATTTCTTCCGGACGGGAACCATTGTGCAGCTTTGCCACCACCGCTTCCTGCTGGGCAATCGCTGCCTTCTTTTGGGCAATCGCCAGCTCCAGCGGACGGGTATCCAGCCTCGCCAGCACATCTCCCGCCTTCACCGCATCGCCTTCCTCTTTCAGCATTTCCTCGATCCGCCCATTGCTGTTGAAAGCAAGAGAAATCTGACGAATATCTACATTTCCGTAAAGGATCAGTCTTCCCTGTTCCGCATTCCTGCTCTTATAAAAGAAATATCCCGCAGCAAAGGCGATCACCAAAACCACGGCAATGATGACCGATTTCCTGTTTCGTCCCAGCCATTCCATTTTCAAGTATCCTTTCTTCCTGAACGCCGCCCTTTCATGACTTCCATTCTTTTCTCCATGGTATCAAATTCAAATTTGAATTACAAGTTCACGTTAGAAGAAAACAGATTGCCCGACTTTCATCTGCTACATAATTTTTCTGAGTGACTGTCTGATTTGATATTGCCATTTAGTAACAAAAATCCATTTATATACCGAAATCATTTGTGTCAATTTTTATCAAGTTTATTTTCACCTTAAAAATCACCCTATTTTATTGACAGGTTTATTCAATCATACTATTATTCAAATAGGTTTATTTCTACTCCAAAAATCACCCTATTATCCAAATAGGATGATAATGTATACCTATTAGGAGAGCTTTTATGCCATATAAAAAAGAAACAGCATATAATAACCTTCCGATATTACCTCCGCATGCAGAACTGGAAACAGTCCAAATACTGAAGAAAACGGTTTCTGCTAATAAGGCCTTGGCAGAACTGCACGGATGGACTTACATGCAGGCAAATCCGCTTTTGCTGTTGCAGACGGTATCATTACAAGAAGCAAAATCTTCCAGTGAAATAGAAAATGTTGTTACCACAAACGATGATTTATATAAAGCATTTTCGGCACCGGACAGTAAAATCATTTCCCCATCTACAAAAGAAGTCCTTCATTATAAAGACGCCCTTTGGTATGGATTCAATGAAATCAAGCAACGTCCATTAGGAATTAATATATTTATCGAACTATTCCATAAAATAAAGCAACGTTCAGACGGAATCCGTTCATTCCCCGGAACAGTACTGAAGAATTCATATGGTGAGACCGTTTACACTCCGCCAGATAACAAGGATGATATACTTCGTCTACTTTCCAACTTAGAAAACTATATTAATATAAATGAGGGAAATATTGATCCTTTAATCCGATTGGCAGTCATCCATTATCAATTTGAATGCATCCACCCCTTCCCTGACGGGAATGGACGAGTTGGGCGTATAATTAATGTTCTTTACTTAATACAGGAAAGGCTCCTTGACGTTCCTATCCTATACCTATCCAGCTACATCATTGAACACAAATCCGATTATTATAAAGCCCTGCAAGATGTAACTGAATACGCAGACTGGACTAACTGGATTCTTTATATTTTAGACGCGGTGGAAGTGACCGCTAAAAAGACTCTATCCATGATTCAAGAAATCCGAAAGGTACAATTAGAAACAGAAACATTTGTAAAGAATGAAATGGCTGATATCTATAGCAGAGAATTAATTGAACTTCTTTTTGAACAGCCATACTGTAAAATTTCCTTTCTCGTAGATCGGCATATCGCAAAAAAACAAACCGCTTCTAAGTATCTAAACCGATTAGTTACAGCCGGACTATTAGATAAAACAAAACAAGGCAGAGAGTATTATTTTATTAATAAAAACCTCTGGGAGATATTAACACGATGATCACGTTTAAAAATCAAAAGACCTCCGCAATCACTGAGAATTTTTATGGCTAAATGATTTGAATGACAAGTTCATATGAAACGACGGAAACCGCTTCTTCCTGCGGCTGCCGGACAGGGGGTTTTAACCGCCGGTACAGAATAATCTCCTCCGGCAGTGATTTGGAAATCATCTGCATCAATTATAAGAAAAAATAGTTCTTTATTATTTCTTTTCCTGTAAATGCTGCTTCCATAAAAAATTTTAAAAAAATAATTGAAAGTAGTTTTCAAAATCATTTATTTGTGATATACTACTTACAGGCAGAAGCGGATTCATGAAACGGTTCTGCCGTTGGGAAATTTTCGCACTCCCAAGCGAAAATCACTCCTTTCCAACTTCCTTTATTTTTTTATACTCCTGAAAAGGGACGGCTTACGCCGTCCTTTTTTACTGCATAAGAATACCAGTTGGCGGAAATGCGCCCTCCCGTTATTTTCTGAAAAGGAAAACAAAGCTTACAGGACATTTCATGTCAATACATTGCGATAACGGATTCCACCCTCTATACTGTTTTGCATCAGCTTTCCGTTCCCGCATTCCTAACCACGAAAATAAACATTTAATACAAAACCTGTCCCAAGACGGACACATGAAAAGCCCGCGATGATCTTATTTTCTCCCGCGGGCTTTTCATTTTTGATTTTATTTTTCGATGCTTACGAATTTGTAATCTTTGTCTTCGACAGCCTTCCGTACATCCGCATCAGCGACTTCTTTGGAAAGGGTAAGCACGGCGGTGCCCGTTTCATGGGACACTTCCGCGCGATCCACACCGTCAAGGGCTTCCAGCGATTTCTTTACTGCCGCCTCGCAGTGGCCGCACATCATGCCTTCAATTTTTACTGTTTCTTTCATTTTCATTTCCTCCTTTGGAACTATCATTCCTTTGTAAATATAATCCGCTTCGGAAATTGCTTTCTTCACGGTTTCTTCATCAGGAGCGGCCGAGCAGGTCATATTTACTTTTCCTGTGGTATGATCCGCTTTTGCTTCCACAACACCTTTTATTTTCTTCAACGCATTTTCCACGTGGTGCTCGCACATTTCACAGGTCATGCCTTCTACGGAAATAATAGCCGCCCTTTCCTTTCCTGCCGCCTCTTTCTTCTCTACAGCAGTGCCGGTTTCTGTGCCGGGCACTTCCGCCGGCAGAAGCACTTTCTTCTTCAGAGGCTTGTCCTTCCCGCTGCCATGGACTTTAAACAGATTCAGCCGAAGGGCATTCAGACAGACGGTGACACTGGAAAGAGCCATCGCCGCCGCGCTCCACATGGGATTTATGGAAATCATGGGATATACACCGGCCGCCACGGGGATAAGCAGAATATTATAAGCAAAGGCCCAGAATAAATTTTCATGGATATTTTTCAGCGTCTTCCTGCTTAATCGGATGGCAGCGGAAACGTCGGTGAGCCTGGAATTCATAAGAACGATATCGGCGGAGTCGACAGCCACATCTGTCCCTGCGCCGATGGCGATTCCGATATCCGATCCGGTAAGCGCGGGCGCATCATTGATCCCGTCCCCTACCATAGCCGTCCTTCCCCGTTTCTGCAGGTTTTTGATAACAGCCGCTTTCCCGTCAGGAAGGACGCCTGCAATGACGCGGTCAACGCCTGCTTCTTTCCCGATGGCGTCTGCCGTCCGCTGATTATCTCCTGTCAGCATGATGACTTCAATCCCCATATGCTGCAGTTCTTTAACAGCTTGGGCGGAGTCTTTCTTAATCACATCGGCGGCGGCTATAATCCCCAAGAAGATCCCGTTCCGTTCAAAGAAAATCGGCGTTTTTCCTTCTCCCCCCAATGCCCGGGAGAGTTCTGCCATATCCTGCGGTATATCCGCCAGCGTGGAAATATAGGTTTCCGACCCGCCGTGAATCGTGTCCCCGTCCATAATAGCGGCAAGGCCGTTTCCCGCAAGAACCCGGAATCCGGAGGTTTCTTTCGGACTCATGCCTCTTTCTTCCGCCTTTTCCACAACGGCCCGGGCAAGGGGATGCTCGGATTTCCATTCCAGCGAATACGCCAAAAGGAGAAGTTCATCGTCCGTCATATGTCCCGCAGGATAAATGCCGGTGACCTCCGGTTTTCCTTCCGTAACGGTACCGGTCTTGTCAAGCGCGACGATCTGTATTTTTCCCGCATTTTCAAGAGATTCGCTTGTTTTGAAAAGAATGCCGTTTTTCGCGCCTACGCCGCTGCCGACCATAATGGCAACGGGCGTTGCCAACCCCAGCGCGCAGGGACAGGAAATGACGAGGACGCAGATGGCGTATTCCAATGCTTTCGCCACGGGCGCGCCGAGGAGTATCCACACGATCATGACGAGAACGGCTACACCGATAACGGCAGGTACGAAGACGGCAGACACGGCATCAGCAATTCTTGCAATCGGCGCTTTTGTAGCAGCCGCATCACTGACCATGCGGATGATTTGTGAGAAGGTCGTATCTTCGCCCACACGGGTGGCACGGGCACGGATGAATCCGGAACGGTTTATGGTGGCGGCTTTCACGGGGTCGCCTTCCGCTTTGTCCACCGGAACGGATTCTCCCGTAAGAGCGGATTCATCCGCCGCTGTCGTACCTTCTATAATCACGCCGTCTACGGGAATGGTTTCTCCCGGTCTTACGACAAAGATATCTCCCGGCTGCACCTCGTCGATGGCAACGGATACTTCCTGCCCGTTTTTTTCGATGAACGCCGTCTTCGGCGCCATCCTCATCAGACTTTTCAAAGCATCGGTGGTCCGGCCTTTGGAGAGGGATTCCAGTGTTTTCCCTACGGTGATGAGAGCAGGAATCATGGCGGCGGACTCGAAGTAGAGCCGGTCATGGTAAAATCCCATGAGATCCGCATTCGATGTGCCTTGCGTAAGGAGGTAGGTCATCTCATAAAGGACATAGAGCGACCAGAGGAAGGAAACTCCCGAACCGAGCGCCACGAGGGTATCCATATTCGGCACGCCATGGGCGAGGGATTTCCCGCCGGAAAGAAAGAAATCTTTATTGACATACATCACGATGAGGGCAAGGAACATTTCTGTCAGCGCAAGTCCCAGATGATTATGGTCAAAAAATGCGGGAACAGGCCAGCCTAGCATATTGTGACCCATAGTAATATACATGAGGAGCGCAAGAAATACGGCAGACCATATGAGGCGCCTTTTGAGCTTCGGCGTTTCATGGTCGTCCAGGGCTTCCGCTTCCTGTGCCAGTTTTTCTGAAGCGGAGCTCTTTTCCTTTTCTTCACCTTTGAGCCGCGCTCCGTACCCCGCGTTTTCAACGGCGCGGATGATTTCTTCGTTTGATGCGGTGCCGTCGACCGCCATGGAATTTGTCAGGAGCGCCACAGCCACCGAAGAGACCCCCGGCACTTCAGCGACTGCCTTTTCCACATGGGACTGGCACGCTGCGCAGGTCATGCCTGTAACCGTATATTGTCTCATTTTTTACCTCTTTCATTTCCTGTCAAAAAATTATTTCATCAGTTTTTGGAGCATGGTGCAGAGCTCATCCACTTTTCCGTCCCGTCCTTCGCGGATATCATCGGAAACGCAGCCTCGGATGTGGGATGCCAGAAGCAGTTTGTTAAAAGAATTCAGCGCATTGGATACGGCTGATACCTGCATGAGGATATCTGGGCAGTATGCGTCAGCTTCCACCATTTTCTGTATGCCCCTGATCTGCCCTTCCACCGTCTTAAGGCGGATAAGCAGTTTCTTTTGTTCTGCCGGTGTCCGTTCCGTACGGCAGCAGGCTTCCTCTGTTTCCATACCGGTTATCTGTTTTGTCTCCTTCGCTTCCATTTCATTTTCCTCTCTGCTTTTTCGTACTCTCTCTCATTCTTACTGCTGAATCGAAAATCTTCTTTTTGATTATACTATACCCCCCTGGGGTCTATCTGTCAATAAAAAAATTAAATATACGGAATAAATCCGAAAAACATGTCCGCTGCCATACGGAAATAAACTGGAAGAACGCAGTCATATGCAAACAAAATACCGAACGGTAAAAACAAAACGGCGGGATTGTCTCGTCACCCCACCGTCTTGTATAAAGCTAAACTTTCTGTAAACCGAGATTTGCCTGTTTCTTTTCAGAAATGGATATTCCTACAACCGCACACCTATCTCCATACACCGCTTCGGAAATCAATGAATCCTATCCCCGTCCGGCTTCTTCTCTTCCGCATTGATAATTTCTGTTTTTCTCATTGTTTATATATTCTTCTAACGCCTGTATCATGAGCGGATCCCGTTCCGGAATATAGTATGGATTCTCATACAAGTCAGCCTGTTTATATCCCGACTTGGTCAATATACTGCACGAAAGGCTGTCCAATATGTCCTGATCCGAATCATATTCTTCCACATCCATACCAATCCTGTAATAGAAGTATCCTATAAACCTGTATGGCTCTTTAATCGGGTGATTCCACCACCAGGATTCCCAATACAGATGTGCGAAATTCATTACAGACTCTGGTGTCCGGCAGTTTTCTTTCAGCTATTTGAACGCTGCATGAAAAACCGTATCCCAGCCAAAATCTTTCACAAGACCGGCCGCGAGTTCTTCCATCTTTTCCTCTTCCTGTTCCGACAACTCAACAAACCAGTCACGATTAAAGAATACATTCAGTTTTTGATTCAGCTCTTCATGAAAAGACATTTTTATCTCCGGATGTTAAAATGTCAATTTATGCGATTTCCCTGTGTATAAATTCATTATACCATCTTTGTCTGCGATTCATATATCTCCTTATGCTTGCTGTTCAGCTGCCAGGAGAGGATTATTTTTACAGCTTTTTCTCCGTTTTACATCCTGTCTCCCCCATACTATAATGAAAGAAAATATATTTCTTTAAGGAGGTTATCATGGCAGATCTTACGGTGGGCAAAAAAGCGCCCCTATTCACACTTCCGTCTGACGGCGGACAGGATATTTCCCTTTCCGATTACAAGGGCGGGAAGGTGATTCTTTATTTCTATCCGAAAGATAATACTTCCGGGTGCACGCTGGAAGCGCAGGCATTCCGCGCCAATCTGGAAGAATTTAAGAAGCGGGGTTATTCCGTACTTGGCGTGAGCCGCGACAGCGTGAAAAAGCACTGCAATTTCCGCGACAAGTATGAACTTAATTTCCCTCTCCTTTCTGATGAAAAGGAAACGGTGTGCAATTTGTACGGCGTCATGAAAGAAAAGAGCATGTACGGGAAAAAATACATGGGCATCGAGCGCTCCACATTCATCATTGATGAAAAAGGCGTATTGGTAAAAGAATACAGGAACGTGAAAGCTGCTTCTCATGTAAACAATCTGCTGAGAGATCTACAATAGCCAATTATAAAGAGGCTGTGACAAAATATTTTTGTACCTCGTCACAACCCCTCCACTCATGCCTTTTCGGCAGACAAAAAAGAGCGTCGTTTCTTTTTACGGAAACTCCGCTCTTTTTTCATTTCAATCCGTCAGATCTTCAATGAGCCATGCCTTTTCAAAGGGGAAAGCGGCATATGTTTCGCCTTCCAGGATCGTCCTGCCGGGGTCGTAAATATCGATAATCCATTCCTTGCCAAGACTGTCATTGACAAAGTAGCGGATTTTTTCTCCAAGGAACATTTTATTTTGAATGGTGACTTTTACATTCACCTGCCCGTCAACGGCCTCTTTCACCAACTTCAGACATTCGGGACGGATGCTCAGGCAGTATTCCTGCCCTGCATTTACGCTCTTCGTAGTGGGAATTCTGTCGTTTCCGTAAGAAACAGTATTTTCTCCCAGCCCTTTTACGCTGAGGAGGTTTGTCGTGCCGATGAAGTCCGCCACGAACGGCGTCTTCGGTTCAAAGTAGATCTCCTGGGGCGATCCTGTCTGATGGACGACACCGCCTTTAAGGACGACAATCATGTCCGACATGGAAAGAGCTTCCGACTGGTCATGGGTGACATAAATCGTGGAAAGCCCCATCTTCTTCTGAATATCACGGAGTTCCACGCGGACGCTTTCGCGCAGCTTCGCATCCAAATTGGACAGCGGTTCATCAAGAAGAAGAACTTCAGGATTCATGACAAGGGCACGGGCCACAGCGACACGCTGCTGCTGTCCGCCGGACATCTGGTTCGGGAAACGGTCCTCCATGCCTTTGAGCTGCATGAGGTCAAGCGCTTCTTTGACACGTCTTTCTATTTCCTCTTTCGGACGGTTCTTCACACGAAGTCCATAGGAAACATTATCAAAAACGTTCATATGCGGAAAGAGGGCATATTCCTGAAATACCATGGCCGTATTTCTGCTGTAAGGAGGAATCCTTTCGATTCGTTTGCCGTTGAGAAGTATTTCCCCATCATCCGGTTCATAGAAACCTGCCACCATGCGGAGAAGCGTGGTCTTCCCGCAGCCTGACGGCCCGAGGAATGTAACGAAATGCCCCTTTTCAAAATCAATGTTCACGTCTTTGATGACATGGCTCCGACCGAAATATTTATTGATCTGTTTCAGCTGCAATACTAAGTCTGACATATTTCCACCTCTGTTGTAAACTTTGAGCGATTATAAATCAAAGATATTGATCTTGTCACGGAGTATCAGTTTCACCACACCAAAAGTCAGGTAAATAACAAGCATGATGCCTACGGCAGTGGCGCTGGCAGTCGGGAGGAATCCCTGATTTGCCAGGCTCATGATATTGATGGACGCCAAGTTCCATTCCGGTGACACGAGGAAAATAACGGTGCTTAAGGTGTTCATGGAACGCATGAACGCGTATACAAAGCTGACAGAAAGTGAATTTTTCAGCATAGGCAGCACAATTTTCCGGAAAGTCGTGAAGCTGCCTGCCCCTAAGTTGGTAGACGCCTGCTCTAAAGAGCCTTCGATCTGTTTCAGCCCCGCCACGGCCTGCCGATATCCTACCGGCAGCTGGCGGAGGGCCATACCGAGAATGATAATAGCAAGCGTACCCGTCATTTCAAGCGGTCCGTCATTAAAGGCGAGAATCATGGCAAGACCGATAAACGTCCCCGGCAGAGAGACGGGAAGCATGGCAAGAAAATCCATAACTGTTCTTCCCGGGAATTTTTTACGGAGCACCAGAAACGCCAGAGCAATGCCGAAGACCGTGCTGATTGCCGCCGTGGACATGGATGCCACCCAGGAGTTTACCATGACATTGGAGTCGATGACGCCTTCTTTGAAATACTCAAGAGTAAAGGTGTAATCCGCACCGAAAGAAACGGTAAAGGCAAAAAGCACGACCACGCCGATAATCATAAGGATGCCCAGGCTGAGAAGCATGCAGAAAGTAAAGAAACACCATGTTGCCGCCGGTCCCGCCGTCACACGGATGAGGCCTGCCACGGGCTTTCCCGTAACGGTAACGTAAGAGTTCTTTTCCAGATAATACCGCTGTACAAAGAAAACAATGAGTGTCGGAATGACAAGGAATACGGAAAGCGTGGCGCCCATGGGAAGATCCCAGGCACCGGTGACCTGTGTGTATGCTTCCGTGGCCAGAACATGGTAATTACCGCCGACCAGCATGGGGTTGCCGAAGTCCGCCAATGAGTTGATACCGACCAGGAGGAACGCGCTTGCCAGCCCCGGCGTCGCCAGTCTGAGGGTCACCGTACGGAAAAGGTACCACCCTTTTGCTCCCAGGTTCTGTGCCGCCAGTTCCAAATTCGGACTGATATTTTTCAAGACACCCGAAATAGTGATGTACGCCAGCGGGAAAAAAGCGATAGTCTGCGCTGCCCAAAGTCCGACAGGTCCGTAAAGATCCACCTTCAAATGAAGCATTTCCCATGTAATAAAGCCGCGGCGGCCGAAAAGCATGATGAATGCCAGACCGCTGACAACGGACGGCGCCATGGTAGGAAGCAGAGCCACCACCTGGAAGAAACGCTTGCACGGCATATTCGTGTAATTCACGCCGTAAGCGAAAATGAATCCGAAAACGATAGCCGTCGCCGTAGCAACAAAGGACGAGAAGATCGTGTGGCTGAATACCTCGATGAACTCCTTATCCGTGACGGCGCGCATCCAGTCTGCCGATGTCGGAACGAGAAGAATTTTCACAAAAGGATAAATAATAAATACGGCAAACAGAAGGAATACGGCAAGAATACCGATGAGAAGCGGCGGCTCCCGAAGAAGCACTTTCATCTCCGCTGCGATTCCGGTGTGTTCGCGGCCGGACTCTTTTTCATTCATACAAAACTCCTTAGATATAAAAAGGATTTATTTCTTTAAAACAGCAGGTGCCTTCCGGCTTTTCCATCGGCGAGGGAAGGGCAGGTATAAAGCAGACTATTTTTTAAATAAGTAAAAGTAATAGATAAAAAGTTACCCCCACCGTCATTGGTGGAGGCAGCTTTTTGACAGACATATTATTCAGCAAAGAATGTATCGCAGTTCTTCTGTTTATCGGCGCCCGCCTTGACCAAATCATAAGTCTTGAACAGCGGCAGCTCTTTCAGCGGCTTCATGCCCTGGGGCGGAGCCACTTCCGGATTGCAGGCAATGCCGTTCGTCGTCTTTACAAGGATATCTCCCGCTTCTTTGGTAAGGACAAAATCAATAAACGCTTTCGCCACATCTTCATTGGCTTTGTTCTTAATCTTGCCTACGGGACATACTGTCCAGCCTGCCTGATCGTAAATGGTGCTCACCAGTTTCTGTCCCTTGGCGCTGACCAGATTCTGATCGGAAATAAAGTTGACAGTGATAAGATATTCGCCGGCGCCGGCTTTCTGTCCCGGTGTGAATCCGGAAGGAGTGAACTGCGCTATCTGCGGTTTCAGCGCTTTCAGATATTCCCAGCCCTTTTCTTCACCCATATTCTGAAGAACGGAACTGATAAAAGTATTGCCTGTACCGGATTTACGGGGATCAGGCATAATAATTTCCCCTTTGAATTCAGGTTTCAGAAGATCCTGCAGTGTCGTCGGAGCGGCGACGCCTTTCGGTTTAAACTCTTCATTGAAACGTTTTTCATTATAGCCGATTGCCAAAACTTCCAGATACGTGCCATACCAGAAACCGTCTTTGTCCTGGTATTCAGGCATGATCATTTTGGCATTCTTGGATTTATAAGCTTCCAGAAGTCCGTCAGCCGCCGCTTTCGCATGGGCGTCCGCCGTGCCGCCGAGCCAGATATCCGCTTTCGGTGCGTCTTTTTCTGCCGTGATACGGGCAAGAGCTTCCCCGGTCGGCAGACGGATGAAGCTTACATCTGCACCGGTCTGCTTCTTAAACAGATCCGCCAGTTCTTTCGCCGTATCTTCATGAAAAGACACATACATCACCAACTTCTTGCCTTTCAGATCCTGACCGCCCGCTTTCGCACCGCCTGCAGCCGCCTTGTCACCGCCGCCGCAGCCGGCAGCAATCAACGCCAGTCCGGCCAGGGTGCACGCAGCAAGAGCCTTCCATTTCATGAAAAACATCTCCTCTCAAATCTTAAATATGTTTACTTACCAAAGCAATTTTAGCATATATCCCAGACACTAACTATAAAAAGAAAGTCCGTTGTAATTTTAGCATAAATGTATGCTGTTTTCATTACTTTTTATCATTACATAACACATATTCCTTTTCCCGTTTTCATATTTTCTGCAAAAGAAAAGGACGCCTTTTACGAAACGTCCTGTCCTTTGTCAATTTATCTTCTTCCCGTTACTGTTTTTCCCCGGACTTTTCTGCCGATCGGCCCGAAATCCTGTCAAGAAGTTTATTCCCCGCAGATTTCACTTTATCCTTCAATGCTTTTTTCTTTTTCTCCGCTTCTTCCTTTTTCTTCTTTTCCGCCGCTTCCGCTTCCTGCTTTGCCCGCGCGGCTCTTGCTTTTTCCATACTGCTTCTTACGGATGCAGGAATTTCGAAATTCTTCACGGTATAACCGCTTTCCGCTTCGTACATATAATCGCGCCAGATCGCTGCAGGAATGGTGCCGCCGGTATACCCCGCATTGGTGGATGTGTCATCGCCGACCCAGACAGCCGTGGAGAGATCCGGCGTATATCCGACAAACCATGCGTCATGTTCATCATCAGTAGTCCCTGTCTTTCCTGCCGACGGCCGTCCGATATATGCATTTCCGCCAGTTCCGCGGGAGATGACTTCTTCCAGCACGCTCGTCAATGTCCATGCCGAGGCTTCATCAACGGCCTGTGTACTTTCCCGCGCGCCAGAATGATCTTCAATTACTTTTCCATTGCGGTCAACAACTTTCATAATGACTGTCGGTTCCACCAGTTTGCCGCCGTTTGCAAACACGCTGTATGCTTTTGCCATATCCCAGACGGACACGCCGTAAGTCAGACCACCGAGAGCTGTTGCCAAGTTCGTATCACTGTATTCACCCTCGGTAACTAAGGTGGAAATTCCCACATTTTTTGCCGTCTGAATAACTTTTCCCATGCCTACCTGATCCGCCAGATAGACCGTAGGTATATTCATGGACTTCACAAGCGCTTCCATGACGGTTACACTGCCGCCGGAAGTGCCACCGTAATTCTTCGGTGTCCAGCCGCCGCCAAAATCTTTCGCTGTATTACTGAGTATATCGAAAGGCGTTACTTTATTTGCAAATGCAGTGAGGTAGACAAAAGGCTTGAAAGCCGAACCCGGCTGGCGGGTCATCTGCACAGCACGGTTAAAATGATCCTGTCCGCGGCCGCCTACCATGGCACGGACATATCCCGTTCCCACTTCTATGGAAACAAGGGCACCCTGGGGCTGAGTCAGATTATTATCATCGGTATAGGCATCAGGAAGATTTTTCTTCAGAGCCGCTTCCGCTTCCTTCTGCAAATCAAGATCCAGCGTAGTGTAAATCTGCAGGCCCTCTTTGTATATCGCATCGGAATCATACTTTTCGCTGATCAAGTGAATGACATAATTTACAAAATAAGACGCCACACTATCCGTTCCCCGCTGTTCCTGGGGCCGGGCCAGATGGATATCCGCTTCTTTTGCCGCAGCGGCCTCACTCTCGGTAATGTACCCGTACTTCACCATCTGATCAAGAACGATGGACTGCCGCTGTTTTGCCGCTTCCACACTGTGGAACGGAGAGTAATAATTCGGACTGTTCGGAAGACCCGCTATAAGCGCGCACTGGGCAAGAGACAAATCCTTCACGTCTTTTCCAAAATATACTTTAGACGCCGTCTGGATACCATAACAGCCCTGTCCGAAATAAATCTGGTTCATATACATTTCCAGAATTTCTTTTTTGGTATACTGCCGCTCTATCTTTAAGGCAAGAAAAGCCTCCAGCAGCTTGCGTTTCAGCGTCTGTTCCTGCGAAAGGAAAGCGTTTCGCGCCAGCTGCTGCGTAATGGTGCTCCCCCCCTGCGCCGTAGCATTGCCGCTGATGATATTTCTGAAAACGGCACGGATGATACCGAGAGGATCCACGCCGTGATGTTCATAAAAGCGGTTATCCTCTACCGCAATAAATGCGTTTTGTAAATTAGCCGGCACTTCATCAATGGACACAGGGAGACGGTTTTCCTCGGCGTGAACCGTAGTAATAAGCCGCCCCTTGGCATCATAAATGCGGGATGACGCATCCGGTGCAATATTTGCGGAAATATCCGGAAGCCCGCTGCTCACCGACAGAAAGAAACCTGCTGCCGCCCCGGCGCCTGCAATAAAAACAATAATGAAAAGAAAAAGAAAAATCTTTTTTACCGTGGAAGATTTTTCTTTATGCTGTCTGCGAATTTCAGAATTTCTCATGAAAGCCGGCGCTCCTCTGATTAATCAATGTATATCTCATATAAAAATTTTTACTCAAAATATGAACAAAATATGAACGGTTAAACCAAAAGATAATAATATTTGTTCCATTATAGCACAATCCCGCCGGCAAAGAAGAAAGAAGGCTTTCTCTTCCTTTTTAGAATCATCGTTTTTAAAATCATCGTTCCCCTTTTCTTTTCTGCCGCTGTTTCTTCCATCCCCGGTACAAGACTTTATTCCCTCATACCATTTATGGAAATTTCATTTCTTTTCCTACTATATATAGTATCCTCTTCTCTATAGGTGCCTATAGAAAAGATCTTGAATGAGTATCTCCATTGTGAAACGTTTCGTGAAACGCCAAAGCCTCCTGTCTCCTTTCCGCCCCATATCGACATGCCCGCATTTTCCATATTTTTGATTTTCCGCAGCTTTAAAAAATAATGGTATTTTTTTAATTCGTTTTTCCTATTCCATTTCCTGTAAATATGTTGTACTATAAATCACGATACAATATGTTGTATTACAACAGAAGTAAGAACTATATTTTGTACGTGTTATTTTAATTTTATTATATCCAATCATTAATAGGGAGTGTAGTCATGCAACAGGGAAATGAAGAGAACGTCATCATCCGCACGAATGTCATCAAAAGAAACGGGCAGGAAGTCACTTTCGATATCACGAAAATCATCAATGCTATCGGCAAAGCTAATCATGAAGTCGCCGGTATCCATCAGATGAACGATTTCCAGATACGTGCGATTGCGGATAATATCGCGAAGAAAATTTCCAATTATCCCCACGCGGCTAATGTCGAAGATATCCAGGATATGGTAGAAACGGGCATCATGGAAATGCGCGGCTATGAAGTGGCCCAGAAATACGTCCGTTATCGTTATAAACGCGAAATTTCCCGCAAGAGCAATACCACCGATGACGGTATTCTTTCTCTGATCGAACTTAATAATGAAGAAGTAAAACAGGAAAACTCCAATAAAAATCCTGTCATCAATTCTACCCAGCGCGACTATATGGCCGGCGAGGTATCCAAAGACCTCACGCGCCGCCTTCTTCTTCCTGAAGAAATCGTCAAGGCGCACGATGAAGGCATCATTCACTTCCATGATGCCGACTATTTCGCGCAGAAAGAGCATAACTGTGATCTCATTAACCTGGAAGACATGCTCCAGAACGGTACTGTCATCAGCCAGACGATGATTGAAAAACCCCATTCTTTCTTCACCGCCTGCAACGTAACGACCCAGATTGTTGCCCAGGTGGCGTCCAACCAGTACGGCGGCCAGTCTTTTACGCTTTCCCATCTTGCGCCCTTTGTCGATATCAGCCGTCAGAAAATCAAAAAGGAAGTCATCGAAGAACGGAAGCTGACCGGCGAATCCATGAATGATGAAATCATTTCCAAAATTGTTGAAGCCCGTCTCCATGAAGAGATCAAGAGCGGTATTCAGACAATCCAGTACCAGCTCATTACTCTGATGACCTGTAACGGCCAGGCTCCTTTCGTCACCATGTTCATGTATCTTGATGAAGTACCGGAAGGCCGCACCCGTGACGATCTCGCCATGATCATCAAAGAAGTCCTTCTCCAAAGAATGAAGGGAGTAAAGAATGAAAAAGGCGTATGGATCACACCGGCATTCCCGAAACTGATCTACGTCCTTGATGAAGATAATATCCATGATGACTCCCCCTACTATGAGCTGACGAAACTTGCTGCGGAATGCACAGCAAAACGTCTCGTCCCCGACTATATTTCCGCGAAAATCATGAAGGAATACAAAAACGGCGACGTATACCCCTGCATGGGCTGCCGCAGCTTCCTCACCCCCGACACGGAAGGTCTTGGTAAAAATGGCGAGCATAAATATTACGGCCGTTTCAACCAGGGCGTTGTCACACTGAATCTGGTAGACGTAGCCTGCTCGGCAGAAGGAAATATGGATGAATTCTGGAAAATCCTTGAAGACCGTCTTGAACTTTGCCACCGGGCTCTCCGCTGCCGTCACGAAAGACTTCTGGGCACCATTTCCGACGTAGCCCCTATCCTCTGGCAGCACGGCGCTCTCGCTCGTCTGAAAAAAGGCGAAGCCATCGATAAACTGCTCTTCAATAATTACAGCACCATTTCCCTCGGCTACGCAGGCCTCTATGAAATGTGCGTAAGAATGCTGGGCGTTTCCCACACCACGGAAGAAGGCAAAGCATTCGGCATGAAAGTCATGCAGAAACTGAACGATAAGTGCGCCGAATGGAAAGCCGCCGAACATATCAGTTATTCCGTCTACGGCACTCCTATGGAATCCACCACTTATAAGTTTGCCAAATGCCTCCAGAAACGTTTCGGCATGATCCCCGGCGTCACGGATAAGAACTACATCACCAACAGTTACCATGTCCATGTGGCCGAACATATCGACGCTTTCCATAAGCTGAAATTTGAATCCGATTTCCAGCGGCTCTCCCCTGGCGGCGCGATTTCCTACATCGAAGTGCCGAATATGCAGAACAACATCCCCGCTGTCATTGCCGTCATGAAATACATCTATGAAAACATCATGTATGCAGAGCTGAATACCAAGAGCGACTATTGCATGCAGTGCGGCTACGACGGAGAAATCAAGATTATTGATGATGAAAACGGCAAACTCATCTGGGAATGCCCGAACTGCGGCAACCACGACCAGCACACCATGTCCGTGGCAAGAAGGACATGCGGATACATCGGCACCCAATTCTGGAACCAGGGCCGCACACAGGAAATCAAAGACAGAGTCCTCCACCTTTAATCACCATTATTGAAACAAGGCGGCGCCATCCTGTATGAGCGCCGTTTTTATTCCCTATCGCGAGGTATTTATGAACTACGCCGGAATCAAAGAATATGATATCGCCAACGGGCCGGGCATCCGCTTTTCCCTTTTCGTTTCCGGCTGCACCCACCACTGCAAAGGCTGCTTCAATCCGGATACATGGTCTTTTCACTACGGCAAGCCCTTCACGAAAGAAACGGAAGACTACATCATCAGACAATTGGGGCAGGACTGCTACCAGGGCATGACTCTCCTCGGCGGCGAGCCCATGGAGCCGGTCAACCAAAAGGGACTTCTGCCCTTGGTGAAACGATTCAAGGAAACCTATCCGGAAAAAGATCTCTGGTGCTTCTCCGGCTATCTTTTCGATAAGGAAATACTCGGTCATTTCGCAAAGATTATGCCTGAAACAATGGAGCTTCTAAAATATATAGACATCCTTGTGGACGGCGAATTTGTCCTCGCAAAAAAAGATATCACCCTTCTCTTCAAAGGCTCTTCCAACCAGCGGACAATCGACGTACAGAAATCTCTCCATGCGGGAGAACTGCATTTTTGGAATCCGGGAGACACAAGTATGTCAAAAATGACAAAAATTTAATGCAATGAAAACGATAGCATGGATTTTGCCCCCCATGTTCATTAAATATTCATCACAGTTGCGGTAAAAACTGCTGATCTCAGCAAATTATATATTTTACATATATCATTAGAAAACAGCCCCTGCAAATACAGAAGCTGTTTCTGTCTACAATGCCTCATAATACTCACGTATTTTTTTCGCCATCAATCCTCGCCGTTTAAGCAAAAATTCCTGATAATTATTGATATCCATACTTTCAAAGCTTTCTGGAATGCAGTTTTGCTGCAAATTTTCCATCAAGACCTCTTTGTCAATAATTCCTCCATAAGATGGCGTCTTAGTTTCGCACTGATTCAATACTTTTTGCATGTAGATACACGGTGCATCGTCACTAATTTTGATATTGATTTCCTGCTGAAGAAATACATAATTGGCAATTTGGTTATACATTCCTTTTGTAAGCCCATTATTAGTCAGATATTTCTTTGGGAATAAATGATGAATATCGCCACGATTTTCCAACATGCTTTCTACTTCAATATGCTCTGACAAGAAACCTTTATCATGTGCTTTTGCTTGAGCAGCCAAGAAAATACTGAAATACGGACTACTTACTACAGATGTATCCAATTTTTGTAAAAGTGTAACATTCCAAAAAGCATCTGATAACTCACCAGCTTCAGTTACTTTCAAATACTCTGTTGGATCATCATAAGCAAAAAATTTCTTGATATCATGGTCAAACATTGATTCCGGTGAACCAGAATAGCGTCCTGTCAAAATTGATAAAACAACCCAACGCCGCACAATTCTTTCTATGACACTGTCTCCTACTTTGCGTTCTCTAAGTGCCAAATAGAGTGCATAACCAAAATTCAATACATTTTGCGAACGGATCAGAGAGCCCTTTACCATACCTACTGATTCTACAATCATAAGGAATCTTTCGTAATTGGTCCGATTGATAGTATGCAATACGGCATCATGCAATTTAGCAAATGAGTCTTCTTCAATTTCAATTTTAAATTCTCGTGTTGCAAAATCACGGCCAGACAGCAAGCTTACCAAATCCGCCAATCTTCCCCTTTTAAACTTATAGGTAAACGCTACACGCAAAACGTCGGTATAAGATGTTTTATATATAGGGGTTACTTTCCCAGCAACCCACTTAATCATATCGAATTCAGACTTTGAAGCAAATTCAACATCATTAGCTCTGATATCTTTTAAGTCCTCAGGCGATTCTAGCAAGTGGCAGAAGTAATCAATGGTTTTTCTAATAAGATTACCACCGTATTCCTCATTAGATGATATCTTAGACATAACAAAATCTGCCTGCGACAATACGACACCTTTAGAATTGATACGAATAAAAATATCCGTTACACTATCAATATCTAAATCTTCATTCAAACTTATGACGCCTAACCTGTTTTCCTGAATGCTCCTCAGTTTTGTAATGACAGCATTCACGCTGGACATCTGATTCTTGATGCCATTCTTCTTACAATAGCTTATTACAAAGGCAAAAGAATCAAACTTCGTTTCAAACACTGTGGATATATCTGAAATCCACTTGCTGCTCTTTTGATTTGCGGGGTTAGATACTTCAAATATCTCATCAATCGGATTAAACGCAATGGCTATGCGTTTCCATTTGTAGCGAGCGTTAAGTACCTCCTTACCCACAATGGCAGCCGTGAGTGCAGTAATACGCTGCTGCCCATCAATAAGAACTTTCTTTCCGATAGAAGTTGTCCCATCTTTCAATTTAACCTTCGGATTCTGCCAAACAATAATATAACCGACTGGAAATCCTTTATATAATGAATCCATTAAATCGCGTACTTTGGATGCATCCCAAACAAAAGGACGCTGCATTTCTGGTATAGCAATATCCCCAGTCTTTATATTTGTCAGCAGAGTTTCTACTGCATAGTTGTTTACCTCATAACGAGCCATTAGCACACCCCATTTTTTTAATAATTTATAAAACGGAAACCACCTATCATGCAATTCTTTATAAATAATTACGCTTTTGATGGTATTCCATTATATTGCTTTCTTTTTCCCAATGAATCCATTTTTCACCATTGCTTTTCCGTAAAAATTATATACATCCAACTTACTATTTATTTGTTGGCCATTGAAACAGTATGCAGTTACATCGCATTTTGAAAATAACTTTTTATCACAATGCCATTGCAACGCATCTCTATCCTGCTTTGTCATTTGATAACACTTGCTCCGATTGGGTAATATTTTCCTTTGGTCATCATCTAAGAAGCAATCCACCAACAATTGTCCTTCATAATATAAAATAATTTTCTCTAAAATAACTGGAACTTTCCCAATATTAACTATTTCAATTATATATTCTGAGCAACTGGTTTTATTTCTCAATTCAACTAGCTCCAGATCTTCTTTATTATAAGTAATGATAAATGCTAGCTTCGGCTTATTGTCGAAGTAACGACTTAATTGATTAAGCCCCCAGCCTAAAAAGACTCCAACTAAGCCAAATACCCCAGATACCAGCATATTTAAATCCAGCATTCACGCACCGACCTTTCAGAATAACAAAGCCACATTTTGATTCTCATCGTAACACCGGTCAAATTTTTCATGAACTACGAGCAATTCCCTCTTTTCTATTTATATGATCTCGGATAAACAGACATTATAATTTTTTATCTTGCCCATTCATAAATCTTAAAATAGCCTTTCTGGACCATTTTCATAAAAACATCTTCTCATTCAAAATTCTTTCTTTAAAGAAAATTTAGAAATATTATATCATGGAATACCGGATAAACACGAAAAAAGCAGTCATCAATAAGCCTTATTTTCTGCTGATGACTGCCTACTTATTTCCCGTGTCATTCTTAAACGTCACCCTTATATCATCTTTACCATTCACAATGATAAAATCCACTAGGATGTCTCTACAGTTTTTCATCAAAATTTGTCATCAGCTCCCGCTTCCGCTCTGCCAAAAGATTCAGCTCCATGTTCAGCGTATTCTACTCTTTCTTCAACTCCGATATATCAGCGAGCCTTGTCTTCAGCATATCAATGTTGCTGATGATTCATCTTTGTTTGTGATAAGCCAATTGACCGCCCGAATAAAGATTTTTTGATTTCATCCCCGTCTGCTTCTATTCTACATGAATTATTATACTTATATCCATATTTATAATCAATCTATTTTACATTTTATTGTAATGTTTCCCGTCTATTTGTTTAGAAATATATGGTTTTATTCCAAAGATAAAGGAAATTCGCCGGCTTGCCATTGGTAGTATAATAAAAAGTATTCAAAAAGAAAGAAGGTCCACTATGATTATTACCATCGCCCGCGAAAGCGGCAGCGGCGGATATACCGTCGGAGCCATGCTTGCAAAACATTACGGCATCCCCATTTATGATCGGGACTCCCTTTCCGGGCTCGCCAGGGAGCAGGGTATTTATGACACTATGCCCATGTTCTTCGACGAACTTCCCGCCCAGGGATTTCTCCTGGCCTTATCCATGGGTGCGTCGGTGAAACAGATTAACAAACCCACCGCGGAAGCAATGACGAAACTCATCGGCCATCAGGACTGCGTCATTATCGGACGCTGCGGAAATCATATTTTCAGGAACAGAAAAGACTGCGTCAGCATTTTCACCCATGGTGACAAAGAAGCCCGGATTGCTTACAAGATGAAGCACTGGAACTTTTCCCGGAAAGAAGCGGAAGATATCGTTTTCCATTCTGATCAGAACAGAAAAGATTACCATAAATTCCACACCGGTGAAAACTGGGGAGAAGCGAAATATTACGACCTCTGCATAGACGCAATCCGTCTGGGTCATGAAAACACAGCTAAAATGATTATACAATATATTTCCGCTGTGCTTGCCTGAGGTTGTCCATGAAATATCTTTTACAATTCGGCATCATCATGGCCGTCTCTTTTGCTGGAGAACTTTTCCATGATTTTCTGCCTTTGCCTGTGCCTGCCAGTATTTACGGCATTTTAATTTTATTTTCCCTCCTCCGGTTTAAAATTCTCCACGTAGCACAGATTAAGGAAACCGCCATGTTTCTCATCAGCATCATGGCATTCCTTTTCCTTCCCGCTGCTGTGGGGCTTGTGGTGGCGTGGCCTATCATGAAGGCAGCTATTCTCCAATATATAGCAGCCAATGTAATTTCTCTCATTGCCTGCATGGCAGGAACAGGATTTGCCGCACAGCTCCTCCTGTCCCGTCCATCAAAAAAAGAAGTCCCGAAGGAGGCATCCCATGATTTCTCTTCTTGAAAATTCCGTTTATATCGGCGTA
>UMFZ01015426.1_pt1 | contig 27976 bp, 16 predicted proteins | sample 1965141 | NCBI WGS metagenome assembly UMFZ01 (sample SAMEA4836059, study PRJEB28245) | human gut metagenome | biome: gut microbiome; material: fecal sample | place: Denmark | collected 2008
GATGCGCCCGGCGGCAAAAGCCTCCAGCACACGGTAATACGCCCGGTGGAAGGGTTGCAGCTCGAGGAAGGGATAGACCGCCAGCGCGAAAGCGCCCAGCGAAGGGGGCACACCCGCAGCGGAGGAGGGAGCCCCGGACGACCCGGCTCCATCCGTGCAGACCGCCCCACACCCGGGCACGGCGGGCCGGCCGGCAATAGCACCTTGGGCGGGGGAAACAGGCCGGACAGGCGCGGCGGAAATATCGGGCGCGACGGGCTGGCCGGGTGTGCCGGGCAGATCGCAAGGATCGGGCTGACCGGAGAGTACAGACTGGACGCTGGAAAGGGGCTGGCCGGGCACGGCGCGAAGGCCGGGGAAATCGGGATCGAGGATGGCGGCAGGTACGAAAACCTCTGCGGAAGGAATTTCCGCAGAGGCCGGGTCGGTTTTAACAGACATTGGTTTGGTTTTTGAACCCTATGCGCGGCGCCGCGGCGGGAGGTTCGGAAGAAAATGACGTTCCGGCGGCTGCGCCGGGCCCGGAGGGATGGCCGGAACGGTTGGGGCGGACTACACGTAGCGCTTCAGCTCGGAGAAATCGAAGTCGTTGAGCACTTCGCCCCCGGCTTGCGTGGTGTGGAATTCCCACCAGACAGGCACGAGATCCGTAACGGGGTGCCGTACCCCTTCGGGCAGCGAAACGCGGCCGCGATAGACGATGACCGACGCCGTGAGGCGGCAGTCCGTATCGCCGAAGCGGAACGCAAGCGAACCCGAAAAATAGTTCCCGCCGTCGATGGCGTCCGACAACCGTGCCGCCGCCTCATGGTAAAGTTCAGATGAAACCGAATACATAGTTGATAATTAGCAAGATTTTTGCAAATAAATTTGCAGGCAGAAATAAATTGTTTAACTTTGCAGGACAAAGATAAGTTCAAATATTGAATTTTCAAATAAAATATTCAATTTTTTAATATAAAATTTTCCGATTAAAAGCTATGAACGAACGGGTAAAACTGATACGGAAACAGTTGGGGATGACGCAAGAACAACTGGCACAGCGGCTTGGCATCGGCAAGGCGGCCCTCTCGATGATCGAGACCGGGAAGGCGGGTCTCTCGGCACGCAACCGGAACATCCTGGTTCAGGAATTGAACGTTAATCCCGAATGGCTCGAAAACGGCAAGGGCAACATGTTCAACGCCGAACCCGACCTGACAGCTTACATGCACCGCACGGACAATTCGCTGCCGTTGCAGAGCGTGCCTCTCTACTCGATCGAGGGCACGGCGGGGCTGGTACCGCTGTTCGCCGACCAGGCGCAGGCCAAACCCGTGAATTTCATCCACATTCCCAACCTGCCCAAATGCGACGGCGCCATATATATCGTAGGGGATTCGATGTACCCGCTGCTCAAAAGCGGCGACATCGTACTTTACAAACAACTGGGCGACATCAACGACATCTTCTGGGGCGATATGTATCTGCTGTCGATCGACATCGACGGCGAGGAGTACGTGACGGTGAAATACATTCAGAAATCCGACCGCGAGGGGTATGTGAAACTCGTGAGCCAGAACCCGCACCACGCAGACAAGGACGTGGCAATCAACCGCATAAGGGCAATCGCGCTGGTCAAGGCCAGCATCAGGATGAACTCGATCCGGTAGCGGGCCCGGACAGGGGCGGACAAGCCCCGAAACAGAGGCGGAAGCAGGCACGACGAACACGCACGCCTGCTTGCGTCTTTATCATGCAATGCGGGCAATATCATGCAATGCGGGCAATGCCCTGCGGCTGCCGCAGCGAGCAGGCCGCAGCGAAGCGACTCAGAACGGGGCGCACGCCCGTCTCTCCCGGGAAACTGTCCCGGCGGCAGCGCACGACGAACGTCGAGGCAAACCCGCTGCCGGACGCCGTACTGCAAAAACGGCACCGCAGAAGCAGGAAGGGCGGAACCCGGAGCCGGGAGCCAGCCACGAAAGAAGATGGATCGGCATCCCGAATCCAAAAAAATTCGTATCTTTCGGAAATAAAACAGACCCGACATGGAACTATCCGATAAAAAATTCGCGGTGCTGATCGACGCCGACAACATCTCGCACCGGAAAATCAAGGACATACTCGACGAAATCGCCAACTACGGCACGCCGACGATCAAGCGTATCTACGGCGATTTCACCGACCCGAAGTTCGCGGCATGGAAAAGCGTGCTGCTCGAGAATTCGATCACCCCGATCCAGCAATACGCCTACACGACAGGCAAGAACGCGACGGATTCGGCGCTGATAATCGACGCGATGGACATCCTGCACAAAGAGTCGGTCAACGGATTCTGCATCGTGTCGAGCGACAGCGACTACACCCGCCTGGCAAGCCGCATCCGCGAATCGGGACGGGAGGTGCTCGGTTTCGGAGAAAAGAAAACCCCCAAGCCGTTCATCAAATCGTGCGACAAATTCATCTATGTAGAGATACTCGGACAGCCCGCACCGGCACCGACAACGGCCGTTACGCCGGCAACGGCGCCGGCAGCCAAAGCTGCGGCACCGAAAAAGCCCGCGAAAAAACATCAGGGGCGCAATGCACCCGAAACAGACATGCCGGAAGCAGCCGTCGCGGAACACGTTGCTGCGGAGGCAGCCCCCGCAGAACCCGCCGCTGCGGAGAAGAAGGCCGCCCCGGCTCCGGATACGGCACAGCCCCAGCCGATCATTCGTCCGATCGACGAGGATTTCAAAACACTGCTCGCAAACACGATCGAAGACGCCGCCGACGACAGCGGCTGGGCCTTCCTCGGAATCGTGGGCGGGGTACTCACCAAGAAGATGCCGGATTTCGACCCCCGCAATTACGGGTACAAAAAACTGTCGCTGCTGGTAAAATCCCTTTCGAAAATAGTCGAGATCGAAGAGCGCCCGTCGGAAAATAAGGAGCTGAAACTCGTTTACGTCCGAAACCGTATCCGGTAGACGTCCAAGCCTGCCCGCCCCGGCAACCGAACCACGCGGGGATCACGGGCGCCCATGCAAAATACGCCGGACAGGCACCCCCGCAAGATTTTCCGGGCCAGCGCCCGTAAGATTCCCCGGCCGGATGCGGCATAACAAGCACGTTACGGCAACGAGGCCGCTGCAACGCAATTTTGCAGCGGCCTTTCGTATAACCCCCAATGCGGGTTGCGTGCCCGGAACGGGGGCTGTCCGGATGCTGTCCGGGGCGGGACAGGGCGCATGGGACGGCACGGGAAGTTCGGCGAAGGAAGCGACAAAAAAGCGGCGGGAAGAGCCACGGGAACAGCGCAGGAGCAGCCGGGGCAGCAGAAAGAACAACGACAGGAACAGCAGTGGGAGCAGAACGGGAACAATGCAAGACCAGCCGAAACAGCAGAAAGAACAACGGCAGGAACAGCGGCGGGGCAAGACGGGAACAGCGGCGGAAGCAACAGCAGGGAGAACGGAAGAAGGCAAATTACAGCGAAAAATCCGGAGCAGTACTTACAATCCGGAAGCAGCATTCGCAAAAAATTTTAATAATAAGGCCACTATCAAATCGCAACCAAATTCACAAATCCGGTAACAAATAAAACGCAAAACGAGCCCCCGAAAGCAGGGTTATCAGCAACACGGAGGCGCAAAGAGAAAAACCCGGCGGATACGGGCTGCAAAAAAGTCACCCGTCGTGAACAATTTGACAATAAATTTATATATTTGTGATATTGTTTTCAAAACCCTACTAATCCGAAACAAGACATGGACAAAACCAATGTACGGGAGTTGCAGGATGTCGTGATCCGCTTTTCCGGCGACTCGGGCGACGGCATGCAGCTTACGGGCACGCTTTTCTCAGACACCTCGGCGCTGCTCGGGAACGGGATCTCGACCTTCCCCGACTACCCCGCCGAAATCCGCGCGCCGCAGGGTACCGTGGCGGGCGTATCGGGATTCCAGGTTCACTTCGGCAGCCACCGGGAACTGAATCCCGGCGACTACTGCGACGTGCTGGTAGCGATGAACCCCGCAGCGCTCAAGGCCAACCGCAAATGGCTCAAACCGGGTGCGACGGTCATCATCGACGGCGATTCGATCACCGAAGACCACCTCAAAAAGGCGTGCTTCGCCACGCTCGACCCCATCGCCGAGCTGAAACTCGACGAGTACAACGTAGTAATCCCCGGCATCACCACGATGACGCGCGACGCGCTCCGGGAAACCGGCCTCGACAACAAGAGCGTGACCAAGTGCAAAAACATGTTCGCACTGGGTATCTGCTTCTACCTGTTCGACCGGCCGGAGGCTTACGCATTCAAATACATCGAAACCAAATTCGCAAAGAAGAACCCCGCCATAGCCGAAGCCAACAAGCTGGCCATCCAGGCGGGATACAACTACGCAGCCAATACGCACCAGTTCGCAAACACCTATACCGTAGCGCCCGCACCGCTCGAAAAAGGCACCTACCGCTCGATCAGCGGCAACGTCGCCACGGCATGGGGACTGTGCGCCGCAGCCGAAAAGGCCGGGTTGCCGCTCTTCTGCGGCTCGTACCCGATCACCCCGGCCACCGTAATCCTCGAAGAGCTGGCCAAGCGCAAAGACCTCGGGGTGAAGACCGTGCAGGCCGAAGACGAAATCGCGGGCATCTGCACCGCCATCGGCGCAGCCTTCGCCGGCAACTTCGCCGTGACGACCACCTCGGGCCCCGGCCTGTCGCTCAAGAGCGAGGCGCTGGGACTGGCCGTGATGACTGAGCTGCCGCTGGTGGTGGTCGACGTACAGCGCGGCGGCCCCTCGACGGGACTTCCGACCAAGACCGAGCAGAGCGACCTCTCGCAGGCGCTCTACGGCCGCAACGGCGAGTGCCCCGTGATCGTCGTGGCGGCATCGTCGCCCAGCGACTGTTTCCACTACGCATTCGAGGCCGGGCGCCTGGCCATGGAGCATATGACCCCCGTGATCCTGCTGACCGACGGGTTCATCGCCAACGGCTCGGAACCGTGGCGCATCCCTGCGATGAAGGACTACCCGGCCATCACCCCGCCGATCGTGGACGAGGCCCCCGAAGGCGGTTTCATGCCCTACGTGCGCAACGAAAACCTGGCCCGCGGCTGGGCATTCCCCGGCAAGACGGGACTGGAACACCGTGTCGGCGGCCTTGAAAAGGACTGCGTAAAGGGTTGTATCTCGCACGACCCGTCGAACCACCAGAAGATGGTGCGCACCCGCGCCGAAAAGGTGGCGAAAGCCGTCGACGACATCCCGGCACAGGCCGTATGGGGCGCCCCGGAAGGCGACCTGCTGGTGGTCGGCTGGGGAGGTACGCGCGGACACCTGCAAAACGCCGTCGACCAGATGCGCGCCGAAGGCAAGCGCGTTTCGCTGTGCCATTTCAACTACATCAACCCGCTGCCGCACGGCGTACGCGAGATATTCTCGAAATTCCGCAAGATCGTCGTCTGCGAGCTGAACGAAGGGCAGTTCGCCAACTACCTGCGCCAGAGTTTGCAGGAGTTCCGCTACGAACAGTACAACAAGTGCGAGGGCCTGCCCTTCACGGTTGCAGAGCTTTGCCAAAAATTCGAATCCTTATTGAAATAACGCCATGGCAGAATACAAATACACCCCCGCGGATTTCAAAAGCGACCAGGAGGTACGCTGGTGCCCCGGATGCGGCGACCACGCCATCCTCAGCGCCGTACAGCGCGCGCTGCCCGAGATCGCCGACGCGACCGACACGCCGCACAACCTTTTCACGTTCGTGTCGGGCATCGGCTGCTCGTCGCGGTTCATCTATTACATGAAGACCTACGGGTTCCATTCGGTGCACGGCCGGGCCAACGCCGTGGCCACGGGCGTCAAGGTCGCCAACCCGCGCCTCAGCGTCTGGGTCACCACGGGCGACGGCGACTCGCTGGCCATCGGCGGCAACCACTTCATACACGCCATCCGCCGCAATGTCGACCTGAACGTCATACTCTTCAACAACGAGATCTACGGCCTCACCAAGGGGCAGTACTCCCCCACCTCGAAGCTGGGCAAGATCACCAAGACCTCGCCCTACGGCACGGTCGAAAAGCCGTTCAACCCCGGCGAACTGGTGATCGGCGCCAAAGGCACGTTCTTCGCCCGCTCGGTCGACATGGAGGTGCAGCTTTCGAAGGAGTGCATGGTGGCCGCTGCGATGCACAAAGGCATGTCGGTGATCGAAGTACTGCAAAACTGCGTGATTTTCAACGACAAGACCCACGCCGCATTCGCCGCCGACAAGGCTACGCGCGCCGAACGTACGATCACGCTGCGCCACGGCGGGAAAATGCTGTTCGGGGCCAACATGGAGAAGGGAATCGTCTTCGAGGACATGAAGCTCAAGGTCGTGACCGTCGGCCAGGACGGCTACACGCTGGACGATGTGCTGACGCACGACGCCCACGAGCGCGACACGACGCTGCACTCGATGCTGGCGGCGATGAAATATCCCGAATACCCCGTTGCCCTGGGCGTGATCCGCGCTGTCGAGGACGCCACGGTTTACGACCGCGAGGTGGCCCGGCAGGTCGAGGAGGTCAAGGCACAGAGCAAGATCCGCTCGGTGGACGAGTTGCTGCATTCGGGCGCCACGTGGGAGATCGAATAACGGACACGACACTGACCGGGGAGCCATCCCGGCATATGGGAAAGCCGGCGCTTCAGGCGCCGGCTTTTTCCATGGGGTCGGGACAAACAAACGGCAACCCGGAGGAAGGATCGCCCGGCACCCTCCTGTATGCCGCAAGCCCCCCCCCGCCTGCCGGCACGAAAGCCCCGGACGGCGCAACACCAAGGACGGCGTAACACCAAGGACGGTGCAACACCAAGGATGGAGCAACACCAAGGATGGGGCGGCTCGCCCCAAAGACAGGACGGCGCAACATCAGGGCTGGAGCGGCGCAACCCCAAAAACGGAACCTCGCAATGTCTGGGCTGGTGCGGTGCAACCCAAAAAACGAAATCGCGCGACATCAGAACTGGAGCGGCGCAAGCAAAAAAACGGAGCGGCGCAACGTCGGGTACGAAGCAACGTAACCCCATAGACAGGACGGCACAGGCCGCACGGGCTTGCAAAGGCAGCGGCGGCAGAAACCTCACCGCGCATTAGCATCCCATACGGACGTGGGTACTACCCGCAAAGACGCGGCAACAGTCTCATAATCCACGTGGCAGGCGAAAAAACGGCTGCGGACGCCTCCGGCCCTACCCTTTATCCGAACGGTAGCAATGGCAATTCAACAGTTGATTTTTTGCGTCCGCTATTTGGAAATAAAAAAAATTCCGTTATCTTTGCACCCACAACGGGGGATTAGCTCAGTTGGCTAGAGCGCTTGCATGGCATGCAAGAGGTCACCAGTTCGACCCTGGTATTCTCCACAACCCCGGTAAGGATGGACACAAGTCCATCCTTATTTTTTTATCGGAATCCGTCCCCTGCATCCACAAATATTCCCCTCTATCATCCTGCAGCGACCGGGCGCAGACTGGGCGCGGCACCATCCGGATACGGACAAAACCGCGGGCAGGCTCGGCCCGGGCAAAAAAAAACGGCTATCGGCCGCAAAAAACGCAATCACCAGTAATACAGGACAATGACAGGCAACGAACGAGGCTTTTGAAAAAAATATCCGCCCTGTACCGACATTATCGGGAACATAGATTTTGACAATTCGGATATTTTACGTTTATTTGCATGAACATATTGACAAATATCAGAACATATACAAGATACAAAGGTGAACATAGCGGGTCGAACAGGGTAAAAATTCCCCTCAGGAATGACTCAGGGGAAAGCCCCCCGGGAAAGGCCTGCGCCGATGCCCGCAGCAAACCGCCCTACACGCCATGCTATACGCCGATCCCGGCACGGCTATAATCCGGGGATAACACAAAAGCCCGAACGACATGAAATTACAACTCGACCCGAACTCTTCCAAACCGCTGCACCAGCAGGCCGAGGATCTGCTGCGCCGGATGATCCAGCAGGAAGAGTACCGCAAAGGCAAACTGCTTCCCAACGAGGTGGAGCTATCCAAAGAACTGAACATCTCGCGCAACACCCTGCGGCAGGCCATCAACCGGCTGGTGTTCGAAGGGCTGCTCATCCGCAAGAAAGGATACGGGACGACCGTGGCGCCCCAGAACGTGATGAGCAACGCCCGCAACTGGATGAGTTTTTCGCAGGAGATGCACGCACAGGGCATGGTCGTGCAGAATTTCGAACTGCACATCAGCCGCAAGACGCCGCCCGCCGAGGCTTCCGAGTTTCTCAATGCCCCGGAAGGAGCCAGGCTGCTGTGCCTGGAGCGCCTGCGCGGACGCCCGAACCTGCCGTTCGTCTATTTCATCTCCTATTTCAACCCCGCGATCCCGATGACCGGAGAAGAGGACATGGCGCTCCCGCTCTACGAAAACCTCCGGAAGAATTACGGCATCGTCGTCAAGACCTCGCGCGAGATGGTATATGCCCGCAGCGCAAACGCGGAGCTGGCCGAAAAGCTCGACATCAACGAAGGGGAGCCGATCCTCGTCCGCAAACGTTTCGTGCTCGACGTAAACGACACCCCGGTGGAATACAACATCGGCTATTACCGCGCCGACAGCTTCACCTACTCGATCGAATTCATCAACGGCTGACAAACACTACAACCCAAATGAACAAGTCACTCCACAAATTACTGCCCGTCCTGTTCGGTTTCTTCGTCATGGGCTTCTGCGACGTGGTCGGTATCTCGACCAGCTATGTCCAGCAAGATTTCGGGCTCAGCGAGACCCTCGCCGGATTCATCCCCTCGATGGTTTTCATCTGGTTCCTGCTGCTTTCCATTCCGGCGGCCCTCGCCATGAACCGCCTCGGCCGCAAGAACATGGTACAGATCAGCAACGGCATCACGGCCGTCGGTATGCTGATCCCGTTCGTACACTACAACCTTGCCACGTGCATGACGGCATTCGTGCTGCTGGGCATCGGCAATACGATCCTCCAGGTATCGCTCAACCCGCTGCTCACCAACGTGGTCAAGGGGGACGCGCTGACCAGTTCGCTGACCGCAGGCCAGGTCGTCAAGGCCGTCTCGTCGTTCTGCGGCCCCTTCATCGCCGCATTCGCCGCCGGCACGCTGGGCAACTGGCAATACCTCTTCCCGATCTTCGCGCTCATCACGCTGCTCTCGGCCGCATGGCTCTTGTGCACCCCCATCCGCGAAGAGGCCGAAGCGCCGCAGGCCTCGCCCGTCGGTGCGACGTTCGCCCTGCTGAAAGACCGCACGGTACTCCTCCTCTTCCTCGGGATCGTCTTCGTCGTCGGCGTCGACGTGGGGATGAATACCGTGGCGCCCAAGCTGCTGATCGAACGCGGCGGTTACCCCGTCGAGCAGGCCGGACTCGGGTCGAGCGTTTACTTCGTCTGCCGCACGGTCGGTGCGCTGATCGGTTCGATCCTGCTGGTGCGCATGAACGACGTGCGTTATTTCCGCATCCACATCTTCGCAGCCATCGCCGCCATGGCCGTCCTCTACTTCGTACAGGGTACCGTGGGAATGCTGGCGCTGGTCGGACTGATCGGCTTCGCCTGCTCGAGCATCTTCTCGGTGATCTACTCGACGGCGCTGAAATGCCATCCGGAAAAAGCCAACGAGATTTCGGGGCTGATGATCACGGGGGTCTGCGGCGGCGCCGTCATCCCGCCCCTGATGGGCTTCACGACCGACCTCCTGGGCAGCCAGACCGGTTCGCTGCTGGTCATTTCGGCCTGTATGCTCTACCTGGCAGGCTGCGCCCTCGCCCTGCGCAGGTTCGCCGCGAAATAGACGGACGCCCCGCACCTCATGTATATACATTAAACAGAAAACCATATAACCCAAAGGCGGCCGCAACGGCCGCCGGCAAACATCAACGATGAAAAAACACCTGCACAAACTGATCCTCTTCTCCGCGACGGCCTGTCTGTCGGCATGTACGGCCCAGGAGCCGCTGACGGACTACGTCGACCCGCGCATCGGCACCGCACATTCGCGGTGGTTCTTCTTCACCCCGGCGGCCGTACCGTTCGGCATGGCCAAACTGGCTCCGACGACCGACGGCCACCTGGGGAATCCCAACGGCTGGGAAGCCGTGGGCTACGACTCACGCCACACCTCGATCGAGGGCTTCGCCAACTTCCACGAGTTCCAGGTCGGCGGCGTGGTGGTGGCTCCGACGGTCGGCGAACTTCAGACCGTACCCGGGCCGCTCGACAACCCCGACGCGGGCTACCGTTCGCGCTTCGACAAGAAGGACGAGGTGGCGCGCCCCGGCTACTACTCCGTGCTGCTGAAGGATTACGGCGTCAAGGCCGAGCTGACGGCCACCGAACGGGTCGGGTTCCACCGCTATACCTTCCCGGCGACGGAGGAGGCGAACCTGATCTTCAACATCGGGACGCGCATGGGCGAAAGCGGCCCGGTGCGCGACGCGTCGGTGACCTACACCGACGACGGACGTATCGAGGGCTGGGTGGTGACCGAGCCCGCCTATGTCGACATTTACCAGAAAGGCGCCACGGTGACAATGTATTTCAGCGCCGTACTCGACGCCGAGCCTGCGGCCTGGGGCGCGTTCAGCGGCGAGCAAACCTTCGCGGGGGAGCGCAGCCGCACAGGCGCCGGAGCAGGGCTCTACCTGCGTTTCGACACCCGCGAGCGTCAGCAGGTGGGGCTGAAGATCGGCCTGTCGTACACGTCGGTGGAGAACGCGCGGCTGAACCTCGAAAAGGAGGCCGCCAGGAAAGATTTCGACCGGGTGCGCCGCGAGGCGAACGACACGTGGGAAGAGGCGCTGGGCCGGCTTCGCGTCGAGGGCGGCCTGCACGATGACCGCGTGAAGTTCTACACGGGGCTGTTCCACGCCCTGCTGGGACGCGGCCTGGCCAACGACGTGAACGGGGCCTATCCGGCCAACGACGGCACGGTCGGACAAATTGCCCTCGACGGTGCGGGCAGGCCGGTGCACGACTATTACAATACCGATGCGATCTGGGGCGCCTACTGGAACCTCACGCAGCTATGGAGCATCGCCTATCCCGAATACTATGCCGACTGGGTGGCGAGCCAGCTGCTGGTCTACAAGGACGCCGGATGGCTCGGCGACGGCATCGCATGCAGCAAGTACGTCTCGGGCGTAGGCACCAACTTCACGGGGCTCGCCATTGCCGCGGCCTACAACTGCGGCATCCGCAACTTCGACGTGGCGCTGGGCTACCAGGCCGCCCGCAAGAACGAGCTGGGCAGCGAAGGCCGCCCGGCCGGCGCGGGCAAACTGGACGTGGGGAAATTCGTCAGTCAGGGCTATTCGCCCTACCTGCCCGAATTGGGCATGCAGACCACGCCCGACGGCTCGGGATTCGCGGCATCGCATACGCTCGAATACTCGTTCAGCGCCTATGCCGTCGCGCAGATGGCCCGCCAGTTGGGCCATGAGGCCGATTACGAGCAGCTCAAGAAGCTCTCGGGCGGGTGGGAGCTGCTTTTCGACCCCGAAACCAAGTACATCCGGCCGCGGGATGGCAGCGGTGAATTCATCGCCGACTTCGACCCCTATGCGGCATGGGCCGGATTCCAGGAGGGCAATGCCGTGCAGTACACCTACTACGTGCCCCACGACATCGACCGGCTGGTCGAGATGGTCGGCCGCGAGGAGTTCAACAACCGCCTCGACAGCACGTTCCTCATCTCGCGCGAGAACGTCTTCGGCGGCGGCAAAACGATCAATGCCTTTGCGGGGGTGCATGCCTACTACAACCACGGCAACCAGCCGAACCTGCATATCTCGGCGCTGTTCAACTTCTCGGGCAAACCGTGGCTTTCGCAGAAATGGATGCGCACGATCTGCAACGAATTCTACGGCACGGAGGAGATCCACGGCTACGGCTACGGGCAGGACGAAGACCAGGGACAACTTGGAGCGTGGTACGTGATGGCCTCGATGGGACTCTTCGACGCGAAGGGGCTCACCGCCCCCGACCCGACGTTCCAGATCGGCAGCCCGTTGTTCGACAAGGTGACGATCCGCCTCAACCCCGATTACTACACGGGCAAAGAGTTCGTGATCGAAACGACGGGCAACACGCCGGAGAATTACTATATCGGTTCGCTGGAACTGGACGGCAAACCCTTGCAGAGCGTACAGCTTCCCTTCGCCGAAGTGGTCGGCGGCGGCACGCTGCGGGTGAACCTCGCCGCGGAGCCCAACACCCGGCTGAACAAATAACTACGAAAAATATACCGTCATGGCACAATCGGCACATAATCGCTACGCCCTGGGCGTGGACATCGGCGGCAGCCATGTCTGCTCGGCGGTGGTAGACCTCGCCACGGGGCAACTGTGCGGGGAACCGCACACGGACAAAGTCGACGCGGCAGCCGGGGCCCGCACGATCGCCGGGGCCTGGGCCGCGAACATCCGGCGCACGGCCGCGGCATCGGGCATCGGACGCATCCGGTGCGCAGGCTTCGCCTTCCCCGGGCCGTTCGACTACGAGCGGGGCATTTCGCTGATCCGGGGCGTGCGGAAGTTCGAGCGCATCTACGGGCTCGACGTCGCGGCGACGCTCTACCCGCTGCTGCGGGAGTGTGGCTCGGAGGAGTTCCGCTATGTCAACGACGCGGCGGCCTTCGCGCTGGGCGAATGCCTCGGCGGGGTCGCGGATGGCGCCGAACGCGTAGTGGCGCTGACGCTCGGCACGGGCGTCGGGTCGGGCTTCGTGGCCGGCCGCAGGCTGGTGACCTCGGGCGACGAGGTGCCCGCCAACGGCTGGGTATACTGCCTGCCGTTCGAAGGGGGCATCGTCGACGAGGCCTTCTCGACCCGCTGGGTATGCGGCCGCTACCGGGAGCTGACCGGGCAGGAGATAAGCGGCGCACGCGAAGCTGCCGAACGCCATGCGGAAGACCCCGCGGCACGGCGCCTGTTCGACGAATACGGGGAGCGGCTGGCGGCATTCGCAGCCCCCGTGGCGGAACGCTTCCGCGCCGACATGCTGGTGCTCGGCGGGAATATCTCGCGGGCCTACCCGCTGTTCGGGCCCGCCATGGAACGCCGGCTCGAAGCCGACGGCCACCGGATCAGGATAGGGCTCCCGGCCCGGCCCGACCATGCCGCCCTGATCGGCGCAGCATCGTTATTCATATAACCAAACAATAGTCATGTCTCTTTTAAGGAAAACAACACAGAACCCACTTCCGGTATGCAAACCGGAAACCGGAAAAAACCAATACGACATCTACCCGACACATGACCTCGGGGCGGATAAGATTTTCTGCGACTACACGTCGCTGGCACGGCGGCTGGCCGGGCAGAAGCAGGTTGTCGTCGACGGCTATGTCGGCGTACGCTTCGACCTCTTCCGGCAGGAGCTGAACCGTGCGCTCACGCAGCTGGGCATCCGCCCCGTGTGGTGGAGCGTCGACGCGGCCCTGCGGCCGCAGGAGGAGATCGAACGCCTGGTCACCCCCTATCTGGGCGGCGACGACCCGATCTTCGGCTTCCGCACCCCGCTGCGGCTGGAGGAGTTCTTCGACGGGGAAAAACTGCGGGCGATCGCACCCGACCCCGAGGCGGAGATGAACATACTCGTCGGCACCGGCGCCGCGCTGGCCGGCTGGCAGGGCGAGTTGGTCTATATCGACATCCCGAAGAACGAGATCCAGTTCCGCTCGCGTGCGGGCAGCATCGCCAACCTGGGGGCCACGCAGCCCGAACCCCCGAAAAAGATGTACAAGCGGTTCTATTTCGTCGACTGGGTCGTACTGAACCGCCACAAGAAGGAGCTGCTGCCCCGCATCGGCATAATCGTCGACGGGCAGCGCGAAGGGGAGATCACCTGGGCCGAGGGCACCGACCTGCGCCGCGGCCTGGAGCACCTCGCCGCAAACGGATTCCGCGTCCGGCCGTGGTTCGAACCCGGGGCGTGGGGAGGCCAATGGATCCGCGAACACATCGGCGCACTGCCCCACGACGTGCCCAATTACGCATGGTCGTTCGAGCTGATCGTACCGGAAAACGGGCTGATCTTCGGCAGCAGCGGCAAGATGCTCGAAGTGTCGTTCGACATGGTGATGTTCGAAGCCGGTGAGAACGTCGTAGGCAAGGAGTGCTACGGCGAATACGGCGACGAATTCCCGATCCGCATGGACTACCTCGACAACTTCGACGGCGGGAACCTCTCGATCCAGTGCCACCCGCAGCGGGAATATATCCGCAAGAATTTCGGCGAGGTCTTGACACAGGAGGAGACCTACTACATCCTCGACAGCCGTCCCGGGGCCGAGGTATACCTGGGATTCAAAGAGGACATCGTACCGGAGAAGTTCGAAGAGGCGCTCACCGAGAGTTTCCGCAATGGTACGGAGCTCGACGTTCCGCGCTACATCAACGCCGAGCCGGCTTCGAAGCACGAGCTGTTCCTCATACCGCCGGGCACGCTCCACAGCTCGGGCCGCAACAACCTCGTGCTGGAGATCAGCACCACGCCCTACATCTTCACCTTCAAGATGTACGACTGGCTGGCGCTCGACCTCGACGGGAAACCGCGCCCGCTGAACATCCGCCGGGCGATGGAGAACCTCTGCTTCGACCGCAAGGGCGAAACCGTGAAACGTGAGCTGGTGTCGCACCCCGCGCTGCTCGACAAGGGGGCGGACTGGGAACTGTGGCACCTGCCCACGCACCGCAACCACTCCTACGACGTGCACCGTTACAAGCTCAACACCTCGGTGGAGGTCGCAACGCAGGGAAAATGCCATGTCCTGAACCTGGTCGAGGGCGAAAGCGCCGAGGTCGAAACCGCGGGCGGCAGCCGCTTCCGTCTGAGCTATGCCGAAACGCTGGTAATTTCGGCGGCGGCAGGCTCCTACCGCATCGTCAACACCTCGGGGCGCGAGATCATGGTCGTGAAGGCTTTTATGAAATAACGGGTATATTCCCGGGCTGCGGGCCGGAACAGGAACCGGCGAGACGATATTATTCGTATATTCATGCAATACGAACCTTAACGTAAGCACATCGCGATGAAAAAAGAGCTGTTAACCCTGTTTTGCGTGGCGGGAATCTCGTTCCCGGCACTCGGCGGCACCTACAATATCGCCCCGAAAGCCCGCGCCACGGCATCGTCGTCGCTCAATGCCGACGGCGATGCCTCGAAAGTCAACGACGGCTACATCCGCCTCGACAATGCGGGCGAATGGGTATCGGCAGCGCAGATGCCCTACTGGCAGCAATTACCCTACCCCTGGATCCGGCTCGACTGGGACGAGGAGGTCACCCTCTCGCGCATCGTCCTCTACGACCGGCCGACGGGCGATGCGCATACGGCAGGCGGCGACCTCTTTTTCAGCGACGGTACACGTATCGGAGTAGTCGGGATCCCGGACAACGGGGAGCCCAAGGTCGTGGAATTCGCGCCCAAACGGGTCAGATGGGTGAAATTCGAGGTCAACGACGCCGTGGGTTCCCATGTCGGGCTCTCCGAGATCGAGGCATTCCCGCCCGCCGAGGCCGGAGGCGATTTCGTCTCGCAGGTCGACCCGTTCATCGAAACGACCAAGGGGCGCTATTTCTTCTTCATCACGGGCAACCAGCCATTCGGCATGATCGGCGCCGCACCGCTGACCCGCAACCGCAACCAGTACGGCGGGGGCTACAACTACAATTCGACCGAGGTGCTCGGCTTCCCGCAGATACACAACTGGGTGCTGGCCGGGCTTACGCTCATGCCGACGACCGGCAACGTCGATCCCACCCTCGGCGAAGGGCACTGGAAATCGCACTTCCGACACGAGGGCGAAATCGCCCAGCCGGGTTACCACCGTCTCTTCCTGGAGGATTACGGCATCTGGGTCGAGCAGACGGCCACTGACCGCACGGGGTTCTACCGCCTGACCTTCACCCGGGACGCCGAAGCCGGCATACTCCTGAACCTGGGCGGCTATCTGGCGTCGACGACCATGTGCAACGCCCGCGTGCAGCGGGTCGGAGAGCACGAAATCGAGGGCAGCTTCGACACCTACGGCCGCCACTGGGGCGGCCCCGAGAACGTCAGAGTTTACTTCGTCGTCCGTTTCGACCGGCCGTTCGACCGGCTCGACGGATGGGTCGGCACACGCCGTTATTCCGGAATCGACTCGCTCGAAGGCTCCTCCGAAATCACCAGGCGCCACCCGCGCGAAGCGCTGAGTTACCTGGACTCCCCCACATCGGGCGTCGCGGCACATTACGGTGTCCGTACGGGCGACCGCATCCATGTCCGCACGGCCGTATCGTACGTCAGTACGGAAAATGCACGGGAGAACCTCACGCATGACGCCACGACCTGGGACTTCGACGCCGTGCGCCGCGCGGCACAGGACGAATGGAACGAATGGCTGGGACGCATCGAGGTAAAAGGCGGCACGCAGCAACAACGGACAAAATTCTACACCGACCTGTGGCATGTCCTGCTGGGCCGCCACAAGATCGACGACGTGAACGGCGAATACCCCGACCTGACGGACGGCCAGCGCGCCGGCTCCTTCACGCGCAACATCCGGGTCAAGACCCGCACGCTCCCGCGCGATGCGGCAGGCCGCGTCGTGCATCACATGTATAATTCCGACGCCTTCTGGCTCACGCAGTGGAACCTCAACGTCCTGTGGGGACTGGGATGGCCCGAAATGCCCGACGAAATGTCGGCCTCGCTCATCCGCTATGCCGACAACGGCGGGCTGATTCCCCGGGGGCCCTGCGCCGGAGGATATACCTACATCATGTCCGGATGTCCGGCCACGCCGCTCATCGTCTCGGCCTATAACAAAGGGCTGATGCGCAAATGCGACCCGATGCACGCTTTCCGGACGATGCAACGCAACCATATGCCGGGCGGCATGCAGGGAATCGGGGAATTTTACCTCGAACACGGCTACCAGCCGAAAAACGCCGGGATGACGATCGAGTCGAACTTCCAGGATTGGGCGCTCGCACAAATGGCCGTGCGTTTGGGACTGGAGGATGAGGCCGCCTACTTCGGCAACCGATCCCACGGATGGCGCAAGCTATACCGCCCCGACCAGCAGTTGCTCTTCCCCAAGGACGAGCAGGGCCAATGGCTGCACGACGATCCGCTCAGGGGCACCGGCTGGATCGAGGCCAATGCCTGGCAGGCCACCTGGGGCGTATCGCACGAACTACCGACCCTCGCAACGCTCATGGGCGGTTATGACAAATTCTGCGAGAAGCTCAATTATGCATTCGAGCAGGCCGCGCCGCAGGATTTCGTGTTCGGCTACGGACAAGGTTACGTCAGCTACGCTAACCAGCCGGGATGCTCCAACGCGCACGTATTCAGCTGGGGCGGGAAACCCTGGCTCACGCAATACTGGGTTCGCCGGGTGAACGAACAGGCTTACGGGGGCACCACGCCCGACCGGGGGTATGGCGGGCACGACGAAGACCAGGGGCAAATGGGCGGCGTGAGCGCACTGATGTCGATCGGGTTGTTCAGTACGCGGGGCACGGCCGCTGCCCGCCCCGTATACGAGATCACCTCGCCGGTCTTCGACGAGGTGTCGATCCGTCTCGACAAGCGTTATTACCCGGCCGACAGCTCCGACCGGTTCGTTATCCGCACCTACGGCAATTCGGACAAGAACTGTTATATCCAACGCGCACGCCTCAACGGCCGGATGCTCAACAACTTCTGGTTCCCGCACGAAGAATTCGCACGCGGCGGCCTGCTCGAGCTATGGCTGGGGCCCGAGCCCAACACTCGCTGGGGAACCGGGAAACTCCCCGAATAGCGGCAGGCATATTCCCCATCGGCGGCGCATCCGGACAACGGCTGCGCCGTTACTTTTTCGGGGCGTCCCCGCCCGGGGAGGGGGGGCGGGAACAACGCGAAAAAGCCGGGAGCAACAGGAAGAGGCAGGAACAGCAGGAAGGAGCCGGGAACAATGCGGGTGCCGCAACGCCAGAAATGCCAGACAACGCCGCCCGCCACGCGAACCGGCAGGCGGGGGCAACCTGCCGGACAAACGACAGGCGGCGGGCAGCGGGCGGCACACAGCAGAAAGCAGGCGGCAGGCGACGGGCAGCGGGCAGCGGGCGGCCCCCGGCAGAAAGCAGGCAGCGGGCGGGCAGCAATCCGCCGGGCAGGCGGCAGCATCGCGCTTAAAGGAAGATTTCATGTACATACAAACAGCGACTATCGGGCGCCGGAGCTCCGGCACAGCAACGGCCCCCGGCAGAGGGAATCAGAGAACGATCCGGAACCGGCTCCGCCCCGTTCCGGCAAAAAACATGCAGGCAAACAGGTATTATCCACAGAGATACCGAGAATCCACCGGAAAAGGGATATCCGGCGGCCGTTGACAAATTATCATTAAAAAAGAGCCGAAAAAAGTTGCATTTTAAAAATCTATGTATAAATTTGCAGTAGGCATTAATGTTCATACATTATTAAAAATGTTCAAATATTAATCGTCCAACCCAAACCACACTAACCTAAACTACTGAACCATGCAACGTTTCTATCCAATCATCCAGGCCGGCCGGCGTCCCCGGCACAGGCTATCGGGCATTATGAGAGGCGGTTTTGTCCTGGTGCTGTCGGCCCTGATGTTGCCGGCGGCGGCAAATGCGACCGCAAAAAGCTCCGCAACAGTAACCATCAGCCCCCAGGATACAAGGGGGGGGGAATTCGGCGTACGGTATCCGGTATCGTCGAGGACACGCACGGGGCAGCCGTTGCAGGCGCTTCGGTCGTAATAAAAGGATCGTCCCGCGGCACGCTGACCGACAACGCGGGACACTATGCACTCGAAGGGGTGGAAGACGGTGACCTGCTGGAAATATCGTTCCTCGGTATGCTGCCGCAGACCGTCAAGGTAGGAGCCGGGCGCACTTCGGTGGACGTAGTCCTGTCGGAGGACATGATCGGACTGGAGGATGTCGTCGTGACCGGCTATACGACGATGAAACGCAAGGACATCACAGGTTCCGTCAGCTCGATCTCGGCAGACCGTATCGAGCGTATCCCGGCCTACAACATCACCACGGCGTTGACCGGCATCGCCGGGATCCGAATGGACGGGGGTTCGATCCGCATACGCGGCACCCGCTCGCGCAATGCCAGCAACGACCCGCTGATCGTCCTCGACGGCATTCCCTACGACGAAACGCTGGCCTCGATCAACCCCGGGGACATCGAGTCGATCGACGTGCTGAAAGACGCGTCCTCGACGGCCATCTACGGCGCCCGCGGCGCCAACGGCGTTATCCTGATTACGACCAAACAGGCCAGACAGGGCCAGACGACGGTAACCTACGACGGGTTCGTGGGTGCAGGCGTCAACAACTGGGGGTCGCTCGACGTAATGGACGCCGACGAATACATCGCATTTCAGCGCGAGGCGAGCCGCGCGGCAGGCACCTGGCACAGCGAAGCCGACGACGCAAAGGCGTTTTTCGGGATCGAACTGGCCAACATGGGCAAGGTCGACAATGACTGGATGGGAAAGTATTTCAACAAGAAACGCCTGTGGACAAGCCACTCGCTGACCATTTCGGCGGCAACGGACAAAAGCGCCTACAAAATCGCATTCAACTACAAGAACGAAGACAGCCGCTACAAAAACGCGGGGCACGACCACTTTTACCTGACCGCAGACCTCTCGCACAAGGTGCTGCCGTTCCTCAAGGTAGGACTTTCGAGCCGCGCATACTACATCGTCAAGAACGACAAGCCGGATATGTTCAACCAGTTCCTGCACATGTCCCCGCTCACGCAGACCCGCAACGAGGACGGCAGCTACAACGTCTACCCCTTCGGCGACCCGTTCGTGAAGAACCCCTACATGAACGAGAGCGACGACGTATATAAGGACAAGACCGAGGAGTGGAAACTCTTCCTGCGCTTCTTCGCCCAGATCGACCTGGCGAAGGGGCTCACGTTCAATACCAACTTCGCATACAGCCCCGCCTTCTCGTCGCGCGGCTATTACTACGACAACCGCTCGGTATCGTATACCGACGAGCGCAACGTGGCCTTCATGCACAACAACCGCAAGGCCGACTGGGTCTGGAACAACGTGCTCAACTACAAACGTCAATTCGGCAGGCACAACATCGACCTGACGGCCGTCTATGAAATGCAGAACCGCCAGACGGTCAATGCCTCGATGTCGGGCAAAGACCAGGAATCGCCCGCCTACCTGTGGTACAACATGGGGCGCCTGACCGATTCGAAAAGCCTGTCCTCGGGCTTCGTCCGCAGCCAGATGGTTTCGGTCGTCGGGCGCGTGCAATACTCCTACGACGACCGGTACATCATCACCGCGTCGTTCCGCGAGGACGGTGCGTCGCAGCTCTCGCCGGGGCATAAATGGGCCTTCTTCCCTTCGGGGGCCATCGCGTGGCGCATCTCGGAAGAGCCCTTCCTCAAGGACGTGGAGTGGATTTCGAACCTCAAGCTGCGCGCCTCGTACGGCATGACGGGCAACTACTCGATCGCGGCCTATGCCACGGCAGGTACGCTGCACGGCAAATACGCCAATTTCAACGGCGGTGAGCTGCACCGCCCGGGGCTGGAACCCGAAACCCGCCCGACGCCCGACCTGGAGTGGGAGCGCAACAAGATGCTCGACATCGGCCTCGACTTCGGGTTCCTCAAGGGACGTATCCACGGCACAATCGACTATTACGATTCGAAGAGCTACGACCTGCTCTACCTCAAGGTGCTGCCCTATACTTCGGGCTTCAACCGGGCGTGGACGAACATCGGCGACACCCGCAACCGCGGCTGGGAGGTAAGCCTCTCGACCGTCCCCGTGGAAACGAAGGACTTCCACCTGGGGGTGAACCTCTCGTATTACCGCAACAAGGAGGAGCTGGTACGCCTGCAGGATCCCAAGATGAAGGAAGACATCAACAACGGCCTGTTCGTAGGCTATCCGGTCAACGGCGTACACTATAATTACAAACAGGTAGGCATCTGGCAGGAAAACGAAGCCGACCTGGCTGCGATCTACGGACAGAAACCCGGCGAGGTCAAGGTCGCCGACCTGGACGGCAACGGCAAGATCGACGGCAACGACCGCACGATCCTCGGCACGACACGCCCCGACTGGGTCGGCGGCCTGCAGATCAATGCGGAGTGGAAGAACATCGACTTCTCGGTCGACGTATACGGCGAGTTCGGCTCGCTGGCCCACGACGGCCGCAGCACGAGCGAATGGGCGAACCAGCTCGGACGCTGGAACACCTACAAGATCGACTACTGGACACCAGAAAAACCCTCCGACCGACATCCACGCCCGGTCGAAGGACAGTCGATCAAATACCTCGACGCCACGGGCTACTACAAGAACAGCTACGTAAACATCCGCAACATCACGCTCGGCTACACCCTGCCCCGGGCATGGATGGGGCGCGTGGTGAAGAAGACGCGCTTCTATGTGACCATGAACACCCCGTGGCGTTACAGCCAGTTCCAGAACACGGGCGGCATCTCGTGGTGGGAGTCGTTCTATATCTTCGGCGCGAATGTCCAGTTCTAACTTAAAATCCGAAAACCAGACCATGAAAAAGATATTCATCCTGTTTGCGGCGGCACTTACGATAGGGCTGACCGGATGCCAGAGCTTCCTCGAAGAAGAAACCTACGGGTCGACGACCGAGATATTCAAGGAGGAAAACGGCATCAAGGCGCTGGTATACCAGAGCTACACCAAGATCAACAACCTCTACGGCGGCGACGGACAGTGGCCGCTGATGACCGAGCTGGGGACGGACATCTACCTGCGCGGCAAGAACCAGGGCGATGTGGGCCTGTGCGACTACTACGGGCTCGACGCCACCAACGGCAATGTGGCATGGCTGTGGAACCACTGCTACAAGGCGCTGTTCAACATCAACCTGTTCTTCGAAACGATCGACCAGACGCCCTTTGCCGACGAAGACGAAAAGAGCCAGTTCAAAGCGGAGATGTATGTCATGCGGGCCCTGTTCCTGTGGATCGTCACCGAGACGTGGGGCGACAGCTACCTGCCGATGACAACCGACGAGACCGAGGGCACCGAAGCCCGCCGTTCGCCCCGCGCGAAGTTCTACGAAGAGATCATCGGCGCACTCGAGACGGCCATCGGGCTCTTCCCCGACACGCGCACCACGGAATCGGGGCGCATCGACATGCCCGCAGCCAAGGCGCTGCTCGCACGCATGTACCTTTACAACGAACAGTGGGACGAGGCCGCAGACATGGCATCGCAGGTGATCGGCCACTACGGGCTGGAGCTCTGCCCCTCGCTCAAAGACCTGTGGGCCGACGACAAGACCAACAACGAATTCATCTGGACGACGGAATTCACCGAGGACGACGCCTTCCGCCAGGCCAACGGCTACTGGTCGTGGTATGCCATGTATATCGACCGTTTCCCGGGCGTGCAGACCATGCTCAAATGGACGGGCTACGGCGGCTGCCAGGCGATCCCCTCGACCTACTTCATGGATCTGTTCGACCGCGACGCCGACAAACGCTGGAGCGACCTGCACCAATGGGTATGGTATTACAACGACCCGGCCGACGACCGTTCGGCCTTCCCGCTCAACCAGTGGCGCGAATACATCGACACGGCGCTCTACCTCTGTCCCGACGTACTGCCCGTCGAGGAACACAAGCGCATGGAAAAGACCTTCACGGTATTCGACCGCAACGACATGTTCGACGCCGACGGCATCCCGCAGGATCGCTGGACGTTCATCGGCATGACCAAGTTCTACGACCACACCCGGCCGGGCAACATGTCGGAGCTGTCGGATCGCAGCTACCCTGTGATCCGGCTGGGCGAACTTTACCTGATCCGTGCCGAGGCGCGTATCCGGAGCACGGAGAACCGCGACCTGAAGGGTGCCGCCGAGGACATAACCCAGCTGCGCAAACGCGCCGTCAACCACGAAAAGCCCGAATACGAAGAGGCCATGAAGGTCACCGAAGAGGACATGACGCTCGATTTCATCCTCGAGGAACGCGCCCGCGAGCTCTTCGGCGAGTGGCAGCGGCGGCTCGACCTGAAACGCTTCGGCAGGCTCATCGACCAGGTGAGGATCTACAACCCCGATGCAAAGGACAACATCAAGGAGTACCACGTCGTACGCCCCATCCCGCAGACGCAGTTCGACGGCATGCCCGACTGGAGAACCCTGGGACAAAACGAAGGATATTAAACACCTAATGCAGTAAACGACCATGAAAACCATACTGAAAAAATTCGCAGCCTTCCTCTGCGCGGCACTGATGTTATGCGCATGCAGCGACGACGACTATTCCGAAGCACATCAGACGCTCATGGCATTGATCCGCCAGGCGGAATCGCTCGTCGAAGAGTCGACGGAAGGGATCGAAGAGGGCGACACGGCCCCCGGATCGAAGAAGGCATTGCAGGCCCGCATCGACCAGGCCTATTACATCATGCACAACACCTCGCGGGACGAAGGCTACCGGAACGCCTGCAAACAGCTCGAAGAAGCGATAAAAGCCTTCCGGGAGAACATCGTCAAGGCCGGAATCCCCTATTTCAACGCCGGGTCGAAGATGAACCTCGGGCCCGCAGGCGACTGGGATCTCACGGAAGAGCTGACTTGGGAGATGAAAATACGTTTCGACGAATTCGCAGCGGGCGACCAGAACGTCATCTCGTGCGAGCAGGGCAAGGGTGCCATCATGATCCGCAACAACGGCGCGAACCTGCAGTTCTACGTCAACGACGGGAGCTGGAAGGGCGGCACCTGCTGCACGATCGAGCTGAACAAGTGGTACCACATCACAGCCACGTACAAGGCCAACGACAAGATGCACTTCTATCTGGACGGACGGCTGGTAAAGAGCTTCGCGTGCGGCAAGGCCATCGTGGAGCCGACCTGCAACCTGCAACTGGGCACCGCCCCCTCCTACTCGAACCGCTACATGCGCGGCAACATCCAGCACGTTTCGATCTGGGCGGACGTCCGCACCGAGGCCGAGGCCGCAGCCGATGTGGCATGCGACTTCTCCGGGACTGAGGAAGGGCTGAAAGCCTACTGGCCGCTGACGCTCAACGTCGGCTCGGAGATCACCGACATGACCGGCAGGCATGTGGCAAAAATGACCGACGTAAAATGGACTGACCCCGAATAACCCAAAAATTCCGATATGAAAAGACACAAGCATTCCATCCTCGCCGTATTGGCGGCCCTGCTATGGGGCAGCCTGTCGGCAACACCCTACCGGCCCGTATGGGAAATCGGCCGCAAAGACGGTTCGGCCGCCGAGTTCGCGTTGTACGACGGCGCGTATTCCGACCTTCTGGGCCGGTTCCCCGGCGCGGCGGCCGCGTACGACGTAGGGCGCAGCACACCGGGAGAGATCCCCTATATCCTGCCCGGGCCCCAGGACGGATGGGCCGGCAACGGCAACGGATCGCTGCTGATCCGCTTCGGGGCCGATGCGCAAGCCTCCCGGGCGGAGATGCGGCTGACACTCTACCTGGTCGAATCGCAGGCCTCGTCACCCCCGACGATCGAAATCTCCGCAGGCGGGTTCCGCACCTCGGTGCAGGCGCCTGCCGGGGACGACATCAACTACCCGGATACCAAACGCACCTCGGCACGCGGCCTTGCGATCGAGGCCCTATTGCCGGCCGGGACATTCGGCGCCGGGGAAAACCTCCTCACGATCCGCAATGCCGGCGGCAGCTGGCTCGTCTGGGACGCCATCGTCCTCGAAGCCGACCGCAGCGTGAAATGCACACGCCCCGGCGACGGCATCGCACTCATCGGAAGCCACTCGCAGCCGGGGCTGATTTACGGCCCCGCCGAAGGGGAGCTGCTGCACCCGGTGACGCTGACCCTCGTCAACTGGGGCAAGCCCCAGCGTGCCGGATGGAACTACGACGGCAAACCGGGCGGGACGGTCGCACTGTCTCGCGGGATAAACACCGTCGAGGTCAACATTCCCGAAGGGTACGAAGGCCGCACGGTGGATTTCGAAGTGCATCCCAACCGCGGGAAAGCCCTGTCGGCGGCGGTGGAAATCGCCCCGGCGGACAAATACACCGTCTACCTGGTGCAGCACACGCACACGGACATCGGCTATACCAAACCGCAGACCGAAATACTCACCGAGCACCTGCGCTATATCGACTATGCCGTGGAATACTGCGACCTGACGGCCGACTACCCGGACGACGCGAAGTTCCGCTGGACATGCGAAGCCTCGTGGCCCGTACGCGAATGGTTGCGCATACGTCCCAAGGCACAGGTGGACAAATTCATCAGGTACGTCAAGGCAGGGCAGATCGAGGTGACGGCCATGTTCTTCAACATGTCCGAGCTGTCGGGCGAGAACAATTACAAGACGTTCCTCGAGCCCGTGGCCCGATTCCGGGAATTGGGGCTGCCGGTCGAAACAGCCATGCAGAATGACGTGAACGGCATCGCATGGTGCCTGGCGGATTACCTGCCCGACCTGGGCGTGAAATATTTTTCGATCGGGTCGAACAACCACCGCGCCCTCGTCCCGTTCGACCGTCCGACACTCTACCGCTGGGAGTCCCCGTCGGGCAAAGGAATGCTGATGTTCCGCAGCGACCATTACCATACCGGGAACTCGTGGGGCATCCACACGGGCGATATGGCCCGCCTGGAAGACGGCGTATTCGGGTACATCCGCAACCTCAAACGCACGGGTTACCCGTTCCCGGTCATCGCTGTGCAATACTCGGGATACCTGACCGACAACTCGCCCCCGTCGATGCGCGAGTGCGACCTGATCCGCGCATGGAACGAACGCTACGCCTGGCCGAAGCTACGCAGCGCCACGGCACACGAATTCCTCGGGCGCATCGACTCCCAGTACGGCGACAAGCTGCCCGTATACCGGGCCGCCTATCCCGACTGGTGGACGGACGGGTTCGGGTCGGCGGCACGCGAGACGGCAGCCTCACGCAAAACGCAATCCGACCTGGTCGCCATCGAAGCGATGCTCTCGATGGCCCAAATGGAGGGGACAGGCCAGAGCGGCGGGACACACGAAGAACTGCGCCGCATCCACGAAAACCTGCTCTTCTACGACGAGCACACCTTCGGGGCTGCGGAAAGCATCTGGAATCCCGGATGCGAAAATTCACAGGTACAATGGGCTGAAAAGGGCTCCTACGTATGGGAGGCGCTCAAAAGCACCCAACTGCTCTATGAAGATGCCATAGGCCGCCTGCAAGGCACCCTCTACCGCTCGACGCACCCGACGCTCACGTTCTTCAACCCGCTCGGCTGGGAACGCTCGGAACTGGCGACAGTCTACATAGACTTCGAACTGATCCCGGCCGACCGCGAGTTCCGGATCGTCGATGCAGCCGGGAAAGCCCTGCGCGTACAGCCCATCCGCTCGCGCCGCGAAGGACGCTATTACGCCATCTGGGCGGAAGGAATCCCCGCCATGGGTTACAAGACCTTCGAAATCGTACTCGGCGACGGCAAGGCCGCGGCACCCCGCCGCACGGAACTCCGGGACAACAGCCTCGAAAACGATTTCTACAGGATCGTCTTCGACCCGGCTTCGGGGACGATCGCCTCGCTCTACGACAAGGAGCTGGGACGGGAGATGGTCGACCCGGACTCGGAATGGAAGCTGGGGGCTTTCGTCTATGAATCGCTCAACGGCGACCGCCGCCAAATGGAACGCAAAGTATTCGACAATTACCGGCGCTCTTCGCTCTCCGACGTGCACTGCCCGAGCGTAACGTCGGGCGATATTTACCAAAGCGTCCGCTTTACGGGCAAAGCCGAGGGATGCGACGAAAAATTCGGCGTGCAGGTCGAAGTACGCCTGTATAACGACGTGAAACGCGTGGAGCTCGGCTACGATTTCATCCGCAACCCCGAGACCGATCCTTCGGCGATCTACGTCGCCATGCCGTGGCTGCTGGAAAATGCGAAACTCACGTTCGACGTACCGGGCGGCGTAGTCCGTTCCGGCGAAGACCAGATCCCCGGCACGAGCGCCTCGTGGAACACCGTGCAGAATTTCGTCGCGGCACGCAACGACGACGCCCAGATTCTCGTAAGCGGCAGCGAGGTACCGCTCTACCTGCTCGGGAAACTGCTCGACGACCCCTATGGTCAGCCCCGCACCTATGAAAAGCCGCATGTCTTCCCGTGGCTGATGAACAATTACTGGACGACGAATTTCCGCGCTTCGCAGGAAGGGGAATTCAAGTGCGGGTTCGTCATCAGCTCAACCCGGGACACCTCGAACACGGCCGCATCGCAGTTCGGCTGGAGTGCACGCATCCCGCTCTGCACCCGCGTCATGCCGGCCGCCACGAAGGCCAACGGCAACGCCCGCGACCGCTCATTCCTGCGCAGCGGATGCAGCCATGTGCTGATCACATCATGCACCCCCGCAGCCAGCGGAGAGGGCATCCTGATCAACCTGCGGGAAACCGACGGGCAGGCAGGCACCCTTACCCTGCTCGACGCCTCGGGACGCGAACTGCCCTTTACGGCGGCCGATGCGACAGGACACCCGCTGGACAGCCGAAGCGTCACTTCGCTGGCGCTGAAACCCTATGAAAACCGGTTCGTACTCCTGAAATAGGCCGGGAAAAGGCTACGGCGGGGAATTTCCACCCGAACCGCCCTCCGCAAAGACAGGCTGCATCCGATTCCGGTGCAGCCTGTCCTGTATCCAAGGCTTTTACAGGCAGGTATCCGGCTGTTCACGCTCCGGCAACAGCCAAGGCAATACCACTGTCCACCACCCGCCTAAAGGTCAATGTATTTTTCGATGTGCGATTTTCAGGTTCACAAAAACAGAGATCGGAGCGACGAAAATAACATCAACACCATAAGGGATAAACAAAGCAAAAATTACTCCTGGCAATATTAATAGATTGTCAAAAATGAATTTTATTGTGAACGAAACTAAA
>UMFZ01004483.1_pt1 | contig 26419 bp, 14 predicted proteins | sample 1965141 | NCBI WGS metagenome assembly UMFZ01 (sample SAMEA4836059, study PRJEB28245) | human gut metagenome | biome: gut microbiome; material: fecal sample | place: Denmark | collected 2008
ATATAAATCAAAGATTTCCTTATGGTTTTCCATTGGCGTCATATCCGTGCTTCGATTCTTTTCAGCGATGATTTCACGGATATCACCATAATATATTTTGCTTCTGCCGTTAATGGCGCTTTCCAGAGAATATATCTTCCAGATATACTGATATATATCCGCAGGCAATTCATATTTTCTGATAAAATTTGTAATCAGTCTGATACCTAAATAACAGCGCTCTACATCACTGTATGATTTTTGTGAGCAGCGTTCTCTGATATAAGACATGACATATCTCTGCAAAATATATTCTGCTTGTATTTTGATGGTATCACTCCACTGGTTTCCTTCGGCAAAAGACTCCAACACACGATATTCGCAGAAACTGATGAACATGGAAAGGTCATTTTGTACCATTTTTCCCATGTTTCCACCTAATTCCAGTATCTTTTCAATGTACGAAAAACCATCAAACAAAAAATGTTGCTGATACTGCACTTCCGTAAAAGAATGTGGTGCATAAACAAAACATCCATAAGCGGCATTCAGACATTTGGCAAATGTTTTGTTGATAGGATAATTTTCCATATTTTCAAGAACAGCATTCCACATCATTTTCGTGAAGGACTCTTCTCTCCATACTTCTAAAAACGATGCAGATGTAAAATAGATATACCATTGTTTGGCATCATTTCTTTTTTCGCTTTTATATAAATCTAAAAACTGTGCGAATGCCTCTGTGCAGTCTGCCTCGCTTTGTTCATTTAATTTGGATAAATCCCAGTAGCCGCTTTCAGATATTTTCTGTTCTTCTCGCTCATTTTCATTGATTTCTTCTGCATTCATTCTTTCTGTTTTTTGAGAAAAGCTGATTTCATTTTGCAATTCACTTCCGACAAAGAATGCGCCATTTCCGTTGGAAGCATAATCCATAGCTGCCTCATAAGCATTTCTTAGATTCAAAAATTCTTCGGGATACTGTTCTGGATGATATTTTTTTGCCAATGCAGCATAGGCCCGTTTGATGATGGCCACATCTTTTGTGGGTTCTATTTCTAACATTTTCCAAAAATCAGGCATTCTTCACTCCTCCTCATCCCAAAATTCATGATCTTGATATAACAGATCCTTGAAATTGATTTCCTGAAATATATGATGCTCTAATTCTTTCAACAGACCTTTCATATTTTCATATGTTTTTTTGCGTACAATAGGGCTTCCTGAAACATAAGCGTTTTCTAAATTAGAAACAGCAAATCCAATCTGCTGCTTTTCCATGGGAGACGCAAACTGATAGAGATACACAAATCTTTGTATTAATTCATTTTCATCCAGATTTAATTGACTCTGGATCATAGTCGTCAGTTTCTCTTTGGTTTTTTCCAGTTCTTCCTGGCTTAAATGGAGTTTTTCATTTACGATCTCCTTTTCTTTGATTTCACCAGTACAGCTTTGAACAGAAACGTACAAAATCCCATTGATATCGTACATAAATGTTACTTTTGCCCATTGGTTCCCGGCTTTATCAGGAATTACACTCACTGTGATCTCACCCAATTCCAAATTGTTTTCAACATAATACTGCTCTCCCTGATATATTTTAAAATTCAAAGCCGTCTGCCCATCATAAAGTGTATAAAACATCTTTTCTTTAGCACATGGCAGCATGCTGCTTCTGGGTATCATTGTTTCCATATAAACGGTCTGATCCTGTGTGCTATGACGTGCGCCAACACCCAGCGAAAAGGGACATACATCTGTCATTACGATATCCTGCATCTCCTCATCACGAAGTTTGATGCCCGCATAAACGCCTATCCCAAGCGCAATGGCTTTTTCTGGATTGGGAGAAACATGAACTTGTCTACCAAACAAATCAGAAAGATAATTCTGTAAAACTTTTAATTGTGCCGATCCTCCAACCAGCACAACATCATCAACAACCGGCCTGCGGGAACAATTTTTTACAGCCTGATTGATATTTTTTTTGATTCTCTTCAATAAATCATCACATATTTCCGCCATCAGCTGATTGGTCAGTATCAAACGATACTCTTTGTTTTGCGCAAACAATACCATTGTTGCAATGTCATTTGATGATAATGTTATTTTGGCATTCTCAGCTTGTTTATATAGTATCGCTTTTTCTTCATCACTCAAATTATCAAGAGAGATGTTATTCTGCCTGCAAAAAAACATGGCGATTTCATTGTCAACATCATTTCCACCCAAATGATTATCGCCAGCTATGCCGATAATCTCTACAATATTTTCAAAACATTCTACAATGCTTACGTCCAAAGTTCCCCCACCAAAATCAATGACCATAATACAGCCATCTTTCTTTCCATACGTCATTTGATAATAAAGAGCGGCAGCAGAAGGCTCATTGATCAGTCTTTCTACATGAACGCCTGCCATTTCTGCGGCAAGCTTTGTGGCACATCTTTGGGAGTCATTGAAATACGCTGGCACACTAATAATTGCTTCTGTTACTGGTTCATTCAGAAAAGTTTCCGCATCGGAAACGATCTGTTTTATGACAAATGCAGAAAGCTCTTCCGGCAAAAAGTCTTGCTTTCCCAGACTATATACCTTGTTCGTACCCATAAATGTTTTAAAAGATGACGCTGTGTTTTTCGGGGATAAAATCAAGTTGCCTTTCGCAGCTTCCCCAACAACCAATCCTCTCTCTGTAAAACTTACAACACTTGGTGTCTGGTATTTCTTCAGCTGATTTGGAATTAAAATCATTTCACCTTTTTGATATACACAGGCAAGACTGTTCGTAGTGCCTAAATCAATGCCAATCAGAGCCATCATCTCTCCCCCTTTGATGTACATATATTTCAATTTCATGCACGCTTAATTTGGAAGTTGTATTACCATTGTATTTCTTTTTATTCTATCATACACAGAAAGGAACGAAAATAAAAATTCCTTATATAAATAAAAATCCCGAAAACTCCTGTATTCCAAGAGTTTTCGGGACTCAATAGCTTTATAATATTATTCCCACTCGATAGTTGCGGGTGGTTTGGAAGTGATATCGTACACAATACGATTTACATGTTTTACTTCATTTACGATTCTGACAGAGATACGATCCAATACATCATAAGGGATTCTTGCCCAGTCAGCTGTCATAAAGTCAGTTGTTGTTACACCACGCAGAGCGATGGTATAGTCATATGTTCTGAAGTCACCCATAACACCAACAGAACGCACATCGGTAATTACCGCAAAGTACTGGTTGATGCTTCTGTCCAAACCTGCTTTTGCGATTTCTTCACGGAAGATTGCATCTGCTTCTCTCAGGATTTCCAGTTTATCTTCTGTTACTTCACCGATAACACGGATACCCAGACCGGGGCCAGGGAAAGGCTGACGCCATACCAGATGTTCAGGCAGACCCAGTTCCAGACCCATCTGACGTACTTCGTCTTTGAACAGCAGGCGCAGGGGTTCGATCAGTTCTTCAAAATCTACAACGGAAGGCAGACCACCTACGTTATGGTGAGATTTGATGACAGCAGAATCACCCAGACCGCTTTCGATTACGTCAGGATAAATTGTACCCTGTACCAGGAAATCTACTTTACCGATCTTCTTCGCTTCATCTTCAAACACACGGATGAATTCTTCACCAATGGTTTTTCTCTTTGTTTCGGGATCTGTAACGCCTTTCAGCTTGCTCAGGAAACGTTCCTGCGCATTTGCTCTTACGAAATGAGAATCGAACATATTCGCAAATGCTGCTTCAACTTCGTCCCCTTCATTTTTACGCATCAAACCATGGTCAACAAATACGCATGTCAGCTGTTTGCCAATTGCTTTGGAAACCAGAGCAGCTACTACACTGGAGTCAACGCCGCCAGACAGTGCACACAGTGCTTTGCCGTCGCCAACCTGTTCTCTGATTTTCTGAATCTGGTCTTCGATATAGTTTGTCATTGTCCAGTCGCCGCTGCATCCGCAAACTTCATACAGGAAGTTATGGATCATGTTGGTACCCTTGTGTGTATGGTTTACTTCAGGGTGGAACTGTACACCATAGAAGCCTTTTTCAGGGCATTCGATAGCTGCTGCGGGACATGTTGCTGTTTTACCGATAATACGGAAGCCTTCAGGCAGTTCTGTAACGAAGTCTGTATGGCTCATCCAGCAGATTTCTTTTTCATCAATGCCTTTCATCAGTTTGCTTTCTGTATTGAAAGTAACTTCTGTCTTGCCGTATTCGCTCTTTTCATTGGCATTGCCTACTTTACCGCCCAGTGTATAAGCCATCAGCTGGCAGCCATAGCAGATGCCCAGCACAGGTACGCCCAGTTCGAAAATTGCAGGGTCGCAATGAGGGGATTTTTCGTCATAAACGCTGTTGGGGCCCCCTGTAAAGATAATCCCTTTGGGATTTTTTGCCTTGATTTCCTCGATGGGTTTATTCCAAGGCATGATTTCACAGTAAACGTGATGTTCTCTGACACGTCTGGCAATCAACTGATTATACTGACCGCCAAAATCCAGAATAATAATCATTTCACGGTTCATTGTATTCCTCCATATCTCTTGCTTCTAAAGGTTCACGCTTTATCAAGAAAAGCCGCCGCTGCGAACGACGACCTGCCTGATTTCATATTATCATAGCCAAAAGCTGTTGACAAGTAAAAACCACATATTTCCCATGTCTTTTCGCAAAACGAATAAAATCTGTTCCAACATTTGGATTCCTTTTTATTCTTTTGACAAGGCATTCTGATTCCATTGCAAGTGGTAAGTCTAATGTTTTCTTCCTGCATATCATACAGGGCTATTCTGATGAAATACATTTTTCTTTAGAGCCAACCTCCGCCAAAACAGAGGTTGGCCGCCTATTTTTCAAGATTCTTTTACCAAAGCTTTCATCATATTTTCAGCAAATGCAGAAGCTTTTTTCTGAATATCCTCTACTTCCAAGATACTTGCTGGATTATTGGCAGTTTCCAACATTGCAAAATAAGGAGGCAGCCGGAATGTTTTGTTCATGCTCATGGCACTGATCACCTGTTCCGCAACAATATTTCCGCCGCTGTATCCTGATACAACCAGTGCAAAAATACTTTTTTCGTAGAATTGATTTTTACGGAATAACGCTGTCAAACGATTGATGAAAGCAGTCAAATTGGCACTGAGTGCATCATTATAATTGGGGCAAAGCAATACAACTGCGTCACATGCCTCAATGGCAGGATACACCTGCTCCACAATGACCCCGCCATAATAACAGCTGGATTTTTCGCTGAAATGCATACACATTTTAAATGGACATCCGGAGCAATCGTGTACCGTACCGTTACGCAGAGAAATTTCCGTAATTTTGCAATGATGCAGATCTTTTTTGATCATGTCCCAAAGCATGGAAGTATTGGAAGTTTTGTGATTGCTGGCATGGAGTACCAGAATATTGGTTTCTTTCTTTGGATTTGGTGTAAAATCTATAAGCTGTGCCACCAAACGCTTAGCCGCTGCCTGATATGCGCCCATATTGTCCAAATCCTGCTGCATTGCCTGAATATTGAAATTCTGCAAGGAACCTGTGCCCTCTACCATGCCTCTGCCAGGAAAAGCACAGCCGCAGGCATTGGCTGTAAACATCAATTCCCGCGCCACAGACTTAGTATACAATTCACTTTCTCCATCCACCAAAATGGAACCTACACAACCTTTCAGCATATCCGGATGCAGGCGCATATGCTTCAAATAGCGGAAATATTCCAGATTGATGCCGGAAACACCCAAGGGAATAGTAAAAAGCAGTCTTTTTCCTTCCAAGGAATGAAAATCCTCCAGTCGACGAATGACAGTGCAATCATATAAACCATAGATTTCTTCCAATAGCTTTTCCAGTCGTTTCGTTCTTCTGGAATCTTCACATTGTGGATACACAACAGTCAACATTTGCTTCATCGAATCATCTCCAGTCCATCATAAGCTTTTTGGATTCTTTGGAATAATGCATCTGGCAAGGGCAAAGATTCAATTTCCACGCCCAATGTCGTTATGTTTTTACTGCCCATATAAACACCATTCAGGAAATTGGAGCTGTAATGCCATTCTCCGCGCAGTGTCAGCAGCAATGAAATAGCAGCTGAGGAAATAGCAGGTGCTACATATGGTTTGAAGCCCAGTTCACGCATACGCAGGTTGGCTTCGATAGCAAGTTTTGTCAAAGCTTTGGATCTTTCATCGTCATAGTGATCAACGCTATTTGCAATGACAAGATCCTGTCCATGGGGGCCAAAGGCTCTGCCTTCTGTCAGGAAATCTGCAAATTCCGAATTCTGTTTTGCGTAATAAGCCGCTCTTGCGTTCATAACACCAAGGCCATAGCCCTGAACCTGTTCCGGTCGAAGTCCTTTTCCATCAAAGTTCCCTGCCCCATCTTCGTTGCTGGCAAGAAAAGCAGCGCGGCAGAGAGGATCTACTGGATCAGAAACAACGGCAAACAAACCTTCAAACTTTGCATCTCTCGCTTTTTTTGCGAAAACAGAGATAATGCCTTTGTTTGCTTCATACTGTACCATGCGCACATCCTGTACCTGTGCACCTACGGGAGGAATACCCTTAGAGGCACAGAAAACAAACATATCACAGTCAAAAAGCTGATCTTCTGTCAAAATTTCAACCGCAGGCAATGCGTCATAATCCCAAGGGAAAGCTGCCTGATTCAGTTCAGTTTCCCAACGGGCGCAAACATCCGGGTTCACATCATAAATCCCTAAAGTTTCGATACAATCGCCGCCCAGGAGTTTCAAAGCTGTCAGCACAGTACTGCCAACATCACCCAATGCCAACAGATGCACACGTTTTTTCTTCTTATTATCTTTCTGAAGCCATTTTTCCCATTCGTCTGCTGTTTTCCATGCAGTATTTGCCAAAAGCACAGTACCTTTGGACAGGGCATTTTCTGCCGCTGTCCGCAAGTCTGCATCCATATTTGCTGCCACATCATCCAGATGAATGCTGTCCAGCCAGTGAAGGGTTTCTTCTTCTACCAACATTGCCGGATGGGTTAATTTCAAAATTCCTTTATTCTTTTCCCGACACCGATCTGTGAAAAAAACAGTGGTCGTTCCAATGATTTTCTGTTCCATAATGTCCTCCTTATTTTACAAGGTGTTCCAGTCGGATCATCTGTTCCATATCATTTTCCAGATATACAGATGCCGGCAGATGATAATCGTAAGCGACACAGTTGCCCTTATCCGGAATGCGAGGCCAGATAATGACTTCGCTCAGTCGTCCCAAAGTCAGATTCCGTTCATACAAAGCCTGATATTCTTCTTCCAGAACTGTCAGAATTTCTTTTGTATTCTGAAGGCAAACCATAGACAAATCATAGATGTTTTCCTTCGCTGCGCCTCTGATGAAGCCAGGCATTACATATGGCAGTATCAAATTGACACCGTGAAGGAAATTGCCTGTTTTATCCGCATTGGTTTCTACACCATCCCCACCGATGAAGGGATACATAGATGTCTCTACAAACCAGATACGCATGGAAGGAATAAAGTACGCACTTTCCACATTTCGTCCTTGAATTTCCATCAAGTCCTTACCACGACCAGAAAGCATACCAACGATCAAACGATCAATTTCCACATTTTCTTCTTTAAAGAGTGGGTCAAGTTCACGGATACGGTACCCTTTATGAAGCAAATCATCCACCAAAATAACAGGTCTGCGGAAAGACTTGATTGTTCTGACCTGAGAACGCAGGGGCAGATATTCCGGGAACTCTGCAATCCGGAAACCACGAATACGGGAATCGAATACCTTATCTGTATGCAGCACCTTTGTTACTGTATTGGGAATGACAATACCTTTCAGGATCTTACCGAAAGGCACACACATATTTTTCCCCAATGTACGCACCGGCAGCGGTTCTTTTGGCATACCATTTGCCGCAGTAATCAGTTCTATCAAACGATTATACATAATCCCCGCATTGAAGGAAAGTACCAATTCCCCCGGGTACAACTTGGTCAAAGAACGCTGGAATCGTTTGTGACTTTCATCCAAAACTCGCAGTACTCTGGAATTTGTACTAAAAGGTTCTTTGATGGCTGTCTGTACATTATGATACAGCACAACAGGCTGTTTCATATCCACAACATAAATTTCTCTTGGTACTTCCGGCAAAGGAACAGGAATAAATCCCTGACGTTCCAGAGCGTCTTTCATATTCTTTGTAATCTGGCTGTATTTCGGGCTGCATACGGTATAAGTGTAGTCCTGCCGCAGGCATTCTGCCAAGGTTTCTGTCAGCACAATCTGTTCCAAATCCGCAATTTTTGACCGGCTTCTGATGTAACCAGCCAGAATCAGCACAATCTTACCGGAAGTCTGCTGGCGGATATAGCTGGCTGTCATCATGTCCTGGAATTCTCCAAAAAGCTCCGTGGTGGAAATATGACGGTAAAGCATAATGGCATCCGGTCTGCCTTTGCCGTCTTGGTCAAATATGATGGTTGCTGTACAACCGGGTTCCTGCAAAGTATGAAGCAGTTTTTCACTTTCATCATTTCCCAGATTCCCCTGCCGGATGATCTCCGCAATATCTTTTGCATTGATTTCATGTTTGATTTCAACGGATTTCGTCTGAAGCAGTCGTTTATACTGAGGCTCTCTCAAATACAGCCCTCGGTCATAGATATAGTTCTGGGCAACAGTATCAATCAAATTGGAGATATCTCTGTTATGGTCGATATTTTCACGAATTCTTGTGGAACTGATGTCCTCGAAATGAGTAGGCAGTTTCAATTCCACAACGGTGTTTTGAATCATATCATAAGATGTCTTATTTCCTCTGCCCTCTCTGGTTTCTCTGAGGAAAATAACATGAGGGAATGTCATAATAGAATTTTCTTCCGGTTCCATCCGATAAGAGGACGCATTCTGCACAACGTCACTGCCTGCCACCATATAAACTTCTTTTCCCGGGAACATTTCCCGCAGTTTTTTCAAGTCTGCCGGATTGGCAATATTGATGGGCGTATCGGAAGGGAAAAGGAAAATATTTTCTTCGTTTGCCACAGACATATCCAAAATACGTCTGCGCACTCTGTGAGGCTGAGCTTTTTTCGACCAGGAAAATTCATCCAATGCCAGATAAACGGTAAATCCAAGATCTCTGATTTCCCGGGCAATTTCTTTGTGACCCAAAGTAAAGGGGTCGAATGTACCAGGGAAAAAGGCAACTTTCTGTGGTTCTGAGAAAGTGAATTTCTTTTCCTGGAAAATATATGCACTGATAAAGTGATATACAAAATTCCAACCAGCAGTATGATTGAAGAATGTCAATTCGGAATCTTCATCCTGTTCCACAAGCATAAGCATTTTTTTGCTGAGGAAGCCGAAAAGATTTTTCTTTTCCTGCATAGATAAATAGTCCTGGGCAAAAAGTTCGTGACCAACGACCCAAAATGCTTCTCGTTTGACATTTTCCTGATAGTTTGCAAATCCTTTCAGAATCATGCCCATGATCTTCTTGCGCCTGTCCTCATAAACCTGCGCCAGTTCAGGAAAGCGACTCTGATACTGTCCATAATGCTGGAGCATTACCCCAAAGGTGTCCAGTGCAACGCTGGCGATTCGATCATTGGTGCTGTTTTGCAGACGCTCCAGATCTTTGATAAACTCATCCAATTCCTTGGGATGCAGGAACAATACAAATTCACCCAGATATTGAGGAATATATTTAGAAAACTCGAATTCACCAATTTCCAGACCTTTTGTCAATTCAATGGCAACTTCATTTCGCTGATCCCAGGAAAGCATAGGCGCCAGTTTTACCAGTGTTTCCCCTGCCGCATGACGTACAGAAACCTGTTCGCTGACTTTCAGCAGATTTGACAAATGAGTTGCCACATGAAGTTTTGGCATAGTAACGCCGCTGCAAATCCGATCATACAGCAAACGCATATTAATGATCTTGATTTTCCATGGTGTGGCTGCTTTCAGGTTATCCAGGAAAATATCAGATACCACCGCGGAATCTTCAAAAATTTCCTGATATGCAGCCTTATTTTTCTGTGGCAAACCGCAATTTTTGCGAATTTCATAGGAAAGATATGCCAGTGCTTTGTCTTCTTTGGCGGGCACGACATCCAAAACCTCATTGACTGTATGCAAAAATTCTTTGGATTCCGTAAAAGCAGGTGCCATTTCACACAGGTTCAGCAAAATTGCAGCCTGAATTTCCAAAACATCCCGAGAAGCAAAATGTTCCATGAAGCGGAAGCATACATTCCGTTCCGCATCATCCAAAAGAGCCATTGGAATGGAAGGCATGGTATCTAGCAGAATAAACGCTGTTTCATCGATCCATCCCAATTCCTGATAATACGCAAGCAGCGGAACAACATATCTCTTACGCTGTTCTTCTTTGCAGTTTTCCAGCAAAGAAATCACAACGCGTTTCAAGCAATATCCCAGCCAGCGCCTATGACGGTCAATGACCTTATGATCCGGCAGAATGATGCGGTCTAAATATCTTTTCCACAGCTGGAAACTGTCTGTTTCATCCAGTATCACATTCACGTTTTGAGGAAGCTCTTTTCCATATTCTACATCATAATGGGCAATCATATTCCCCAGCAGATCAGCCGCCTGTCTGCGGATGTCACCTTCTCTGTGAAACATCAAATCATACAGAAAGTTCATTGCCATCTGTTTTTGACGCTGGTTCATATAAGTGAAATATTCCGCGAAGATATTGAGATATGCCCTTGTATCCTTCCAGTTGCGTGTGCTGCGGGCTGCTTCCAGAATATCGCCGAAAGTCAGTTCCCGGCTGAGTTTATGCATCAAGCGAATATTATGGTCAATGGCGATATTCTTGAACGCATCCACTGTTTCATCAATATTCAGCAATGCAGGATTACGCTGTGGAATTGGCTTCAAAGCACAGCTGGTCAAATCCACATTGACACCAAGGGCTTTCATGTAATTTTCAAAGTCTTCCAAACGGGAATAAACGTGGCGGTAGCGATTTTCTTTAGCTGTATCCACATTATCCAGTTTGTTCAAAATCACCGCAAAGGAAGATGCCAGGCTATAAAATCCCATGATTTCTTTGCCTTTTTCATCATAGCCATTGTTTTTCACTCGGAAATCGGCATAAATCAATATCAGAGATTCTACGGTAAGATTTTCCAATTCCAAGTCCCAAGTGGAATGGTTCGCAGCAATATGTCCGATATTTGGCAGTTCATGGACTCTGCACCAAAGGTCTGTGTAATAATAATGCAGATAGGGAATTCTTCTGACTTCATTTTCCCTGCATCCATATTTCCCGATGTCATGGGCAGCAGCAGCGCCGGAGATCAAGGGCAAATCAACAGGAATGCCAGTCTTTACAAGCTGTCTTGCAATATGCATGGCAATATGGTGCACACCTGCCACATGGGCCAACATATCAAATGGCATGATTTCCCTGCCAATGCGCATCAATTCATATAAATAGGCATCAGAAAAACACTGCAAAAAGCGCCGATATTCTTCTTCATAGGGGCTTCCTGCCAGTTCTTCTTCTGTTGCAAAATCAAAATCCCGTATTCTGGAAAACGGCAGACGTTCTTTTTCTTTTTTCAGAAAGAAGCGCAGACATTCCAAGTAAAATGCCGCTGCCTTATCGTATTGATCCGTAGCAGGAATATCGTCCCGATGGGGATAAATCTTTCGAATCATATGACCATACAAAGCCGGCAGCCACCCATCTTTCGGTTTGCTTCCCGCAAAACTTTCCATGGCAGGACTGCACAAATTCAAAACATTATGACAGGATACTTCACCTGTCATCAGCTTTTCCATTGCTCCCAGCCATACACCTTTATCCATAACAGCCAGCACATCTTTTTTATGCAGTCCGGCGTTCTGCAAAAAATCCCGTGCGGTCAAAGTATTCTGCAATTCTTTATACGTCCATTGAAGTTGTTTTTTATCCATAAAACACCGCCCTTCTCTCTCATTAAATCCATTGTATCACCGCATTGACAGCGGTGCAAATATATCCCTTGAATCACTTTGATGACATTGCAGTGACTTTTATAAATCCTTTTGCTTTATTATGATTTTACTACATTCCACAAAATTAGGAAATAATTTATCCGTTAATTATATCTCACCATTGCCATTCCATATGCAATAAAAAAGGAAGACCCGCATTGGATCTTCCTTTGGAAAATATGGAGTTTGGTTATAAAAATGAGGATTTGTGATGACGTATTTTTACGCATCAATGGTAGAAATTTTCATAGTTGTTTCTTCCAATACATCCAACAGCACCTTTACCGTATCTAATGCTGTCAGTACTGTAACGTTATTCTCGCAGGCACAAGCTCTGATTGCGATGCCGTCCGCATCCTGTGTTCCTGCTGTAATGGATCTTGTGTTAATCACATAGCTGACATAGCCAGAGCGGATGGAATGCAATACCTCATCACTGCCTTCACTTGGTTTGTGCAGTACATGTGTGCGGATGCCATGCTGTTTCAAGAAATCCGCAGTTCCCTTTGTAGCTTCCAGATTGAATCCCATCTGATAGAAACGACGGATCAAAGGCAGACCTTCTTCTTTATCCGCATCTGCCAAAGAAACAAGCACAGTACCATAATTCTGCAAATGTATCCCAGAAGCAACCATCGCTTTATACATTGCCCGATGGAGTTTGGCATCATAACCAATGGCTTCCCCTGTGGATTTCATTTCCGGTGACAAATAAGCATCCATACCATGAAGTTTAGAGAAAGAGAATGCCGGTGCTTTTACATACCAGCGTTTTTTCTCGTCAGGATACAACTGGCAAATGCCCTGTTCTTCCAAAGAAATACCTAACATGACTCTCGTAGCGATATCTGCCAGAGGATATCCTGTTGCTTTGGAAAGGAAAGGTACTGTACGGGAGGAACGAGGATTTACTTCAATGATATATACATCATCATTGCCGTCCACGATGAACTGGATATTAAACAGACCTTTGATACCAATGCCCAAGCCAAGTTTTTTCGCATATCCCAGTATGACACCTTTGACTTTGTCAGAAATACCAAAAGGTGGATACACACTAATAGAGTCGCCGGAATGCACACCAGTACGTTCTACCAGTTCCATAATGCCCGGAACGAATACGCGGGTACCATCACAAATGGCATCTACTTCCACTTCTTTACCTTGTATATATTTGTCAACCAATACAGGTTTATCCTTATCCACTTCTACTGCGGTTTCCAGATAACGGCGTAATTGTGGTTCATTTGCTACAATCTGCATGGCTCTGCCGCCCAGCACAAAGCTTGGTCTAACCAAAACTGGGTAACCGATTTCTGCCGCAGCGGCAACGCCATCTTCGATATTTGTTACCGCTTTTCCTTTTGGCTGAGGGATTTCCAGTTCTTCCAGCAGTGCTTCAAAGGATTCTCTGTTTTCTGCCCGTTCAATGGCAACACTGTCTGTACCAATGATAGGCACGCCTCTTTTTTGGAGAGGTTCTGCTAAATTGACAGCAGTCTGTCCTCCCAGAGAAGCGATCACCCCTACCGTTTTTTCCAGTGCAATGACATTCATAACATCTTCTACACACAGGGGCTCAAAGTACAATTTGTCGGAAGTGGTATAGTCTGTGGAAACGGTTTCCGGATTATTGTTGATGATGATAGCTTCATAGCCCGCTTCCTGAATGGTTTTTACCGCATGTACAGTGGAATAGTCAAACTCTACCCCCTGACCGATACGGATGGGGCCAGACCCCAATACCAGTATCTTTTTCCGATCAGAAACGACAGATTCATTTTCATCTTCATAAGTTGCGTAGAAATAAGGAATATAGCTGTCAAATTCCGCAGCACAGCTATCAATCATTTTGTAATGAGGAACAATGCCCGCTTTCTGACGCATCTGGAACACTTCTTCTTCTCCCATCTGCCACAGTTTCGCAATGGCAGCATCAGAAAATCCCATTTTCTTGGCAGCATACAAAGCCGCTTCATCTCTTACATGTTCTTTCAATTCATTTTCTTCTAAAATGATGTTCTGCAATTTGCGAATAAAGAAAACATCTATTTTTGTTGCTTCCGCAATTTTTTCCGATGCACAACCCAGACGTAAAAGTTCCGCAATGGCATAAATTCTATCGTCTGTTCCCTTTGGAATGTATTCCATTAATTCTTCCTGACTCTGTCCATCAAATTTTGCCATATGCAAATGGTTTACACCAATTTCCAAAGAACGGATGGCTTTCAGCAAACTTTCTTCAATGGTTCTGCCAACGCCCATAACTTCGCCGGTGGCTTTCATCTGCGTACCCAGACGATTATCCACATCTGCAAATTTATAGAACGGAAATCCCGGCATTTTTGTGACCACATAGTCCAGAGCGGGTTCAAATGCCGCAGGTGTATTGGCAAGGGGAATTTCATCCAAAGTCATGCCAACGCCAATTTTTGCGGAAACTCTGGCAATGGGATAACCGCTGGCTTTGGATGCCAGCGCGGAGGAACGGGAAACGCGAGGATTTACTTCAATCAGATAATACTGGAAAGAATGTGGATCTAAGGCGAACTGTACGTTGCATCCGCCTTCAATCTTCAGAGCACGGATAATCTTCAAGGCACTGTTTCTCAGCATCTGGTATTCTTTATCTGTCAAGGTCTGAGAAGGACACACAACAATGGAATCCCCTGTATGGATACCAACAGGGTCTAAGTTTTCCATATTACATACAGTAATAGCTGTGTCGTTTTTATCACGAATCACTTCATACTCAATTTCTTTATAGCCCTTGATGCTTTTTTCCACCAACACCTGATGGGTAGGTGACAGAGCCAAAGCGTTTTTCATCAATTCACGGAAACCCTGTTCATCATCGGCAAAGCCGCCGCCAGTACCGCCCAACGTAAAAGCGGGACGCAATACAACAGGGTAACCAATGGATTCAGCAATTTCCAGACCTGTTTCAATGGAATCCGCAATGCCGGAAGGCAGCACAGGTTCCCCTAGTCTTTCACAAAGTTCTTTGAATTCTTCTCTGTCCTCCGCCTGACGAATGCTGTCACTGCTGGTGCCTAAAAGTTCCACCTGACACTCTTGCAGGATGCCTTTTTTCTCCAACTGCATGGCAAGGTTCAGACCTGTCTGTCCGCCAATGCCCGGCAGAATGGCATCAGGTCTTTCATGTCGAACGATCTTTGCCACATATTCCAGTGTCAAAGGTTCCATATATACTTTATCCGCAATGGTGGTATCGGTCATAATGGTAGCTGGATTGGAATTGCAAAGCACTACTTCATAGCCTTCTTCTTTCAGGGCAAGACATGCCTGTGTGCCCGCATAGTCAAACTCCGCAGCCTGTCCAATGACAATGGGCCCAGAGCCAATGACCATAATTTTACGAATATCAGTTCTTTTCGGCATGTGCCTTTCCCTCCTTCATCATCTGTATAAAACGATCAAACAAATAACCGCTGTCCTGTGGGCCAGGCGCGCTTTCCGGATGATACTGTACGCTGCAAATACGATCTTTTTCGCAAGCCACACCTTCTACTGTTTTATCCAGCAGATTGATATGGGTAATGGTCAAATCGGTGTCTTCCAGACTGCTTTCATCCACTGCATAAGAATGATTCTGAGAAGTTATCTCAATTTTGCCTGTTTCCAGATTTTTCACAGCGTGGTTGCCGCCATGGTGACCAAATTTCATTTTATAAGTCTTTGCGCCATAAGACAAAGCAATGAGCTGATGTCCCAGGCAAATGCCAAACATCGGCACACTTCCCCGCAGCTGCTGAATCATTTCAATGGCAGGCTGTACCGCAGCAGGATCTCCCGGCCCATTGGAAAGGAAAACACCGTCCGGCTGAAGTTTTCGAATCTCCTCAGCAGATGTATTCCAAGGAACAATGGTCACATAACAGCCTCTCTTTTTCCATGCTTTCAAAATGCTGTGTTTGATACCGAAATCAACAGCCACAATGTGATATTTCGGTTCTTCTGTTTCATACGCCCAGCTTTCTTTACAGCTTACGACTTCCGCCATATTCCCGGGAATCACAGTTTCTTTCAAGAGTTCCAAACCTTTTTCCAAAGGTGTATTTACGCTTGTAAGCAATGCCTTTCTGCTGCCAAAATCTCGAATGGATCTTGTAAGTTTTCTGGTATCAATGCCGGAAATACCCGGCACATCAAACTTTTTCATCATTTCAGACAGCGTTGCTTCCGCACGGAAATTGGAAGGATGATCTTCATATTCCCGCACAATCATGGCACCAATGGTTGGATGAAATGTTTCATAATCATCTGCTGCCATGCCATAATTCCCAATCAAAGGATATGTCATCACAACCCCCTGATAGGTATAAGACGGATCAGAAAAAATTTCCTGATACCCAATGGCGCCTGTATGAAACACCAACTCAAATACTTTGTCTGTATCTGCGCCAAAGCCATAACCATAGTATTGGCTGCCATCTTCTATAATTAATTTTCTGTCATACGCTCTAATCATATATGCTCCTTTCTTCCCGTATTGCATGTCTATAAAACGAAATCAATCTTTTTTCTGGGAAAGCGCAAAAGCTGCGCCGATAAATCCATAAAACAGTGGATGTGGACGGTTGGGGCGGCTCTTGAATTCCGGATGATATTGAACGCCGATGAAAAATGGATGGTCTTTCCATTCTACCGCTTCCACCAGATTTCCGTCAGGAGAAATACCACTGCAAATCAGTCCTGCATTTTCCAGTGTTTCCCGGTATTGGTTCTGGTATTCATAACGATGACGATGACGTTCCTGTATCTCTCTTTTGCCATAACACTTTGCCATCAAAGTATCCGGCTGAATGATGCAGGGATATGCGCCCAGACGCAATGTACCGCCTTTGGCAATCTCATCACTTTGTCCCGGCATAAAGTCGATGACCTTTTGTGGGCAATCCGGTTCAAATTCACCTGAATTTGCCTGTGTGAGTCCAGCTACATTCTTTGCAAATTCAATAACTGCAATCTGCATGCCCAAACAAATACCAAAGTACGGAATTTGTTTTTCTCTTGCTACACGAGCTGCTTCAATCATACCGGAAATACCGCGGTCACCAAATCCACCGGGAACAATGATACCATCCAAACCAGACAGTTTATCCTCCGCGTTTTCCTTTGTGATTTCTTCTGCGTCAATCCACTGGATGTCCACATGGGTATTCCATGCATATCCTGCATGACGCAGTGCTTCTGCTACGGAAAGATATGCGTCGTGCAGCTGCACATATTTCCCTACCAATCCAATACGAACATGATAAGGTCTTTCTTTGATGCGTTTGACAGTTTCCTCCCATTCCGTCAAATCAGCGGCAGGTACTTCCAGTCCCAGTTCTCTGCACACAACAGCAGAGAAATTAGATTTTTCCAGCATCAGTGGTGCTTCATACAATATGGGCAGTGTTCTGTTTTCAATGACACAGTCAGGTCTTACATTGCAGAACATGGAAATTTTCTGGAAAATAGCTTCTTCCAGTGGTTCATCACAACGCAGTACAATAATATCGGGATGAATCCCCATTCCCTGCAATTCTTTTACGGAATGCTGGGTAGGTTTTGATTTATGTTCGTCGGAACCTCGCAGGAAAGGCACCAATGTCACATGAATAAACAGGCTGTTTTCCTTTCCTACTTCCAGAGAAACCTGCCTAGCCGCTTCCAGAAATGGCTGGGATTCAATGTCACCAATAGTGCCGCCGATTTCTGTAATGACAACATCCGCATCGGTCTTTTTCCCTACCTGATAGACAAATTCCTTGATTTCGTTTGTGACATGAGGGATGACCTGTACAGTAGAGCCAAGATATGCCCCGCTTCTTTCTTTATTCAATACATTCCAATAGACTTTCCCTGTGGTTAAATTGGAATAACGATTCAAATCTTCATCAATAAAGCGTTCATAATGTCCTAAGTCCAAATCGGTTTCCGCGCCGTCTTCTGTGACATACACTTCGCCGTGCTGATAGGGACTCATGGTACCTGGGTCTACATTGATATAAGGGTCTAATTTCTGGGGTGCCACTTTTAGTCCTCTGGCTTTCAGCAAACGCCCCAAAGAAGCCGCAACAATGCCTTTTCCCAAGCCGGACACGACGCCGCCTGTTACAAAAACATATTTTGTCATGTTCTCCGCTCCTTTTTTCTTCTTTGCGCAAACATACCAGCCGATTTTCTAACGAAAACCAGCTGGCTCTATATCATACATTGATTTCAGTTTTTTCCTGCTTCAAATCCTGAAATAAGGGTGTGACTTTTTCTACAAAAGCATCCACTTGCTCAGGACATCTTCCAATATAATCTTCAGGCTTCAGCAGTTCTTCCAAGTCCTGTCCATTCAATTGGAAAGCCGGCTCTGCTGCAAGTCTTTCCAGCAGATCACAGGATTCGCCTTCTTTCATTCTGGCAGTTGCTTCCATGGAGCATCTGCGGATCACTTCATGGAGTTCCTGTCTGTCACCACCACGCTTTACTGCTTCCATCAGCAGATTTTCCGTTGCAATGAAAGGAAGGTATTCTCGAACGGTTTTGGCAACGATCTTTTCATTGACCTGAAGTCCATCTGTGACATTTTGTGCCAAACGCAAAACTGCATCGGCACACAGAAAGCCTTCCGGCATAGAAATACGGCGGTTTGCGGAATCATCCAATGTCCGTTCCAACCACTGTACAGAAGCAGTCATAGACGCATTGGCTGTATCTGCCATCAAATAACGGGACAAAGAACAAATTCTTTCGCAGCGCATGGGATTACGTTTATACGCCATGGCTGAGGAACCAATCTGATTCTTTTCAAAAGGTTCTTCGATCTGTCTGTCATGTTGCAGCAAACGGATATCATTTGCCATGCGGTAACAGCTCTGACCGATTGCAGACAAACACTGTAAAATGCGGCTGTCCAGTTTTCTGGGATAAGTCTGTCCGCAAACATCATAGCATTCAGAAAAACCAAAGGTCTTACCGATACGTCTGTTCATTTCATCAATTTTTTCTGTATCTCCGCCAAAAAGATCTAAGAAGCTGGCTTCTGTTCCTGTCGTGCCTCGGCATCCCAGAAACTTCATATGTTCCAGTACAAAATCAAGTTCTTCCAGATCCATCAGAAAATCCTGGAGCCAAAGGGTTGCCCGTTTTCCCACCGTTACCAGCTGTGCCGGCTGATAATGGGTATAACCAAGTGTTGGTAAGGCACGATACTGTTTTGCGAAAACCGCCAGATTCTGCATCACTGCCAGCAGACCTTTCCGCAGATGCAGGAGTGCATCCCGATATAAAATCAAATCACCATTATCGGTAACGTAACAACTGGTAGCCCCCAGATGGATAATACCAGCTGCCTTTGGTGCAACTTTTCCGTAAGTATAAACATGTGCCATGACATCATGGCGAACTTCCTTTTCTCTGGCAGCAGCGCAGGCAAAATCGATGTTTTCTACCTGTTCTTCCAATTGCTGTACCTGTTCTTCTGTAATGGGCAAACCCAATTCCATTTCTGCCTTTGCCAAAGCCACCCATAATTTCCGCCATGTCTGGATACGGGTTTCCATGGAAAAAAGCTTCAGCATTTCCGGGGAAGCATACCGGCTGGACAAAGGGGATTCATAACGATCATACATAATCAAACACTCCTCTTTCTTATTGCTGCAAATGTTCTTCCAACCGTTTCATAACTTCCGCATAAGCGTCTTCTACGCCGCCCAAATCTCTGCGGAAACGGTCTTTGTCCAGTTTTTCTTTTGTTTCTGTATCCCACAAACGGCAAGTATCGGGGCTGATTTCATCTGCCAACACAATGCTGCCATCAGAAAGTTTCCCAAATTCCAGTTTGAAATCCACCAGTGTCACGCCGCAAGTTTCCCAAAAAGCGGAAAGATGTTTATTAACGGCAAAAGCATAAGATTTGATGGTTTCGATTTCATCCCATGTGGCAAGTCTCATAGCAACAGCATGATATGCATTCAGAAGGGGATCTCCCAGAGCGTCATTTTTATAAGAAATTTCAATGGTAGGTTCCGCAAATACAGTGCCTTCTTCTACACCATATCTCTTGGAAAAAGAACCTGCTGCAATATTTCGGATAATGACTTCCAAAGGAACAATATCCACACGTTTTACCAGAGTGTCCCGTTCATTGCATTCTTTAATGAGATGTGTCGGAATGCCTTTACTTTCCAGATACTGCATCAAACGGTTGCTCATCTGATTGTTGATGATGCCCTTACCGGAAATGGTACCTTTTTTCAAACCATTGAACGCCGTGGCGTCATCCTTATAAGCAATGTATAACACTTCTGGATCATCAGTCCGATATACTTTTTTTGCTTTTCCTTCATACAGCAGCTCTTTCTTTTCCATTGTTTGCTCCTCCAATTCTTATTTACCGCTATCTCCATAGTTTGCCAGTACACGCGCAGAAGGGTCATCTACCTGACAGCCTTCCCAGTCACGGTTTGGCATCCAAAAATCAACGATCATTTCTCCCTGACCAGGATAATATTTTTCAAAAATTTCCCGATACAGCAGGGATTCTTTTGTAAATGGCGCCGCATGAGTATATTTGCGCGCTTTTTCCTGAAATTCTTCTTCTGTATATTTTTCATCTGCGTAAGCTTTCAAATAATCCACCATGGAGTGACCAACCGCGTCTGAAAATGCCGCTTTTTCTCTCCACAAAATTTCATGAGGCAGATAATCACCTTCAAAAGCATGGCGCAGAAGATATTTTCCTTTGCCATAAGTATTGATTTTCTTTTCGGGGTCTACGGACATGACATATTTCACAAAGTCCAGATCACCAAAAGGCACACGGGCTTCCAGAGAATGCACAGAAATACAGCGATCTGCCCGCAGAACATCATACATATGCAGTTCATGCAAACGTTTCTGCGCTTCTTTCTGGAACGCATCCGCGTCGGGCGCATAATCTGTATATTTATATCCAAAGAGTTCATCGGAAATCTCACCAGTCAGCAATACGCGAATATCTGTATTTTCATGGATGGCTTTGCAGATCAGATACATGCCCATGCTGGCACGAATGGTGGTAATATCAAAGGTACCTAATGCCTGGATGACTGTTTCCAGAGAATCCAGCACCTGTTCTTTTGTCATATAGAATTCTGTATGGTCGCTGCCAATGTAGTCGGCAACCTGTTTTGCGTATTTCAAATCAATGGCATCTTCGCTCATGCCAATGGCAAATGTACGAATAGGCGCTTTTGATTTCTTTGCAGCAATGGCGCATACCAAAGAGGAATCCAGACCGCCGGAAAGCAAAAATCCTACTTTCGCATCTGCAATCAGTCTTTTTTCCACCCCTGCAACCAACTTATCATGGATGTTTTTGCAAACAGTTTCCAAATCGTCATAGCAAACTTTATCTACTTTCGCAATATCGCAATAACAAGTGAATGCGCCATCTTTATAATAATGTCCAGGTGGAAATGGCATGATACGCTCTGTCAGCCCCACCAGATTTTTCGGTTCACTGGCAAACACAATGACACCGTTTTTATCATAACCGTAATATAAAGGACGAATCCCAATAGGATCTCTGGCAGCAATAAAAGACTTTGTTTCCGCATCATAGAGAATCAAAGCGAATTCCGCATCCAGCATAGCAAACATGTCTGTGCCAAATTCCCGATACATGGGCAGCAAAACTTCGCAGTCTGATTCACTCTGGAAAGTGTATTTTTCCGCCAACACCTTTTTGATTTTTTCGAAACCATAAATCTCCCCATTGCAGACCACATAACTGTCATCCAATGCAAAAGGCTGCATACCGGATGGTGTCAAACCCATGATTGCCAATCTATGAAATCCCAAATATCCGTTTCCTGTATCTACAATGCGGCTGTCATCTGGGCCACGGGAAATGGTACGGGCAAACCCCTCCTGAAACAATGCCAAATCCGCGCTACTGCCGCAATATCCCATAATTGAGCACATCAGCCTTACCTCCTTTTTGTTTATCCACAGAAAACGAAACCGTATACTGGTTTCGTTTTCTGCTTCTTTTTTCTCTTTCGTTTTTATTTCACGCCAAAAAGCAATTCTCCATATGTAGGGAATGGCCAATATTTTCTTGCAGTAATGGTTTCCGCTTCATCGCAAGGCACACGCAGTTCCCGCATTTTTACCAACACCTGATCCCGAATAAAAGCTGCTTCTTCGCAAACTGTTTCTGCAGACTGCAAAGAAATGAGAGATTTCTTCAGTTCCTGTATTTTCAATGCGATTTCATCTGTCAAAGCAGACAGGTTTTTCACTCTTTCACATTCAAAAGCACAGGTAATTTGTTCATTCAAGGCTTTTTTAGCTGCTGCTGTTTTGGCAAGTTCCATTGCATATGCGGTGATTGCCGGCAAAATTTCTTTTTCCGCCATATCCACCATGGTATTTGCTTCAATCACAATAGATTTACAGTAGTTTTCCAATACAATCTCATAACGTGCCCGCAGTTCCGGTTCTGTGTAAATCTTCTGCCCTGTCAGCAGTTCCACATTTTTCCGATCCAGAATATGAGGCACACAATCAGGTGTGGAAGGATAATTGCTCAATCCTCTTTTCAGCGTTGCTTCCTGAATCCATGCGTCATCGTATCCGTTTCCGTTAAAGATGATACGTTTATGTTCTTTAATTGTATTTTTCAGCATTTCCTGAAGAGCTGTCTGGAAATCAGGTGCCTGTTCCAGATAATCGGCATAAACCCGCAGGCTTTCTGCCACAGCACTGTTCAGCATGATATTTGCGCATGCAATGCTATCCGAAGACCCAACCATACGGAATTCAAATTTATTGCCTGTAAACGCAAAGGGCGATGTACGGTTACGATCAGTGTTATCTTTTGTAAACTTGGGCAGTACATCAACACCCAATTTCATTTTTGTCTTTTTCACACTGCAGTAAGGTGTATCATTTTCCAGAGATTCCAGAACTGCATTCAGTTCATCGCCAAGGAAAATGGAAACGATTGCCGGAGGTGCTTCCTGGGCACCCAGACGCAGGTCATTTCCGGCTGTTGCAACGGAAATACGCAGCAAATCCTGATAATCATCCACCGCTTTGATGACCGCACACAGGAACAGCAGGAACTGTGCGTTGTCATGAGGTGTTTCACCGGGAGAAAGCAGGTTTACGCCTTCATCCGTGGAAATAGACCAGTTGTTGTGCTTGCCGCTGCCGTTGACACCAGCAAAGGGTTTTTCATGAAGCAGACAAACCAAACCATGTCTTGCCGCAACTTTCTGCATGATTTCCATTGTCAGCTGGTTGTGATCTGTTGCGATGTTCGTTGTTGTATAGATGGGCGCCAATTCATGCTGTGCAGGAGCCACTTCGTTGTGTTCCGTCTTTGCCAATATGCCAAGCTTCCACAATTCTTCATTCAAATCTTCCATAAAAGCGGCTACCGTAGGTTTGATGGCACCAAAATAGTGATCGTCCAATTCCTGACCTTTCGGCGGCTTTGCACCAAACAAAGTCCGTCCAGTAAAAATCAGGTCACGACGTTTTTCATACATTTCTCTGTCCACCAGAAAATATTCCTGCTCCGGCCCCACAGAAGTGCGGACGCATTTCACATGGTCATTGCCAAACAGACGCAGGATACGCAGCGCCTGACGGTTCAATGCTTCCATGGATCTGAGCAGTGGTGTTTTCTTATCCAGTGCTTCCCCTGCATAAGAACAAAATGCAGTAGGAATACACAGGGTTTTTCCTTTGATGAATGCATAGGATGTAGGGTCCCATGCGGTATATCCTCTTGCTTCAAATGTGGCACGCAGACCTCCTGAAGGAAAAGATGATGCATCCGGTTCGCCTTTGATCAGTTCTGAACCAGAAAATTCCATAATGACTCTGCCGTCAGGTGCTGGTGTAATGAAGCTGTCGTGCTTTTCCGCCGTAATGCCAGTCAAAGGCTGGAACCAATGGGTATAATGGGTTGCGCCATTAGCAATTGCCCAATCTTTCATGGCTGTTGCCACAGCATTGGCAACGGAAAGATCCAACTTTGCTCCCTCATCGATGGTTTTTTTCAGGGACTGATATACTTCACTTGAAAATCGTGCTTTCATGACCCTGTCATCAAAGACCAGGGAACCAAAATAATCCGATACATGTTTCATAGAAAAACCCCCTCTTTTGTAAAATAAAAAAAGGCAAAGGGGACTCTGAGGGTATGACCTCAAAGACGCCTTTGCCTTTGACTCATATTTTATACACCCATAATTCATTTTTGTCAATGGGTCTTTTATAATTTTTTTCAAAAAAACATTCTGTTTTTCCATCACCTTACAAAAATTCTGTTTTGCCCATGTTATGCGCACAGATTTTTCCTTATGCAATTTTCTATGGAAAATAAATAGAAACTGTGCTATATTACTTTTTATAAATGTCGCAAAGATCGAAAAAAATGTTGAAAATGAGAGGAAAGCAGGTGGAATTTATGAAATATTCCAAACAGGAAGTATTGCAGTATGTCCAGGAAGAAGATGTCAAATTCATCCGTTTGGCATTTTGCAATGTTTTTGGCAAACAGAAAAATATCTCCATCATGCCGGATGAACTGCCACGAGCCTTTGCTTACGGCATTGCCATTGACGGTTCTGCCATTGCCGGTTTTGGAGACGAAGCTGAATCTGATCTGCTGCTCCATCCGGAACCGGATACCCTGATGGTACTTCCTTGGCGGCCTGAACACGGCAGAGTCGTGCGCATGTTTTGCAGCATTTCCTACCCAGACGGACGACCTTTTGTCTGTGACACCAGAAGCCTGCTGAAAAAAGCCATTTCTGATGCGGAATCCGCTGGCATTTCCTTTGCTTTCGGCCCCGAAATGGAGTTCTATCTTTTCCAACTGGACACAGAAGGACAACCCACAAAAATTCCATACGATAATGCTGGATATATGGATATTGCACCAGAAGACAAATGTGAAAATGTGCGACGGGAAATTTGTCTGATTTTGGAGCAGATGGGCATTTATCCCGAAAGCTCTCATCACGAAGAAGGCCCTGGGCAAAACGAAATCGACTTCCGTTATTCCGATCCTCTCACTGCCGCAGATAATACCCTGACCTTCCAGGCTGTTGTAAAAACAGTGGCACAGCGCAATGGACTTTATGCGGATTTCAGTCCAAAGCCATTACGCCACCAGCCTGGCAATGGGTTTCACATCAATATTTCTGTCAAAGGCGGGAACTGTGAAGATCCCCTTTCCCATATGATTGCAGGTATTTTGGAGCATATTCCAGAATTGACTGTATTTCTGAATCCCACAGTTGCTTCTTATGAACGTTTCGGCGGGCCAAAAGCACCTGAATACATTTCCTGGTCAAACCAGAACCGTTCTCAGCTTATCCGTGTTCCTGCGGCTGTGGACGAATACCGTCGTGCTGAGCTGCGTTCTCCAGACCCTACAACAAATCCATATCTGGCGTTTGCCCTTTTGATCTACGCCGGACTGGATGGCATTCAGCAAAAACTGCCGTTGCCTGCTCCTACGGATCTGAATCTGTTTACCGCAAGTGCAGACATTTTGGCTCATTTGCAGCGATTGCCACTGACTTTACGAGAAGCGGCTACATTGGCGGCTAACAGTTCCTTTGTATCCAAATATCTGCCAAAAACCATTGTGCAGACATATTACGACCAACGATAAAAGAACGGACTTTTGAAAAGGAGGGGAGCATTTTGAGTCTAAAAGAACGCGTTTACAGCGTATTGGTTATATCGGCAAAAGAAAATTTCAATGCATCTCTGCAATCTCTGCTCCCTGAGTCCAAGTATGCTCCCGTACAGATGGTTTCCAGTGTCAGTCTGGCAAAACGTGTTCTGCTGGAACGCAGTTTTGACTTTGTGTTCATCAATACACCACTGCCTGATGATTTCGGCACAAGATTTGCCATTGAGATTTCCGGAAACAAAGGTACTGTCATTCTCTTATTGGTGCGGAACGAAGTCTATGAAGAAGTTTGTGACAAAGTGACGGAATACGGCATTTTAACATTGCCAAAACCCGCTTCCAAACAAATGGTAACCCATACCCTGAACTTTATGGCTGGTATCCGGGAACGGCTGAGAAAACTGGAAAATAAATCCCTTTCCATGGAAGAAAAAATGAAAGAAATTCGTCTGGTAAACCGTGCCAAATGGGTACTCATTGACGAATTGAAAATGTCCGAGGCAGACGCCCACCGCTATATTGAAAAGCAGGCAATGGATCGCTGTGTCTCCCGCAGAGAAATTGCCGAGGAAATCATTTCCACATATCTTTAAACAAAACAATCATCATTACAAAATCAAACAGGCAGACATGGATACTCCATATCTGCCTGTTTTTTATATTTTATCAAAAAATTATGGCTGG
>UMFZ01023845.1_pt1 | contig 26361 bp, 31 predicted proteins | sample 1965141 | NCBI WGS metagenome assembly UMFZ01 (sample SAMEA4836059, study PRJEB28245) | human gut metagenome | biome: gut microbiome; material: fecal sample | place: Denmark | collected 2008
TTGCTGACTCTAATAATTTCTTTACTAAGCTTGAAGCATATCTCGGATTGTATGTTACGATAGCTAATGCTGTCTGAACATCCTTTCCACGGATTGCGTCTAATACGAAACAAGCTTTCTGAACAGACACTCTTGCGTAAGATAACTTAGCGGAAGGTCTGGTATCTTTTACTTCATTTCTCTCTCTTTTAATCTGACTTCTATGTCCCTTAGCCATGGATGAAACCTCCTTTCAAATATCTTATCTAACGCCTGATTTCTTTTCGTCTTTTCCATGTCCTCTGTAAGTTCTTGTTGCAACGAACTCACCAAGTTTATGTCCAACCATATCCTCTGTTACATATACAGGTACATGTTTTCTTCCGTCATGAACAGCGATGGTATGACCAACGAACTGAGGGAAGATTGTAGAACGACGTGACCATGTCTTAATAACAGATTTGTCACCGGATGCATTCATAGCGTCTACTTTTTTCAGCAGGCTTGCATCAGCGAATGGTCCTTTTTTTAATGAACGAGCCATAATTTACCTCCTATTTTGTCAGTCCCCTTTACACACTGCCGTGTGTTTCCTCGGACTCCGAACATCTTGTTTATTATATCAGAGATTACCGGAAGAAGCAAGTAAAACTTCTCCCGGTTTTCCAATTTTTTATTATTTTTTTCAAAGACCGGAAGAAGCCGTCTCTTATCTCTCCCCGGATCACCGTTGTGAACCGGAAGAGACCGTCCTTGCTTCTTCCAAGCCTTAAAATAAGCGCCAGCTTATTTTAAGGCTTTTCCGTCTCTACGTCTTACGATCAGCTTGTTAGAAGATTTATTCTTCTTTCTAGTCTTAAGACCAAGAGCAGGTTTACCCCAAGGAGTACATGGGCCTGGACGTCCGATCGGAGCACGTCCTTCACCACCTCCGTGTGGATGGTCATTCGGGTTCATAACAGAACCGCGGACTGTTGGGCGAACGCCCATATGACGTTTACGTCCTGCTTTACCGATGTTAACTAAGTTGTGGTCACCGTTTCCGATAACACCGATGGTTGCGCGGCATTTTAAAGGTACCATACGCATCTCGCCTGAAGGAAGACGAAGTGTTGCATATTTTCCTTCTTTTGCCATTAACTGAGCGCTCATACCAGCGGAACGAACTAACTGTCCGCCCTTGCCCGGATACAACTCAACGTTGTGTACCTGAGTACCGACTGGGATATTCTCAAGCGGTAAGCAGTTACCAACACGAACTTCTGCTGTTGCACCACTCATAACAGTCATTCCGTCTGTTAATCCCTGTGGAGCAAGGATATAAGCTTTCTCACCATCTGCGTAGCAGATTAAAGCGATGTTAGCTGTTCTGTTCGGATCGTACTCGATTCCGACTACTTTAGCCGGGATTCCGTCTTTACCGTTTCTCTTGAAATCGATAACTCTGTATTTTCTTCTGTTTCCACCACCATGGTGTCTTACAGTGATTTTACCCTGATTGTTACGACCAGCATTCTTCTTTAAAGAAGTTACCAGAGATTTTTCCGGAGTTGTTTTTGTGATCTCGGAGAAATCAGAGCCAGTCATATTTCTTCTGGAAGGTGTATATGGGTTATATGTCTTAATTCCCATTGTTGTTCTCCTTTCGATGTTTGTTATCGCGCATCGCTGCGCTTAGGTTGCAATCGAACGTTGTTTTTCTTACAGACCAGCGAAGATCTCGATGTCTTTGCTGTCTTCTGTTAACTGTACGATAGCTTTCTTTGTCTTAGCAGTTTTTCCGTAAACCATTCCACGTCTTTTATTTTTTCCGTCCATGTTCATGGTATTAACGCTGGCAACTTTTGTGCCTTCGAACATTTTTTCAACTGCTTCTTTAATCATGGTCTTGTTTGCTTCCGGATGAACTAAGAAAGTATATTTCTTCTCAGCCATAGCTGCCATGGATTTCTCGGTGATAACCGGTTTGAGGATTACATCATAATACTGTACGTTTGCCATTATGCATACACCTCCTCGATAGTCTTAACAGCGTCTTTTGTTACAACAACTGTATCATATTTTAATACATCAAATACGTTTAACTCGTTTGTCTGAGCAGTTTTAACAGTCGGAACATTGCTTGCAGATTTGATCACGTTTGTATCCATATCGTTTAATACAACTAATGCTTTCTCAACTTTTAAGTTGTTCAGAACCTGAACGAAGTTCTTTGTTTTGATAGAGTCAAGTTTTAACTCGTCAACAACGATGAACTTGCTCTCATTTACTCTGGATGTGAGTGCAGATTTTAATGCTGCTCTCTTCTCTTTTTTGTTTAATTTGAAAGAGTAGTCTCTTGGTACCGGAGCAAATACAACTCCACCATGAGTCCACTGTGGAGCTCTTGTTGAACCCTGTCTTGCATGACCGGTTCCTTTCTGTCTCCATGGTTTTCTACCACCACCGCGAACTTCAGAACGTGTTTTTGCTTTCTGAGTTCCCTGACGGTTATTTGCAAGCTGCTGAAGTACTGCCATGTGTACGAGATGCTCGTTAACTTCTACTCCGAAAACAGCATCGTTTAACTCCAGGCTTCCTACTTCTTTGCCTTCCATATTATAAACAGCTACGTTAGCCATTGTTGTTTCCTCCTTTCCTATCTAGCACTATTTACCTGCTTTTACAGTTTCTTTGATTGTTACCATGCATTTCTTAGCGCCTGGTACAGCACCTTTTACTAAGAGCAGGTTGTTCTCAGCGTCAACTCTTACAACTTCAAGATTCTGTGTTGTAACTTTTACGCTTCCCATATGTCCAGGCATTCCTTTTCCCTTGAATACACGGCTCGGTGAAGAACATGCACCGTTGGAACCCTGATGACGATGGAATTTAGAACCATGAGCCATAGGACCTCTATGCTGTCCTAATCTCTTGATAGCGCCCTGGAAACCTTTACCTTTGGAAATTGCAGTAGCGTCGATTTTGTCGCCCTCTGCAAAGATATCAGCTTTGATAACATCTCCAAGTTTGTACTCGTCTGCGTTCTCAAATTTGAACTCTCTGACGTATCTCTTTCCGGATACACCAGCTTTTGCAAAGTGTCCCATCTGAGCTTTGTTTACGCCATGTCTGTTTCTGATTTCTTTCTTACCATTTGCATCTTTGCTGACAACTTTTTCTTTCTTGTCTGCATATGCAACCTGAACTGCGCTGTATCCGTCGTTCTCCACAGTTTTGATCTGTGTTACAGAGCAAGGACCAGCTTCCAATACAGTAACCGGCACTAATACGCCGTCTGCGTTGAAGATTTGAGTCATTCCGACTTTTGTTGCTAAAATCGCTTTCTTCATTCTTTTACCTCCTGTTTACTCTACAGCGGAACGCTTCATGCCCATCGATGTGGGGTAGCGGAACCGTTCATCCTAGAAAGTCCATATAAGTGGATGTGGAAAACCACATAGAATGGAGGCTGATGCCGAACATTCTTTGCTTCTATATAAAACCCTTCAGGATATTAACAAATTTGTTTGAAGAATTATTTATTCTTCATTTTGATATCGATGTATACACCAGCCGGCATCTCTAAACGAGATAAAGCATCAACTGTTTTCTGAGTTGGTGTTACGATATCGATCAGTCTTTTATGAGTTCTCTGCTCGAACTGCTCGCGGGAATCCTTATATTTGTGAGTAGCTCTTAAGATAGTAACTACTTCCTTCTTAGTAGGAAGAGGTACCGGTCCGCTCACCTGTGATCCGTTCTTCTTTACAGTCTCGATGATTTTTTTTGCTGATGAATCTACTAATTCGTGATCATAAGCTTTTAATGTGATTCTCATTACTTGACTTGCCATAAAAAAAGTCGCCTCCTTTTCGCACTTTTGCAAGCGATAAACTCGCTTTGGTACGACAAGCGGTGACTGCACACATTCCCGTGCGTATCATGAGCTTTTACCCATAAAAAAAACTTCTCCGCACCATCGAATGCTAGGAGTTCTTCTGACAGCCTTCCGGTCTGCCCGCACGTTGTTTCTACTTTGTAGATGTTACTCGTATACAGTGACTTGTCGCCAGTTTCCTAACTTGACATTCGCTCCACGGAAAACCTGCCATATCGGCAGCAACCTCACGCTTCTACGCTATCAATGTCACAGCACTGCTTAGTATATACGATAATTTTGAGAAATGCAAGTATTTTTTCCATTTTTCTTTCATATTTTTTTGCGTGTTTCTTTGTCAATGTAACCCCCGTCTTCCCCTGTCACTCTTTCCTTTTTTATTCTGCTAATGTTTTATACTTTTTGTGGCTTTTCTGTGCGCATATGATATAATAAGACTGCCGAGCGAAGCTCGTGTAGATCACGATCATGAAGCATTGCTTCATGATATAATGAACGCAAGTGAGTCAACATGCCTGCATGATTGACGAACGGTGAATTGGAACATGTGCTGGTTTTGCACATGCTATAATGTGCGTAAGTAATGAGCAGTGCCAAATGAGTGAAAAACAATAAATGACTGCTTGCAGGCACTTTTTTGTTTTTTGCTCATTTGATAGGGCGGTGCTAGGTGCCGGTGGCACCTGTTTAGCACGGACCGAAGTGGAACGTAGATGCCCGTCAGACCAGGAAATCTCTGATTTTCTGGTCTGGCACTGCGTACTCAAGTACATTCAAATCAGACTATTATTAGAGGAGTTACCATATCATGAAGATCATTATCGTAGGCTGTGGCAAGGTGGGCTATACTCTCGTAGAGCAGCTTGGCAGCGAAGACCACGATATCGTAGTCATTGACGAGAAACCGGAAAAGGTTTCCACCATCACAAATAATCTCGATGCGATGGGCATCGTAGGAAACGGAATCAACCACCAGACTTTAATCGACGCCGGCATCACAACCGCCGACCTTCTGATTGCCGTGACCGGTGACGATGAGAAGAATCTGCTCTGCTGTGTCATCGCGAGAAAGACAGGCCACTGCCAGACCATCGCGCGTGTACGAAATCCTATATATAATAAGGAAATAGAATTTTTAAAGAAAGAATTCGGGCTGGCAATGATCATCAACCCGGAACTTGCCGCTGCAAACGAGATCGCACGCATTTTCCAGTTTCCATCTGCGATCCGTGTGGATACCTTTGCCAAGGGTCATGTAGAATTACTTCATTTTAAAGTAACCAAAGGCTCTCCGCTGATCGCCTTAAAACTGTTTAACCTGCATCAGACATTGCACAGCAACGTTCTGGTCTGCACCGTCATCCGTGGGGATAAAGTCATCATTCCAAACGGTGATTTTGAATTTCAGGAAAACGACGTGGTTGCGATCGCATCCGAGCGCCGCAATGCGATCGACTTTTTCCGCAAGATCGGCATCGTGAAAAACCGTGTCGGAAACGCCATTCTCGCCGGTGGCGGCAAAGTGTCATATTATCTGGCAAAAAGTCTGCTCGCTTCTGGCATCCGTGTGACGATCATTGAAGTAGACCGCGAACGCTGTGACATATTAAGTGAACTGCTGCCGCATGCCACCGTGATCTGCGGGGATGCAACTGATCAGAATCTTCTTTTACAGGAAGGTCTTGAACATGCGCAGGGTTTTGCAGCGCTGACCGGATTAGATGAGGAGAATATCCTTCTCTCCCTCTATGCAAATGATATCTCCAACGCAAAGACCGTGACAAAAATCAACCGGATCAATTTCCATTCGGTCATCAACGAGCTGAATCTTGGAAGTATTATTTATCCGCGTATCATTACGTCGGATTACATTTTAAAATATGCACGTTCCACTTATAATTCCAAAGACAGCAATGTAGAAACGCTCTATAAACTTGCAAACGGTAAAGCCGAGGCTTTGGAATTTATTATCAAAGCAGACTCCGCCGTTGCAGGAATTCCACTCGCAGATCTGCATTTCCGAAAAAATACTCTGATCTGCTGTATTTACCGCAATGGCAAAGTTATTATCCCGAGTGGTCAGGATATCATGATGGCCGGTGACTCTGTTTTAGTCGTACTATCCGGTTACCGCATTTCCGATATCAAAGAGATTCTGGAGGACTAGGCGGCAATGAATTATTCGATCGTTTTATATATTTTAGGCTGTGTTTTAAAATTTGAAAGTGCCTTTCTGGTACTTCCAGCACTGGTCGGACTGATCTACCGTGAACATGCTTCTGTCTCCTATCTGGCAGTTGCAGTTTTATGTCTGATACTCGGTGTTCTTCTGACTCATAAAAAGCCACGTTCTACAAATCTCTACACCAGGGAAGGTTTTGTAGCTGTCGCACTCAGCTGGATCATCATGAGTATTTTCGGTGCCATTCCTTTTGTGCTGACCGGAGATATTCCGTTTTATGTGGATGCACTGTTTGAGACGATCTCTGGTTTTACTACAACGGGGTCAAGTATTCTGATCGATGTGGAGAGCATCTCAAAAGCCAGCCTGTTCTGGCGCAGTTTCTCCCACTGGATCGGCGGTATGGGAGTGTTCGTTTTCATTATGGCGATCCTCCCTATGATGGGCGGCTCCACGATGAACCTGATGAAAGCAGAGAGCCCCGGGCCTTCCGTGAGCAAGCTGGTTCCGCATGTGAAAGATAACGCAAAAATCCTTTACGGCATCTATATTGCCATCACGATCTGTGAAGCGACGATTTTGCGTGCACTCGGCATGCCGTTATTTGATTCGCTGACGACTACCTTTGGTACTGTCGGCACCGGTGGATTCGGCATCAGAAATGACAGTATTGCCGGTTATTCCCCTGCGATCCAGATTACGATCACAGTTTTCATGATCTTAAGCGGTATCAATTATACTGCCTATTTTTATATACTGACAGGCAAAATAAAAGAACTCTTTAAAATTGAAGAAGTCCGCTGGTATCTCGCGATCATCTTCGGATCGGTGGCTGTCATCACATGGAATGTCCGGTCCTTGTATCCGACGTTCAGCGAGACTCTGCGCCATGCATTTTTTCAGGTTGGCTCCATTATCACAACGACCGGATATGCGACCACAGACTTTGATCTCTGGCCTGCTTTATCTAAAACTCTGTTGGTAACACTAATGTTTATCGGTGCCTGTGCTGGAAGCACAAGCGGCGGTATAAAAGTTTCCCGTATCCTGATCTTACTGAAAACGATCCGTAAGGAACTTTCACTGATCATCCATCCGCGTCAGGTAAAAAAGATCCGTATGGACGGACATCCGGTCGATCACGAAACCTTACGTTCCGCGAACGTATTTCTGGTCGTTTATTTTGTACTGCTGCTGACTTCTATGCTCCTGATCAGTGTGGATGAGTTTGATTTTTCAACGAATTTTACTTCCGTTGTCACGGTGTTAAATAATATCGGCCCCGGGTTAAATCTCGTCGGTCCGACACAGAATTTTTCAATTTTTTCTCCGTTTTCCAAATTTGTTCTGATGTTTGACATGCTTGCCGGAAGACTGGAACTGTTTCCGATGATGATTCTTTTAATGCCATCAACCTGGAAACGCAAATAATCGGATATGTGATACAGATATTCGATCGTCATGAATAACAGAATCACAAAATGACTATGAAAGGATTTATTTATGTGGATTGCAAATAACTGGAAAGATTATGAAGTAATAGACTGCTCCTGTGGCGAAAAGTTAGAGCGCTGGGGTAATTATACGCTTGTGCGCCCGGACCCACAGGTCATCTGGGATACGCCCAAAAAAGAAAAAGGCTGGAAACACATGAACGCTCACTATCATCGCAGCAAAAAAGGCGGCGGTGAGTGGGAATTTTTCGATCTGCCGGAGCAGTGGAGTATCCATTACGGTTCCCTGACATTCCAGCTGAAACCGTTCAGTTTTAAACACACCGGACTTTTCCCGGAGCAGGCGGTAAACTGGGACTGGTTTTCCGATAAGATCCGTTCGGCAAAACGCCCGGTCAAAGTCTTAAATCTGTTCGCCTACACGGGCGGTGCCACACTTGCCGCTGCCGCTGCCGGAGCTTCGGTCACACATGTGGATGCCTCAAAAGGTATGGTCACCTGGGCAAAAGAAAACGCTGCATCCTCCGGTCTCTCGGATGCGCCGATCCGCTGGATCGTAGATGACTGTGTCAAATTCGTGGAGCGTGAGATCCGCCGCGGCAATCACTACGACGCGATCATCATGGACCCGCCTTCCTACGGAAGAGGTCCTAAAGGTGAGATCTGGAAAATCGAGGAATCCGTTTATCCGCTGATCAAACTCTGCGCCCAGCTGCTGACAGACAAGCCTCTGTTTTTCCTTGTAAATTCTTACACAACGGGACTTCAGCCTGCAGTGCTGCGCTATATGATCGCCACTGCGTTAGAAAAATATGACGGAACCGTCACCGCAGATGAGATTGGACTGCCGGTGTCCTCCAATGGACTGGTGCTGCCTTGCGGGGCAAGCGGACGGTTTGAGGGGAAATAAAGACTACCCTGATTTTTTTATATAACTTTCTCAAAAAAAGGAGTTCTGCATCAACAAAAGTTGTTGACGCAGAACTCCTTAACTTTTTACAACATCTTCTTCTTCCGAAGCACCAGCATCGTCACAATGCAAATCAGCAGTGTCAGAACACAGATGATCAGAAATCCGTGCGGTGTATTTGCAAACGGCATCCATTTTTCATTGACATTCATTCCATAGATACCGGAAATAACAGTCGGGATTGCCATGACGATCGTGATGGATGTCAGGTATTTCATGACATTGTTCAGACGATTATCAATGACAGATGACATCAATTCTCTGGTACCATTGATAATATCACGGTAAATGGATGTCATCTCGATTGCCTGCCGGTTCTCGACAATAACATCACCTAGCAGTTCCTTGTCCTCCGGGTACTGCTCTAAGCGCTTATACCTGGTCAGTCGGTCTAAGACCACGCCATTTGCACGCAGGGATGTCGCAAAGTAGACCAACGTAGACTCTAATTCGTGAAGGTCGATCAGATCGATATCCTCTGTATTTTTGCCGATCCGCTCCTCGATCTCCGTTCTTTTCTTATCGATGACACGCAGGTTCATCTGATAGTTTGTCGCCGTGCGGAACAAAATCTGATATACAAAACGCATTTTTTTCTTCGTGCTGAACTCTTTCACACGGTTGTTGACAAAGTTCTGCAATACCGGTGTATCATCGGTACAGACTGTCACAATCACATCCTGCGTTAAAATGATACCGAGTGGGATTGTCGTGTAACTCTGTTTTTCATGACGTATCTCAACCGTTGGAATATCGACTAAAATCAAAGTATAACCATCCTGAAGTTCGATACGGGAGCTCTCCTCCTCATCGAGTGCGGCCTGGATATCTTCGATATCTACATTCAATACTTCTGCAATCTCGGCACATTCCTGATGCGTCGGCTGGAGCATCTGCACCCATACGCCGTCCCCGATCTTTTCCTCTTCCTGGATCCGCTGATTATCCGTCTTAAAATATCTTATCATGGCATTTTCCTCAATTTCCCGGGATACTGCCATGTATCATGCCAGGTTTTTGCACATTACATTTTCCGGGAATCTTTCTATTCAATTTCTCTGTCATAAATGATCTGATATGCGTTTAAGCCCAGTTTCCTGCCAAACTTAACGCCTGCCTGTCTGATCTGACCACAGTAAGAAAAACCAAAGCGTTCATGCAGACGGATACTGACTTCATTTTCACTGGTAATCAGTGAAACAACTGTTCCGATCTGCGGGCACTCTTTGGCATATTGCAATGTTTTCTCCATGAGACTGCGGCCAATGCCACGCCCTCGATAACCCGCATGAATATAAATAGAGATCTCAACTGCAGGGTCAAAAGCCTTTCTTTCCCTGTAACGTGAAAGAGAGGCATAACCCGCGACTGTGCCTGCCTCTTCATATACAAAGATCACATACTGGCCTGTGTGTGCCTGAAACCACGCCAGACGATCCTCGTAATCCTTGATTTCCGTATCAAATGTTGCTGTTGTATGTAAAATGGCATCGTTGTAAATGTCCATCACTGCCGGAATGTCTTTTAACTCTGCTTTACGAATCATAATAATCCCCATTTTTGCGCATCTCAAGTTTGTGCGTAAGCACAAATCTTGCGTGTGAAAAATCTTATTTTTCACACTGATACCTCAACATTATTTATCATAGCACAGATTTTTATACGACGCCATGAAAAGTTTGTAAATTCCATGTAAATGAGATTTTGGGTTATCATTTATTTTTCATATTCTTCCCACAGCTTCCGCAAACGCTTCCAGATAAATATCTGCCTGCTCCCTGATCTTGTCCTGTTCCTTTTCACTTGCCGCATCATAAACCCCAACCGTCACAAACCCGGCTTTTTTCGCCGTCCCGATCGCATAAAGTGCATCTTCAAACACCAGCGTGTGTTCCGGTTTTGTTCCAAGGAAATCAGAAGCCGCATGATAAATGTCCGGCTCCACTTTTCCTTTGCCGATTTCCGTGCAGGTAAATATCCGTTCAAAATAAGAAAGCAGGCCTGTGCGCTTTAATGCTGCCTCCACCATAGGGCGGTCTGTCGAGGTTGCCACGACCATTTTTATTCCTTCTGCCTGCAGTTTATCCAAAAACTCCCTCACGCCCTCTTTGGGCTGTACCTCTTTTTCATACGCAGTATAAACGATATTATTTACACCGGTCACGATCTCATCCGTCGATTCCGTGAGGTGGTAATTTTCTTTCACGTATTCCGCACCCTTTTGCATGCTCATGGAAAACAAAATCTCCGAAAGTTTTTCCCGCACCTCAATTCCTTTGTTCTGCAGATACCGCTCGCTGGCGTGTTCCCAGACCGGCATGGAATCAAGCAGTGTTCCGTCCATATCAAAAATTGCGCCCTGTATCAGCTCTGTTTTCATATTCATCCCTATTCTTGCATTTGTAGTTTTGCTTTTCTTCAATGTCAGACTCATGCATCTCAAAAATTTATTTACCATTAATGCCAGGTTCATGCATTTTGACTTACCTGCACACTTCCTCGGACAACTTCCTCAGTTCCTGTGCAGCTGCCCTGATATCCTTCTGCGCAAAGATAGCGCTGATCACAGCCACGCCGTCAATCCCCGTTCCCTTTAACTGTAAAATGTTGTCCCGGCTGATCCCGCCGATCGCAACCACGGGGATCTGTACTGCTGCACAGATTTCTTTTAACACCTCATGATCTAACGTTCCCACATCTTTTTTCGTGCCGCTTCCAAACACAGCACCGGAGCCAAGGTAAGTCGCCCCGCATTTTTCAGCGCGCAGCGCTTCCTCCACCGAGTGTGCCGAAACTCCGATGATCTTATCCTCTCCAAGTCTTTTTCGCACTTCCCCTGCCTCCATATCATCCTGTCCGACATGCACACCGTCCGCATCAATCTCCAATGCAAGATCCACGTTGTCATTAATGATAAACGGCACCTTGTACTCCCTGCACAGTTTTTGTATCTCTTTTGCCTCCTCTAAAAATGCCTGCTCCGAAAGATTTTTCTCGCGAAGCTGTAAAAAGGACACACCGCCCTCCAACGCCTGTCTGACCTGCTCATATAATGTCTGACCATTTAACCAGCTTCTGTCTGTTACCCCATATAATAATAACTGTTTTCTATCGAATCTCATAACGTGCTCCTCTCTCTAACATATCTCCATCCATACATGACACTGCGTCCATCAAGCTCACACGGTAGGTTCCGCTGCCCGACTGTCCGCTTTTCTCCGCCGCAAGCTCCCCGGCATATCCCATCATGCAGACTGCTGCCGCCGCTGCCTGTAACTTATTTTCCGGATTCGCAGCAAGAAATGCGGTTAAAATACCGGACAGCTGACATCCTGCCCCGGTCACATGCTCCATCTGCGGATTGCCATTTCGAATCACATAACAACTGCTGCCATCCGTGACCAGATCTATGGCTCCGGTGATGGCAACGATCGTCTGCAGTTTCTTTGACAGCATTTTTGCATTACTAATATGCTGTGCTAAATTTTCCTCTGTTACTGTATCTGCATTATCTGCGTCCACGCCTCTTCCAGAACCATCTATACCTGTAATTTTTCCACAATGATCTGATTTATCAGTAATTTTTTCCACATCCATTGTATCTGACACTGCCATATTTCCACTATTTTTTTCCTGTGTTCCACACAAAGATGCCAAGGTTTTGATCTCTGAAATATTTCCCCGGATCGCATCAAACCGTACTTCCTTTAAAAGCTGCTCCGCCGTCTGTTTCCGGAAACTGCTTGCACCGACTCCAACCGGATCTAACACCACAACATGTCCAAGTTTATTTGCCATTTTCCCCGCTTTTTGCATTGCAGGGATTTTCTTTTGATTTAGCGTTCCAAGATTTAGATTTAACCCCATGCAGTGTGCCGTGATTTCTTCTACCTCTGCCTCCTCATCTGCCATGATCGGACTTGCCCCGCATGCCAAAAGGACATTTGCAACATCATTTGCTGTCACATAGTTTGTTATATTATGGATCAACGGTGCCACGCACCGCACATTTTCCAGATACTCTTTCATAAATTTTCTCCATTATAAAATTCCACAGTAGATTTCACTGACAAAATTTCCTGCCCTGTGTTAACCACTTTTACGCACATTATACCTCATTTCCCCCTTCCCGCCTATGCGACTTTATGAATTTCTCATCTGTTTTTAAGATTTCCTTCATTTTCCAGTCAAGAAATGGTCACAATTATTCCGTATCATTAATAACATCAAAAGGAGCTGTTGAGTTTCGACTCGGTGGTTGGGGTTCTGTCAGTTCCGTCAAAAAACAATCCTGCCAGATTTTCCGGCAGGTTTACATATAAAAAGGACTTTAGAAAACATCTCCTCCGTTTTCTAAAGTCCTTTTCCATATACCGGTCCAATGAGCATTCACTATATTGCAGGCACGGATCCATATCCCATTTTATATACGATCAGATACAGGATCAGCAGATGCACCGGATAAAATGCGTAAAAGAAATATTTCATTCCAAAGCCACGTTTTCCATTGTAATAAAAGATTGGAACGAATGCAAACACTGCTGCCCATTCCCACCATACAAATGCCAGACATCCAAACACGACCTGCTGTATTCTGCTTCTCCGGAACAGGTAAAATACCATAATGCAGAGAACTCCGAGTGCGCCGTAATCCGTTGATAAAAACTCTGCCGCAAACATTCCGGCAAGGATTGCAATCGTAGATAATGCCGTCCGCTTCCAGACACTCCAGCGGCTCTGGTTCATCACCGCATCATACGCCATCATGGTAAGCAGACCCAGCAATAATGTAAAAAACACATTCTGATATCCGACTTCCAAAACTTTTCCGTTGAATGCCAGATCAAACGGGATCTCAGATACTGCCGCAAAACATCCCAGACGCAGTGCATATTTTTCCCGGTCTCTTGTATGCATAAATCCTTCTACCAGAAGAAAACAGAATATCGGAAACGCAATTCTTCCGATATTCCGCATCACACGATACAGCTGATAAAGGCCGTCATTATAGCCTCCGAATTTTAATATACGAATGATCACGGTTGCCGCAATATGATCGATCAGCATTGTTACGATCGCGATTATTTTTAATGCGCTTCCACTGAGTCCTTTTCTTTCCATGAAATCCCCTATCTGTCTCAAATTTCTCTCTTAACCGAAAAAAGAGAAAGACCCGTTCATCTTTCTCTTTTCCTGTTTTCATCTGGTACTAGCTTACAAATTCTTCTACACATCTGCGGTATGCTGCTACCGGATCATCTGCCTGAGTAATCGGTCTTCCGACTACGATATAGTCAGAACCAAGTTCTTTTGCCTTTGCCGGTGTTGTCACACGTTTCTGATCGCCAACATCGCCGTCTGCAAAACGGACACCCGGTGTAATGGTAAGGAATTTGTCTCCACATACCTCGTGTACTTTTCCTGCTTCAAGCGGAGAACATACAACGCCGTCTAATCCGGCTTCCATCGTATTCTTAGCATAATGCATAACAGTCTGGTCGATCGGTTTATCGATCCACAGTTCCTGCTGCATTACCTCTTCACTGGTGGAAGTAAGCTGTGTGACTGCGATCAGCAGTGGTCTTGTTCCATCTTCTCTCGTGAGTCCCTCGATGGCTGCCTGCATCATCGCCTTGGTACCTGCCGCATGTACGTTACACATATCCACGTCCAGTCCTGATAATACGGACATTGCTTTTTTAACGGTATTTGGAATGTCATGTAATTTTAAATCAAGGAAAATCTTGTGTCCCATCTGTTTGATCGTGCGGACGATCTCCGGTCCCTCTGCATAAAACAGCTCCATGCCGATTTTTACAAAAGGTTTTTCCTCTTTGAATTTTCCAAGAAAATTGATCACTTCTTCTTTGCTGTTAAAATCACATGCAATAATAACGTCTCTTCCCATATCTTCCTCCTGCTTTACCCTATCCGGTTTATTTTCCCATTGTCAAATGCAATCTATCGTCAAGAATTATACCCGTATAGCAGGTGTTTTGCAAGTCATTTCCATGACTTAAGCGAGCTTAAAACGATTGATCGTCTCCATCAGGTCTTTTGCGATTGCCTGCAGCGTCTCGGTATGTTCGCTGATCTCTTCCATTGTAACATTTACCTGCTCGGTGGAAGCATTGACTTCCTCGGTTGCCGCTGCGGACTGCTCAGATACCGATGCGATCGTTCCCATCTTATCCACAACAAGATCTTTGTTGGCAGACATAGTGTCATTCAGGGCATTGATACGTTCCATACCGGAGCCTAACATTTCGATCTGTTTCATAATCTCGCCAAAGATCTCTTCCGTGCGGTTGATCGCCTCCTGCTGCTCAGTCTGCAGTACTTCATTTTCCTGCATCGTGGACTCAACCAGTTTTGATTTTTCCGTGATTTCCGTGATGATCTTCTTGATCTCATCCGTTGACTCTTTCGACTCATCCGCCAGTTTACGGATCTCATCTGCAACAACTGCAAAACCTTTTCCCATCTCTCCGGCTCTTGCTGCCTCAATACTTGCATTTAACGACAACAGGTTCGTCTGGGATGTGATGTCTGCGATCGTATCCGATATGTAAAAAATCTTATCAATACTCTCAACCATCTCATTCATAACCTCTAACGAAACTTTTGATTTTTCAGCTGTTTTTCCTGATTTTTCAATCAGATCTTTTACACTCTCAATTCCCTCGGTGCTGACTTCATTTGCCTTTTCTGTCATTCCATTCATGCCGGAAACATATTCTTTTGTCTCATCTAAGCTGTTCTTTAAATGCTCTACTTCCGTGTTGGCTTCCTGTGTACTTTCCGCCTGTTTTACCGCACCCTGCGCCACACTGTCGATTGCCTGTGTTACCTGCTCGATCGTTGTTTTTGTATTTCCAGCGACTTCTGAGATGCCTCCTGCAACTTCAAGAATATGGTTTGATTTATCCTCGACTGCATGGATCAGTCCGGACACATCATCCATCATACCGTTAAAATTTGTTTCAAGCACGCCAAACTCATCGCTTCTGGTAACTTTGATCTTCTCGGAAAAATCACCGCCCGCCACACGATGTGTCGCATTCTGGAGTTTTTTGATCTCGCGGTTAAAACTGAGCGCTGTCAGGACTGCGATCACACATCCAAAGATCAGACCGATCACACCGGCCATCAACGTTCCTATGTTAATGTTGATCAGGTTCTTCTGGTTTTCCTGATCACTGATACAGCCGAGCAGTCTCCATCCGGTAATGCGGTCTGTCATCGCCGTAATGGCACAGTCCCTTCCCTCTGCACGCATGGTATAAGATGCCTGCAATACGATATCATCCGCTGCTGGATCTTCATTTTCCTCCAGCTGTGCTTTCTGTTCTTCGAGTTTATCTAATTCTTCTGTTAACGGAGCAAAAAATTCGAGGTCAGCAACTGTACCATCTGCAAAAGTATTACTTTCGCTGTCAACCACGATATTTCCCTGCTCATCTACCAGCATAACAAATCCCGTATTTAAAAGTCTGATATTTTCCACATAGTCTGCCAGTGCAGATGCATCAATATCCATCGCAACAACGCCCTGGACAACATCTTTATATTTTACTTCCTGACATACCGTAATGATCTGCTCCCCGGTTTCTTCATCCACATACGGCGCAGTGATATAGCTGAAAATAGAATTTACTTTTGCTTTTCTTCCCTGACATGCGGTGTACCATTCTTTCCCGGAAAGGTCTTTATTTTCCACCGTGTTCATCGCTGTCTTTGAACCGTCAGCTTCGTATTGTACCCATCCGGTGATTGTTCTGCCATCATTTAAAGCATAATAGGCACGCACCGAACCATTTACGACTTTACAGGCTGCAACCAGTTCGTCGTTTACATTGTCAATATATTTATCATAGTTTTCCGGCTCAAGCAAAAGCTGTTTGATACTGTCTTTTCTCGTCAAAAGATCCACCGGTATACTGATCGTTTTCTCATATGTCTGCAGACTTGTCATCGCACTGTTTAGTGTCTGCTCACTCGTAAGCTGCATGTTACTGTTTAACACGCTCTCTACTTTACTGTGTGTCAGAAGTGCACAGATCAAAACACTTCCAAGAATCGCAGCCATAAACGCTGCGATCAGCTTCGCACTAAGACTTGTTTTTTTCTTCATTTATGAAATCCCCCTTCTTTTCTCGTTATGTAAGCGGTTACATTTTTTATTATAACATAGATATGACAAATAGGGAATATATTTTAAACAAAAAAAAACCGCCAACCCATGATCTCTCAAGGATTGACGGCTTCCCATCTCATAGTCGGCGCGACAGGATTTGAACCTGCGACCTCTGCGTCCCGAATTTTAGAACATGCTTTGTCTATCTTTGAACGGTATATTTTATCGCGTGTTTGCGTCATTACGCTCTACATTATTGCATGTATCTGCCTATATTATATGTAGTTTTTTATAGGTTTGTTAGTCAAATATTAGTCAGCTTTTCATCGTTCAAAGTCCTCAGTGCAACCCACTCCGTGGAACTGGTCCAGGAACGGTTAAAGTGCTCTACGCCTGATCCATGCAGTGCAGCATTGTATAAACCATCATTAAGAAACGGTCTTAATGTTCGCCCATTCCTGCCACTTCCAAGTGCCCTTAGAGCGCTGTTTTCAATCCGGCATACTTTTCCCCAGTCAATGCCCGTTTCCACTTCTATCTGCCTGCATGACTTCCCATGCTCATATCTGTCATGAATCACACCCCGCTGATCCTCCGGCAGAGAATCTACGATATCCCAGATCACAGCTTTTAATTCTTCCTGCTGCATATCATCAATCACGGCTGACATAGCATTGTTTTCATCCGGTATCATATCAATCAGTGTATCGGTACCGCCCTCGTCTTTCAATGGCATGTCAAGGCTTGCGATCTGCCCAATTCTGACGGACTTTTCAAGCTCCCTTACTACTTTATCAGATAACCCCATATTGTGGGCTATTTCCTGCCGTGTGGGTTTTCTGTCAAGGTATGTCTGATATGCATTGACCAGTTTCTTATATTCATATATCTTCATGCGCTCATGCTCCGGGATTCTCACAGGGCTGCTGCTGTTATAAATATAGCGTCTGAGTCTCTGATCTATCACAGGCGTGGCATAAGATAAGAATTTATTCCCGTTATCCGGGTTATATCCATCTATTGCCGGGTATAATGCAAGATAGCCTTCCTGCTGTAAATCCTCTATATCAGCATAAGCACTGTATTTGCGTGCAATTTTACAGATCATGGCTTTGTTCTGCTGCCAGAGAATAAGCATATTATCAGCCGTGTCTATTCCTGCCTTAATCAGGGCAACCAGTTCTTCATTGTTCATTGTCGTACCTCATAAAGAAATACCCCACGCCGACTAGAGCAGCCAATGCGGGGTGACGGTAATGTATACCATAAATATGCAGCGTAAGTATTATTTACGTCGTGTATCTATATCAGCCGGGTGCGTGCCCCCGGTCAATACCTTAGGCTTTCGCAAGCTCCTGATAATAAATAGCCATTTTCTTATTATCAAGCACAAACGCATCATAACAGATACGTCCCTCTACCAGTGATCCGCTGATTCCCGGCGGGTCCTGATGGACCTTGTAATCTTCCAGTTTGGTAGGGGCCACAGTAGCACACGGATGACACATGATAAACCCGCAATTCTCCGGCAAACGTCCCGCCGGCACCTTGATGACTGATGCACCATCCAGATTGGAAACAACGCCCTGTTTTCGTAACTGAGTGTCAATATCTGTTTCCATCACAATATCCTTTGATTTTTTCATCAGCCGATACACATCCGGGGAAACGATAATAACCCGGTTCTCATCCGGTACCTCTGCATTATCAAGGGTATTGGTTCCCTTTGTAATCTCATCATAGATATTTTCCGGTGTCAGTGCCACAGCCGTTGGTTTTGTTCCTGCTCCTGCTGCCATGACTCCATATACATAAGAATCAACCTCAGGAATAACAACCTCTCTCTGCTGTCTTGCCAGAGCCGACGCACCCGCAAGCTGCTGTGCTGTCTCATCCGTATCCAGCTTATCAATTGCAAAAGTGAATGATCTGTCATTCTTCAGAGTAAATTCTTCTGTCGTTGCATCAAGGCTTTGCACTGCACCATAACGCGATCCCTTTGCACCACTTCCCGTTCCGGCTCTGTCGTAATCGTTCATAGTGCCGGTACTGATCTTGTACACCTTAATGGTATGCGCTCCCGTCCAGTCAAAATCCTGATTCGTTACAAGCTCTTTCTTACTCTCTTTTGTAAAAATTTCATCCACATAAGGCTGAAACTGCGTTACTAAATTAATAGCCATATTCTTATCCTCTTAACCCCATAGCCGACCGGATACCGTTATCATTTGGCAATGTATGAATCGGTGCACTGAATACGATCCTCGACCGCTTTTCTTCCAGTTCCTTTGACCAGCCTTCGGGCGTCCTTTCTTTGATAATTTTGTCAATGACTTCCATTGACTTTTTTAATTCATCTGCGTTGCTGCATCTGATCACGTCCGCCAGCTCATCCGGATACCCGGCATCCCGTAAAGCAGTTACAGCGTTGAGCCTGTTCTCTCTTGCTTCAAGCTCTGTCGTTCTCTTTTCCAGTTCTGCGGTTTTCTTTTCGAAATCCTCGTTACTGGATGCCTTGCTTTTCTCTTTTGCAAGTCTCTCTTGCACGATCCGGTTCACATCATCCTGTGTAAATGTCTTACCGCTCTGCTGTGTACCCTCTGTGCTTGTCTGTGTTCCCTCTGCTGAGGTGTTCTGTAAATCTCCCATGAATTTACCATCCTTTCGTTTTACGCCCGAATAGGCTTATTCCGCTTTTCCCTGCGTGTTGGTGGATTGTCACGCTCTCCCTGCGGCAGCCAACCGCTGCTCTATATCATGAATATATTGCTTACGCCTTCGATAAAACACACGTCTGCTTACTGGGATAACCTTACCCCGTTTCGCTTCCTGTTTCTCTAATACGTCATATGAGGTATGATTTTTGAATGATTCCACCAGTAGATCAGCAATATAGGTATCTACCTTATGCGCCATTGTCAAAAGCTCCCCTTCCGGGATCGCGTTGTTCCTGTTCTGCAATGAAATCATGTACTGTTTGCTCTGGATCACAATATCATCCCCCCCCTTTATGGCTTTTATTTTACCACCCGGAAATAGATATTTTGTGCCATTGTGCCAGTGCAACATTTTTCCACACATCCCAAAATGTCAACTTTTGTTAAGTTCTGAAAATATCAAATATTACGTTTTCTTACATCCTGTATATGTTGAAAATGCAACTATTTGCCACGGTTCGCATGTGAAACGTTCGCTTTGAAACGTTCGCTTTGCAGCAGCGCGCTATATATGCGAAAATATAAGGTTTTCTAAGGTTCTATATATGATAAAAAGTTAGCAAATGTTAGTATTTTATGCTATATACGCCCAAAAGTCATCATGTGCGATAATGTTCACGTACTTTCCAAGGTCTATATATTCAAATTATTCAACATTTTTCAACGTCCGTTTCACTTCCACCATGCTCCACATGTCATGTTTTGTTAAGTTCTATTTGAAACGTTCGCTTTCCTCCACCATTTTCCACCAGCTTTTGAAACGTTCGCCTTGCTGATATGTGAAACGCTTTTGAAACGCTCCGCAACCAAAAAGACCCACACCGGGCACTGTATTTCTACAATGTCGTGGTGTAGGTCTCATGGGTTTAGGGCTTGTTTCATTCGGAGCGCATACCGCTCTACTTCAAAGATTTTACAAGGTTTTGTGCTGCTTCTATCGAATCGTCCGCGCTCTCTATGTAGTCAATTACTGCCTGCACATAGCCGGTCAGATAGAGCTTATCATGCAGTGTATTGTAGATCCTCGATAAAGCCTGTAATCCTTCCAGTTCGCGCTGCTGCTTCTGGTTTCTTTCATACCAATGCCAATACGCCAAAGACTTCCCATCCACTACATGCAACGTTTCACTAAATAAGTACTCGTATTCCGCATTATAAAGACGTAGTAAGCCGTATATGTTAGATGCACGCATTTCGATTGTTCCGTTCAGCATCCCCCATACTTCCGGGTCGTCCTCTTTTCTGTACTTCCCAAGTTCCATATGCTCGGCTATGGTGCATATGCTGTAGGTGCTTTCCGTAATTTCTGCTATAAGATTTGGGTATTTGCATCGGCTGAGTTCCTCATTTGATAATCTTTTGTAGTTCATCTCTTTGCCCTCCGTCTTGCTCTCTCTGCACGTTTTCCATATATATACCCCAGTACAAAGGCATCCATCGAAACATCTGCATAATGTGTGTTACCATTCTCTCGGCGTGCGTTCATCATATCGTTGTACGCTTCACACTCCGGGCTGCCTTCTTTCAAAATTTCAAGATAACATTGCTCACCCAGTAATTTCATTGTTTCGTTCATTTCATATAATTTCATGCTTTTCCTTTCCGCCGGAATCTGCTACAATTCGAATGAATCCGGTCTTTTGGCTTGTTATCGGGTTTCATTGCCCTGTGATGGTGTTCCCGCACCGTCCGGGGCGTTTTTCATTACCTCTTTTAAAAATTCCATATTCTCGTCATGCGCCTGCATGGTCCTAATAGATTTTTCCGGCAGATCCAGCTTTATGCACATGCTGAATATCCTGTCAACTATTCTTTCATTCAGCTTTAAGGAATCCATTGGTATATTGCTTGTGAATATCGTCACCCGCTTATTTGAATACCGGTAATCTATAAGTCTGAATAATTCCGTATCAATCCATTCTTTTTTCGTTTCTGCGCCGATATCGTCAAGAATCAGCAATTCAGCCGTTCGGATTCTTTCAAGATCCTCTTTCTCTATAAAATCCTTATAGCTCTTTTTCGTCATTTCGAGCAGTTCGGGCACCGATACAAACTTTACACAGATGTCCTGATGCTCCATGATCCCATTTGCAAGGCTACATGCAAGCAATGTTTTTCCACTCCCTTTCGTTCTGGAAAATATATACAAGCCCTTTCCTGCTTTCTGGTATTCGTTGAACTGACTTACAAACGATTCCGCAACACACTGCTGCATTTGCACGTTCTGACCGTACAGATCCCAGTTAAATTTCTGCATATTTGCATCAAGGTAATTGAATGGCATAAGAGAACGTGCCCGCCGGAACTCTCCATTGCTGATTTCGATATTCTCTGCATACTCTACATATCCATAGTCCTGCACATTATAAGCCACCAGATCACACATTTTCCCGTCCTGCAGTTCTATACGCTCCCTTGACAGCTCTATGCGCTCCGCCGGTAGTCCTTTCTTACTTATACCCAAGTTCTTCCCATAATCTTCTATATTCTTCATCGTCTTTATATATAGATCTGTCTCCCTCCTCCGGCTCTGTCTGCTCCGGTTCTGTATAATTCGCATCCAGATAGTCAATATAGCCGCTGTTAAAAAATGTACTGCCGTTCTGCGGCTTTCTCCATTCATCCCGGGCAAGTCCTGCCTTATATCGTTCTATGGCTCTGCTTAATTCATCGTAACCGATATCATAAAGCGCTTTCTTCTTGGAATCACTTACTTGCCCCTTGCCTTTTTTGCTTGGATACAATTTCCATATACTCTCAAAAAAGTCATTGATTGCAGCTTTACTGGCCTTCGGTGCATTGTCAGATGCGCATTGTTTATTATCTTTAACTCTAACTATATCCTTACTTAAACTATACTGTGTATCCGCTTTGGGAGATTGTTGTATACTCTCTGTATCCAACTTGTATATATTTTCAACCAGTTCTAATTGTGCTCTTTCAGCTTTATAGATTGTTTTTCTATACCTATCCGACTGTATGTAATTGTGCTGTTTCCAGTGAGTTATAACAATCACACCGCTCTCAAAGGGTATAACATATCCTTTGGCAATCAATAACTTTAAATCATCCATGCTGCAATTAGTTATCGCTGCTATTTTTTTTGGAGATGATACAAAACCATCATCATCCGCGCGCATTCCTAAGTGAAAATATAGAGCCTGTGTTGTTGACGGCATATCTAAAAATTTATCAGTATCTATAACTGCAAGACTAAACATTCGTCTATTCGCCATTACTCACACGTTGCCCCCTTCCGCCGGTTGCTGTTTGATTCCCACATTCAGAAAGTCTATTAACTTCCCCAGGTTCACAATATATTTATTACCTGCTCTTACATATACGATTTGATCGTTAATGCAGAGTTTTCTTATGTAGTCATAGGATAACCCTGTCAACTCCGCCGCTTTGCGTATCGGAACCATGCGCGGAATCTCCGCCGTTGATTCTGCCATGCTTTCACGCTCCTTTCTCTTCCTTGGCTGCGATCTGATCCAACCCGGACATGATCCCCTTGATCGCATACTTTTCCATGTACGTCGGCACGGAATAGAATTTATTAAGCTCTTTTAAAATGATCTTTGCCTGTTCTTCTTTACTCATAGGCATTCCCCTTTCTCGATTCTTTTAACGTATTCCTCGGAGATCATCAGCTCTGTTTCGTTTAATTCTGGATCTACATCCGGGTTATAAGTCATAGTGATTCCCAAAACCACATTATCAACGGTTCTTTCAAGATAAATCATCACGCCGGTTTCTTCTGCATTGATTGCAGTTACAACCCCTGTCACTGTGTATCCCTCTAAAATTTTCGTGTTTACCTCTGCATAGTCTCTGAATTTTACCTGTGCCATTCTCTTTCCTTCCTTTCTCTCTTACTACATCGCCGCCAGGCTCTTTTAATCTTCGATAATTACAATGTCTTTTGCTGATAACTCTAAGGCTTTACAAATCGCCGGTACTACTTTGACCTTACCTAATCTGTTACCGTTTAAGGCATTGCTTACAGCCTGCTGGCTCACATTTCCCTGCTTGGCTATCTCTGAAATAGTCAGCCCTTTTTCTGCCATTGCTAAATAAATTTTCTTTGTGTCCAACCTTAATTTCATGTTATCACCTCACTTTCATATTTTTCTTTACACAAGCAAAAGCATGTGATATAGTATATATACAACAAGCATATGTCTGTTGTCAAGTATTTTACAAACATTTGCTTTTATTTTTGTTTAGGATATGCTATGTTATCTATGAGGTGATAACATGGGTATAGGCGAACAAATACGGAAATACAGAAAAGAGGCCGGGCTTTCACAAATTGAATTAGGTAAAAGATTAGGTGTATCCCAACAACAAATAGCACAATACGAAAACGGGAAACGAACACCAAAAATAGAAACCATTAATAATATTGCATGCGCTCTTGACATAGGCATAAAAAAATTATATCCAGATTTTTCCATGGAAGAATGGGAACAAACAGAAACATATAAAAAAAGTCACAATAAATTTGATACCGCTATAATGGGAATTATGGCAATTTTATCATATAAGTATGACATTACAACCGTCTCTGTAGAGGATGATATTTTCTATTATATAGTTATTGATGGTGAAAAAAAACTTTTAGATTTTAAATTAAAAACTGCTTTATTAAATAGCTTAATCGAAATTGTACCTGCATTATATGAATTATCGCAAGCATCCTTGCAACTCAAAGAGCATGATGACGATATGATGAACGACGAGGATTTCTAAAAATTTAGAAAACGCACCGTCGAACTTTCGCCAGTGAAGCCGCTCAAATTTCTGCACCTTTCCGACGGTATTCGTCGAAAGTTGGTAAATACAACTTTAAAAATGCAGATCATGCAGACTAGCCGGGCGCAATCTTGCGCCGGGGATACTCAGACATAAACTGGATTAGTTCAAATCAGCCGCAGCCCTGATCCGGCGAAACTGAAATAATCGGTCTTGCCAACGCGGGGAATCTTCCCCATGTCTGACTGTCCAGTTTTGGTCAGTCACAAGGGGCGTAACGAACTGGAACGCCCTGATAGAACGGTTCGTTCGGTCAGCTCCACAACCGGACAAATTGACCTTTCGACGAGTTCATAACGACAAATCAATATGATTTAGTATCTTCGTCCGAAATTCGGACAAAGCACACCAAGTCAATATTATTGAACTGCTGCCCGGCTGTCCTTTTATCGGACAACTCAAAAGTGAGTTATCAGCACTTTCCCAACTTATTGGGAACTGCTGCCCGGATTGAGGAGAAGGGCATGTGTACTATCCCCCCCCTTTTTTGCCGGATGTGACAATTACTCACACCCAAACGGGCTTAAGTGGTGGAATCGCTCAAATTTGAGCGAAACCCCAAATAAAAAAGTACGGATTCAATAGGCTGACTTTTCAGCCCACCACAATTTTGTGGTCACTCCGCGCCAAATGGTTCCAAGTGCTGCAATAAATATATCAAAGTAAAGAAAAAAGCCGCCCCAGTGCTACCAACACCAGAGCGGCAAGCCTTTGGATGATACAAAAGCCCCAAGCAAGCTTATTGTATCATTCAGAGCAGCCAAACGCAAGCGGAACACCAGTTCCACGCTGGCTGTTATTTTTATACCCAAAACAGAAAGGATGATACTATGGCAAGTATAAGAAAACGAGGGAAGAATTATCAGATAACAGTAAGTAACGGTCGTGATATTCATGATAAACAGATTCTTGAAACTATTACATGGACACCTGATCCAGAGAAAACCGACAAGCAGAACGAAAAGGATCTGCAGAAGTTCGCGCTAGACTTTGAGGAACGTGTAAAAAATGGGAAATGCCTAAAAGGTCGGAAAATGACTTATTTAGAATATTCTAAACTCTGGATGGATCAATATAGTTCGTCACAGATGGAAGATACCTCATACGAAACGACGGAAAGCTATTTGCGGCTCCATATCCTGCCCGCAATCGGGCACATACGGCTTTCAGAATTGCAACCCTTACACATTATCAAGCTATATAATAAAATGGCTGATGAAGGCTATATGCGCAACGGAAAGCACATGGAATACAGCCCAAGCACGATCAAACGTGTGCACCAGATCATAAATAGTTCATTAAATACTGCCGTGCAATGGCAATTAATAGAGCGTAACCCGTGCGAGCGCGCCAAACCACCCAAAAGCGCCAAAATACAAAAAGACAACTATTTTACCCTAGAGCAAACAAAAGCCTTTTTCGCCCAACTTGACAAACCGTACAGCGTCCCGCATGGTGGCAGACTGCCAAAGGATGGTGTGCGTCACTATGACATTAAAAGCTTTGAATTAAAATATAAAGTGTTGCTATATATGGCGGTCTTTGGTGGATTCCGGCGCGGGGAACTGGTATCTTTGACCTGGGATGATATTGATCTGGATAATGGTACCGTGAACATTACAAAATCTACTGCCAGAACCAAACAGCATGGAAACATCACGAAAGCCCCTAAAAACAGGAACTCTATTAGAAAAATAGTGCTGCCGGACTTCGTGATGTCCATGTTAAAAGAATATAAAGATCAGCAAGATAATTACCGGGCGGCACTGGGTGACTACTGGGAAGGGGATAACTATATATTCATTCAAAACGACGGGCAGCGTATTGACTTATCAACACCGAATAAGATTGTTAAAAAGGTTATCCGCATATACAATGCAGAACATGAGGATAAACTACCAGATATAACACTGCACGGACTGCGGCACACATCAGCAACGCTGTTGATCTCTCAGAACGTGGATGTAAAAACCGTATCCCGGCGTTTGGGACATGCCGAAACATCTACCACAATGAACATTTACGCTCACGCACTGGAAAAACGCGATACGGTCGCATCTGATTCCCTGGGCGCACTCTTTAAAGAAAAATAGCCGTGTTAGTCAAATGTTAGTCAAACAAAAAAATGGACTCTCCGTTTTGGAAAGTCCATTTCTTATTTTACCCATTGTTTTCGGGGTTTCTCATAGTCGGCGCGACAGGATTTGAACCTGCGACCTCTGCG
>UMFZ01014255.1_pt1 | contig 25815 bp, 23 predicted proteins | sample 1965141 | NCBI WGS metagenome assembly UMFZ01 (sample SAMEA4836059, study PRJEB28245) | human gut metagenome | biome: gut microbiome; material: fecal sample | place: Denmark | collected 2008
CAATTAGTTTTTCATATTTTAAAGTAACTAAATCTGGGATAGGGTTATAATATCCATCTGTGATACAAACATCTTCAACTCTACAGGTGCCTAAATCTACCTTACTCCAAATTTTGATATTCTTATATTTACTTCTGCGGGCCTTATATACATCTGTTACATAGTTAGGCATTTCACAATTCAATTTACTTACTAGGCCCTGCATAATTTGAGTTTCTTCTTGCCCCATCCAAGTTGTAATTACACCAACGTCACATTTATCTGCCACAGCTTTTGCTCCACGAAGAAACATTTGATTTCTAATGCCTCGCTTATTTTCAAAATCCCCACTTAACTGCGTACTAGACATCATAAAAATATTAAGTTCTGACGCCAAGTCCTTTAAAGCAGTAGATAACATTGTTAGAATTACATCCTCGCGAATTCTTAGAGCTTGGTATTCATTCAAAAGGCTAGGGCTAGAAAAAATATAATCATAAAAAACATTTTGAACTCCGTTCACTAAACATTGTTTTCTAACAACCGCCTCTATTTGAGTGATATTTGGGTCTGGCATTTTTTCCAATTGTAAGTAATCTGAATACTCATTAATAACGTCTATTGCTCTATTGACTATTTCTTCTTCTTCAAAAGTGTAAGTACCGTTGAGAATGGTATCTTCGTTTATCCCGCTGACGTATGCTAAGACCAAAGTTTGAATTTCGTCTTTATCTAGCTCAGTTGTAATTATAAGACATTTTTCCGCATAACCTCTATTTATCCATTGTTTTATTTTGTTATCATAATAAATAGGTATGGCTAGCCCGCAAGCATCTCCAACCATCATACGAGTTTTACCTGCGCCAGTAGGAGCAGAACGAAGATAGTATTTACCTTTTCGTGCTCCTCTTACAACTGTATTATATATTTGTCCCTGTAATGGCAATCCAATTTCTGGAGTTCTCTTATACTGTTCCTTTAAATCAAATAAGCCATCACTTGCTCTTGAAGAGCCACTAGTTGAAGAAGTGACATACTTTTCTTCTAGTCCAAATAATTTCTTTTTAATCTCAGAAAATATTTCTGAAACTGTCAGAGTATCAAATCTCTCTTGAATAGAATTATAGTTTCTATTCAATACATCATCACAATAAAAATCACTAATATCAAAACCATCTTTTTGTAAAGCTCGTAACGCGCTAAATTTCTTTACTCTTTGATAATAGTAATTAAAATTTACTACATCTGCGATTTCTTCGCAGTCCTGAACATATTGAATACCATTATTTTCTTCAAAAGTAATCTTTAAATCTCTATAGGGTTCTAAATAATTATCTATATCTAATGGAGTAATTCTTCTTGCTCCGTCAACATACATATTATTTAAACTACTATAAATAATTTTACTAAATCTTGTATCAAAATCATTGATATCTAACCTATATTTGTCTACTTGAGCCAAAAGTAGAGGGTCCTGCATTATACAGCCAAATACCTGCATAATTGCTGTTTTGTCAACTAACCCTTCGATAATATCACCTACTTACTCTAAAGAATTCATATCTATTTTTCGACTCTTTTGACTCTGTTGTGTCTCAATTAAATCAACATCAACAATTCTTTCCTTCATTGTTTGTTGAACTGACTCAGCTAATCTTCTAGCCATCTTATCAATTTTCTCATAATACTCTTGGGCTTCCTCATAGACATATGGCACTATACCTATGCGACCTGCCGATTTTTCAATAGAACCATTTTGAATCTCAAAGTAGTATTTTAAGGTGTAATATATGCCTTTGTTTGTCATTCCTTTTTTTACAAAACTTTTTCTTTGAGTTTCTATTGCTTGGTATTTATAATTTGGCCCGAATATTTTCTTTACAAATTGATATATTTTTTCTCTATAATCATCTTCTTCTGTAAAATTTAAATCGTAACATTCTTGGTGAGCATATCTTAATCCTATTTTTTGACAAGGTTCTTTATTTCTGTCAAAAATCTCCCCGCAATATAGACATTTTACTGGTGCTTTGGCCATTATATCACATCCTTTACTCTATTATACCACATTTTTGAGAAAATGTCAACAAAATAGGGATATAAGCCGAAACTTATATCCCCTTATTTTATAAACTATTTTTCAAATCCCTCAAATCAAGAATTGTTAATTCTAACAAATCTTGTTGTTCTGGAGATACTGTAGAAAGTTTAATTTTCTGACCAAAGTTATTTTCAACAATCTTCAAAAGTTTGTCTACCATTGCGTCAGAAGGGTCTTTATCTTGAATACCAGTCCAAAGCTCTCTAGCTTCATCCATACACTCTTCAAAAGAGCGCTCTTTTGTATCTTTCAAATCAACCCTTTCATCAACAATTCTTCCGCCGCTAGCCTCTCCTTCTTTTTCAATGGCTTCGCCAAGAGCATCGACAAGATTCTCATAAGAAAGAGGGATGCGGGCTGGCATATATTTAAATCTGCTTCCTGCGAAAATCGCTGGCGTAGACCTCATTTGAAGAAAACGTTCTCGTGTTTCCTTATCAATATCAATACAAGCAATGATATCTACCATTCCATTAATGATGGAATAAGGACGCTTATCTAGGTTGGGTGCGATATACATATCTTCTTCTTTTCCGCCCATAGGAGTTTTCTCTTCTGCGTGAGCTAAGAAAACGATACCATAACCAAGCATTGAAATTTCTTGAAGTGTTTTTTGGAATTCCTTTTTACAAGCTGAAAATCCTTTACCCCAAGCAACGTCACCTAGCTCATTTACACCGTGCTGAGCACAGATATAATCAGCACATTTCTCCCAAGCAATAGAAGCAGTATCAACAATCACACTATCAAATTTCTCTTGAACTGCCGGTTTGCGCAATTCGCGTAAAACTTCTTTCATGGTTCTCCAATTAGGAATATCATATTTCATAACATTTGCTAAAGCATTATAACCTTTTTCAAAAGCTAATAAAAAGGATTTTGGGAATCTAACTGCTAAAGAAGTTTTTCCAGTTTTCGGGAGTCCATAGATGAGTATATACTTACCTTTTAAATCTCTACTTACTTTAGTTGGTTCCAAATTCAATAAATCTACTGCCATAATATTACCTCCAAAATAAAGAAAAGGTAGCAAGATTATTCTTGCTACCCATTTGTTTTAGAATCCACGAGAGCGAGGGGACGCTTTAGGAGTTTGATTTTCCTTTTGCTTCGCCTCATAGTTCTCTTTCTTCTTCTGTAAAGCTGCTACAACTTCTTCTGTGTTATAGCTGCTTTCTTCAGGATAGCTACCAGAACCACTTGTAATAACAAACTCTCTGAGTGTTTTCTGAACAACTCTCTTTTCGGGAGTACCAAAACCAACTTCGGTATTATCTTCAATTGTATCCTCAGTAACTGACCAACGGATACGACCACTAATCTTTACTGTATCTTCTGGTGCCCAATTGTTATCAATATAATCAATTGCTTCTTTACTAGCAACAACATAAGTGATAATATCGGGTATCTCACCATACTGAATAACTATACCGTCGATAAGAAGTCTACCAGTCTCAACGTCATCTTTGACTTCTGGCTCGATTTTCTTAATCAAAATCTCTTGAGTGAATGAAGCCTCTGGCTGGAGAGACTTATTCATACTTACTTTCTGGAAGAAGCTACCTCTAATCAAAGGATAAGTAACTTCTCTACCATCTGCCGCGGTAAACTGATTAACGGCGATATTAGCACCAGTAACCATATATTTATCGGCATTTTCAATTGCTTCATGCCCGCCACCTAGAGAACTAACAGACTTATAATTATCTAACAAATCTTTAGCACTCTTGAAAGCAGGATTCTGCTTGCCTGCTTTAGTCAATTCATACGCGAAAACATTAACAGGGATGATATCAATATCTTCTACACCATTAATGGTTTGCTGGACAAGGAAAAAAACTTTACCACTAATATAAGTTCTATCACTCTTGTCTTTCTTTACTTCTAGGTCTACTTCGTTAAGAATACCTTCAATTATTACTTCGTTTTTAGATTGTTTTAACATTTTTTTCCTCCCAATAACTTTATATTTATTATAAAGCTACTAGATTATTTCTCTGCCTTTTCAACAACTGCGTCAGGGTCAAAGGCAAGACCAGCATCAGTTAAAGAAATATACTTTGTAATAACGGGCTTACCATCGGCATTCTGAGTAGAAACTTCCTCACGAATCGCATAACCCTTCTTTACAAGACCGTTAACTGAACCAGTTACAGCGCTGATGGTAACATCAAGCTCCTTGGCAAGTTCCTGTGCTGTCATCTTCGCACCATGATGCTCCTTCAAGAAATCAAATACTTTTCTGCTATTGTCTGTCATTTTGTTTTCCTCCAAAATTCTTTTTAAAAAAGTTTTTTTATTTTTCTGTGGCTTTCCTTAACCACTATATATATTATACCATATATTCACAAAAAAATCAAGTTTTTAAGTATAAATTTGTATACTTTTCACAATTTTAACTTTATATCTTTCATTCCATTAATGGCTTTAGTTAGCTTGGTTCTTTGTGATTCCATAGAAGTAATAACTTGATTTATAATAATTAGTATTTCCGCTTGTTCAAAATCAGTCATTTCTTCTTTATTTCTAAATCTCTTTAAAAGTTCTTCATATTTGTCTGCGACCTTTTTAAGCGTTTCTGTTCGAGAGTCAGAAATACCGGCTTGCTCAGTCGCATCAAGCATATCATAAATATCATCAAGAACTCTTTGAATTGATGCTTTTAATTCATTATAGTATTTTAAATATTTCTCTTGCACTTATATCACCACCATTCCAGTTATACTTTGGTTACTTTTTAATTTAATAGAGTGAGTTCCTATTGTATTTCTACTAGAAGATTGAACTTCGCTTAGACCAAATTTTATAATACTATTTGTGCTTGATACGATAATTTCTTTATCTGACTCGGTAGTAGAAGTAACAGAAACAACTTCGTCGTCTTTATCTAATTTATGAACTATAATTCCTTTGTTTCCTCTTGTTCCTCTAGAGAAATCTGTGATAGGAGTTTTCTTTATAAAACCGTTTTTAGTAACTGATACTATTTCTTTTACCTTATCATTTATAATAACAGCACCGCATACTTCATCATCTTTTAAATTTATTCCTTTTAGTCCAATAGTGGCGCGGCCAGTGGCTGATATCTCTCTTGTCGGAAAATAAACAAAGTAACCATTTTTGGAAGATATTCCAATACAATCATCACTATTGATAAGAAAAACATTTTTAATAGAATCATCTTCTCTAAGCTTTATGGCACTAATTCCGCCATTTTTCTTAAAACGATATTCTTTTAATTCTGTTTTTTTAACCGTTCCATTTTTGGTAACAAAAAGAATATATTCGCTATCAATTGTTCCTTCGTCAGAAACAAGAGTTGAGACGATTTCCCCGTCTTCTAATTCAATAATAGAACTAATTGGAGTTTTCACATTTAACTCAACTTCATCTAAAATTAAATTGTATACTTTTCCTTTATTGGTGAAAGCTAGTAAATTATTATAATTTGTCTCAGTAATGGTTTGTTTAATAAATTCATTATTAGAAAGTTTTAATTTTGTCCCTACGCCGCCGCGTCGTTGTGAAATAAGCATAGAATCTTCATAAGCATAAATATTATTTAAATTAGTTAAGTAAATAACTAACTGTTTTTTCTCTATTGGTTCTTCTTCATCTTCCTTTTCAATATTTAATACTTTTGTTCTACGAGTATCTCCGTATTTTCTAGCAACTTCATTCCATCCATTGATGAGTTCTTGATTAAGTAATTCATCATTACTAAGGATATTTTCTAATCTCTCTTTTTCCTTTTCTAATTCATTTTTTTCCTTTTGTAGTTTCTCAACTTCCAAATGAGCTAAACGAGAAAGTTTAATTTCTAGAACTGCTTTTGCTTGGACGTCTGAAAGTAGAAAATTTTCTTGTAGCTTTTTACTTGCTTCAATAGTAGAAGCTGACTTTTTAATTGTCTCAACAACTTCATTAATATTCGCAAGAGCAATAAGTATACCATCAATAATATGGATTCTTGCTTTTATTTTCCTTAAATCAAATTCAAATCCTTTTCTATAAACCTCTTTTTCATGGGTAATATGAGATTGAAGAGCTTCTTTCCAACCAAATACCCTTGGAAATCTTCCATTTTCAAGCATTGTCATATTAATCCCAAAATAAGATTGAAGAGAAGTATTTTTATAAAGAAATCTCAATACTTGTGCTGGATTCGCCTTTTTTGTTAAGTATATTTTAATACAAGGTTGCTTTCCTGTCAAATCATTAAATCTTTCAATCCCATGACGTTCCTCTGAATTAAGAATATGTTCTAGCTCTCCACATATTGTATTAGTATATACTCCATACGGTATTTCTCTTACAACAAGACAATTTTCATCGGAATCAAACTCAATAACAGAACGGATTTTACAAGATTTGCCCTTACCATTTTTTAAAGATTCCTTTATCTCATCCTCATTTAAAATAACTCCCCCAGTAGGAAAATCTGGGCGACAATAAATTTCCTCAAAGTCTATATCTGGATTTTGGAGAAGTTTAATCATCGCATTATTTACTTCTGTTAGATTAAATGAGGGAATGGACGCCGCGGCGCCTACTCCGATTCCCACCGTCCCATTTACAATATTATAAAATCCTTTACTCGACAATACGGAAGGATACTGTTTTGTATCATCATAATTATTTCTCCACTCTTGAATTACTTCTTTTTCTATATCAGAGAAAAGAAGATTGCTAAAAGTAGAAAGTCTTGATTCTGTATAGCGAGGGGCCGCCCAGTTGCCACTTTCAATCAGATTACCATAGTTGCCCTCAACTTCAACAAGAGGATATCTCATGGCAAACGGCTGACCCGCGCGCATTATCACTCCTTCGCAAGAGGCATCACCATGGACATAGAAGTCCGCCATTGCCAAGCCAACAGCATTATTAGTTTTCTTAAATGGTTTTGAATGAGTAAGTTTATTGAGATTCATAGAGTAAAAAATTTGTCTAGCTGACGGCTTTAAGCAATCACGAACATCAATTAGTGCTCTTGATTGAAGAACTGCCCCAGCATACTGAGCAAAAGATTCTTTAATTACAGGTGTTAATTCCATTTTAATCTCCTTATTCCCTTATTGTAGAAAAATCAATATTACTAAAAATGAAATCTCTTCTTGGCTCAACGTCGGTCCCCATTAAATTTTCCAAAAGAGAGATAGATTCGGCATCTGGATAAAGAACATCTAGTCTTTGATATTCTTCTGTAAACATTGATTCGTGAGCTTCTTCTGCGTTCAAACCTCCAAGACCCTTTGCTCTTTTTACTTCTCCCTTTATTTTCCCTCTTGCCGAATTAAATTCTTCGTCAGTAAAATAGTAGCTATTCTTTTTATTATGAACTACATATAAAGGAGAACGTAACCAACAAAGCCTTCCTTCTTCAAGAAATTGAGGAGCAAGATAACGTAAAGCAGACATAATCAACAGTCCTATATGGTATCCATCCGAATCAGCATCGGTGCATATAGCAATTTTCCCATATCTCAATTTCTTAGAATCGTATTTTCCAGGAACTATATTCATGGCACTAAGAAGTAGCTTAATTTCTTCGTTCTCAAATATTTTTTCTTCTGGATGAGCAAGACAATTAATAATCTTGCCTCTAATTCCAAGAATACCATATTTCTTCACATCTCTAGCTGAGGCCATAGCTCCTGCCGCGGAATTTCCCTCCACAATCAAGAGAATAGAATCTGAACCTAAAAACTCTGCGTCCTTCAACTTGTCAGAAGAAAATACTTTTTTCTTTTGGTTTTTTTCTATGTCTTTTGTAGCTTCAAGAACTTGTTTTCTTGCTCTTTGCGCAGCTTCTTCTGCTTTCTTTTCTTTCAATAGAAAAGTTAGAATCTTTTCAAATTCGCCAGGATAGATATTTTTAAAATTCTCTAATGCCTGAGTAGTAGCTCTTTGAGCTAATCCCCTTAGAGAAGTATTATTGATTTTTGTTTTTGTTTGATTGGCGAAAGAAGGATTCGGTGTTTTACAAGCTACAGCGTAAACTAATCCTGTCCTAGCCATATCACCATCCATCCCACTCTTGATTTGCTTTTTCATAAAATTAGTAATGGCTGTTTTTAATCCTGTTTGACTTGTCCCGCCTTCACTATGATAAAGTCCGTTCGTAAAAGTAAAACCATGCTCCCTATTTCTTGTCCATTGGAGGGCTATTTCAACTTGTTCGTCTCCATCTTTCATTTCAAAATAAATTGGAGTTTGATGAACAGGATTTGAAACGTTATCTTCTATTAAATCAATTAAACCATTCTGAGCACAATAACTTACTTTTTTATCTCCGCTTTCGAGAGAAAAAGTAAGTCCCTTTGTAAGATAAGAAAGATTCTTACATTTTTTACATAGCTCTTCAAACTTAATATCAATAGGTTCTACATTATATACATCTGGGTCAGGAGAAAATTGGATAGATGTTCCATGTTCTTCTTTGTTACTCCAATCTTCTTCTTTATAAGATATTAGTTCTCCTTTTTCCCATGAGGCTTGCGCACGGTATCCATCTCTTACTACGCTAACATTAAATATAAGAGAGGAAAGACAAGTTGCCTTCGCGCCTATACCATTAAGTCCAGCAACTGAATTGTATACCTTATCATTGAACTTGCCGCCAGTATGAGCTTTTGAAAAGATATCTACAAGCACATTTGAACCATCCTCTCTAATACCGAAAGGAATTCCTCTGCCCTTGTCTGTGATAACCACCATATTATTAGGACCCAATTCTATTTTAATTTCTTTTCCATAGCCCATATAATATTCATCAACGCTATTAGATATAATTTCTTGTATAGCGTTATATACTCCCATCATGTCTGCGGAGCCGAGATACATGGCAATACGTTGTCGAACTCCATCTTTAAAAGAGAGAGATTCAATATCATTTATAGTATAATTATTCAATCATATCACCACCTTCAAGTAAAATAGAAACATTCGTAATAAAATCATCTCTATTATCTAAAGGAATAAAATTCCATTTTTTCTTTAACTCAACAAATATTTCTCCTATTGTTTTATAATATCCATGACTTTTGATTTCAATTCCAATAGAACGAAATTCCTTTTCTAGTTCATCAATCATTTTCTCACTCCTTACCTAATATAATTATATCATAAAATAAAGAAAAAGTCAAGCAAATTAATGCTTGACTTTAGATTTTATTCTACTTCATCTAAATATTGCGCCGCTTGAGCTGTTCTACTACGTTCAATAGATTCAAGTCTAACCATCGAAAATAAATCGCTATATTTTTTGCTATCTTTTAATTTTGTTAAAAGTTTAAGACCATTTTTATCCCTAAAGACTTTCGCGTCTGTTTGTTTTACATCACCATCAAAGAATATTCTAGTTCCTTCGGCACATCGAGCAATTAATAGTTTAATATGGTCGTCAGTAAGATTTTGAGCTTCGTTTACAATAACAATACAATTCTCTAGGTTACGGCCTCTTGCTACTGCTATTGGCATAATTTCAATCAAGCCATCGTTATATAACCTTTCAACTTCTATTGAATCTCCGATTATATCTATAATCTGTCCCATGTAAACTATTTCTTTAGAAAACATATCCCCAGGCAAGGTTCCTAATTCCCTAGTATTTTCGTTTTGAGCATTATTTGGGACAATTACAATTTTTTCTATTGAACCTTTTGCTAATTCGTGAAGAGCAAAAGAGTAGAGCAAATATGATTTACCTGTTCCATAGTTACCTGTTGCGAATACTATAGTGTTATCTTTATCCAAAAGAGTATAGATTAATGCTCTTTGTTCTGGATTCCTAGGTTTTACTTTTTCATTATACTCTGTTTGGTCAATAGCTAAATAAGGACACTTGATTAATTCATTTTTCTTATTTTTAAAAATATCCACATTATTTTCGTCATAAATAAAAACATATTCATTTTCATGGAGAGATAAATTACAAGGCCCGCCCTCATAAATTCTAGCAATAGTTTCATTATCTCTATTGGCCTCTAATCTGGTAATACCATCATAATTATCACTTGGATATGAATATGTCATACTTTCGATATTTTCAAATTCGCATTTTATTAACATGTTAATGTCATTTGATACGATTATATATTTATTTTTCTTAGCTAAATAAATTAACACGTCATCAACATAATCATCTCTAATAACATCTTTATTAAAAGTGATTTTATTTTTATTGGCAAAAATTAAATTGGATGCTTTTCGGGCCTTTTTCCCAACCTCTTGATTTTTATTCTTCAAATTGTCTAATTCTTTTAGAACAGAAATATGAAGAACAATATCATCATAATTTTCGATGATTCTGGGATAATCTAATAATACGTTTGTATCAACTAGCTTCAAGTAAAACGTCCTCCTTTTGGAGAAATCTCTCCAAAATTAAAGTAAAAGTATAGCCATTCCCGTTTAAGGAAATGGCTTTATATTAGAATTAAAATTAATTAGAGAAAAAAGGACATATTTCTCCAATTTGTATTTGTTTATTTTTTATTTCTTTAAGAAAGCATCCTCCATATGGAGGGCCATAAGAACACGTTAAGCAAGAATCTTTTTCATCGAAACTATATTGTTTTCTAATGATATCATCTAAACATTTTTGATACCCTCTTGCTAAATATGATTCTTTCTCCTTTTGGACTTCTTCATCAAACCAATTTGATATATCATCAAATGATTTAAGGAATTGAAAGGTAACAACTGTATCATCAGAGCATAATTTAAAAAGCTCTTTCATTTTTCCCCATGTAATTGACTTAGACATAATATTATTCTCCAAAAACTTTTTCCCAGTTACAATCATCAATATTCAAATCATCCCTAAATTCAACAAAACGAGGATGCCGCAACTTCTTATCTTCGGTAAATTCCATTGCTGTAACTTTACAGGGTCGCATAGAATATTTGTCTGGTTCTTCAACAATGGCTTGTTTAATTTCGTCGTTGACACCAGAAACATACCCTAATTCTTCAACTTTCCCATTATGAAGAATCCCAAGTTCGAGAGAGCCAGCCCATCCAAAGTAGTAAGGTTTTGTAACGGGTTCTATTGGGCGCCCAGCTTCGTAGTCTTCAAATAGCTTTCCAGATACGAGATTTCCAGTTTTTAAATCCTCCCAATAAATCCAGCTACGAAGCTCTTTTCCAGTATAAAGTCTAGTTGGAGTTTTATAATGCCCAGTTAAGAAGCAATCTACTTCTTTCTCTAATTCTTTTTTAACTTTAATTGTTTTCCAAGCCGTTCGTTTTCCAGGACTTACAATCGCATCTTTTCTAACCATTACAATACCTTCTTCCCCATTCTCTCTTGCATAATTAAGAAGATTTGTAATTTCTTCTGGTGTTTTCGCGTATTCTGCTACTTCGATATAAAGATTATCTTTCATAAAATTATTGAAAATTTTCTGAACGTATTCAATTCTTTTTGAATATGGTTCATCCATTAGATTTTGTCCATTATAATACCAACAATCGTGAATATAATAGTAAACAAATCCATATTCTCCTTTTTGTCGTTTAACACTTTTTTCTGGGAGACATTGTAGAACGGAAGTCATATCACTGCTAGTTTTCCCATGCTGATAAAGTTCTCCAATTATCACAGTGCCTTCCGGAAGTTTTTTCAAACTATCTACAATATGTGGCACATGGGCTGTTTTATCAGCATATTCTCCAGTCACTTTTGATATAGTTCTACTTTGCATTGCAATTCTTCCATTTGCGATAACAGTTCGATTATAATGGCCATCTTTTTTTAATGAGGCAATATAATCATCACTAGCAATCCTAGTTAAAATTTCACTTTCTTTTCTTTCTTTTGAATATGACGATGGGAAATCCCAATATTTCTCTGGTAACAATTCAAACAAATTTTCCATTCAAATACCTCTTTTCATTTTTATAATTATATTATATCATAAAATAACTAAAAAGTCAAGAGAAACGAAAATATAGATGGAGAACTAAATAAATTTACTTATTCTTTAGAGGGAGGTGACTCTATGAAGGATGTTGAAGGTTTTTTCAACATAGTTGATAAATTAGTTGGTACACCACTATATTTGATAATGTGTATTGGATTAATTGTTTTCTTTGTTTATTACTTTTGGAAAGTAGCTCCGTCCCGTTATAAGGCTTTTGAAGATTTAATTAGGGATAATTCAAAGCAAACAGCAGAAATTTCTAAAATAACAGCTCAATATGAAAAAACGCTAGATAACTCAAATAAAGTTATTGAAAATAATACTGCCGCGTTAAAAAGCACCCAAGCAATGTTAGAGTTGTTAAATTCAAAGGTTGATGAAGCCGTAAATACGGAAAAGAGTTTAGGTAGAAAAATTGATGATTGCGGGGACAAATTGACAGATATGCACATAGCTATTGCCGAAATGAGCGGAAAATTGAATTAAGTAAGAACTTGACTCCTTTACGATTTTATGGTATAATATAATTGTAAAGGAGTTAATTTATATGAAAAATAATTACCATAAAAAAATAACTCGCGAAGATAAGTTTGCTAGAAAATATTATTGTCAAAGAGCCAGATTAAATTCCATTAGAGCAGATAAGAAATTTAATAAAAGAAAATTTAGAAGAAAGGTGAATCGAAATGAAGTATTATATTTATACTGATGGCGCAACTAGTAATAATGGGAGACAAAACGCAAAAGGAGGTTGGGCCGCAATTCTTATTAAAGATGAGGAAAATCAAGAATATGAAATAAGAAGCGGCGGAGAAATGCCAACTACTAACCAAAGAATGGAACTTACTGGCGCTATTGAAGGACTAAAAATGATACCTGACCTTTCTTTTAGTGATGAGGTAGTTTTATATACAGATAGTGCTTATTTGTGTAATTGTTATCTTAATAAATGGTATGTTACTTGGGAACAGAATGGATGGAAAAATAGCAAGAAAGAACCAGTAGCAAATAGGGATTTGTGGGAATTACTTATTCCTTATTTTAGAAATTCTCAAATAACAATTTCAAAAGTAAAAGGTCACGCGGGCAATTATTATAATGAATTAGTTGATGAATTAGCTGTTAATGAAAGAGAAAAATTGATGTAAAGGAAAGATAGTTATGAAGTTTAAAAGTCCAACTTATGGAACTCTTGAAAAAGAACAAGTTTTTAAATATTTAAAAAAGACAATACTCCAAGAGAAAGGCAACTATAAAGTTATTGTTGGAACAGATTCTCAGAATACATATAAGACTAAAATGGTAGTTGTAATTTGTCTTATTAATGAGGGTCGTGGAGGAGTATTCTTTTATCATATAGATATGCTACCAAAGATAAAGAATCTTAATACTAAGATTTATACTGAAACTGAAAAAAGTCTTGAGATTGCCCGCGAATTAAATGAATACTTTCATAACGAAGGAATTCGCGCGAATGTGGAAATTCATGTGGATATTGGACGTGAAGGAAAAACAAAGGATTTGATTCAAAGTATCCTTGGCTGGATTACGGCAGAGGGGTTTGTAGCGAAAATTAAGGATGAAAGTTATGTAGCGAGCACCATCGCCGACAGGATATCTAAATGAGTGGAGCACAAGAGAAAGAAAAAGAAAGAAACCCCTCACACTCCAAAGAAAGATAAAAGAAAGAGAATTTTCCAAATTTAAAAAATTAAGTTATAATATAAATTTGACTTTTAAGATAATTTATATTATTATTATATAGGAGAGAGAAAAATGGAAATTGAGAATATAAATCATCCATCTCATTATAATTCTAGTTGTTTTGAAGTTATAGATTTTATAGAAATTTTTAATTTAGATTTCTGTCTTGGAAATGCTGTTAAATATATTTGTAGAGCTGGGAAAAAGAATCCTAATACTTTAGTTGAAGATTTGGGGAAAGCTAAGTGGTATTTAGAGGAAGAAAAAAGATTTCTTTCTTTTATAAAAGAAAAAGAATTTGAACCTTATAAAGCAATGCCATTATCTTACGCTTATAAAATTACAGGAATTTTCTGTGAGGGACAAAATTTTAAGATTAATGGTAGTTCACCTATTTATAATATTATAAATTCAATTTTTGAAAATGGATATTACTATAAAGAAAGTTGGATAAAAGCAGCTATAAAAAATTTAGAAGATATTATTGATAAAATAGGAGAATAAGTTTATAGAGTAGTAAATAAGTTTTACTACTCTTTTTTTAGATTAGAAAAGAAAGGGGTGAGTTTATTGGCAACCTACAAACGAATAAACCAATTAGGTCAGGCTTACTCTGTCGGAGATAATGATTTTCTTCCTGTTGATATTCAAGGAGCGTCAGAAACACAGAAAGTAAAAAAATCAGATTTATTTTACGGATATGTAACGGATGCGCCTAATGATGAAAATACAAAAGGGTGGACTTGGGCACGTCGTAATGGAAACTGGTATAGAATTTATCCAGATGATTATGTATTTGAAGCTCCAACAGACGGAAAGATTTATGTTAGGGTAAATGGAGAGTGGGTATCTGTCACTGGCGTAAGCGGAGATATGCTACAATCTATTTATGATACGCATGGAAAAGCGACAGATATATTCGATTATGTTGATAACGCAGTTGGAGTTCCAGATAATGCCTCTGAGTCATTGCTGGGCGCGCCAATCGTAAAAACAGGTAAATTTATTTATAAAGACTATGGGATTGAAACCGACGTATTGGATTGTCTTGTTTATGGGGAAACAATTCATAGATTAGAAAATCCAGTATTAGTAAAAAGTTTTGAGAATAAATCTACTTTATCTGGTATAGATATTATAAATCTTTTTGCTATTGGTAGAGATTTATTAACGACTAGAGAAATAGATATTGGTTCTTTTGGTAATAAAGAAGATAATACTGTTGTTAGAACTCTAAAACCTGCGAAGGTAAATAAAGGAGAAACTTATACCTTTAAAGATGAGTGGGAAGTTTTTAATTTAAAGGTAGTTTCTGTAAATCGTTTAAATGAACCAGACGGAATTTTTTCAACAAGTCTTTTATCGCATAAATCTAAAATAACTATTCCAAATAATGTTGAATATGTTGCTGTAGAATTACAGTTTACAGATAAAAGAGAAATAAATTTAGAAGAATTTAATAATTATTGGTTACCAGGCGAAGCAGTTTATTATGATAATCAATATAAAGACTTTTTTTTGGAGATGGATACTCCATTATATTCGCTTGACTTGGTAGCCAGTGACTATTGTGATTTTAATAAATCATTAATATACCATAATATAAAAAAAGATACTCTAACTTATGAGGACGGATGGAAAGTTTCTACTGTTGGAAGCGGTTTTAGAAACTCAACTGTTCCGTTTGAACTGTCAATTGGACAAACTTCTTGGGTTGATAATTCACTTATTTATGGAGACTCAAATGTTCTTACAGCAAAAAGTATTGACGATTTTGCCGTAAGTGATACTGAATGTATAGCTTTCCACGATGGAAAAGTTTATATAAGAATAAATTATGACCATCTTCAAAGAAACTCCGGTCAAACAAATCAAGAGTATGAGAATGGTTTACAAGGATTTTTATATTCAAATCCAATAGATGTTATATATAAATTAGATTCTCCTATTGTTTTTGATGTAAATGCTCCGTTAGGGAGAGCGACTGGAGAGCCGCAAAGAGTATACACTTTTGACAGCATTACGAATTTCTTTGCCGTTGGAATTTCTGAAATCACAGAAGAGGACGCGATTTTTTCTCAATGTGATTTAGAAATGAGGTTTGATAATGTAGTTAATCACTTAGTCAGAAAACGTGGAGACGTAATGACTGGTGATTTAACTTTAAAAGGTTATGCCACTCTTTTTACGCACAGCATTCAAGGCTATCCAGAAGATGAAACTGACAGTTCTTTGAAATTAAATTTTAATTCAGAAGATAAAGTTTATGTAAATGGAGATAATCCGGTTCTTGATTTGAGAGATTTTACTACAAAACTTGATTGGGAACCAAAAGCACAAACAATTCCTGACAAAGAGGCTAACGATAAGCGGCTTGTTAATGCCGAATATATACACAGAGATTACGCGCCTCTTGATAGTGCCCCTCTTGTTGGTATTCCTACTGCTCCAAAAGCAACAGAATTAGGAACTAGCCAGATTGCGACAGGTGAATTTGTAGAGGAAAATTACTATAACAAAACTGAAGCAGATGGCAACTATATCCATTCTGTCGATGGAGAGGCTAGTGGCAATTTAGTTTTAAATGAAACTCTTCCAAAGAACGTAACTAATAAGAAAAGAATTCCAAACGTAGAATTTATTGAAACTTATTACTATGATTCTGATGAAACGGACGGTAAGTTCGCACCTATTGATAGTCCTCATTTAACGGGCATCCCAACAACCCCTATGCCAGATGAAGTAACTGGAACACAGATTACTAATGTCGATTATGTAAAGAATAATTACTATAGTAAGAATGGCGGCCCAATATATGGAGATGTTACTGTTGAAGGAACTCCTGATAAAAAGGGAGATTTAACAGTTAAAGGCAACATTAATAATGCGAAATATGGCTCGGATGGTACAACAGTAACTAATAAAAATTTAGCAGTAGTTACTGATAATGTTGGTAATATTGTTACTACCGATGTAACAACAAGCGAAATTCAGTCTTTAAAGAATATAAAAGGGAATATTCAGTCTCAAATTGACAACATTCCCAAATACAACTATTTATCTGGACTTTCTATTGATATAACGGGAGCGGAGTGGCCCGCTCAGAGTGTTATAGATACTGCCGTGAAAGCAAAAATTACAGCCACTTATCCAAGTCCAAAAATGTGGGATGCGGTAACAGTTGCGGTAACTTTATTGCCAAGTGATAAGAGAAGAGATTTACTGTATTACTATACTGATGGTTCTCTTGGGAGTGCGGCAGGCTGGTATTATCTTTATGATTTATCTACCTCAATCAATAGAGCAAATGGAACTACTGCTGGTATTGTAGAGGATTCTACTAATGGAGATGTTACTTTTGCTGACGGTTCTCCAACTGTTCATCACTCAGAAACAGCGGATAAGTTATCTACTGCGCGCACTATTAATGGAACTGCTTTTGATGGTAGTGCTAATATTACTACAGCTAAGTGGGGAACAGCCAGAACTTTAAATGCTGTGGGCGCTGTATCTGGAACGGTTTTTATAGACGGAAGTAGTGATATTGACCTAACTTTAAATTTAAATTATCAACGGATTTATCAAAACGCAGATTTAAATACTTATACAAATCTTGGATTTTTCCATTGTTTATATAATAGTTATGCCACAACCTTATTAAACTGTCCAACTTCACATGCTTTTGGCATGGAGGTAATTTCCACTGGTGCTGGCATTAGGCAAATAATTTCAACATATTCTATAAGTAACCCAAAGAAATATTTTAGGAATTTGTATACAGACTCTGTAACCTGGAGTTCTTGGTATCGAATCTTTTCAGAAGCAGATAAACCTACCTCTGAAGACATTGGAGTAATTCAATTAACTAACGAAGATTTGAATGATATTAAAGTTGATTTAGGTTTTTACTATGCTGCCGGAGGGAATCAAGTTATAAACTCTCCCTTTAATGTCGCAAATGCCTTTGGATTAGAATGTAATAGAGTAGCTGGCGGATTCTATTTACAAACGGCAAAAGATAATTATCAAAATAAAGTATACCAAAGACTATATGATGGTTCAGCTCAAACTTGGCAACCGTGGATAAAGATATATAACGAATCTAATAGGCCTACACCAGCAGAAATAGGAGCTATATCATCGTCTGGCGGAACATATACTGGATGGTTAGAGGGTGGAACGAATAATGTTGGTTTACAGTGGACTGTTGATGACGGAACAGTATATCGTGTAAAGGCATATAAGCCTACCAATAACTTTCAAATAACTTCTAAGACAACCAACGGGGCCGAAACGTCGGTAATGAATATATCTGGGGTTAATACAAGTTTTGGTGGCCCAGTATCGGTTTCCAACGCTCCGACTTCTGATAATCATGTTGTGAATAAGAAATACGTTGACGACGCTATGGCATCTGCTGGAACGGGAGATATGTTAAAAAATGTCTACGATACCAACAACAATGGAATCGTGGATAATGCGGAAAAAGTAAATGGACTTACCGTCCAGACAGCGGTGCCAGCAAATGCGAAGTTTACCGATACAACTTATGGAGTAGTATCAACAAGTGCTAATGGTCTCGCTCCGAAACTCCCTGGAAATACTACTTCCTATCTTCGCGGAGACGGAACATGGGCGACAATAAGTGTCCCATCTGGTGCGGTTTCAGGTGTAAAGGGTAACGCAGAATCTACCTATCGCACAGGTAATGTAAATTTAACTCCAGCGAATATTGGAGCTATACCTAATGGTGGAGCGGCAAGTTTGACCGACGAATTAACTATAAATGCTTCCGGTCACCCAATTACAGTATCAAACGGAAACATTTCAATAGAAGACGCGAACATTTCAATAGTAAATGGCGAATTAAATTATGACGCAGGAACTTACTAAGAGGTGAGACGATGCCAACTAAAACAGAAACTTTATTAAGTTCTTTAAAAATCAACAAGCTAACTCGTTCTCAATTCCTTACTGCGAAAGCGGCAGATGAGGTAGACCTTGATAATGAATTTTATATGACTGGAGAAGTTTTAGGCGAAGGTGATATGTTAAAAGAAGTCTACGATAAAGATGGGGACGGTATCGTAGATAACGCAGAGAAAGTTAATGGATTGACAGTTTTAACGGCTGTTCCAGCAAACGCAAAATTCACAGATACGACTTACGCTGTTTTCAAAGGAGCAACTTCTTCAACAGGCGGAGGGGTTGGACTTGTTCCAGCCCCGTCCTCCAACCAGCAGAACACTTTTTTACGCGGCGATGGTAACTGGGCTTCTCCTTCGCAGCCAACAGTCAATAATTCAACAATAACTATTACTCAAAACGGGGTTTCAAAAGGAGCGTTCGGTCTTAACCAGAGTAATGGATTAACCATTCCTTTGACAGACACAACTTATAGCCAAGCTACATCAACAACCTTTGGACTTGTTAAAATTGGATATGAAGCTTCTGATAAGAACTATCCTGTTTCACTTAGTTCTGAAGGTAAGGCATTTGTTAAAGTGCCTTGGACAGATACCAATACAACGTATTCTCAAGCCACTTCTGGCACACTTGGTTTAATTAAAATTGGATATGCTGAAAGTGGAAAAAACTATCCGGTTGAACTTAATAGTTCTGGGCAAGCGTTTGTAAATGTTCCATGGACTGATTCTATTGCCAATAACCCTACTATAACAATTACACAAAATGGCACGTCCAAAGGTTCTTTTACTCTAAACCAGACTTCTGCTGAAACAATTGCTTTAACTGACACGACATATTCAACGTTCGTTAAGTCTGGCACAGGAGCTAAAGCTGGATTGGTTCCAGCACCAAGCACAACAGCTGGAACAACAAAGTATCTAAGAGAAGATGGCACATGGACAGCCCCTCCTAACACAACGTATGCTAACTTTAAAGCTGCTACTGCTAGTATCGCTGGTGGTTCAGGACTTGTCCCCGCACCAGCCGCTGGAAAACAAACTAGCTATTTAAGAGGAGACGGCACTTGGGCTATTCCATCCCAACCCACTGTTAATAATGCGACCATTACAGTAAAGCAAGCGGGCGCGGTAAAGGGTAGCTTTACTTTAAATCAATCTGGTGCGGCCACCATAGAACTTACTGATAATAATACTACTTATAGTGCTGTTTCTACATCTGCCGCTGGATTAGCTCCTAAATTGCCGGGCAATACCACTACTTTCCTTCGTGGTGATGGAACTTGGTCTTCAACTAGTTTTAGTGGTGGCACCGTTAGCGGCGCTACGACATTCAGTAGCAATGTTACAGTAAACGGTGAGTTTAATTACGATGGTGGATTATATTAAGAGGTGTTTATTATGGCAATAAAAATATATCGGCAAAATACTTCGGCTGCTTCGGCCGCCCCCCCCTCTAGTTTAAACTATGGAGAAATGGCCTGTAGTAAAGATGGTACTATCTATGTAGGAAATAGTGATAATGACCCTGTTAGCAGAGTTAGTTATGCTGTTTCTTCTGGTTCAGCTAATTCAGCTACTACTGCTACGACAGCTACAAATGCCACTGGTGTGACAGGAAATATTAGGGGATACGGTATTTCAGATGCCACAAGCAACCACTATGCTTGGTGGCTCAGTTATACTGGTGCTGGTAGTTACGGTGGAGCAAAGAAATATTTTGCTTGTGTACACGCAGACCAAGCTGACTCTGCTAGGGCTTCAAATATAACTATGGGTTATGATGGAAATTTGTGGATTAGTTATTCGTAAGGAGGAGTTCCTCCTTACAAGGAGGAATTAACCTATGGCGATTAAAAATAAACGACAATCAAGCACTACTGCCTCTCCAGCAGCTCCAGCTTCTCTTAATTATGGAGAGATAGCAATTGCGAATGACGGAACTATATATGCTGGAGATAAGTCTAATAAAGCAACAAGTAAGGTTTCTTTTGCCGATACATGTGATTTAGCTGGAAATGCGGTTAATGCTTCAGCGGCGGACAGTGCTGTATCAGCAACAAAGGCTAGTCAAGATGCTTCTGGAAATACAATAACGACTTCTTACGGCTCTTCTATTGATGTTAGTGGAAATACAATTAGACTAAAATCTAAAAGCGGAGCAGTATTATCTACTGTAACAGTTCCATATGCGACTAGAATGGGTTATCCAGATGGCTTTAATGGAGCACAGCCGTCTAGCGGAGACGGTTGGGGCAATCAAACAGGAACTTTTATCACAGGGTGGTCAACTGCTGGTGGCGGAGCAATAAGTTTCAGAAATAATAATCCATCTAGTGGAAAAGTATCTATGAAAATAGATGGAGTTATATATCAAAATGAAGGAACAAATAAAGTAGTAGATTCAAGTAGTTTTTCGTATAATGGGAATCTATATATAAATGTTTAACTGAGGTGATATACATTGGCTTTATTCTATAATAATACAAACGTTGCAACTTCCCAAAATGTTTACATAAACAATAAAGCATCAGACGCTGTATACTATAACAATAATCTTGTTTGGAAGAAAGACGCTTCAGTTTATCCGGGTTATACATGGAATGTTAGAGGAAGTAAGACAAACGAAGTTGGAACTGCTCCTCCTAGTATAATCGAACGTCCAGTATCTGGACTTGTAGCAAATGATGCCGCAGTATATGCTGTTGTAAATCTTACGCCATACAACAAGATATATTTCGATTATTCTGTATATTATGTTGAACCATATTCGACGGGAATGGTTGGAATAGGTAACTTTGATACATATGGGATAAATGGTGGATGGCCAAATGTTACAGGCATTGGATGGGATAACTCAATCAATACTTATCACACCGACCCAAATGGACAAGGATGGGGTAATGGCTCAGTGTCAAAAAGATTTACGCTTACATTAGATGTATCAGGTTTCCAAAACAGTTGGGCCGTAGGAATATTCGGCAGAGCAAGTTCTACAGTCCAAGCTACAATTCATCTTGTATTAAATAAATGTTGGTGTACCAAATAAGGAGGAAATTATAATGGTTAAAATTAAACTTTCAAATGGAACAGAATACGAGGTTTTACCCATAACCGCAGTTTATCCTAGTTACGCATCAAATGTTAGAAACAGAATGGAGATTCATATGTCTCTAGATGCGATGACAGATGCTGAATTTATTGCTCTATTTTCAGATAAAGAACTAACAAAGAAAATTTCAATTATCAATACGGAAACCGATAAAAATATCACCTATGAAGGCTACAATGAACCATTCTCTATTGGAGTAAGCAGATACGATACTGTTGTTCTTTCAACAGGGGAACCAGTTACAGAATACCATTTAGTAGCTAATCTAGAACAATTAACTTATCAAGAAGCAGACGTGAGAAGAATGAAAGAGCTTCTAGAACAAATGAGTGCGAAAGCATAAGGAGGTAGCCTATGGATTGGTCAACAATTCTTCCTTTTATTCTAACTTTGGGAGGACTTGTATTACTCGTCTTATCAAATAATCTAATTGGCGGCTTTAACGCCATGGCGGAAGGAACTTTTGATAAAGAGAAAAGTAAAAAAGGTCTTATCAAAGCAACAGGTATTCTTTTAGGAATCATAGTAGGGTATGTAGCAGGAATGATGGTCCCAGATGTGTCAATAGGAATGGTAAATGGAGAAACTATGACAATGGCGCAAGCAGTCTCGGCCATTGTAACTGGCGCTTATGGGGTATACGGATATAAATTCGTTCAAAAGTGTATCGAGGCATTACAATTAAAAATCAATGTAAACCCTGCTGAAAGTGGAGAAATAGATAAGCTATCTTCCGCTCAAAGAGGTAGTTAAGGAGATTACATATGTCTATTTTTAAAGGAAGAACACAAGTCCCATTTTATTATAGCTGTTACGGTTATACAAGAGGTGGCGGAAAAACCTGGCATGGTGGGATAGACTTAGTTGGGTTAGATAATACAACAATTCTAATGCCAGATTATGATGGTAAGTCAATTAGCGGAACAGTTGTTTCTTCTCGTAAAGTAGACAAGAGTAGTGGAGATTTAACTTGGGAATGGGGATGGTATGTTTGCGTTCAATTGGACGCAAACCAAACCCCAGACTCAGTTAATTTTCTTTACTTCTGCCATAACGAGAAGAATTTAGTAAAAGTAGGTCAAAAGGTCAAAACTGGAGATTCTATCGCAGTAATGGGAAATTCTGGAAACGCCGCGCTTGCCAATCCCCCAATCAAACACTGTCATTTAGAAGTTCGTTCAACTCGTAGCGGAAGAGGTTTAGACCCGACACACTATGCCGGGTGTTCCAATAGTGTCGGAGTTTATGGAAGCTCTACTGACACAACTCCCAATCAAGAGTTTCGAGGTATTGATGTATCTAAATATCAAGGTAATATAAATTGGAATCAAGTTAAAAATGCGGGATACAATTTTGCGTTTATACGAGTAGGTTACTGTAACTATGATGGAACTATCAACGAGGGTTATGACCCCTACTATGAAATCAATATGTCTAATGCTATCGCCGCTGGATTAAATGTTGGTGTATATGTTTATTCATATGCTAAGACAGTAAATGCTGCGAAAGTGTGTGCTCAAGAAGTATTAAAAAAGATAAAATCTTATAAACTTACAATGCCAGTTGCTTTTGACTATGAGGATGGAAATACCTATGCTTCTCTTGGTAAAGTAGCGAATACCTCTATTTGTAAAGCTTTCCTAGAAGCTATCCAAAACGCTGGCTATTACTCAATGCTTTATACTTATACTTCTTTCGCAAATGCTTATTTAAATATGTCAGAGCTTTCTAGTTTCGATACTTGGATAGCAGATTATAGAGGCTATGTTGGATATAAAGGACCTTATGGAATTTGGCAATATAGCTCAAAAGGAACAGTTCCGGGAATTAGCGGAAATGTAGATATGAATATTGCCTATAAAGATTACCCCGCGTTAATTAATGGCGGTTCAACAGGTGGTGGAGATGTGGAGAATTTATCTGCTTTAAGATATAGAGTAAAAATTGAAAACAAATGCCAAGGTTTTGGTTCTAAAAATGTAGATGATGTAGTTAAGGTAGATGGGAAGGATTATCTTCCGGTTGGAGATTATAAAATTCTTAGTAAAGAAAATACGCCTGGTGAACAAGGGTTCTATTGGTGCGAGATTAGATTACCCGATGGACGCTCTTGTTATGCGGTATATAATCTTCCTGATGATAGGTGCGAAATAGTAGATGCTACTATTGATGTAAAAGTAGAGAATAAGTCTTTAAAAATTATTACTCCTAATAAAAATCAAGCCTTTATGTCTCGAAATACAAATGATGTAGTTAAGTTCGGAGATAGTAGCTATATTCCAGTAGGCACTTATCCTCTTATTTCAATGGATACAGAAGCACATGAAGAAGGACTATTTTGGTGTCAATTTAGATATACAAATGGTAATTCTTATTATGCTGTATATAATTTACCAGATGGAAGATGTGAGATTATAGATACTCCTATTGAACCAGAGCCAACTCCGGAGCCTGAACCCGAACCAGAGCCTACTCCTGAACCTAAACCAGAGATTTCTCGCGAAGAGTTTGATAAGGCAGTTAATCGTATTGACAATTTAGAAAAAATTGTTGATAATTTGACTAAAGTTGTTGAGACTTTTGGAAGTCAATTAGATAATTTAAGTCTTGAAATTCAAAACCTACCAGATTATAAAGACGATATTACAAGTCTTAATAATAGGGTAGACCATATATACGAATGGGTTCGTTCTTTTGGAGAATAACTCATTTCTTTGACTTTTTTGCCAAATTATGCTATAATAATTATAGAACGATGGGAATTGGTTTTGAGTACAAACTCATTTTTATGTTTTTGTGGTAAACTACATAATTTAAAGAATCTTTGGAGATTGAGTTGCTCTATAGAAGATTCTAACTTATCGTTCTAAAGGGCTGGTCGAAAGACCCTAGTCCATCTTCAGGAGGGGAAGTATCCCCTCCATTTATGTGGTAGTAAGCCTAATGGTAAGGCAGTTGTTTGCTAAACAATCAGTAGTCGAGTGAAATCGGTGTGTAGGTTCAAATCCTATCTACCACGCCATTTTAGAAAGGTGGAGCGATATGATTAAGTTATTTATTTTATTTGGTATTATTTTTACAATTATTTGTTATAGTTGTCTAGTTGTTTCTAGTAGGAGTGATAAGTATTGATAAATATTATTATTCCTTATTATAATGCTAGTAAAACGATAGAGCGCGCGTTACATTCTATTGCGGCACAAACAGCTTGTAGAAAAGTAATTGTAACAATTATAGATGATTGTTCTAATGAACTTATTGAGTATTGGAACAATAGAAATGAATTAATAGTTAAAGATTTTACTGAGACTTTTCTTTATGAAAATATTTTTCCAAAGTTTTCTTCTCTTAACATTAACTATATTTGTAGTGATGTTAATAGAGGGCCAGGTGCCGCGCGCAATATTGGAATTGAGAATTCGTTTTGTGATTGGATTATGTTTTTAGATGCGGACGACTCATTAGCAAGTCCACTTACTATTGAAATTATCAATAAAGAAATACAGTTAAATAGACCAGATATTTTTATAACCCGTTTCCAGCAACAAACTTTTTCAACTTTAATCTCAATGAAATTAGATAATACAACTTGGTTACATGGTAAAGTTTTTAATAGGAATTTTCTTATTGAGAACAAAATTAAATTTCCAGAGATTAGAGCAAATGAAGATTCAGCTTTTTGCTCCATTGCTTTCAAGAAAGCAAAAAACATACAACAATTAGATTTTCTTTCGTATATATGGATAAACAATAGAGAATCAATGACGCGCGCGGACGAAGATTACTATGGAAACTTTTTAGTAGATTATATTTTGGGCCGCGAATTTGTATATAACTATTTGTTTAGAGAGTTTGGAGAGTCAGAAGAACTTACAGACGAGTTACTTACTGCGTGTCTTACTATCTATTGGCAATTTATTGATTTGAAGAATTATAGACCAAATATTGTTAATTCTTATTTAGAAGAAGTTAAGAATTATTTAAGAATCACAAATTTAAATAATTACTTAAAAGATGATGAATTTATTCGTCGTTTAAAAATCCGATATTGGGATAAAAAAGTAAAAC
>UMFZ01008410.1_pt1 | contig 25622 bp, 20 predicted proteins | sample 1965141 | NCBI WGS metagenome assembly UMFZ01 (sample SAMEA4836059, study PRJEB28245) | human gut metagenome | biome: gut microbiome; material: fecal sample | place: Denmark | collected 2008
GACCTGCAAGTACTTTTCTTGATATTCAACTGTCAAACTCCCGAGCAGATTGCTGTAGTTCCCGGTTATTACTTGGTATGTTATAATACCACATGAACACTAACGCAATTGCAGAAGCTGTAGTTCCCGGTTATTACTTGGTATGTTATAATTATCCAGTCGTCCCGGTATTATCAGTAGGTGCTGTAGTTCCCGGTTATTACTTGGTATGTTATAATGATGCAGAAGCAGAGGGATGTTTCGATTATGCTGTAGTTCCCGGTTATTACTTGGTATGTTATAATCATAAACACCCACATAGTTCGTACAATCTGCTGTAGTTCCCGGTTATTACTTGGTATGTTATAATAATGGAGCTAACGCAGGGGCGGCTCGATTGGCTGTAGTTCCCGGTTATTACTTGGTATGTTATAATATGTCTCTTATTCCACTAGAAAACAGATCCGCTGTAGTTCCCGGTTATTACTTGGTATGTTATAATCCGGGATCTGCTTCTTAAATTCCTCAATCGCTGTAGTTCCCGGTTATTACTTGGTATGTTATAATGAGATAAAAAAATGAGTAGAACAGAGCTTTGCTGTAGTTCCCGGTTATTACTTGGTATGTTATAATTTTTATTACGTCTGTTCATCTCCAGAATGGCTGTAGTTCCCGGTTATTACTTGGTATGTTATAATTTTTCTCGTCAACAATAGGTTTCCCATGTGCTGTAGTTCCCGGTTATTACTTGGTATGTTATAATTTTTATTACGTCTGTTCATCTCCAGAATGGCTGTAGTTCCCGGTTATTACTTGGTATGTTATAATTGGCGAAGCACACGAAAGAGGAACAGCTTGGCTGTAGTTCCCGGTTATTACTTGGTATGTTATAATAAAGTGGTAAGGCAATCAGAATGATAAGCCGCTGTAGTTCCCGGTTATTACTTGGTATGTTATAATTTACGGATCCGAAGAACCTCGTTGTTGTAAGCTGTAGTTCCCGGTTATTACTTGGTATGTTATAATCTTAGGAAGAAAAGAGTAACAAAGGATAAAGCTGTAGTTCCCGGTTATTACTTGGTATGTTATAATCTACACTCTTTATTGTGTATTCCTTTCCTTGCTGTAGTTCCCGGTTATTACTTGGTATGTTATAATCGAACAAGGGAAGAGAATAGCGGAGCAGACGCTGTAGTTCCCGGTTATTACTTGGTATGTTATAATATCAGCTTTCCAACCTCATTACGGTATTTAGCTGTAGTTCCCGGTTATTACTTGGTATGTTATAATGCAATATATTTACGCTTGTTATGGTCGAACGCTGTAGTTCCCGGTTATTACTTGGTATGTTATAATTGCTTTTCTTTTGCATGGTGTCTCATTGCTGCTGTAGTTCCCGGTTATTACTTGGTATGTTATAATAAATCAGCAGTATTATTCTTAATTTCTCGCGCTGTAGTTCCCGGTTATTACTTGGTATGTTATAATAACAGCTATCGAGAACGGACAAGACGACCGGCTGTAGTTCCCGGTTATTACTTGGTATGTTATAATTTTTCCGCAGGGCTTCAAACTGTCAATGAGCTGTAGTTCCCGGTTATTACTTGGTATGTTATAATTTAATGAATTACAAGTAGTTATGTGTTCAGCTGTAGTTCCCGGTTATTACTTGGTATGTTATAATATAAACTCATCTAACGGCATTGAATATTTAGCTGTAGTTCCCGGTTATTACTTGGTATGTTATAATGTACCTCTTATATATAATTTTACATGAGTCGCTGTAGTTCCCGGTTATTACTTGGTATGTTATAATCCTAATGGAAGTTTTACTGAATTTCCCGATGCTGTAGTTCCCGGTTATTACTTGGTATGTTATAATCATTGAAATCTTATCAGATGCAAGACTGCAGCTGTAGTTCCCGGTTATTACTTGGTATGTTATAATACCACTGGATAAAAGAAGTTAAGCGGGTAAGCTGTAGTTCCCGGTTATTACTTGGTATGTTATAATTCATTCGTCCGCTTGATTGTGAACGACTGCGCTGTAGTTCCCGGTTATTACTTGGTATGTTATAATCCAGTGCTTGTACGGTCATCAATATAAGACGCTGTAGTTCCCGGTTATTACTTGGTATGTTATAATACTACCATGTTACTCGTGAATCGCCCCATCAGCTGTAGTTCCCGGTTATTACTTGGTATGTTATAATACAGACCTGCAGGATGGAATTACAACAAAATGCTGTAGTTCCCGGTTATTACTTGGTATGTTATAATTCCCACTCGTTACCATTATCATCCGCCACCGCTGTAGTTCCCGGTTATTACTTGGTATGTTATAATATCCAGCCATAAAACTTGATATTCCTGCACGCTGTAGTTCCCGGTTATTACTTGGTATGTTATAATTAAAGACAGCATTAAAAAATCTCATTTATGGCTGTAGTTCCCGGTTATTACTTGGTATGTTATAATAGAAAGGAGGATTGATTCATGGCAAATTATGCTGTAGTTCCCGGTTATTACTTGGTATGTTATAATAAAGACCGGAGCAAAGATGTCCGGGAGCCGGCTGTAGTTCCCGGTTATTACTTGGTATGTTATAATGGTATGTAAAAGGGTGTATGAGGTCGAGAGGCTGTAGTTCCCGGTTATTACTTGGTATGTTATAATTTTGTGATTTTCCACCTTGAACTCAAAACCGCTGTAGTTCCCGGTTATTACTTGGTATGTTATAATCATGGTTCTTCATCCCACTCGTTTCTTTTCGCTGTAGTTCCCGGTTATTACTTGGTATGTTATAATTTTGTGATTTTCCACCTTGAACTCAAAACCGCTGTAGTTCCCGGTTATTACTTGGTATGTTATAATCAAAGTTGTAGCTATCCAGTCAATGAACGGCTGTAGTTCCCGGTTATTACTTGGTATGTTATAATATATATTCGGTACAACATTTTATTATAATTGCTGTAGTTCCCGGTTATTACTTGGTATGTTATAATTCTGCCTTGACATTAATAGCGCAGAACCATGCTGTAGTTCCCGGTTATTACTTGGTATGTTATAATTTACAAGCACCTGTAAAGTAACAGGAGTAAGCTGTAGTTCCCGGTTATTACTTGGTATGTTATAATTCAGCAGGAACTACTTCACCAGTTTCTTGAGCTGTAGTTCCCGGTTATTACTTGGTATGTTATAATATAAATACATAAAGAAAAGCAAATAAGGGTGCTGTAGTTCCCGGTTATTACTTGGTATGTTATAATATTCTTACTGTTCTGTTTCTTCTTTTTCTGCTGTAGTTCCCGGTTATTACTTGGTATGTTATAATAAATGTCAATACGTGTGATATAATATTTAGCTGTAGTTCCCGGTTATTACTTGGTATGTTATAATTTACAGGCAGACAATAAAGTTGTTTCTAGCGCTGTAGTTCCCGGTTATTACTTGGTATGTTATAATCAAAAAGCTTTTGACTGGTGTTTGGAACAAGCTGTAGTTCCCGGTTATTACTTGGTATGTTATAATCATGTGTTCCCCAAGTGCTTCGGTCTTACAGCTGTAGTTCCCGGTTATTACTTGGTATGTTATAATATAACATCTTCCTCCCAGCATCCTTCGTCAGCTGTAGTTCCCGGTTATTACTTGGTATGTTATAATTAAGTGGTTCCGCTGGTCGGTCTTGCCGCTGCTGTAGTTCCCGGTTATTACTTGGTATGTTATAATCATAAGGGTACACCTATTAAACCATATACTGCTGTAGTTCCCGGTTATTACTTGGTATGTTATAATGGCGGATATGACATATACGGTACTGCAATGGCTGTAGTTCCCGGTTATTACTTGGTATGTTATAATTTCATAGCCGGAGAGAATGGACCAGAGTTGGCTGTAGTTCCCGGTTATTACTTGGTATGTTATAATCGTATAGCACAAAGTTACGGCAGGAAAAGGCTGTAGTTCCCGGTTATTACTTGGTATGTTATAATAGAGATTAACAGAAGCACCAAGCAGAATAGCTGTAGTTCCCGGTTATTACTTGGTATGTTATAATAATCCATTGAAATATTCGCACGTTGCACATGCTGTAGTTCCCGGTTATTACTTGGTATGTTATAATTGGACTTGTAGTATAAGGAGAATGAACGGTGCTGTAGTTCCCGGTTATTACTTGGTATGTTATAATAGAGAAGCAACCGAAGAGGAAGCTAAGGCAGCTGTAGTTCCCGGTTATTACTTGGTATGTTATAATTTAAGTGGGTCAATCTCCAACTTTTTCTTGGCTGTAGTTCCCGGTTATTACTTGGTATGTTATAATTACCCCTGTATTCCCCCTTGTAAAGAGGATGCTGTAGTTCCCGGTTATTACTTGGTATGTTATAATCAGTTGGCAGAGGAAAAGACAGGCGGAACAGCTGTAGTTCCCGGTTATTACTTGGTATGTTATAATGAACAGCGGACATATAAAGCACAGGTTTTAGCTGTAGTTCCCGGTTATTACTTGGTATGTTATAATACAAGAGGAAATGCAAAAGGCACAGCTTATGCTGTAGTTCCCGGTTATTACTTGGTATGTTATAATAAGCGTGCTTGGGTATACTCCGAAGAGCAAGCTGTAGTTCCCGGTTATTACTTGGTATGTTATAATTATATGCAATCTATGTAGATGAGGGGCATGCTGTAGTTCCCGGTTATTACTTGGTATGTTATAATACACCTGCAACGAAAGCAAAGAATAAATACGCTGTAGTTCCCGGTTATTACTTGGTATGTTATAATCGGTGCGTAGACCATATTCTAAAGCCTACAGCTGTAGTTCCCGGTTATTACTTGGTATGTTATAATAGGGAACGGAGAACCCTGCATAATCCAAATGATTATGCAGGGTTCTATTTTTCAAAAAGCAAATAAAAATGATTATAATAGATGGAAAAAACACATTTTAAGAAAAAATCAAGAAATATGAAAATCATTTTCCGCTATATGCCGAAACAAAGCCGTACTTACCTTACTCGGGTATACGGCTTTTTACGTTATATCCATATTACCTGTTAAAAAGCCTTATTTTGATACCCGGTTTTGATTGCGGAAATGTTCTAAGTAATTCATTATTGAATGTTTCCAAAGTGTAACCATATTTCTAACTTCTGCGGTTTAAATATTTAAATAGCAGTTTTTTGTTAATTTGAATTAAAATGTACAAATTATTGGACTGCTAAAGTGTTATATCTTTAGTAATGAGAAATCAGCAGGGAAAACCCCTGCTGAAAGAGAATGATATTATCCATATTATACTTTCAATCCACGTAGTAAATACGACAGTCTTTATTATAAATAATAGATTAAAAATGTCAATAAATAAAATACTATTCTATAATATGGATAATTTATATTGACAATTGAAAAGAGAAGGAATAGTGTGAAAGAAAGTAGAGGGCAGCCAAAAAGTGACGCACTGAAACAAGTTACCTGTAAAGGCAACTTTTAGAAAGCAATATGTAGTAATCAAAAATCAAGAAGCTATTGGTTCGGTTGGAGGCAATAAACCTTCACGAATTAGCAGTTTCTGAGCTTGTTTGATTGCCTTTTGCTTCTGCTTTTCCAGTAAAGCTTCAGGCATATCAACTTTGTAAAGGTCGCTCGGATTCCACTGCTCGCCAGTAGACAGCATCTGATAGATAGCAGTAAGAATCATTCTTGCGATTGCAATGATAGCTCGTTTCTTACCACGACGTTTTACAAGAGATTCGTATTTCTTTTTGTAGTAAGGGGATTTGTCAGATTTCACGGCTGCATGGGCACATTGTACTAATGCAGGTTTGAGGTAGACACCGGCACGTGTAATCCGAACAGATTTCTTCTTACCCGCAGATTCGTTGCTGCCAGGAGTTAATCCAGCCCAGCAACATAAACGTTTAGAGGAACAGAATTGAGACATATCAATACCGATTTCGGAGATGATGGTGATTGCACTATCATATTTAACACCCGGAATGGTACAGAGTAACTCGACAGCATTTTCATAATCAGGATCAGAAGCGATTAAAGATTCAATTTCAGAATCTACATCATTGATCGCAGCTGTGATATAATCCATATGTGCACGGACGAGGTGCATACGATATTTTTGGGAATCAGTCATCTGATATCCTTCAATGGATTCAATAACAGCATCTTCTTTAGCTTTGAGGCGCTTAAGAAGTTTTGATGCAATCACTTCATGGTCAATAGAAGTTCCAGACTGCTCTAAAAGGTAGTCAATGATGGATGTGGATGACTTCCCAAAGATATCGGAAACAACAGAGTCTAATGCGACATTACAAACAGTAAGCGCATTCTGATACCGATTCTTTTCACTGGAACGGCAGGAAACAAGCTTGTAGCGATACCTTGTAAATTCACGTAAAATACGGATTTTTTTGCAAGGTATATAACTGCCCCTTACCAGTCCTAAACGGAACAAATCTCCAATCCATTTCGAATCCTTTGTGTCATCCTTGTTACCTTTAACAGCTTTAACCCACTTGGGATTAGCAATAGTAACATTGATTTCATCTTCAAGAATATTGAAGACAGGGATCCAGTACTTACCAGTGGATTCCATGCAGACATAGAGGCATTCATTTTCAAGCAACCACTTCTTGAATTCAAGAATAGAATTGTTGAAAGTAGAAAAACGTCTTTTCTGATAGGAAGGTTCAATGCCGCTAGATGTTTTAATGATTGTGGCAACGAGAAAAGATTTGTGAACATCGACGCCACAACAAGTTTGAAAAGTGACTTTCATAAGCAAACGCTCCTTTCGTAAAAAGATAAGAAGCCATTGACTGAACTGCCACACAATTAAACCAAGGCGTTTAAACAATTCTTAGTGTACGGATTCGTGATGCCACTCATTTGTGCTTGAAAAGGCAGAACTTACACTGATTAATATGCTGTCTTAAAACGAGAAAGGTTTCTACAACTCCTCCTCCCGTGCTTTGTAGTATAGCTTCTTGAAACTATTATTGCACAGTGTAGGGGAAAGAGAAATCTTTCATCACTATTTGTGCCGCCGCAAAGCGGCGGAATGGAGATTAATATGAAGAAAAAGGAGAGATAAGATGTATCTGGCACACAAAGAAAATGAAATGGAGCAAGGATTAACAGAACATTTGTCAGGAACAAAGCAATATGCGCAGATGGAAGGAACTGCGCTTGGAATAGGGACAATAACAGCACTTTGTCTGCAATTGCATGATGCAGGAAAGTTTAGTACTGAATTTCAGGCATATATCAAGCAAGAAGATGATCTACCCAAAAGGGGAGCAGTAAATCATAGCTCTGCAGGAGCTGAATTATTAATGCAGGAATTTAAGAACAGTCCCTATCATTCAGTTCAAGATATGAGGCTTTTGATAGAGCTTATTTCATATACGATTACGGCACATCATGGAATTTATGACTGCATAGATGAAGATGGCGAAGACAAGTTTGAAGTCAGATTGAATGTGGTTGAAAAAGAAAAACTGGATGAAATTGCAAGACTGTGGTTTGAAGAAATGCATTTTACAAAAGATATGTTATGCAGTCAGATGAGAAAGGCATATGGTGAATTCATAACCGCTTTTTTGAAACCATTAAAACAAATCTGTCAGAATGGACAGACAGAAGGCACAGAGAGATTTTTTTATATGAGCTGTATGGAACGATTGCTTTTGTCTTTGCAAATAGATTCAGACTGGACAGATACAGCAAGAGCAATGGGTGACAGTATGCTTGATGATAATATGGAAACTGCAAACGTATATCAGAAGGCTTTGAAAAATTATCAGCAATATATGGATAAGCTGGAAAAAGAAGCACAGGAGAATCTCAGAACAGAGAAACAAAAACAAATCTTCGAACTGCGAAAAAAGATTAGAGAAGAATGTATGAATTTCTCAGAGACATCATATGGAATATATCGGTTATCACTTCCGACAGGTGCGGGAAAGACGTTAGCATCTTTGGGATATGCACTGAAAGTGGCAGCAGAGAGAAAAACACCGGAAGTTTCCCATATATTTTACATATCGCCATTCATATCCATCACAGAACAAAGCACTGAAGTGATAAAGAAAGCAGTCAGAAACGAAGAATGGGTGATGGAACATCACTCAAATGTCAGCAATTCTGATGAACAGGAGAAGCAGATAGATACTGCATGGAAGGAACCGATTATCTGTACAACTATGATTCAATTTTTGTATACGTTGTTTTCACAGAAAAATAAAAGCATCCGCCGTTTTCATCAATTGAAAAATTCTGTGATTATCGTAGATGAAGCACAGGCACTGCCGGTGCAGACAATACACACATTTAATCTTATGATGAATTTTCTATGTTATGTATGTCATGCGACTATTATTTTGTGTACAGCCACCCAACCGCAATTGGCATCTGGCAATATAAAAAGAAAGATTTTATATACAGCGCCTAAGGATATGGTCACAGGAGTGTGTGATATTTTTCAGCGTTTTCAGCGTACAAACATCTCTTTTGAAATAAATGAGCCAGACACATTTGAATCACTGGGAGAGAAGATATTCAATGATTTCCAAAAGGAACGGACAATACTTTTAATTTTGAATAAGAAAGAGACAGTTGGAGCATTTTTTGATTATATAAAAGCAGAATTGAAAGATGTGAAGATTTTTTATCTGACAACAAACTTATGTCCGGAACATCGGAGTGATCAATTGGAAAGCATAAAAAATTATCTGAAAAATAGTACAGAAAAAGTTTTGATTATAAGTACAAATCTGATAGAAGCGGGAGTGGATCTGTCAGTCAATCATGTCTATCGTTCACTTGCAGGATTGGACAATATCGCACAGGCGGCAGGTCGTTGCAACCGAAACGGGGAAATGGAGCAGGGGAGGGTTACTGTAATTCAATTAGTTGGGGATGAATTTGAGGTGATTCGAACAGCTCAGAAGAAAACGGAAGAAGTCTGTGAAAAATATAATCAGTCCAATAGTACGGAGAGTATTATTTTCCCAGAGTGGATGGATTGGTATTATGAAATTTATTATAAGGAAGTCAGCAATAAAATGGATTATGATATAGGAAAAGGCGAAACAATATATAAATTATTGAGCAGTGGATTTCCGGGAGAACGGAAACATTTCATCAGACAGGCATTTGAAACAGCAGGAGAAAACTACAGACCGATTCAGGAAGAGGGAAAAACAGTGATAGTTCCATATAAAGAGGGAATGGATATCCTTGAAAAACTGGAAACAGCGCAGAATATGTCTGATAAAAAAAGATTATTAAGAAAGATACAGCGTTATACGGTGTCTGTTTATGAAAATAAATTAAAAGAATGCTTACAAAATGGAGTGATAGAAGAAAGCAGGTTTTTACCAGACGTATATGTAGCTAAAAATTATGATATGGAAAAAGGACTGCTCAATGAACTTGTATTACAATATTATTGAAAAAGGGGGAAAGAAGAATGGAAAGAGAAAATGCAATAGAATATAAAGTCTATGGGAAATATGCACTTTTCACCGATCCATTAACGAAAACAGGAGGCGAAAAACTGTCATATCAGGTGCCAACGTATCAAGCATTGAAAGGAATCACAGAAAGTATTTACTGGAAACCTACGTTTACGTGGGTGATTGATGAGTGCAGAGTGATGCATCCAATACGGACAGAGTCAAAGGGAATGCGCCCGATAAAATATCAGGGAGGAAACGATCTGGCATCTTACACATATTTAAAAGATGTAGAATACCGGGTGAAAGCACATTTTGTATGGAATGAAAACAGACCGGATCTTGTAAATGACCGGAATGAGAATAAGCATTATCAAATTGCAAAAAGAATGTTAGAAAGAGGAGGCAGGAGAGATATTTTTCTTGGAACAAGAGAATGTCAGGGATATGTAGAACCCTGTACAGTGATGGAAGGAGAAGGATTCTATGACAATGATGGAAATATTTCTTTTGGAATCATGGTACATGGAATTACATATTCGGATGAAGCAGTCAGGGAGAATGAGAAAAAGCATATGACGATCCGGTTATGGAATGCATACATGAAAGACGGAGTGATTAGATTTCCGGAACCGGAAGAATGTCAGATCAGAAAAGTAGTTGCGGAAATGGAAATGAAAACATTTGACGAAAAAAATTTCTGTGGAATAAGGGAATTTGAAAGGGGGAATCTTTTTGGGCTGGATACAAATGCTTGAAAAAACATATGACGCATGCGAAGCGATTGTGGGGAAAAAGGTAAATGAAGATCCAATCTTACTTCCAATCTCGCATTCTACAGCAAATGCGCAGATAGAAGTGACGATTGACCTAAAAGGTAAATTTATGCCGGCTTTGTCCGGAATCATTCCAAAGGATGGGGAAGATAAAATCACGATTATCCCAGTAACCGAGGATTCGGCTTCGCGAAGTAATGGAAGCTGTCCGCATGCATTATGTGACAAACTTTGCTATGTTGCAGGAGATTATTCGTTATACACAAATGAGGACAAGACAGAATACTATAATGATTACATTAATAGTTTGAGAAAATGGACAAGCTCTGAATTTTCCAATAAGTGGCTGCAATGTGTATATCTTTATTTGAAAAAAGCTACACTGATTCAGGATTTAATAAAAGCAAAATTATTGGTATTGGCTGAAGATGGTTTTCTGTCCGAAAATGAAAATAAAATTCAGTCAGTTGCCCAAAAAGATGCGATGGTAAGATTTGCAGTATGGGATAATGGAGAAAAACATGAATTGTGGAAAGAGCCGGAAATGTATCACTCTTTTATCGAGTATTACAAGACTAATTTGCATAATTGTAATATAGATTATGTGACGGGTGAAAAGATACAATGTTCTGAAAAACATCCATCGAAAATCAGAAATTCCGGGGATAAAGCAAAGATTTTTTCGGCAAATGATACCTCTGGTTTTACTTACCGGGGAAGGTTCGCGAATCGTGAGCAGGCTGCCAGTATTGGATATGAAACTTCGCAGAAAGCACATAATGCTTTGCGCTGGTTGTTAGCAAGGCAGGGAAAATATATAGACGGTGAGATGACTGTGGTGTGGAAGCTTCCACAAAATCTAAAAGAAAAAGATTCTAATCTGGCTTTGGATGTAGTTGATTTATTTGGAGATACACAGGAAACATTTTTGGCAGATTTTGATTGGGCAGCAGAATGCAGGGACGAGGATGACATAGAACTCGGCAGAAAATTTGCAGAGAAATTGAATCAGGCGATGGCTGGATACCGGGCAAAACTCCAACCGGATGATGAAGTAATCATTTTGTCGGTTGATGCAGCAACAACAGGAAGGTTAGCTGTTACTTACTATCAGGAAGTTCCGGGAAATGAATTTATAGACAGAGTTCTTCACTGGCATCAGAATTGTACCTGGCCACGATGGATAAAATTACATGAAACAAAAAAATGGGTGTTCATAAATAACACAGCGCCATCACCAAATGAGATAGCACTTGCTGCGTATGGAACAGAACAGGAAAAAGGATATCTGGCATGTAGTGATAAACTGAAAAAAACTACAATCCGAAGAATTTTACCGTGTATTATCGGATTAAGCCCGAAAATACCGGCCGATATTGTGAAAGCTGCTGTAAACAGGGCTTCAAATCCACAGGCATACAGCTCTTTTGTGTGGCAGAACTGTGTGGCGCCGGTGGCTTGTGCAATGATAAAATATAATGAATTTGATGGGAAGGTGAATAGTATGGAGCTAGAGAAAGACAGAAGCTATCTGTTTGGACAATTACTTGCTATCCTTGAAAAAGTCGAGGAGAGAGCACTATATTTACAGGAAAGTAAAACAGATGACAGACTTACCAATGCAAAGAAAATGTGGAATGTGTATACCAGACGTCCGGCAATCACTTATGAAAGACTCTATAGTCATATAGTGAGAGCATATCTGAAACGGTTAAATCCGGGTGCAAGAGCGAAAATAGAAAACGAAATAATGCAGATCATAAATGTTCTTCGGGAAACAGATGGATTCAACAACAATCCTTTGAATGAAAGATATTTACTTGGTTATTACGAGGAAAGAGAAAAATTAATGAAATCAAAAGGCGAAAAGTCGAATGAAGGAGGAGAAGAGTAATGGGAGCATTTACAAACAAAATTGATTTTGAAGTGGTGATTATGGTAAATCATGGAAATCCGAATGGGGATCCATTGAATGGAAATCGTCCAAGAGAAGATTTTGACGGATTCGGAGAGATTTCGGATGTATGTCTGAAAAGAAAAATCAGAAATCGTCTGCAGGATATGGGAGAGAAAATTTTTATACAAAGCGAAGAACGCTGTGATGATGGATGCAAGAGTCTTGCAGACAGGACAAAGACAAATGATGAGATGCAGAAAGCATTGAAAGCAAAGGATAATGAGGCATATGCAAAAGCTGCATGTAAGACGTGGATTGATGTGAGAGCATTTGGACAGGTATTTGCTTTCAAAGGAAATTCCGTATCAGTTGGAGTGAGAGGACCTGTAACAATTCAGTCAGCATTCAGCGTAGATCCTATTGATATTGAAAGCATACAGATCACGAAAAGTGTAAATTCAGAAACAAGCGATAAAAGAGGGGCAGATACGATGGGAATGAAGCATCGTGTTAATTTTGCCATGTATACCGTGAAGGGAAGTATTAATCATCAGCTTGCAGAAAAGACAGGATTTTCAGATGAAGATGCGGAAAAGATAAAAGAAGCGCTCAGGACGCTTTTTGAAAATGATGCATCATCTGCAAGACCGGACGGAAGCATGGAAGTGGTAAGGGTTTACTGGTGGAAACATAATTGCCCGATGGGACAATATTCTTCTGCAAAAGTTCATCGCTTACTGAAAATTGAGAAGAAGACAGAATTTCCAAAAAGTATTGATGATTACGAATTTACATTAAATTCTTTACCAGGATTGGAAGTGGAAATAATTGAAGGAATATAAAGAAGACGATTATCTGATGATCTCCGGGATACAGCATTTTGCGTTTTGTAGAAGACAATGGGCATTGATTCATCTGGAACAGCAATGGACTGAAAACTACAAGACAATGGATGGAAACTTTATGCACAGACAGGCGCATAATGGGGCATCCCACGAGAAAAGAAAAGATATCATCATTTCTCGTGGAATGCCGGTTTTCTCACGAATAATGGGTGTGAGTGGGATTTGTGATATTGTGGAATTTCATGCAGATGAGTCTGGTACTTTGATACGTACATTTGGTGGGAAATATACGCCATTACCGATAGAATATAAAAGAGGAAAACCAAAAGATCATGATGCGGATATCCTGCAGGTAGCTGCACAGGCCATGTGTCTGGAAGAAATGTTGGATTGTACAATTACACAGGGCGCATTGTATTATGGAGAGATAAAGCATCATGTTAATATTCAGATTACAGAGGGTATCAAGCAGAACGTAAAAGATATGTTTGATGAAATGCATCAATATTATGAAAGAGGTTATACACCAAAAGCAAAAAAGAAGAAAGCATGTTATGTGTGTTCTTTAAAAGATTTGTGTCTGCCGGAACTGGAAAAAACGGGAAATGTTGAAACATACATGAATAATATATTGGCAGAAGATTTGGAGGATAACACATGAAAAAATTGTTGAATACTCTCTATATCACATCCGAGAATAAATATTTATCTCTGGATGGAGAAAATGTGGTGATTAAAGAGGAAGGTACAGAGCTTGGAAGAATGCCACTTCATAATCTTGAAATGATTGTAACGTTTAGCAGAGCAGGAGCCAGTCCGGCGTTGATGGGAAAATGTGCAGATAATAATATTTCAATTGTATTTTTGACGCCGTCCGGCTCATTCCTGGCAAGGGTAGAAGGAAAGACAAAAGGAAATGTGCTTCTGAGGAAGAAACAGTATGAAGTTGCAGCAGACGAGCAGGAAAGCCTAAAGATTGCACGCAATACGATTGTCGGAAAAGTTTATAATGGACGATGGGTAATTGAACGTACCATAAGAGATCATTCACTACAGACAGATGCAGATAAATTAAAAATTGTTTCAGAGAGGCTTCGGGATAAAATACCTGATATCAGAATCAGTAACAACAAAGATCAACTCAGGGGAATAGAGGGTGAACTTGCGTCACAGTATTTTTCTGTTTTTGATGAATTGATTTTACAACAAAAAGAAGATTTCTATTTTCATGAGAGAAACAGAAGACCACCTCTGGACAGGGTAAATGCATTATTATCATTTGTATATACACTATTAACAAGCATGATGGCAGCATCGTTAGAAACAGTTGGACTGGATCCATGTGTCGGATTTTTACATGGAGATAGACCTGGAAGATATTCACTGGCATTGGATATGATGGAAGAACTTCGGCCTGCGCTGGCTGATCGTTTTGTTTTGCGCCTTATTAATAAAAGGATGGTGGGCAAAACAGATTTTATAGAAAAAGAAGATGGAGCAATCTTATTGACAGATGATGCCAGAAAGAGAGTGCTTGACGAATGGCAGAAGCGAAAACAGGAACAGATAATACATCCATATTTAAAAGAAAAGATTCAGTGGGGAATGGTTCCTTATATGCAGGCAATGTTTTTGGCAAGATATTTACGTGGAGACATTGATGCATATCCGCCATTTTTGTGGAAATAGAGGTGATATTTTGCTTGTATTGATTACATATGATGTTAATACAGAAAATGAAGCAGGAAAGAGCAGACTTCGTAAAGTAGCAAAACAATGTGTAAACTATGGAGTACGAGTACAAAATTCTGTTTTTGAATGTATTGTAGATGGTGCCCAGTGTCGCATGCTGAAAGGAAAACTACAGGAAATTATAGACGAAGAAAAAGACAGCATTCGTATTTATTATTTAAACGATAAACAAAAACAGAAAATAGAATGTCTGGGTGTAAAAAAAGGAATATCAGTAGAAAATACGCTGATATTTTAAAGTGGTGCGGATCATAAGCGAACATGAAAAAGCGGATGATTCGCACCGGAAAAATGCAATATTTTTTGTGTTGCATAAAATAATTATTGCGGTTTTGATGGAATTATATAGATACTATGCAATAATTATTGCAGAGATGCATAAGGAATATTGTGCATTTTTGCTGTCGCTCCTCTTGTAGGAGCGTGGATTGAAAGGCTTTTAATTCGCAATCAAGAACTAGTGGTGTTGTCGCTCCTCTTGTAGGAGCGTGGATTGAAAGAAAGATGAAAATGAAGCACAGAATTTTTTATATAGTCGCTCCTCTTGTAGGAGCGTGGATTGAAAGATTTGTGTTAATAAATTTACTTTGTCGCTACCCGTCGCTCCTCTTGTAGGAGCGTGGATTGAAAGAAGTGTTAATTTAACAAAAGAATATAACGCAAAGTCGCTCCTCTTGTAGGAGCGTGGATTGAAAGCATAGTAATCGGGTGTTAGCTTAAGAATCTCACAGTCGCTCCTCTTGTAGGAGCGTGGATTGAAAGAGAAAACTAATACAAATTGTGATATAAAATACAGTCGCTCCTCTTGTAGGAGCGTGGATTGAAAGACGGTTTATGAGTGGAATTATGACCGAAAAAGGAAACGTCGCTCCTCTTGTAGGAGCGTGGATTGAAAGTATGTGAGGGTTTGCGTGAGGTGTACGTGTGGGGTGTCGCTCCTCTTGTAGGAGCGTGGATTGAAAGAAGCAGATTTTAAAATAGGAAAAGAATGTGAAATTGTCGCTCCTCTTGTAGGAGCGTGGATTGAAAGCATTAAAGTGATACGATTATTTACATAATTAACAAAGTCGCTCCTCTTGTAGGAGCGTGGATTGAAAGTATTAGAGCATTTAATAAAAACATAGTTACTTTGTCGCTCCTCTTGTAGGAGCGTGGATTGAAAGAATATTTGGATATAATACTTCAAACTCCCCACAATGTCGCTCCTCTTGTAGGAGCGTGGATTGAAAGCGCTGCATGGAGAAATAATGTATACACGGTTGCTGTCGCTCCTCTTGTAGGAGCGTGGATTGAAAGCATTTTGGATTGCCAGATACGGCACAAACAATGGAGGTCGCTCCTCTTGTAGGAGCGTGGATTGAAAGAGAAGATGAGACGAGAAAGCGTGTCGTGTGGCATGTCGCTCCTCTTGTAGGAGCGTGGATTGAAAGATAGACAGGATATTTTAAAACTTGCCCTGGAAATGTCGCTCCTCTTGTAGGAGCGTGGATTGAAAGTGCATTAGTATCTTTTGCATATAACATTGGCAGGTCGCTCCTCTTGTAGGAGCGTGGATTGAAAGCTACGAAAAGAGTGTAGATAAAATCGAAGCTGGGGTCGCTCCTCTTGTAGGAGCGTGGATTGAAAGACTTAATTCAATAAACCCCTCACGATATGACGAAGTCGCTCCTCTTGTAGGAGCGTGGATTGAAAGGATCTAATATAGCCATGCTCGTATTGGCATACGTCGCTCCTCTTGTAGGAGCGTGGATTGAAAGTCACTAAATGGAATTAAAATTGGCGACCTTGTAACGTCGCTCCTCTTGTAGGAGCGTGGATTGAAAGAGAAGAAAAAGTAAGAGAGGCATTTGGAGGAAAGGTCGCTCCTCTTGTAGGAGCGTGGATTGAAAGATATCCACCGAACAGCTTTAACCATCTCTGTTTTGTCGCTCCTCTTGTAGGAGCGTGGATTGTATTCCTAATAGGAAAGGTAGGACTTTTTCTTATGTTGTTAATTAACATACTTTGACGTTAAAAAATATCTGTCAAATAAAGCTATTTATATGATATCATAGATATTATAAAGAAATCTTATTTGATGCTTTTACATAGTTTTCAGTCAAATGACGTAATTTGTCAGAGACGGTACACATTTACAATTTGGAAGGATGAGTAAGTATTATTCGATAGTTGAGAATAATAGGGCAGTAGCTTGGCGAAAAGATAATAATTATCATTGTTTATAGGAGAATGCCATATATGAAAAAAGTGGGAAGTTATGCATTGCTAATCAGTATGCTATCAGGATGCAGCCAACAAAATACAGTGAATCAAACTGAAAGTGAGGTATCAGAAGCACAAATGCAGGAGAATAGCGAAAATATAGAAACAGAAAAAATGCAGGATACAGAGAAAATCCAAGATACAGAAAAAAATGAAAACACAGAGAAGCTATCTCCTTTTGAAATGCATGGCGCATTGCATGTAGAAAATGGAAAGTTGACCGATCAGCATGGCGATGTAGTGCAGCTTTATGGAATGTCTACGCATGGAATTGCATGGTTTCCGCAGTATGTGAATCCGGATGCTTTTCGCACACTTCGGGATGATTGGAATACAAACTGCATACGTCTGGCAATGTATACGGCGGAAGATGGAGGATATTGTTCTGGCGGAGATAAAGAGCAATTAAAACAGCTTGTTAAGGATGGCGTTTCCTATGCAACAGATTTAGGAATGTATGTGATTGTGGATTGGCACATTTTGAGTGATGGTGATCCAAATCAGAATAAAGATGAGGCAATTGCTTTCTTTAAAGAGATGGCAGAAACTTTTGTTAATAATGACAATGTGCTTTATGAGATTTGTAATGAACCAAATGGTGGTACTTCATGGGAAAGTATCAAAGCATATGCAGAGGAAATAATTCCAGTCATTAGAGAAAAAAAGCCGGATGCGGTAATTCTGGTAGGAACTCCGACATGGAGTCAGGAGATTGATAAAGCAGCAGAGTCGCCATTAGAAGATAAAAATGTTATGTATACGTTACATTTTTATGCAGGAACACATAAGGATGATTTGCGCAATCGGCTGGAAAGCTATGCACAGAATGGTCTGCCGATTTTTGTGAGCGAGTTTGGAATGTGTGATGCTTCGGGAAATGGTGTGAATGACTTTGAATCTACTGCGAAATGGTTGGATTTATTAAACAAGTATCAGATAAGCTTTATGTGTTGGAACTTGGCAAATAAAGATGAGAGCAGCAGTGTGTTCAGAGCAAATAGCACAAAAATTTCTGATTGGACAGAAGAAGATTTAAGCGAAGCAGGACAATGGGTCAAAGCTTACTTCCAAAATAGAAGTTATCAATAAAATTTCATAAAAACACAATACAAAAAGGAGTCCCTCCATGCAATCATACAACGACCTACAATCACAATTAAAAACAATAGACCATAAAAGTTACCCATTATACAAATCCCTGCGCGGAAGTTACCAGTTCCCCAAATACATATTGTCAATTGACCATGTGCAGGGCGATCCGTTTGCGGCGCCATCGGATGTGAGGGTGACAGTGGATGCGAAGGCAGCCGGATTCCCGGCATTTGCAATGAAAGATAAGCTGACAAGAACCGCGTTGGCGGATGAGCTGCTTCGCAATTTTGCGGCAAAAGTGAATCAGTTTAACTTTAAAGCGAAGGGTTCCGGGAAAAGCGGGCTGATCTCAGTGACACACTGCGGACAGGAAGTGCTGCAGAGGACAGCATGTGAAATCAGTGAAAAAGAGATTACCGCCAGATTTGCAGTTGGGTTTCCTGCAAATGGAAGAACGATCAATGCAAAAGAACTCGAAAAAATCTTATTTGAATATCTGCCACAGTGCGTGGAGCAGTCTTTTTATTATAAAAATCTGAATGCGCAAAAAGTAAAAGAGGTTGTGGAACTGGCAGAAGATCAGCAGGCAATCCGTGAGAAGCTGCCAGAACTTGGGCTGGCTGCGTTTGTGGCGGATGACTCTGTGCTGCCAAGGGAGAGCGGTATCTCTTCCAAGCCAATGAAGCAGTCTGTAAAATTTGTTTCTCCGGAAACAATGCGCGTGACATTAGAACTGCCGCACCAGGGTAAGATTACAGGAATGGGAGTTCCCAAAGGAATCACCCTGATCGTAGGCGGCGGTTATCATGGAAAATCTACGCTTTTAAATGCGTTGGAATTAGGCGTATACAATCATATTGCCGGAGATGGCAGGGAATATGTGATCGCAGATGAAACGGCACAAAAGCTCCGCTCTGAGGATGGAAGATTTATCAAAAATGTAGATATTTCCATGTTTATCAATGATCTTCCAAACGGCAGGGATACGAAGGATTTTTCGACTGCTGATGCGAGTGGAAGCACGTCCCAGGCGGCTGGAATCGTGGAAGCGATTGAGGCTGGCAGCAGACTGCTTTTGTTGGATGAGGATACTTCAGCAACCAATTTTATGGTGAGGGATGCCTTTATGCAGAAAGTAGTAAGTCCGGACAAAGAGCCGATCACACCGTTTTTGTCCAGAGCAAGGGATCTGTATGAAAAAGCAGGAATTTCCACCATTCTGGTTGCGGGAAGTTCAGGGGCATTTTTCCACATTGCAGACACTGTGATCCAGATGGATCAGTACGAACCTGTGGATATCACAGAGAAAGCGAAGGAACTGTGTGGACAATTTCCGATTGCGCAGGAGACAGCAAAACCATTTGTTTTACCGGATAGCCACCGTGTCATGGAAAAAGACAGGAATGGAGCGGTAAAACGCAGGGACTACCGGAGCGGAGAAGTGAAAAAAGGCGAGCCGGAGCACTTGAAGGTAAAGACGCTTGGTGTGGATGGCTTTATGCTTGGAAAACAGAATGTCGACCTGCGCTATATCGAGCAGTTGATCGACAGCGAGCAGACGGCGGCACTGGGACTGCTTTTGAAATATACTGTGGAATATCTGGTGGATGGAAAGCGTACCATTTCAGAAACGGCACAGTGGTTAGAACAAAAGTTAGAGCAGGAAGGAATGGTATTTGCCGCAGAGCATGGCGTTATCTCCGGTGGATACGCAATCCCAAGAATTCAGGAGATTTATTCCTGCCTGAACCGCTATCGGGTGTAAATTATTGTAAAAATGAAACAGAGTATATTTTTATAAAAGTCCTGAATATAGAATAATGTAAAGTATTGTGTAAAGGAGTTTCGCAATCATCGGTTAAGGAAGGAAGTTTATTATGCGTCCCAAAATCACAAAACAGAATATAAAAACGCTGTTGGAAACAAAGTTTATCAAAGTATTTGATCTTCAGTATGCCGAGGGCAGACATTACTATAATGCAACAAGACGGAGCGCAGATGATCTTGTGGCAGTGAAGTCTACGGAAGAATTTCAAAATATGCTTCCAGATGCGGTGAGCTGCATCACGATCTGGAATCCATCCAACGGTGAGCCCAAGCTCCTGCTGAATCGTGAATTCCGGTATCCGGCAGGACAATTTTTGCTGAGTGTCCCGGCGGGACTGATTGATCCGGCAGATAAGGTGGAAGACGAACCATTGCTTGTGACTGCGAAAAGAGAACTGAAAGAAGAAACCGGAATTGAGGTTTTGGATACAGATGAACTGGAAGTGATCAATCCATGTCTTTTCAGCACACCGGGAATGACGGATGAGAGCAACGCACTTGTGAAAATCGTGTTGAACCGGGATACTCTGACAGGTATGTCACAGGACGGTGCAGAGGGAAGCGAGTGTTTTGACGGCTTTTCTTTTCTGACAAAAGAGCAGGCACAGAAAATTTTAAAGGACGGCGTTGATGAGTACGGCATTTTCTATTCCGTGTATACATGGACAGCATTGACCTATTTTGTGGCAGATATGTGGAATCGAAACCCTATTTACAAATGCATAAAAAAATAGGATAATAGCTGTGAAAATAACAACATATTCTTTATAAGAAGAAACAGCATTCCAAGAATGCAAAGCCATTCGAAAGGTATAAAGTATTTTTGGATTGCAAAGCATCGGAAAGATGTTTTAGAAGGTAATACATATGGAAATTGAGAGATTAGGTGAAAATAAGATCAGATGTGCACTGTCTGAAGAAGAAATCCGTGAAATGGGATACAATATTGATGAGATTATTGGAAATACCGAGGTGACGCAGGAGTTTATGCGTGCGGTGGTGGAACTGGTAGAGGAGCAGGGCAATATCAGTATGCAGAATATTTCACCGGTAGTGAAGGCAGAACTTTTGCAGGATCACAGCATGGCGATCACGTTTGGCGGAGATTCCGAGATGAGTTTTAAGAATCTTGTGGATACGGTCGGACAGCTGATGAACCAGCTCGCACCGGAAAAATTATCAGAATTTCGGCAGATGAATAAAGAGGAAAAACAGAGTGCTATCGATGATTTCCTCGAAAAATATAAGGCAAAGCACAGCCAGGATGCAAAAAAGACAGAGACAGAAGATGCAAATGGTACTGAGCAGAAAGAGGACAATGAAATTTTTGAGACATCGGTTCCGTTTAGTCTGGAGTTTTCCAGTCTGGATGAAATGCTGCGATTGATCCGTCTGGCACCATTTACAGAAAAAATGCCTACAAGCAGTCTTTATAAATTCCAGCAAAAATACTATCTTGTGATGGATCTGATCCATTTTTCAAGGGAAGAATTACGGCCATTTGCGTTTACAATTGTAGAATATAACAATTGCCGTTATGCTGAGGTCGGACAAATTGCATTTATAAAAGAACACGGAAAATGTATTGTAGAAAATGAGGCACTGCAAACGCTGATGCAATTGTAAAAAGTGATGAAAATTTTTCAGGCAATAGACAAATGTGCCAAATGTCAGAAAAAATATTGTTACTTTTGCCGATGAATTTCATGCGCTAAAATCTACCATATATGCTATTATAGTTGAGGCGCACGTACGAGATATAGTGCACTGCAAATGAAAATATGTTATGTGGGAGATTGGTTATGAGCAGAGAGCAGCTTTTAGAACTTGAAGATGTGAAGAGAAGTTTACTGGTACAGGCATACCGTATGAAACAGGAGCATCCGCATATGTCGCCGGTTGGAATTGAGATGGAGATGTATTCTGCTTTGATGGCTGAAGTAAAAGAGATCACAACGAGAATCCAGATGAGCGCAGAGGCATAGGTGACAACCAATAAGTTTTTCGGGCAGGCTTTTTCAGAGATGAAAGAACCTGCCTTTATTATGACAGAAAATACGATTTGAGTTTCTGTCAATAGATGATTGAAAAAAGAGGAGAACAACCATGAATTTTGCAGAGAGAAGAAAACAGGTTTTTGAGAAAATGGAGAGACAGTCAGCGTTGATCTTATTTTCCGGGATTGAGAGCCATGTGAGTGCAGATGAATATGCACCATTTGAGGCAGACAGAAACTTTTTTTATCTGACAGGATTAAGAAGAGACCATATGATTCTTTTGATGAAAAAGACATTGAAAGAGGAGCAGGTGATTCTATTTATCGAAGAAGCAGACCCGACACAGGAGCGTTGGTACGGAAGAAAAGTGACAGTGGATGAGGCAAAAGAGATTTCCGGTATCGATAATGTGATGTTTTTAGATTCTTTTGAGGGCGCTGTTGACCGCATGATGGCAAGGGAAGATATCGACAGCCTGTATTTTGACTGTTACAGATATCAGTTTGAGGACATGCCGGATTACAATATGATCAAAGCAAAAGAATTTGCAGAAAAATATCCGGGACATGCAGTGAAAAATATTTCGCAGGTGATCGCAGAACTGCGTATGCAAAAAGACGGGGATGAAGTAGCACTTGTGCGGGAGGCGATCGGCATTACCGATAAAGCATTGCAGTATGTGATGAAACATTTAGAGCCGGGAATGGCAGAATATCAGGCACAGGCTGATTTTGAATACATGATCCGCTATAACGGAGCGGAGGGAACTGCATTCCCTACCATCGCAGGAAGCGGTGCGAACGGAACCATGCTTCACTACGACACAAACCTTGACATTTGTGAGGATGGTTCTTTACTGCTGATGGATCTCGGGGCAAAATACCGCGGATACTGCGCAGATATCACAAGAACTTATCCGGTAAACGGAACATACACAGAGCGCCAGAGACAGGTTTACGACATTGTTTTAGCTGCAAACCGTGAGGTTGCAAAGACTGCAAAACCGGGCATGACGTTAAAAGAGTTAAATGAGATTGCAAAGAAAGTGCTTGCAGCAGGCTGCATGAAACTCGGTCTGATCGAAAAAGAGGACGAGATTGATACTTATTATATGCATGGCGTATCCCATCATCTTGGAATCGATGTGCATGATGTCACAGCGGCTTGCAATGAAATATTACAACCGGGTGCCATCATTACTGATGAACCGGGACTTTACATTGACGAATGGGAGATCGGAATCCGTATCGAGGATGATCTTCTGATCACAGAGAACGGCTGTGAGTGTCTCTCAGAGGCAATTATCCGTGATCCGGACGAGATCGAAGCATTTATGAAAGACAGATAGAAATGAGGCAGAAATGAGTTGACCATTTCCGGTCACGATTATATAATAGCAATGGAAATTTTTTAGGAGGTGACATTCATGGACAGTTGTGATAGTGCGGGGCGAAAGAACAAAACCGATGGATTTTCTGAATGCTTTGGCACAGGGCAGATGTCTGTGGGCGTCTGACCTCTGTGATAATAGAATATGCCTTCTGAAACCATCGGTTTACATGCCTGTACAATAGAGTGCACGCTTCGCGGACAATCTATTGTCATGAACTATAACAGCAGGAACTTACACATGCTGCTTGGAAGTAAAGCGGTGGTTTTTTATGCCCTTTTTTCAGGGAGAACAGGAGGCAGAAATGCAAAAAGAAGTATTAAAAGAACCGACTTATGTAGAAGAATTATTAACATTATTCCGAAGCAATCTTGGAAAAGAAGAATTGCTCGAAAAAATCTCCGATTATCATGAGAGCGACATTGCGGATGCAATGGAGCAGATGACACCGGAGGAAAGAAAAAAACTCTATCCGTTGCTTGGAGAGGAGTATATTGCGGAAATCCTTTCCTATACCGAGGATGCGGCAGAGTATTTGCAGGAGATCAACCTGGAAAATGCTGCCAGAGTCATTTCGGAGATGGATTCCGATGATGCGGTCGATGTTCTGGAGAATCTGGATGCGGACACTAAGACCAGGATCGTTGATCTGCTGGATGATGATGCGGAAAAAGATGTCAAACTGATTTTATCTTATGAAGATGATGAGATCGGTAGCAAAATGACAACGAATTTTATCGTCATAGGAAAGAATCTGAACATCCGTCAGGCTACGCATGAGCTGATCCGTCAGGCGGGAGAGAACGATAATATCTCAACGATCTATGTAGTAGATGAAAATGAGCAGTATTATGGAGCAATCGATTTAAAAGACCTGATCGTGGCAAGAGATTATCAGAATCTGGACAATCTGATCTCGACTTCCTATCCGTATGTGGGAGCACATGAGAAAATCAGTGAGTGTATCGAACGGTTAAAAGACTACGCAGAGGATTCCATTCCGGTATTGTCAGAGGAAGGAAAAATCTTAGGAGTCATCACAGCTTATGACATTGTGGAAGCCGTGGATGAAGAGATGGGAGAGGACTATGCGAAGTTGGCAGGTCTTACCGCGGAAGAAGATTTGGAGGAGACGACGTTTCAGAGTATGAAAAAACGTCTCCCGTGGCTGATCATCCTGCTGTTTTTGGGAATGGTGGTATCTTCGGTTGTTGGAATTTTTGAGACGGTCGTTGCAGTGATCCCGATTGTGATGTGTTTCCAGTCATTGATTTTAGATATGGCAGGAAATGTCGGAACCCAGTCGCTGGCTGTGACAATCCGTGTGCTGATGGATGAGAATTTAAACCGGAAAGATAAATTTGGACTGATTTTGAAAGAGATGCGCATTGGTTTTGCAAATGGACTGTTTCTTGGAATTATGGCATTTGTATTTATCGGGCTTTATGTGTGTTTCATAAAAGGAAATGCGCTTTCCTATTCGTTTTTGATCTCAGGTTGTGTGGGAGTTTCCTTAATGCTTGCGATGGTGATCTCGAGCCTTGTCGGAACAACGATCCCACTGCTTTTCCATAAGATCAAAGTCGATCCGGCAGTCGCGTCAGGACCACTTATCACAACCGTGAATGATCTGGTAGCAGTGGTCACTTATTATGGACTGGTCTGGCTGTTTATGATCGAATTATTGAAGATTTAACATTTTGTATAGGTAATCTTTACCTTTTCTTTAGAATAATCCATGTGTATTTTAAGAATGAACCGTTATACTCGTTAACAGTAAAAATGTTACAGAGTATAGCGGAGGTCATTCCAAATGAAATATATCACATTTACAATCCCATGTTACAATTCAGAAAATTATATGCGAAGATGTGTGGATTCACTTTTGGTGGGCGGCGAGGATGTCGAGATCCTCATTATTGACGATGGTTCTTCCGACCGGACAGGTGCGATCGCAGATGAATACGAAATGCTTTATCCAAACATTGTAAAAGCGGTGCATAAGCCAAACGGCGGTCATGGTTCCGGTGTGAACAAAGGGCTGGAGCTGGCGCATGGACTTTATTATAAAGTCGTGGATTCCGACGACTGGTTCGACCGTGATGCTTATCTGAAAATGTTAGATAAAATAAAAAGTTTTGAAGTCGCACAGTACCCGGATCTGATCATCTGTAATTATGTGTACGATCATCTGGATGAGGGAATCCAGAAACCGATGAATTACAGAAATGTATTTCCAACTGAAAAAATGTGCAACTGGAACACAATCGGACATTTTCATCCATCGCAGTATTTGATTATGCATGCACTTATGTTTCAGACGAAAGTATTGAGA